>OBJA01000536.1_pt1 | contig 32195 bp, 29 predicted proteins | sample 1519751 | NCBI WGS metagenome assembly OBJA01 (sample SAMEA3881238, study PRJEB22517) | soil metagenome | biome: lake sediment; feature: soda lake sediment; material: sediment, water from around vicinity | place: India | collected 2013-12-23 | depth 3 m
AAAAGTTCGGTTAAACTATCCATGAGCGTCTCCTGAATGCGATTGATTTGTTTGTAGAAACATAATCTTACGCAAAAAACCGGGCGCTCACTTCCTCTTTTCTTATCCCGAACTCAGGTTAGTCCATTAGTATGGCTGAGGTAGGGTTACAATATTTACTTCGGCTATGTGGTCTCGACGATCCCCGATTAGTGGGATGGTTTTGTCGGGCTGCTCGATACCATCTACTGTAACGCACATTGTGCCGTTCTGCCCTGCATCGCCACTGTCCGTTTGTGTCACGGTGATATGGTAGACAGTTTCCCGATAGCGGTAATGCAGTTTGAACATTTTCCAGGATGCGGGCAGACAGGGACTAAAGTGGAGTTTGTCCACCTCCAGCCGCAAGCCGAGCAGAGATTCCACAATCAACCGGTACATCCAACCAGCAGAACCCGTGTACCAGCTCCATCCCCCGCGACCGGCATGCGGTGAGACTGCATAAACATCGGCGGCGATAACATATGGCTCAACTTTGTAAATCGCCACATCCGCGGCTGATTTTGCATGGTTTACCGGATTGATCATGGCCAGTAATTCCCATGCACGCTGATTATTACCTAAAGCTGCGAACGCCATGGTGGCCCAGATAGCGGCGTGGGTATATTGTCCCCCATTCTCGCGTACGCCTGGCACATAACCTTTAATATAGCCCGGGTCCATATCCGATGTGTCGAACGGCGGATCCAGGAGCTGGATCAATGCGTGATCGTGCTGCACTAATCGCGCATAAACCGCATCCATGCCCCTACGTGAACGTATGGGATCGCCCGCCCCGGAGAGTACCGACCAGCTTTGCGAAATCGAGTCAATCTGGCAGTCGGTATTAAGTACTGAGCCCAGTGGAGTACCGTCATCAAAGTAGGCACGGCGGTACCATGCCCCATCCCAGGCATTTTGCTCGATATGCTGGCGCAGTTGTTCAGCTTCGTTCTGACACTGTTCGGCAAAAGATAGGTCGCCCTGCCGTTGCGCCAGATCAGAGAAGCGCGTCAGCACTTCATACAGGAAGAAGCCAAGCCAGACGCTTTCACCCTTGCCGTGTAAGCCTACCAGGTTCATGCCATCGTTCCAGTCTCCGGAGCCGATCAGCGGCAGACCATTCTCACCAAATTTCAGGCCGTGCTGAATAGCGCGTGTACAGTGCTGGTACAAAGTGGCTGACTCAGCGGAGTGCCCTGGCAGATCATAATACGACTCCTCCGCAGGGCTAACAGGGCGGCCTTCGAGAAAAGGGATAGGCTCATCCAGTACACCCGTATCGCCGGTGCTCAGCACATAGCGACATACTGCCAGCGGTAACCAGAGATAATCGTCGGAGCAACGGGTGCGCACGCCACGGCTTGACGGTGGGTGCCACCAGTGTTGTACATCGCCTTCCACAAATTGGTGCGCTGCGCACAGCAGTAATTGCTCACGTACGCATTGCGGCTCAGCGTGAAGCAGCGCCATTACATCTTGCAACTGATCCCGGAAGCCGAAAGCGCCGCCTGACTGATAATAGCCACTGCGCGCCCATAGGCGACAGGCAAGGATTTGATAGACGAGCCAGCCATTAGCGAGCACGTTGAGAGATGAATCGGGGGTTTCCACCTGGACCGCACCGAGAGTGTGGTTCCAGTATTGCCATACCGCTTCGAGTGCAGTGCGTGCGGCGGCTGATCCGCGAAAACGATGCACCAGACTGCGTGCGTCTTCGGTTCCATGCCTGCCGGCTTGCCCTAAGCGAAAAATGATTTCGCGTTCTTGCCCGTCAGCTAAGTCGAAACTTATTTGGATCGCAGCGCAAGGATCCAATGCTGCCCCTACTTTGCCGGAAAGCCGTGTATGCGCCATTGCTGCCGGATTCCTGAGGGAGCCGTTACGTCCAATGAACTCCGCCCGGTTGCAACTGATCGAGCGATTGACCTCATCCGCATCGAAGAAAGCAACCCGGCCAGTGAATTCCGTATTGTAAGGATTGTGTGCGAACAGTGCACCGCTATCGGAATCTACTTCGGTAGTTACGTGCATAGCCGTTTTCGACCGCAAATCGCCCAGCACCCACTCCACGTAGCCAGTCGCAGAGAGCCGCCGAGGGCGACCTGATATGTTACGCACTTTCAATACCGAGAATTTGATCGCTGCATCCATGGCCACGTATACCCACAGCTCGGAGACGATGCCTCCTTCGGTATATTCGAACACGCTGTAGCCAAATCCGTGTCGACTGACATAGGCATTCACACCGGGGCAGGGTAGCGGTGTGGGCGACCAAAAATGGCCGCTTTCTTCATCACGCAGATAGAAAGCTTCCCCGCTCGTATCGGATACCGGGTCATTGTGCCAGGGGGTGAGACGGAACTCGTGCGCGTTCTCGCTCCAGGTATAAGCTTGGCCGCTCTCGGAAATGACTGTGCCAAAATTCGCATTTGCCAATACATTTACCCATGGCGCGGGTGTTACTTGTGCGGTCGTGGTGGTTATGACGTACTCGCGCCCGTCCCGTGTGAATCCACCCAATCCATTGTGCAGAATGAGGTCGCGCTGCGGCAACAGGCTGCTGTCAGGAAGATCGGCGTGGTGAATTTGGCTCGGTCGGAAGCGAGGCGTCCATACCTCCTTTGGACGGCGGCGGGTCATCTGTTCCGCCAGCGTTCCTTCGTTGTCTGTTATGATCGCGCGCGCAACTGATAAGAACAGAATACGGTCTTCATTCGATATCTGTTCCGCGCGTCGTACAAAGATGCCTCCCGGTCGATCAATAACATACGCTTCAGTGCCTGCTGCGATTAAACCCATAATTTGATCTTGGAGCAATTGCCGGTAACCGGCACGGTCTTCGTTCCAGATAACCAGATCTACTACTAACCCTTTGAGTCGCCAGTAAGCGTGAGCCTGGACCAGTTGACGCGCCAATTCGATATTGGCTAAGTCACTAATCTGTAGCAGAACGATAGGGAAATCCCCAGAAATGGCATAGCTCCATAAACTGGATTGTCCTCGATGATTTTGCATCAGAATGCTGGCTTCAGCGCGCAGCAAACTATGAGCATAAATAACAAAATTGGCCAGACGTTCATAGAGTTGTGCATCGGTCTCGCTCGCGTTGAGTTGGCGTAACACTACTTGGGCATGTGTCCAGGAGACATCAAAGACACGATCTGCAAGCCTTCTATCCTGATATTTTCCAATCAGATTCAATGTAGCCTCACGGGTTTCCCCAATGCCACTTACCAGATCGAAGGTAATTGTTTGCTCTGGATCGAGTGTAACGGCATGACGAATGGCGACAATCGGATCCAGCACTGAGCCCTGAGTACCCGAAAGCATTTCTGACGATGCATCACTCAGTGCTTGCGGGTCAGCGGTAGTGTGACGGCGGCCAATGAATTGCATGCGATCTGTTTCATAAGAGACGGCATCGATATCTGCTCCATGTCCTGTCATCATATGAAACATCCAGCATGTTTGTTCGCCAGCTGAGCGCGGTCGGCGTGTGCAAAGTATCGCGTGATGTTTTTCGTCGATCTCGGTCTGCACGAACAGCTTGCTGAAGGCCGGATGCAGCATATCTGCGGCAGGGGCGGCAAGAACTACTTCCGCGTAGCTGGTTATCGTGATGGTGCGGTGGGTTTGGGTGCGGTTGGTGATGCGTATGCGCCGCAGTTCGATATCGTCTTCCGGCGATACTGCGATCTCGGTATAAGTTTCTAAACTGCCATCCTCTATAGAATCGCGCCGACGAAATTCGGCGCGCCCCTCCGAGAAAATTACTTCGTAATGCTGTGGTTGTTTCAATGTGGGCTGATACGTGGTTGACCAGATTTCCCCGCTCTGCTCGTCGCGCAGATAACAGAACGACCCCCACTGGTCGCAAGTCGTGTCTTCACGCCAGCGTGTGACCGCAAGATCTTTCCAGCGACTGTAACCGCTGCCAGCGTTGGTCACCATCACATGGTAGCGGCCGTTGGATAACAATTGAACTTCTGGCATTGGGGTATTAGCATTATGGAAAATGCGAATCGGTGCTTCCTTGACACGAGGAGGCAGTTGAATGGCGGAAAATTGAGCTGTGCTCGGAAAAAATTCTGTAGCTTTGGGAATCCGTTCCTGGAGCAGAAGTAAGGTTGCCTGGAACAGCGGAACCGAATCGAAGCGCTTTTGCATGGGCCGATTCAGCAGAAGGTAGGCCAGGGAAAGCAAACTCATCCCTTGGTGATGTGCCATATAAGATCGGACCACTGTGCTCGATTGCTGACGTCGTTGACGTGAGGGAGTGTAATCGATGGCCTCATAAAAGCCGAATTTCCCTTCCACTCCTATCGCAGCGAGTTGTTGCAAATTCAGACATGCCGACTCGGGTGCTACCATGAGCGCCAACATGGTGGCATATGGGGCGACGACCAGATCATCAGCGAGTCCACGTTTGAGTCCAAGGCCAGGTACGCCAAATGCCCGGTACTGGTAGTTGAGATGGACGTCTACCAGATTGTAGCCAGATTCCGATATCCCCCACGGTATGCCATGCTGTCGTCCATATTCAATCTGCCGTCTCACTGCTGCCTGATAGGTCTGGTCAAGTAGCGTGTTATCAAAGGTGGGCATTACCAAGAGCGGCATCAGGTACTCGAACATCGATCCGCTCCACGATAAAAGAACGGGTTCGCCACCCACAGTCGTGAGCAGACGTCCCAACGCAAACCAGCTTTCCTGTGGCAACTGTCCTTGCGCGATCGCGACGAAATTCATTAATCTTGCTTCCGAAGCCAGTAAATCATAGTAACTCGTGTCCCGCCTCAGTTCATCTACGTTGTACCCAATTGCTAGCAGATGCGATGATTTGTCGTATAAGAAGTCATAGGCCATGCATGCGAGCTCGCTTGACTGCATGGCAAGTCGCTCGGTAGTCGCAATCCGTTCAGTGGCACGGCAGCTCGCTTGTGTGATGCAGCGACTATACGTATGCAGCCAATCGTGTTCCGCGGATGTTGAAACCTCCGCAAGGGAGACCTCAAGCCATTGTTCGATCGCCGGCAGTAACTCACCTTCAATGCCTGCCAATTCCCGCAATGTTGGGATTGCGGCGATACCGATAGTATCGTTAATGCCACTTGGTGGGGCTGGCAATACTAGCCAAGGAGCGAGGAAGGTTAACTCGTCAAGAGCAGTGCGGCATTGCCGAATCAGTGCACGTGCCCACCAAACCACATCACTTTCGGAAGTTGTTTCAGAGATGACTGCACTGGCATGATCCAAGGTCGGGTGGTGCGTGGAACGCTTATCCTCATCTATTTCCAAATATCTTCCGCTTTCTGTGTGCCATTTTTCATCGGCCGATATGAGCGTATTTCCTGTTTGAGAGAGCGGTTGAGCATCAGTCGCAATGCTGTCGGCAAATGCTTCTGCACGTTTTACCAATTGATCGAGGCGTTGCCATGCCAGTGCGAGCGTAGCAGGCGGAGAATCGCATATAGAGTTGATATCTTCCTGTAATGAAACGAGCAGATCCGAACGAGTATTTCCGGTCGCATCTAATAAAATTCCTAGCGTATCGTGGAGTCCGTGGAACCAGCGTACGTTGAAGATTTCTTCGTCAGCAAGCATACACAGGCCTGACTGCAGGGTGAGCAGATGACCTGCGAGATTTCCGCTGTCCACCGTCGAAACATAAGCTGGATGTAGCGGTTTCAATGATTGTGTATCGTACCAGTTATAGAAATGACTACGATGCCGTTCCAGCGTTTGCATAGTGTCGAGGGTACATGCCGTGCGCTTGATAAGTTGGCCAGCCGTAATATAGCCGAAGTCATAAGCAGATAAATTCGCGAGTAGCGCCATCCCCATATTGGTCGGTGAAGTGCGATGCGCAACAGAGGCATCACGATACTCTTGATAATTATCCGGCGGCAGCCAATGATCTTTCGGACCTACAAAAGTCTCAAAGAACGCCCAGGTTTTTCGCGCAAGCTTGCGCAAGAATACGATCTGCGCAGTCGTCAGTCGTGCCTCGCGGCGTACGAGCGGTTGACCGGTCCACCAGACAATCACGGGCGAATTTAGCCATAGCAGCAGGAAGGGACTCGCTATCACGAGTGTGGCAGGCCTGAACAGTAACAGATAAAGTATTGCACCACTGGCAATCAGCGGGGCGATCCACATTGCGCGCAAAGCGGCGGTGAAATTCGTGCAGTTATGACGTGCGGCTTCGCACGAGGGATTCCATTCGAGCAGCCGTTTATGGGTAAATAGCATACGCCCCACGGTACGTACGATTGCATCCAGGCTGAACCAGGCTTCGTACGTAAGACACGTCAGCGTAAAAGCCGCTTGCGCCAGGCGTTGACTTGCCATGTCAAGTACAGCGGTAAGATGTTGCCGGAATGGGACATCATGTGGCCGACGAAAGATATCCACAACTGATGTAAGCAAAGGTGGAATTAGGAGGGTACTGACCACTGCCAAGGTCCAGAGCCCGGGTGAATCAAACACGGTCCAGCCTAGCAATAGCAACAGCGTTAACACTATCGGTACCAGACTGCGCCGCAGGTTATCGAACAGTTTCCATCGCGACAGATACGAAAGTGGGTTTTTCAGCCGATGTTGATCAGGAGCGGGAACGTGAGGCAACAGCCAGCCCAGCAATTGCCAATCGCCACGTATCCAGCGATGACGGCGGCTTACATCCACACTGTAATGCGCAGGATAATCCTCATACACATGTACATCGCTCAATAAGCCGGCGCGTACATAACATCCTTCCAGCAAATCGTGGCTTAGAATCCTGTTTTCCGGAAAGCGCCCATTCAATACCCGCTCGAACATATCTACATCGTAGATGCCTTTACCAATAAACGAGCCTTCGCCAAATACATCCTGGTAGACATCGGAGATGGCGCGAGTATAAGGGTCAATGCCAGCTTCACTACCATACAATTGCGCATAACGCGAATGATTGGTGCTCCCTACGCTTATGCTGACGCGTGGTTGGAGAATGCCGTAGCCTTCGTACACGCACTGTAACCGTTCATCGTAGTATGGACGATTAAGCGGATGAGACATAGCAGCCACAAGCTGCCGTGCGACGCCGCGTGGTAGTTGCGTATCTGTATCCAAAGTGATGACATACTTAATGTTCGCGAGGCAAGTGGTATCACCGATGATGCGTAAGAAGCGTTTGTCGGCATTGCTGTGCATTTCGTCGCGCAGCAATGCATTCAGGTCGGCAAGCTTACCGCGTTTACGTTCGTAACCCATCCAGATACGCGCTTGCGGGTTCCAGCGGCGCGGGCGATGAAAAAGAAAGAAAATACTTTTTCCTGCGACAGCATATTTCGTATTGAGCATCTCGATTCGCGTCTGGGCCAATTGCAACAACGGTTCATCTTCGGCGAGTGTTTCTTCATGCGCATCGTGAAAATCGGTCAACAGGCCGAAATAGAGGTTGTTATCCTGATTCGCCAGAAAGTGTACTTCGAGTGCTTCAACCAAGTCATCAACGCTTTGCGGATTAGTAAGCATACTCGGCACGATGACTAGCGCTCGAGATTGCGCCGGGATGCCGGTAGAAAAATCCATGCGCGGTAGCAGATGTGGGCATACAAACAAGGTTGTCAGCCAATTTACTAGGGTAAGTGCTAACTGACTCGCGGGTAATAATGCGAGGATACCGATCAGCAGCGAGAATTCGTTCGAGAGGCCTTGAATGTACGTGATAGCCATTAGGCCGGTACTGAACAGCAGTGTCAGGAGTGCGATTAGACCGAGATACAAGCCCAATGCGTGCTGTGATCCCATTTTCATGAGTGTTTCAGTGACAGAGAAGCGTACTTGTATCTTTGCTTCGAGTTCGTGTAAGCCTCGATCAATCAGGTAGAAGCCTACATGTGCTGCACGTTCGCCGCCAGTCGGATGTGTTGCTGCCTGAGCCTCATGCGCAAGTTGCACCACATTTCGTGCTACCTCAGCTTCAGTAAGGGAACTTCGCTTTGTAATCTTTTCAATCGCATGACGATAGCGATCACGGGTGGAAAAATCCATTTTGCCGTAAATTCTGCTCGGATCTTGGCGCAATATTTGCTCGACAATACTCATGCTTTCGACAAATTCGCGCCAATCCATTCCTCCCAGAAGACGCAGACTGCCGATACTGTGGCTAATGGAAACCTGGTCGGCAGCCTGATGCTGATTTCCCGACTGGATCAACTGTTCGATAGTCAGTCCTGACTCGGCAAGCACTTGTTCTATCCAAGACAATGGTAATGCGAAGGCAAGGCCATGCCCTTGCAATTGGCGCGTAAATTCCGATACGAATGAAGTCGACATGGGTGGTTGCGAGCGGGCCATGTCTGCAAGTACTACCACCAGGTTTTTCGGATCAATCTCCGCAACCGTTACCATTCGCTCTGCCCAGGCGTTAGCGAGATTGTAGTCGATGCTGGCAGCGGCGATGCGAGTGGCAACACGTCGTAGATTCTCGATCAATGCTAATCGCAACATGATGGGAATAGCCCATAGCTCACCCAAATTAAGCATGCTGACCGTTTGATAAGCTGCCACGAAACGACTGAGATTTTCCGAGTCCACCCGCCCGTCTCCGTGCGAAATAATCTCTAGCGCGATATCGTATACACGTGGCAGCCCTGCCGAAGGGCTATTTAATAAGCAAGGCAATTCACGGCTATATCCCTTCGGCATATGGCGCCTGGCGATACGGATCTGTTCTTCGACTAAATAGAAGTTATCAAGCAACCATTCACTGGCTGGTGTGATCTGCTGGTTGGCTTTTACCGCTGTCGTAAGCCGGCGGCAAACATCAATCAAGATTACTTCGTTTTCCGCCAAGCGCTTCATTAAGTGATCCTGCAAGCATGCCTGCGGCAATGTATTATGTATGCCCGCAAGATGTCTGCCATGCTGTTCCATCTGTTCAGCACTGAATAATTCTGAACGCAGTGGCAGCTCATCGAAGGCATCCTTTAGAGGAATGCTACTATGCAAGCTGGCACTCAAAGAACGGCGTAGATATCGGAAGAAACGATAGTCATTGGTTTTCATTTAATGCTCCGATTAAATCCAGAAAAACCGGGCAGAATGGAACCAGCGAAAACTTCAGGGCAAGCTTCGAGATAAAGGTTTGTCGATGGAGTGGTTCCGTAACCGGTTGGGGACCAGGGTCATCATTGAGATAAATAACAATGAAGTCAGCACGCACTCTGGTCTGAACTACCTGGCCTCGTTCCAGTGTGTGGCAAACTGACTAATAATTCAACACTGTTGATTAGAATTTCTAGTTTGCCCGGGTAGAAACTTCTGCAAAGAAGTTTATTTATAATAGCTGTTCTTTTTTTCCTCTATGGACCAGGCGGCCTTCTGCCGGTGATGAAAAAGACAATGGAAATAATTAGTCCTACAACAAAAACAATCCATGCAATTTGTACTGCCGTTCCAGCAATGCCCGTAAAACCAAGGACACCTGCAATCAAGGCAATAATTAAAAATGTAGCTGCCCAGCTTATCATTTTGTAATCCTTTTAAAAGTTATCGGGTTTGTTTGGAATGACGTAGAATCGTTCCGCCATTCCAAACTTTTCATGGGTTTATATTATTTTGCAGCTTGTTCAGCCTGGTAGAATTTGTCCAGAGCCTCATCGACAGCTTTTCTTGCCGAATCAGCTTCATCATCCTGAGACTCCTGCAGAGCATCATCCAGACATTCCAAACCTTCCTGGATATAATCATCTTCCGGCTTTTCTGATTGGGCTGCAGTGGCATGTTTTTTTGCTTCTTCCACATGCTGTGCAATAGTTTTTGCGTCTATTGCCCGTACAGCTTCTTCCGTGTGTCTGATGGCTTCTTTCAAATGAGAAGAATTATCTGTATGCATTTTGTAATCCTTTTAAAATTATCCGGACTTGGAACGACGTAGAACCATTCGGTCATTCCGGCCTCTCATTCATGTTTGTTTACTTTCCAGCCTGATTAAACTTGTCCAGAGCGTCACCAGCGGCTTTTCTTGCCGAATCAGCTTCGTCATTCCGAGATTCACGCAGGGCATCATCGAGGCATTTCAAACCTTCCTGAATATGCTTGTCTTCCGGCTTTTCTGATTGGGCGGCGGTGGCATGTTTTTTCGCTTCTTCCACATGCTGTGCAATAGTTTTTACATCTACTGCCTGCACTGCTTCTTGAGTATGTTTGATAGCTTCTTTCAGATGTGAATCATCTGCATGAACATTGAATGAACTGACCATGAATACGACCGGAACAAGGATGCTTGATAAGATTGATAATATCTTTTTCATGATTTTTCCTTTCTCATTAAATCCATCTTGGATATTGATTAATATCTACCAGGGTGGCTGCTTGGCGGAGGTGAGTTTTGAGGAGAGGAGGGATCCGATGGCTGTAAGGAACGTTGTTTTTCAGTGGCATCAAGGTCTTTCACCGACCCATCTATTCCTCTCATGTCATCTGCATTTTCATCTCGGTCAGTTTCATCCGTTTTATTAGTTTCAGTTTTTTCAGCTTTATTAGCTTTTTCGCTATTTACTCGATCGTCGTTTGTTGATGACACTGCTAATGTGAAATTACTTCCGACCAAGAGAATTCCAGATACTAATATTGCTGTAAATAAAGTTTGAGGTTTCATTTTAAATATCCCTTTAGTTTTATAAAAAAGATTAGTCTTCTTCCAGATCAATTAACCTGCCGCTCTCATCTACCTCATATTCAATTTCGGTACCATCTGCCTTTTTGACTTCTACTTTATAAACCTTCAAGCCTTTTTCCTTTGTTAATCGTTCTTCAACATTTTTAATATTCCCACCTTGTGTATTTTGAAGGATCGCATCCTGTACTACAGGAGGTAGTGTTGATAACTCAACGTCTTTATCAAGCAACCCCGCAAAAACTGTCGTGGTAAAGAAAGAGGTAACTAATAATATTGATAAGATATTTAATTTTTTCATGATAACTCCTGTTAATTTGATAAGTTAAAAATGGCTAATGCACTATTTGTTACTATACAAGCGCGATTATTACTTCCGCCTGTGCAGCTCTAAATACTTATTTTTATTTCATAAGTACTGATCTGCTCTTTTAAATCGAGATATCATTCCTTTAAATAGCCCGATCTTTACACCGAGTACCCAGATGTGCTCCACCTATGCAGGCAAGCAAGGCTGCCAGATAGCTGAGGATAATGGCCCACAAGGCACCTGTTGCATATTCTTTAGCCTTTTCGGCTTTCTCCTTCATTTCATCAGCAACTACTTCTGCTTTTTCCTGAACCTTTTTAATCACCTTGTTGAGTTCTGCTTCATCTATATCGAGATGACTGCTCAATATTTCTTTCGCTTGTTTCTCATTACCTTGAATCAGAGCAATAGCAGCAGCGGCAAAAATCTGTGGATCAGTTCGATCAATCATTTTTCTTATCCGTTTTTCCGCTGATTTCTGATCAGAATGTTGATAATTGTCGTTTTTATTTTCCGAAGAGGATTTACCTTCATTCTCATCTGAAAATTTATTTACATCCCGATCAGAAGAGAAATCTGTCTGATTGTCTGATCCGTTTTTTTCTTGGCTTTTCTCATTAGTTGAAAAAGATTGATTAGAATCCTGCGCACTTTTTTCTTCATCATTGGAATTTTGCTCAGCTTGAGTGAGTGCTTTCGTAATCCCTTGCTTCAGAGATCCAACAAGTGGATACAGGAAAGAATTATCCGAGGATTGAGTGTTTCCATCATTGCTACTCTGCGCGGCAATGATAGTTGCTGTGTTAAAACCTGTAGATGCTGCGGATTTTGCCGCACTGGTAGCGGTGCTTACAATGCTGCCAACGCCTATGGCACTAAATATCATGCTGATAATAATCGTGCATGACCATAACACTACTCCATGCAACGTGCCGGTGGGTTGATCCAGTTTTCCTGATACCTTGCCGGAGAGGAATCCACCTAAAAAATAGGTGATTACTGCGGTTACTATCATCCATAACGTTGCTGCTACACCAACTGATTTTGCTTTACCTGTCATATCATTGGCTTGAAATTGCTCGATATCGATAATGCTCAAGCCGATTGCAGAGCTAAAGGCGAATAACAACCACCCTACAGACAGGATCAATACCAGTCCTGCAAATATTGCTCCCCAGTTAATTGTAAAACCAGGATATGAATAGTTATTTCGTAATACTTCTTGATTTGTCGACATGTTTTGCTCTCCTGGATGCACTCCAGCAATAATTTTTATCTCTTGTTAAAGTTAAAATTCATTCTGGTTTGCATCGGTAATAAAATTTTTAGAAATAAATCTGCAAATAGCTCATAAATAATGGATTTATTATTCTTGTAAATGCATTAATTTATACAGCGGTTAGGATTAAGTTACTTTCCATCGCTGTGGTATGTACAAGAAAAATTCTCAACTTGCTTTTCAGCTTCTTCTTTCTTAATTTCGTATTTAGCCTGAATCTTTCCATCCAGCTGATCATGTTTTCCTCCAATAACATCCAATTCGTCATCGGTCATGTCACTCCAGTTTTCTTCGACTTTATTTCAGTTCATGATTAAGCTCCTTTATCGAATTTCTTTATTCAAAATCTCAAAATATAGAGGGTAGGAGGGATTAATAAGCTTCTTCTCTTTTTAGGAGGCTGTCTGTTTCTATAAATTTATCTCTGGATTTATCAATATTTATTTCAATATAATTATGTGCTTGTTCATCGAAATAAGAAATCTTATATCTTGTCTTGTCACTATTTTTAATGTGATTTACCTTTACTAAAATAATGAATCGTGACTAATGGCTATATCAATATAGAGATTAATTGGCTATTAATAATGGCAAACACAAATCATAAAACTTATGCAAATTAAATCATGATCCTATAAATAATTGATAGATTCACGTTTACTAGTGGAATTAGTATTTCTTGACTACTAACATCTAAAAATTTATTTATCTTATTTTCATAGAATTACAAATATATATATTGAATTTATTGAGAATCGGAGTGGAATTGACCTATCCCGCCGTAAGATTTCTTCTTTAATAGACAATATTAAATAGAATTTTGGGATCTCTTTTTGAATGGAGAGCTTAATGTAAAAAAGCAGATTTACAGAAAGTTAGATCGTAGCGGTGCTTAAAGAAGGTGAAACTAGTGTGCAGGCTCCGAATTGAATCATTTGCGCGAGTTGGAAGTCGAGGATGACAGGTTGTGCAAGCTGTTGGTCGATCAAGGCCTTGAAATTGGGATATGAAGGAGATCAACACAAAATTATGGTAAGTACGCAGGTCCGATTGACGCAGGTGCAGTATGCCGTCCTTTGTGGTGTCTTCTGCCAACGCGGGGCTTGTGCGCTGATAGAAATATCCCATTCCGGTCTGCATTACATACATATTGAGGATGCTAATGAAGGACGAGCCAATGGTTCAACCAATGCAACGCTTCGGATCACGCTGTTGTGCGTATTCCTAGGTAGGAAAGGCGTCCAGGTCGCAAGTAGCAGTGCTCGCCTGTGGAGTCCACACTACAATGAGATTCGGCTCCATTTCAGCCTGAACTAACTAACCCCATGTCAGTTCGTGGGTTATCTGAACAACAATTGCACAAATGGGCACATACCAAAGCAGTCAGAAAACAATAAAACCAATCCGTTGAGTAACTCTTTGAGATCGAGTCATTTTATGTGATGTAGGCAATACAACGAAAACCGCCGCCATGAATCCCTGGGGAATATCCCACCGACGCAATTATTTGATAGAGAAGCTTACGATTTGATCGATAAGTTCTTGATGGTTCACTACGGAGATAATGCTGCAAATGAAGGGTTTTTTGGCTTGCTGAAATGAAAGCGGGCGAACCGCGAGACATACTGGAGGATGGATAGGGCCAAAGTGGATTATTCAATTACATTGAACGCTTCCATAATCCGCGAATGAGATAGTGAGTTGCCGGAAGTAATCGGGTGTTTCAACTCTTTTAGAACTATTCGGGTAAGTTCGTGTAAATAAGATAGAACCCTAATCAGGATTTGGAACTTCCCCGAATCCTAGTACTTTATACAATATTACAGGAGTGGTAGCATTCTCACTTTTAATGGTTGAAGGAAGTCAATGGCTGGTCATAGTAAATGGGCTAACATCAAGCATAAAAAGGCCGCGCAGGATGCGAAACGCGGAAAGATTTTTACTCGTCTGATCAAGGAAATTACAGTAGCTGCCCGCCTGGGCGGTGGAGATCCCAACAGTAATCCCCGGTTAAGGCTGGCAATGGATAAGGCTTTCGGGCATAACATGCCGAAAGATAACGTTGAGCGTGCGATCAAGCGTGGTTGTGGCGAGCTTGAAGGGGTCAACTATGAAGAAATTCGTTACGAGGGGTACGGAATATCCGGGGCAGCGGTTATGGTCGATTGTATGACGGATAACCGTACGCGAACGGTTGCCGCAGTCCGTCATGCTTTTACCAAACATGGCGGTAACCTGGGAACTGATGGTTCGGTAGCGTATTTGTTCAAACATTGCGGCCAGTTGTTGTTCGCACCGGGAGTTAGTGAAGCACAGCTTCTGGAAATTGCGCTCGAAGCGGGTGCAGAAGATGTTATCAGTAATGATGATGGCAGTCTGGAGGTAATTACCGGTCCTGATACATTTGTATCAGTCAGAGATATGCTGGAAAAAGCTGGCTTTAAGGCTGAACTGGCAGAGGTAACCTGGAAACCTGAAAACGAAGTCTTGCTGCAGGGAGATGATGCAGTCAGAATGCAGAAATTGCTCGATGCCCTGGAAGATATCGATGATGTGCAGGATGTTTATACTTCGGTCATCCTGGATACTTGATCTTGTTATTACATACCGTTAAAGGTATTCGCATACTGGGAATCGATCCTGGTTTGCGTATAACAGGTTTTGGTATTGTTGAAAAAATTGGGGGGCAGCTGGTTTATATTGGCAGCGGCTGTGTAGTAACTGGAGAATCCAGTTTGCCAGACCGTTTGAAGACTATTCTTGATGGACTGAATGAAATTATTCTGCAGCATAAACCGGAGCAGGTTGCTGTAGAACAGGTTTTTGTCAACATCAATCCCAAATCAACACTATTGCTCGGCCAGGCACGCGGTGCTGCGATCAGTGCAGCAGTTCTTCATGAGCTTTCCGTGTATGAATATACTGCCTTGCAAGTCAAGCAGGCAGTGGTAGGGAATGGTCACGCCCGTAAAGAACAGGTGCAGGAAATGGTGATGCGGTTGTTGGGGCTTGGAGAACGACCGCGACCGGATGCAGCCGATGCGCTGGCATGTGCCATTTGTCATGCTCACGGCGGAACTGGTCTTCTGGCCCTGAGTGCCCGTAATCGCTCTAAACGGAGCAGACAGCTGTGATTGGGAGAATTACCGGGTTGTTGCTGGAGAAACATCCTCCGCTTGTACTGGTGGATGTAAATGGCATCGGTTATGAAATCGACGTGCCGATGAGCACTTTCTGCGGGTTGCCTGGTATCGGCGAACAGGTGACGCTCCATACCCATTTCTGGGTGCGCGAGGATGCGCATTTATTGTTTGGGTTTATGACAGAGGCGGAGCGGGTGCTGTTTCGCCAGCTTACAAAAATTTCCGGTATTGGTGCAAGAACAGGTTTGGCGATTTTGTCTGGTTTGAGTGTCAATGACTTACATCAGATCGTGGTGTCACAGGACAGTATTCGTCTGACCCGAATTCCGGGTATTGGAAAAAAAACTGCGGAGCGTTTGTTGCTCGAGTTGCGCGATAAAATCAGTCCAACGATAACTCTGCCTGAAACAGGAACAGCGATGGCCTCACATACCCATACAGACATTCTCAACGCGCTATCCGCACTGGGCTATAATGACCGCGAAGCTAGCTGGGCACTCGGGCAACTGTCCGAAGATATGACGGTATCTGACGGCATCATGCAGTCACTCAGGCTTTTATCGAAAGCAAAATAGTATCTTGGCTGGTTCTAAATGATTGAATCGGATCGAATCATTACTGCTTCCCCATTTTCTTCCCAGGAAGAAGTCATAGAACGTGCGCTTCGCCCTGTTCAACTGGATGACTACGTTGGTCAGGAGAAAATTCGCGAGCAGTTGAAAATTTTCATTGAAGCGGCCAGGTTAAGGCAGGAAGCACTGGATCACGTGCTGTTGTTTGGCCCACCAGGGTTAGGCAAAACGACACTTGCCCATATTGTCGCTCGCGAAATGGGGGTGAACTTGCGCCAGACTTCCGGTCCGGTGCTGGAACGTGCAGGTGATCTGGCTGCTTTGCTGACCAATCTGGAAGCCAATGACGTATTGTTTATCGATGAGATTCACAGGCTTTCGCCTGTTGTCGAGGAAATTTTGTATCCGGCGATGGAGGATTATCAGCTTGACATCATGATTGGCGAAGGGGCGGCAGCAAGATCAGTCAAGATTGATCTGCCGAGTTTCACCCTGGTGGGGGCCACCACACGCGCAGGTATGTTGACCAATCCGCTGAGAGATCGCTTTGGAATCGTTTCCCGCCTGGAGTTTTATACTGCTGATGAGCTTGGTAAGATCGTTACTCGTTCTGCCGGGTTACTCAATGTCGAGGTGACCGCCGATGGCGCCAGAGAAATTGCATGCAGATCGCGGGGCACCCCGCGTATAGCCAATCGTTTGTTGCGCAGAGTACGTGATTTTGCTGAAGTCCGGGCAAACGGGTGTATCAATCGCCAGGTGGCCGATACTGCGTTGCAAATGCTGGACGTTGATGCCACAGGTCTGGATGTGCTGGACAGAAAGTTATTACTGGCAGTACTGGAAAAATTTGGTGGCGGGCCGGTGGGTGTGGATAATCTTGCTGCAGCCATCAATGAAGAGCGTGACACGATCGAGGAGGTGCTGGAACCATACCTCATTCAGCAGGGATTCCTGCAACGTACTCCTCGCGGTCGCATGGCAACGAGTATGACCTATCAGCATTTCGATATCATTCCTTCACATCAAACTATAGCGCCGAGTTTATTTGATTCGGATTAAAAGCCAGTAACATCCGTATACATTCAATTATTTCTGAAGAGTATTTTTATAGAAATGGAAGCCGTTTTTGTTCATCCCGTACGCATCTATTATCAGGATACTGATGCGGGGGGCGTCGTATATCACGCGTCCTACCTCAATTTCCTGGAGCGTGCCCGCTACGAGTGGTTGCGCGAACTGGGGTTCACGGTGGATACCATGATTCGGTCGCATAAAATGATTTTTTTGATTCGCTCGCTTAGTATCGAGTATTTCAAACCAGCCGTACTGGACAATTTGCTGGATATAACCGTGCAGGTGGTAGACATTGGCAGAAGCCGGATAACGTTGCAGCAGCAGATTTTGCGTGAACAGGGTACACTTGCCAGCGCGACCGTTCATGCAGTGTGTGTCGGAGCGGAAACGTTGAAACCAATCGGTATTCCGGCACCTCTTCGCCAAAAAATCGAGAAACAACCATTATGAGTAAAGTAATCACCCAAGATTTGTCATTTTTTCATCTTGTCAGCGGTGCGAGCCTCCCGGTTCAACTGGTTATGTTGCTGCTGCTGCTGGCCTCGTTTGTTTCCTGGTGGTTTATTTTCAGGAAGTTATTTACCCTTCGTCAGGAAATTAAACAGACTGATGAATTTGAGAACATTTTCTGGCGTGGCTCAGATTTGAATGCCCTTTATCAGCGAGCGGCTGGCGCACGCCATGCCTTGGGGAGTATGGAACGGATTTTTGAAGCTGGATTTCGTGAATTTACCAAATATCAGCCGGGTATCGATATTGGACCTATGATGGACAGTACGCGCGGCGCAATGAGGGCTGTTTATCAGCGGGAAATGGATAGACTTGAATCACATCTATCATTTTTGGCTACCGTGGGGTCGGTAAGCCCGTATGTAGGGTTGTTTGGAACAGTATGGGGCATCATGAATGCATTTCGTGAGTTATCCAATGTTGGCCAGGCTACCATTGCGCATGTTGCACCGGGTATTGCTGAAGCATTAATTGCAACGGCAATGGGGCTTTTTGCGGCAATTCCGGCCGTGATTGCTTATAACCGTTATGCCAGTGATACAGCCCAGCTGGCGACTCGCTACGAGAGCTTCATAGAGGAAGTATCCAACGTTCTGCAGCGTCGTGTGGCTAAACCTCGGGATATGGCAAATTTCTCATGATCCAGCGTCGCAGTAAACGTCGGCTGATGAATGAGATCAATGTCGTGCCGTATATTGATGTCATGCTGGTGCTGCTTATCATTTTTATGATTACGGCTCCACTCATCCAGCCCAGTCAGATTGAGTTGCCTGAAATCGGTAAATCCTCAGCACCCCCTGCGGAACCTTTGGAAGTTACGATTGCCGCAAACGGAAACCTCACGTTACGTGATCGTGCCAGTACGGGTGAGGAGCAGCAGGTCGATCGTAACCAGCTGGTTGAGCTGGTCAAGGGTAGACAGGCACAAAATATTGATCAGCCTGTTGTTATTGCAGCAGATAAAAATGTCCGTTATGAAGAGGTGATTCAGGTAATGGATCTGCTGCAACAGCAACAAATCCGGAAAATCGGGTTATTAACCAAATCAAAATAACTGTTAGGGTGTAATTACGCAATGATCCGGTTGCCCGGAGATAATAGTGAACCGGGAAAGCTGCGTGCGGCATTGTTTGCTCTGCTAGTGCATGCAGCTTTCCTGATTTTGCTGGTATTTGGTCTGAACTGGAAGAATGAAGTATCTGAAACGATGTCCGTCGATCTTTGGGCCGAGCTGCCCCGGCGCCCAGTCGAATCTGCACCCTCTGTTGCTAAGGCGATTCCCAAACCTGAACCAGTCAAAGTTAAACCGCAACCACAACAAAAAACTCAGCCTCAGCCGGTGATCAAGGCTGCGCCTCCCCCTGTGCGTAAACCTGATATTGCGCTCAAGGATAAAACGGAAAAACTACAGCCTAAAGAAGAAGCAAAAAAGCCGGAACCGGTGAAAAAAGAAATACCGAAAAAGGAGCTCCCCCAAAAGCCAGTGGAAAAGCCCGTACCCAAGGAAGAGGTAAAGAAATCTGAGCCGGTCAAAAAGGTCGAACAGAAAACCGAGAAAAAGGAGGATGTTCGACAGCAGATTGAAGCACAAAAACAGGCACAGCAGCGTGAGAACGAAGTCGCGGCAGCAAAAGCAGAGCGAGCCAGGGCGGAGGGTGAAATCGAAAAATATAGAGAAATGATCAAGGCAAAGATTCGCAGCCGTATCATCATGCCACCTGATCTCCCGGGGAATCCTGCTGTTGAGTTTACGGTGACCCTTTTGCCGGGAGGTGATGTCCTGACAGTGATTTTGCGCAAATCGAGTGGCTATACTGCGTTTGATGAGGCGGTGGAAAGAGCGATCTATCTGGCCAAGCCATTGCCATTACCTCCAGATCCGGGATTATTCAATGCATTCCGTAATTTAGATCTCAAGGTTTATTATCGTGAGTAGTTTCTGGCTTGCTTTACAACATGTTATGGTGATTCGTATGCGTAATTTCTTATGTTGCATTGGTGTATTTCTGTTGTTATGGATGAATACATCTTTACAAGCTGCACTCGATATCGAAATTTTTGGTGGCGGAACTAACAAAATTCCGATTGCCATCGCTCCGTTTAACGGAGAAAGGGGACTTCCCCAGAATATTTCGTCGATTGTATCGGATGATCTGAAGCGTACCGGGCTGTTTAAACTGGTCGATACCTTGGGATTGACCTCGGAAGAACCTGAGAAGATCAGGTATATCGATTGGCAGGGCCGCGGTGCAAGTGTACTGGTCGTTGGCAGTACTTTGCTGCTGTCGGATGGCCGGATAGATATTCGCTTCCGTTTGATGGATGTCGTCAAACAGACTCAACTGGCCGGTTTTAGTAGTACTGTCACAACCGAACAATTACGGACTTTTGCACATCGGATTGCAGATATTGTGTATGAGACGTTGACAGGTGAGCTGGGTGCCTTTAGTACCCGAATCGCTTTTGTCAGAAAACAGGGGAGTCGGTATGCATTGCAGGTGTCGGATTATGATGGATTCAACGCCCGCCCGCTGATCGAATATACCGAGCCAATCATCTCTCCGGCCTGGTCGCCTGATGGTGGCAGAATTGCTTATACCTCTTTTGAGAAGAAAAAACCGGTGGTCTATGTGCAGACGCTGGCAACCCGTGAACGTAAAGCAGTGGCGAATTTCAAGGGAAGTAACAGTGCTCCGGCCTGGTCGCCTGATGGCAGCAAACTGGCTGTGGTTCTAACATTGCATGGTGGATCGCAGATTTATCTGGTCAATACGGATGGCAGCGGGTTGCAGCGAGTTTCACAAAGCCCGGGTATCGATACGGAACCCAGTTTCTCACCAGATGGTAAGTGGCTGATGTTTACCTCCGACAGAGGAGGAAGCCCGCAAATATATCGTATGCCGGTATCTGGAGGTGCTGCCGAGAGGATGACCTTTGAAGGAGATTACAACGTTAGTCCGCATTACAGCCCGGACGGAAAACGGTTTGTTTATATTCACAGGAATGCTGGCCGGTTCAGTGTTGCAGTTCAGGATTTGTCGACGCGTCAGATGCAGTTGCTGACGGATTCCAATTTTGATGAATCTCCCAGTTTTTCCCCCAATAACCGTATGATTCTGTACACAACTGAAATAAGTGGACGTGGTATATTATCCATCGTTTCAAGCGATGGTCAGGCGCGAAGCCGGCTTTCTCAAGAAGCAGGTGATATTCGGGAAGCAGCTTGGGGACCCTTGCTGAAACAGCGGTGATGTGAGGAACAACCCTCACAAGGCGTGGTTCAATTATTAATTTATGGTGAGAAATGAGAAAAATCTTTGCGGTACTGGTGATTTGCCTGTTGTCAGCTTGCGCTAGCGATAATGCCCAACAAACTTCTGATGTCGAGGATCATTCTTATAGCGGCAGGGAAGGCGAAGGCACGCGTGGTGGTACAGGATCGGACGGCTTTGGGATGAATCCTCTGCAGGATCCCGGCAATATACTGTCCCGTCGCAGTGTTTACTTTGATTTTGACAGCTACACGGTAAAGAGTGAGTACCGCGATCTGGTTCTTGCACACGCGGCTTATTTACGTGATAACACTAATGCACAGGTATTGCTGCAAGGTAATACTGATGAACGCGGGAGCCGGGAGTATAACCTTGCACTTGGACAACGTCGTGCAAACAGCGTGAGGGATATCCTGTTATTGTCCGGTGCTCGGGATCAGCAGGTTGAAGCTGTCAGTTTGGGTGAAGAAAAACCGCGTACATTGGGAGATGACGAATCTTCCTGGGCTGAGAACCGGCGTACGGATATTCTCTATCAGGGAGAGTATTGATGTTTTTGCGCGCTTTCCTGCTATTATTTTTGTTGAGTTGTAATGTTGCGCAGGCTGCACTGTTCGGTGATTCTGAAACACGCGAACAGTTAGAGGCATTACGTACAAAAGTACTGGAAATGGAAGCGCGCATGCAACGCACCGAGGAGGTTCTCATGGGGCAGGCTTTGATTGAGCTGCATACTCAGGCAGAGAACCTCAAGGAAGAAATGGGAAAGCTGAGAGGACAGATAGAGGTGCTGGAAGATGAGAACCGGTCGTTGCGCAAACAGCAAAAGGATTTCTACCTGGATCTCGATAACCGTCTGCGCCAGATTGAGCCTGATACAGCCGGGACTGCTGCACCGGATTCCAGAATATCTTCCTCGTCATCGGAACAACTCGCTGCTGATCCAAAGGATATAAAAATTCCAGCTTCCGGAAAAACTGTTGCTGTTCTCCAATTGCCGGATACAGCACAGCGCAATCGTTATGATGCGGCTTATGCATTGATCAAGAACGGTGATTATTCAGGGGCTGTAACCGGTTTTGAGAGTTTTCTTGCACAATATCCGCAATCTGCTCTTGCTCCTTCTGCTGCGTATTGGGTTGGTAATGCGTACTATGCACTCCGGGATTTTGATAAAGCGGTTAATGCTCAGCAACGGTTGATCGAAACTTACCCTGATAGCTCCAAAGTAGCGGATGGGCTTCTCAATATGGCAAGCAGTCAGGCTGAAATGGGCCAGAAGGCAGCTGCCAGAAAAACACTGGAAAAACTCATCGCCAGTTATCCTGGTACTGAGGCAGCAACAAAAGCCAAGCAACGCTTGGGAACTCTGAAATAAATTTTGGTCGAGTAGTATTGCCAGAATATACCCGATTTACTCCACTTCTTTAAATTTTCCTCTGCAACATAGAGGAAGGTTTCTTTCCGTCAGGGTCACGGATGCTACGAATTACGGAAATTTTCTACTCGCTTCAGGGGGAAACCAGCCGGATGGGGCTGCCTACGGTATTTGTGCGCCTGACCGGTTGTCCATTACGTTGCGGGTACTGCGATACCGGTTATGCATTTTCTGGTGGAAAAAGTATGAGTATCAGCGAAATCATGGGCGAAATAGCTTCATTTTCTCCGCGCTATGTCACTGTTACGGGAGGAGAACCGCTAGCACAGGCTGACAGCCTGGTGTTACTTGCAGCATTATGTGATCAAGGGTATTCCGTATCTCTCGAAACCAGTGGGGCATTGGATATTGCACAGGTTGATGCGCGTGTATCGAGAATTGTGGATATCAAAACACCAGGCTCCGGGGAAGTGGAGAAAAATCACTGGAATAATCTCGCTTATCTGACTTCTCACGATGAGATCAAGTTTGTGTTGTGTGATCGGGCGGATTACGACTGGGCCAGGCAGAAACTCTTGGAATTGAAGCTGGATGCAATTTGTCCGGTTTTATTTTCTCCAGCTTATGATCAGCTTGTTCCGACAGATCTTGCTACCTGGATTCTACAGGATCAGTTACCAGTTCGCTTACAGTTGCAGTTACATAAGTTGCTCTGGGGGGAATGTGTCGGAAGGTGAAATGGCAGGACGGTCAGATTCATGAAAAAAGCAGTTGTACTCTTGTCTGGTGGGATGGATTCCGCCACGGCGCTTGCTATTGCCCGGCAGAGTGGGTTTGCCTGCTATGCACTCAGTATCGATTATGGCCAGCGCCATGTTGCCGAACTGGCTGCAGCAGCTCGAATCGGTCAATCCCTGCAGGTCAGTGATCATCAGTTTCTCAAACTGGATCTGGCTGTTCTGGCCAGTTCTGCGTTAACCGATCTTTCCGCTACTGTACCACTGCATGGTACCAGTACTGGCATACCGGTGACGTATGTTCCGGCTCGTAACACCATTATGTTGTCACTGGCTCTGGCTTGGGCAGAAGTGCTGGGCAGCCACGATATTTTTATTGGTGTAACGGCTGTCGATTACTCGGGATACCCTGATTGCCGGCGGGACTATATCGATGCTTTTGAAGAAATGGCCAATCTGGCCACAAAGGCAGGAAGAGAAGGGATGACACTGACAGTGCATGCTCCTTTGATTGACTTGCCCAAGCGTGAAATCATCCAATGTGGTATGGAACTCGGGATAGACTACGGCCTGACAGTTTCCTGTTATCAGGCGGATGAAGCCGGGTATGCTTGCGGTCAGTGTGATGCATGCCATATTCGACGGGCTGGTTTTAAGGCGGCGAATATTCTGGATCCTACGCGTTACCGTAATAAGCAGATATCGTGAGGCAGAAAAATAATCCAGGAAGGGAGATCATTACGGCCGGCTGCGTTCGATGCAGACACCCAGCTGTTTCACTCCTGGAATGACATCCAGTTTTGCCGCACTGATTTTTACCCGGGGGGAACCAAATTCGATTAGGATCATTTGCGCAATGTTTTCTGTCAGTGCTTCAAGCAGGGAAAAATGTTGCTGATCGAGAATAGCGCTGATTCTGTGAACGACTCGAGAGTAATCCAGTGCATCTTCGATGCGATCACTCTTGCCAGCCTGGCGGGAAGGCAGAGCAATCTCGATATTTAATTCAATGGTTTGCGGAACTTTCCTTTCCCACGGATAAATACCGATCAAAGTTTTGATTCTGAATTCTTTGAGAAAAATGATATCCATGGAGCGGTTCCGGGTTAGCTTGGGATTATGAAGTGATGCACGGGCTGCGCAATTTTAATTTATTTATCGGGATATCAAAATTTTGATGATTACAGTAGTGCTGATTTTTTCTGCTTACTTGCTGGGCTCGATTTCTTTTGCCGTGGTTGCAAGCTGGCTGTTCAAGCTCCCGGATCCGCGCAGCTACGGTTCCCGCAATCCCGGAGCAACCAATGTATTGCGGACTGGCAAAAAAGCCGCCGCTGCTGTGACTTTGCTGGGAGATGCAGGTAAGGGCTGGGTGGCGGTCGCAGCAGCAAAATATGTTGGTGAAGTTGGGGAGTTGGGTGATGAAGTGATTGCGGGTGCTGCTCTTGCTGTCTTCCTGGGACATTTATTTCCGATCTTTCTTGCATTCAAGGGAGGTAAAGGTGTTGCCACATCGGCAGGCATACTGTTGGGATTAAACCCTTGGCTGGGTGTTCTTACTATTTCGACTTGGATGGTCGTCGCGCTGGTTTCACGTATTTCTTCATTGTCAGCTTTGCTGTCGGCTTTGCTTGCACCATTATATGCATACTTCCTGCTGGAGAAAGGAATTCTGATAATGACTGTGTCAATCATATCCGTTCTTCTGATATTGAAGCACCGGCTGAATATTGCTAATCTAATTGCCGGTAAGGAGGCGAGGATAGGTAAGAGCAGTTAGTGGCTGGTCATTATCTTTATAAATCTTCCAGATTCCAGCGAGCTTTGATGGTAAAGCTGCCCGATCCAAGGCACCTATCGAACTGCTGTAAACGTAATGCACCGGCCAGCGCGATCATTGCGCCGTTATCGGTACAAAATTCCAGCGCTGGAAAGAAAACGGTGATGCCAGCCCCGGACAGGTGGTGCAATAGCTTCTGACGTAATCGGCTGTTTGCGCCTACACCGCCTGCTACGACTAGTTGTTTCAATCCGGTGATATTCAGAGCGGTTATCGATTTTTTTACCAGTACATCGGTAATTGCGTCTTCAAAGGCAAATGCGATATCGGCGCGTGTCTGACTGTTCATCTCATGCTTGCCGATCAGCAGAGCCGCAGCTGTTTTCAATCCGCTGAAACTGAAATTTTGATCATTGCTGTTCAGCATGGGACGCGGGAGTTTGAATCGTCCTGCCCGGCCTTGTGTGGCCAGTTCCGCAAGCAGTTTCCCACCGGGGTAGTCGAGGCCAAGTAATTTTGCAGTTTTGTCAAACGCTTCTCCAGCTGCATCATCCACAGTTTCTCCCAATAACCGGTACTGCCCGATTCCATCTACCAGCATCAGTTGTGTGTGCCCTCCGGATACCAGTAGTGCCACGAACGGAAAATCAGGTGCCGGATCGGATAAGAGCGGAGAGAGCAGATGACCTTCAAGATGGTGGATGTTCAAGATGGGTATATTGCGTGCAAAAGCCAGAGCACTGCTGAAACTTGCTCCGGTCAGCAGTGCTCCTGCAAGCCCCGGACCCTGGGTACAGGCGATAGCATCAACAGATTCCAGCGAAGTATCCAATTGTCCGAATAATTGTCTGATAAGGGGCAAGATGCGGCGGATATGGTCGCGTGAAGCGAGCTCCGGCACGACACCACCATATTCGCGATGCATATCGACCTGGGAATAGAGGGTATGGCCGAGTAACCCTTGGCAGGTATCATAAAGCGCTACACCTGTCTCATCACATGAAGTTTCAATACCTAATACGCGCATTCTGTAATTTTCTTCCAAGGAAGATTTATTCGTGGTGGTCAAACTTTCTTTTGAAAAAAAATGATTGATGCTAAACTAGCGGGATTTTTCGAGACCGAATAAGGGGCTGGTCCCGGGAAAAATTGGCCAGTTGTTAGCTATAGCATTTCCGCAACAGGCCATTGGCAGGCTTAGTTTATAACTTAGTTTCGACTGCAGAGCAATTTGATAAAGAATTGCTTTGTAATATATAAAGCAATCAAAGGAGACCGAAAGGAATTATTACTTTATGACTACTGTTAAAGTCAAGGAAAACGAACCATTTGAAATCGCGATGCGGCGCTTTAAGCGTTCTATTGAGAAAACCGGTTTACTAACTGAATTACGCGCCCGGGAATTTTATGAAAAGCCCACGGCTGTGCGTAAGCGCAAGCATGCCGCCGCAGTGAAACGTACCTACAAACGACTGCGTAGTCAGATGTTACCCCCCAAGCTGTATTAATTCCTCTTGTTTTTCCGGGTACCTACCTCGTTATTTCATGAATTTAAGGCAAAAAATAACCGAAGATATGAAATCGGCCATGCGGGCAGGGGATGTAAAGCGTCGTGACGCATTACGTTTGCTGCAGGCTGCTTTAAAGCAGAAGGAAGTTGACGAGCGGATTGATTTGGATGATGCTGCCGTGGTTGCCGTGATCGAAAAAATGCTCAAACAGCGTCGCGACTCCATCACGCAATATGAGGCAGCACAGCGCCAGGATTTGGCAGATATCGAAAGGTTTGAAGCAGGAGTTCTGCAAATTTATATGCCTGTGGCGCTGAGTGATCCTGAGCTGGATGCCATAATCAGCGAGGTAATTGCATCTATTGGGGAAAACAGGCCTCCCAAAATTGGAGAAGTCATGGCACTGCTTAAACCGAAACTTGCGGGTCGGGCAGATATGGCGAAGGTATCTTTACTGGTTAAAGCAAAAATCACAGGCTAGTTTGTACTGTCTGATTTTCGGGCAGACACTGCGAGAAATAATTTCAGATAGTCTTTTATCGAGGCAATTTTTGCTGGTAAATGATTGCACAATCGTTTATTCAGGAATTACTGGATCGTATCGACATTGTCGATGTGGTTGCACGCCATCTTCAACTTAAGAAAGCGGGCGCAAATTTCACAGCGTGCTGCCCTTTTCATAACGAAAAAACCCCTTCTTTTACAGTAAATTCATCTAAACAGTTTTACCATTGCTTTGGTTGCGGCAGACACGGGAATGCCATCAACTTTTTGATGGAACATAGCGGAATCAGCTTTGTCGAAGCAATCGAGAGTCTTGCGACACACGCAGGTATGCAAATTCCAGACCAGGTAGATATTTATCCAAAATTGCCTAATTCAGGCAGAGCTTTACCGGATAAGGTAAAAATCGGTAAAGAAGTTGAAGCTACTCCGCCTTTGGCAGATTTATACGAACGAATGGAGCGAGCAGCAAAGTTTTATCGGGGGCAGCTCAAACAATCCGAGCAGGCAATTGCTTATTTGAAAGAGCGAGGAATATCAGGGCGAACCGCGCTAAATTTTGGAATAGGATATGCGCCTCCCGGTTGGCAGAATCTTGCCGGAATTTTTGCGGATTATCCTGCTGATGATTCCAGTCATTCACTGGTACAAGCAGGTTTAGTTGTTACACATGATGGCAAGAAAAACTATGATCGCTTTCGACATCGGATCATGTTTCCTATTCTTGATCGTAAAAAAAAGATAGTAGGGTTCGGGGGACGAGCATTAGGCGGGGGTGAGCCAAAATATCTGAATTCACCAGAAACCTCTTTGTTTGTCAAAGGGCGTGAGCTTTATAACTTGGCATCCGCCAGCCCGGCAATTCGGAAATCTGCGCGGGCAATCGTGGTCGAAGGTTATATGGACGTCGTGATGCTGGTACAAAATGGTATTGAAAATGTGGTGGCTACTTTGGGTACTGCAACGACGGCTGTGCATGTTCAGAACCTTTTACGCCATACGGATGAGGTGGTTTTTTGTTTTGATGGTGATGAAGCAGGGACCAAGGCTGCATGGCGTGCGCTGGAAACCAGCCTGTCACAACTCAAGGATGGAAAAGACATCAAGTTTTTGTTTCTACCGGATAAGGAAGATCCGGACAGTTATATTCGCAGATACGGACGGGTTGCATTTGAAGGATTATTGGAGAAGGCTCAACCCCTGTCGGTATTCTTTTGTAATGAATTATCCGGTCGTGTGAATCTTAGTACAAGTGAAGGTCGTGCTCGATTGGTTCAACAGGCAGGGCCGTTATTGGCGCAGATCAATGCTCCTGTATTTGGATTCATGCTGATGAAGCGTATATCCGAGCTAACCGGGGTGGGTCAGAACCAGTTGGTTACGTTTCTGAAAACTGGAAAGAAAAATCGATTTTCTACACCTCACCCTGAAGTTTCCAGACCGTTATCCGTAACGCCATACCGCAGACTGATCCAGATTTTGCTGCATGCTCCGGATTATGCGAATAAATTAGATACGGATCTTCTTGCGGCAAATGATGAGCAGAGTGAGGAAAAAGTATTGCTGGTTGCATTGGTGGATTTCCTGAAGGCCTCTGTTCGTTCTTTGGAGGAAGAGTTGGATCCAGTGGCGATTCTGTTACATTTCGATCAGACCCCTTATCGTATTTTACTGGAAAAGATCGCCCGGGATGTGCATGTAAAAGATGAAAACTGGAATATTGATGCTGAATTTACTGGGGGAATGGAGCGTTTGCGAGAGATGCGCCGAAGATCGAGAATGGTGGAATTGCATAGCAGGCCGCTTGTATCACTTACTCCGGAAGAGAAAAATGAGTTACGACAGCTGATGCTTTCATAACCTGAGAAGGTTTGCAAAAACCAGTCAGCATATTTTTGGCAATTAGATTATCAAGGTCAGAAAAATGAGAAAAGATTTTGAGTTTGTAACAGTGAAGAGTAGTTGATTATGGCTACATTTGTTCATATATCCAAAGTGGGTCAGGAAAGTTTGGTATAATTAAAAGCTTTCCGTTCGATTTATCTCTAGTCTTAATGGGTGCTCTGCATGGTAAAAGCAAAAGTGTCGGGATCAGCTAAGAAAAATATCGTTACATCTACAGAGATGACTGAAACAAAAAGCAGTAAATCACGTGTTGCAACCCCGGACAATGGGGGTAAAGTTACCGATAAAAGTACCAAAAATACCTTAATAGCTGAAACGGAAGTTGTCTCCGTCAAGAAAGAAGCTATTTCTGCTTCTAGGAAAAAATCTTTTGTCAAAACGGCTAAACCTGATAATGATTCTATTCCGGTAGAGGATGTGTTGTTTTCTTCGGAAGCAGCAGGAAATTTGGGGGCAGTTGATGAGGTTCCTGAAAAAAACAAAGTAAGCAAAAAAAATAAAAATACTGTATCAGAAAAACAGATCGCTGATTTGAGCGAAAATGGAGTGTCGGTGTCATCGGATAACGATATCGAATTACGCAGAATGCGTTTAAAGAAATTAATTGTGCAGGGTAAGGAACGTGGTTACTTGACTTACTCTGAGATTAATGACCACTTGCCGGATGATATGCTGGATGCTGATCAAATTGAAAGCATCATCAGCATGATCAACGACATGGGTATTTCTGTGCATGATGAGGCACCTGATGCAGAAGCTCTTCTGATGTCGGATGCGGCGACAGCAGTGACTGATGAAGATGTCGTGGAAGAAGCAGAGGCAGCACTATCCAGCGTGGATTCGGAATTTGGCCGTACTACGGATCCGGTGAGGATGTATATGCGTGAGATGGGATCGGTAGAGTTACTGACACGTGAAAGTGAAATAGAAATTGCCAAACGCATTGAAGATGGTTTGAGGCACATGATACAGGCTATTTCAGCCTGTCCGACAATCATAGAAAATATACTCGAGCTTGCTGCGGATGTAGAAAATGGCCAGTTACGCGCAGATGAACTGGTCGATGGTTTCCTGGACGATGATACAGATGAAATCATGGGTAAGGAAATATCCGAGGAATCACTGGATCAGGATTTTGATTCAGAGGAGACGGAAGATGAGCAAGTAGCTGCTGCCAGTGCCGATATGCTGAAGATGAAAGCAGAGGTGCTGGAACGTTTCTCGGTGATTCGTCAGACCTATGAGGGTATGAAAAAAATCATCAACAAGAAAGAGGGGCGTCAGGACAAAAAATACAAGCAGTTACAGGAGAAAATTTCTACCGAACTGATGGCGATGCGTTTCTCTGCCAAGATGGTTGAGAAATTGTGTGATACACAACGTGATATCGTGAATGATATCCGTAACTGCGAACGCAAAATTGCCGAGCTATGTGTTACACGAGCAGGAATGCCACGAAATTATTTTATCAAGGCATTTCCAGGGAATGAGACAAATATTGATTGGATCAGTTTAGAAGTCGAATCTGGTCAGCTGTACAGCCAGTCACTCGAACATTTCCGCCCGGCGGTAATGGAGCAACAGCAAAAAATGCTCGAACTCCAGAAACAGGCGGGTATTCCTATCAAGGAACTCAAGGAAATCAATCGCCGTATGACAACTGGTGAAGCCAAGGCACGTCGTGCTAAACGTGAAATGACTGAAGCCAACTTACGATTGGTTATTTCAATTGCCAAGAAGTATACTAACCGCGGATTGCAGTTTCTTGATCTGATTCAGGAAGGTAATATCGGGCTGATGAAAGCTGTTGATAAATTTGAATATCGGCGCGGATATAAATTCTCGACTTACGCAACATGGTGGATCCGTCAGGCAATTACGCGTTCCATTGCTGACCAGGCACGTACCATTCGTATCCCGGTACACATGATCGAGACGATTAATAAGATGAATCGTATCTCCCGTCAGATTTTGCAGGAAACCGGACAAGAGCCTGAGCCGGCAGTTTTGGCTGAGAAGATGGAAATGCCCGAGGAAAAAATCAGAAAAATTCTTAAGATATCGAAAGAACCGATTTCGATGGAAACTCCCATTGGCGACGACGAAGATTCTCACTTGGGAGATTTCATTGAAGATGTTTCGACTATGGAACCGGCAGATGCCGCGGTTTATGCGGGTTTACGCACTGTCACAAAGGATGTGCTGGATTCTTTGACTCCGCGGGAAGCCAAGGTTTTACGTATGCGTTTCGGTATTGAAATGAATACCGATCATACTTTGGAAGAAGTTGGGAGACAGTTTGACGTAACACGCGAACGTATTCGCCAGATCGAGGCAAAAGCACTACGTAAACTGAGACATCCGGCTCGCTCCGATCGCTTGCGTAGTTTTCTGGATAATGGAAATTCCTGATAGCTTACTTGTCTATCCAGCTTAACTGATTAATAGTTGTAAAAATCTGTTATCGGGGTCTGTAGCTCAGTTGGTTAGAGCAGGGGACTCATAATCCCTTGGTCGTAGGTTCAAGTCCTACCAGACCCACCAATAAATCAAATAGTTATTGATCATATGGCTCATAACTATTTCCGCAATCGATATTTATTTCCGCAATCCGCTACTTCGTCGGGGTTATTTTGTCACCTTTTCTCTCTCGAATGTATGTCTCTGTCATGGTAACTGATGCGTGTCCGAGTTGCTTTTGGGCCTGTCTGATGTCACCGGCAGATTCGGCTTTATCTGTCCCGGCTTTTGCACGCAAATCGCGGAATTGGAATTCACTTTTATCCACGCCGGCTGCTTCCCTGGCCTTATCGAAATGTGATCTCAGTGTGGTATAAGCCAGCTTCTGCCCGGCATCATCTACGATCAGGTAGAGCGATCTCACCGGGTACTGGATCTTTCTTTCCTTGATCCGGTTGATGAGATCCAGCAATTCACCTTGCAGGCTGATGCGCAGCTTCTTACCGGTCTTGCCTTGTTGTATTACCAGATACCCATCTGATATATCCGTCTCTAGCATCTTGAGGATGTCTGCCGGGCGTTGTCCGGTAAGGTAGGCCATATCCATCGCATCACGCAGCGGTGCACTTGCTACTGCGTATACCGCGTGATAGGTCTTATCCTCCACATATATATCCTTGCGGCCGGGCTCACGATATCCTCTTATCCCGGCACACGGGTTTGGCAGACTGGTGTATCCCCATTCCCTGGCCTTGTTCCAGATGTGGCTGAATAAGGCCTTCTCGCGGTTTGCCCGCGTCTTAGCCTGCCTGCGATCCAGATATTGACGGATATGGATAGGCTCAATCTCTTCCAGCGGTGCGGGAGGGTCATCGAAGAATTTAAGCAGCTGGCGCAATTCCCTTAAATTATCATGCTGTGTGGCGGGCGCTTTCCCGGGCAGGATTTCTTTCAGATATCTCTCAGCTACGTATCGGAAAGTAACTATTTGCGGATGGCATGGCCTGGCATCGATCTCCAGCTCTGCCCACTTCCTGACGGCCATGGCGTAATCAGTCCCCAGCGAGATC
>OBJA01000537.1_pt1 | contig 32178 bp, 27 predicted proteins | sample 1519751 | NCBI WGS metagenome assembly OBJA01 (sample SAMEA3881238, study PRJEB22517) | soil metagenome | biome: lake sediment; feature: soda lake sediment; material: sediment, water from around vicinity | place: India | collected 2013-12-23 | depth 3 m
GAGGTACAATGGTTCCGCAATTTGACTCTGTGGCATTTTCCATTGATATCGGAACGATCTCTGATCCTGTTAAATCTCAGTTTGGCTATCATATCATTCTGGTAGAAAACCGGGAGGAAAAAGACGGCCAATTAAAAGTAAAGGCCCGCCATATCCTCAGAAAAATAACCCCCACCATGGAAACACTCGATTTCCTGGCTGGGAGAGCAGACAGTCTGAGAAGTACAATGATTGATGAGGGATTCTTGAAAGCTGTAAATGCTGATAATGGTATAACCCTCGATTCTACTCCTCTGTTTAAAAAAGGTGATCAGATCCCAGGGGTAGGAGTCGTTTCCGGTTTGGGACAGTTTGTCTTTGGAGCCGAAAAAGCAGAAATCTCCGAACGACTCGAAAACAGTGAAGGATACTATCTCTTCAAAATCAAACGGAAACTTCCCAAAGGAGTACTGCCACTCGATGTCGTTCGTCCGCAAATCGTACGAACACTCACAGATTCACTTCGAAAAGAGGCTGCGCGGGAATATGCTGAAAATGTGAAGAAAAATCTGGAGGAGGGAAGTTCAATCGCCAATCTTAAAGATTCAGATCAGAATTTGATCTCTGGTGTTACCGATACCGTTAGCGGTTCAAGTTATATCCCAGCTCTGGGATTTAACACAAAAATTGCGGCAATTGCATTTGCATCACCCGAGGGGAAAATTTCCGGCCCACTTGAATATCGTGACACCTACTATTTTGTAAAACCGCTCTGGAAAAAGGACGTAGATTCGATTCCGGCACTTGATAGTCCTGCGATGAAACAAATAGCTGACAAAATGCAGCAACAGTATAAACAGAAGGTCTATTACGACTGGTATCTCAGTTACAAGAATACTGCAAAAATTACCAGCAATATAGAAGATATCTATATGGATTAATACAGAGTTCATTGTAGAAAAGATAATTGAGCCACTTCGGGAAACCGAAGTGGCTCTTTTTTTTGTACTTCAATCATCAAAGCGATTAAATTGTTGTATTCAAACTTGTCTGTATTCAGAAATAATTGTATTTTAATGATCCTTAAATTCTATTAATGTCCAAAGATGTCCATTGATGTACCATTATGAAATTGATCGTTTCAGATATCGCACGTATCTTCTCAGTATCGGAAAAGACCGTGTACCGTTGGATTAATCAGGGTGAGATCCCTGCGTATAAAATCAATGACCAGTATCGGTTTAATCGTACTGAGGTGATTGAATGGGCTACAAGTAAACGTATAAATTTTTCACCTGAACTCATCGATGAACCAGAGAGTGAATTGGAGACATGTCGATCACTGGCGGATGCACTCGATGCGGGTGGAATATTCTACCGCTTGTGTGGTAAAACGAAAGAGGATGTTCTCAAAGAACTTGTCAGAATCATTCGTATTCCGGAAAATGTCGATCCGGAGTATCTTTTCAGAGTTCTTCTTGCACGTGAAAATTTGGGATCAACAGCAGTAGGTGAGGGGATAGCCATTCCGCACGCACGTATGCCTGTTGTGCTGCATGTTTCACAGCCAACTGTATCATTGAGTTTTCTGGAGGAGCCAATAGAATTTGGGGCTCTCGATGGAAAGCCTGTTTTTGCGTTGTTTACAATAATAAGCCCGACAATCCGGGCTCATTTGCATTTATTGTCAAGACTTTCATACCTCCTCAGAAGCGAGCAATTCCTGCAGGTTCTGAATAAACAGGGCAAGCGAGTTGAGATTCTCGAACTGGTTCGCACTGTAGAAGCAAGTATTAGAATGTCTTTACAAGGTAATTCCGCGAACATGTAATATGATACTCATCATTTTCTCTATACTCGTTTTTCTCTGTGGTGGAATTCTTTCGTGGATTGTTCGAGTCCCCCGGGTGCAGGTTGTGATCGGTGCTGGAAGTGCTGTTATGGCATCGATTCTCCCGCTGGTGACTGTAGGTAGAATTTTATATTCTGGTATACCGACTGGTATCTCTTTTCTCTGGAGTTTTCCTGGAGGTGTCGTTTCATTACATGCAGATCCACTTGCTGCCCTTTTTCTTCTTCCGCTTCTTATCGTTTCGTGTACAATTGCCATATATGGAATAGGGTACCTTAAAGCGGAGGAGAACCCGGGGTATATCTGGTTTCTCTACAATGCACTGGTAGCAAGTATGATACTGGTTGTGGTTGCAGCGAATGGAGTTCTTTTTTTGCTTGCTTGGGAAACGATGTCTCTAGTTTCCTTGTTACTGGTTATTCATGAGCATACACGTCAGGAAGTACCGAAAGCCGGGTGGATCTATTTTGTTGCGACCCACATCGGGACCGCGTTTCTTATACCACTGTTTCTGGGATTGGCAGATACCGGGAGCGGTTTCGAGTATTCAGCAATCGGTCTTCACTCGGTGCATGGAATGAGTGCAACGGTTCTGTTTTTTTGTGCGGTGCTTGGCTTTGGATGTAAAGCTGGATTTGTGCCGTTTCATGTATGGCTCCCCGAAGCTCATCCAGCGGCACCAAGTCATATTTCAGCTTTGATGTCGGGGGTCATGATCAAAATGGGTATCTACGGCCTGCTTCGCATCTGTACATTTCTTGAGTCTCCGCCTCTTTTCTGGGGCATGATTCTTACCGGAATCGGACTTCTTTCTGGTTTGAGCGGGATATTGTTTGCAATTGCTCAGAGAGATGTCAAAAGATTGCTTGCCTATTCCAGCATCGAAAACATGGGAATAATTGCAGCAGGAATGGGTATTGGTATGATCGGGGTTGCTGCGGGAGAGCATTTCGTTGCGATTGCCGGGTTTTCAGGAGCGCTCTTGCATGTCGTAAATCATGCATTTTTCAAAAGCCTTCTTTTCATGGGAGTCGGTGCTGTTGTTCATGGAACTGGAATACGTGATATGGAGAGACTTGGGGGGCTTCTGAAGAAAATGCCTGCAGTGGCAGTATCGGTTATACTTGGTGGCGCTGCTATCTGTGGTCTGCCACCGTTGAATGGATTCATCTCTGAATTTCTCATCTTTACTGCAGGGATGAACGGAATTACCAGTCGTTCACATGGTACAATGATATCGAGTGTCTCTGTTATTGCTGGACTGGCAGGTATGGGTGGTTTGGCTGTAGCAGCTTTTTCGAAGCTTATTGGAACAGTCTTTCTAGGCGAGCCTCGCGACAGCACGATTGTGGTGCATAAACCTGATACAACAATGCTGGTGCCTCTATTTGCACATGTTGCAGTTTGTGGCATTCTCGCAGCAGGGTTTGTCTACTTGTTACCGATAATGGCCTCACCACTGCATATAATCACAGCGATTGATCAGGTTGAGATTCTTCCAGTCCTCTTTTCAATTCGCCAGCCACTTTTTGCTATAACTGCCGTATCTGCGCTTATTCTGAGCACGCTCTTTTGTGTACTACTTCTGCGTTTTGTGCTGCTTTCGCGTCATAGGACAGCTACTGCCGTGACCTGGGATTGCGGATATATGTTTCCGACATCACGAATGCAATACACAGGTTCCTCATTTGTGCAACCAATTGTCAGGTTTTTTTCAAAAGTGTTGAAACCGCAATACACTATCTCTCTGCAACAAGCTTATTTCCCCCGATCAGGGCAGTTTAGCAACGGTGTGTATGATATTTTTCTGAGACATATATTCGGCCCACTCTTTTCCGGAACAGCACAGGCCTTTTCGAAACTGCGATGGTTGCAGGGTGGTACAATGCATGTATATGTATTGTATATTGCTCTGGCTGTTATTTCTGCACTGATTGTAACTTTTGCGTTGTAAACTATGGTATACACACTACTATCTCTTTTGTGTACATTGCTCTGTGCACCACTTTTATTGAGTGTCATTAATCGTGTTAAGGCATGGGTTGGGGGACGCAATGGTATCCCCCTGCTACAGCCCTATTATGATCTTTTGAAATTGTTTGGAAAAGGGGCGGTTTTCAGTCGTTCTGTATCATTTGTTTTTAAAATCAGTCCTTCTGTCGGCTTTACATCTGTTCTGGGATCTCTTCTTCTTTTTCCACAATTCGGTGTCGATCCCTTTTTCAGGTTCAATGGTGATTTTATTCTCTTTATCTATCTTCTGGGACTGATGCGTTTTTTCATGATAATCGCATCACTGGACACTGCTTCTTCTTTCGAAGGCATGGGGGCATCACGGGAAGCTTTCTTTTCGATGATTTCTGAGCCTGTTCTTCTGATTTCCTTTGCCGGATTAATCAGGATGAGCGGTCACTATGAACTTACCAGTATTATCAACGGAGCATATCCGCATCTAAGCATTCCAACTGTTATGATTGCTGCAGCTTTATTTGTTGTCCTTTTGACAGAAAATGCCCGGATTCCGGTAGATGACCCGAATACCCATCTGGAGTTAACAATGATTCATGAAGTGATGGTGCTTGACCACAGTGGACCTGACCTTGGTCTTATCACCTACACTGTATCACTAAAGCTTTGGATCTTCTGTTCACTGTTGATTCAGGTACTGTTACCTGTTTACAAGTTCGAGGGCGTTGCACGGTTTCTCATAACTCTCGGTGCCATATTTCTTTGTGCTGTTGCTGTCGGGCTCATCGAATCTGTAATGGCCCGATTACGCCTGATAAAAGTGCCACAATTACTCACTGGGGCGGGGGCATTGGCAATCATTGCTATGCTGTTTTCATCGATGGGTGGGCTCTGATATGCTTGAGTTTCTACTAGCATTTCTCGTGATGAGTAGTTTGTATTCATTGAGTACAAGCAGGCTTGGTGCTTTGATCAGGGTTGTTGGAGCGCAGGGGATAATGCTAGGTCTGGTTCCAATTCTGCAGCACGGATCACTTACCGATCCCCATGCATGGGTACTTTCATCAATCGGTTTGGTCATCAAGGGGATTGTCATTCCGGTGCTCCTGTTTAAAGCTGTACGTGGTATTGCAATAAGCAGGGAAATGGAACCCTACATTGGATACCCATCTTCAATTGTATCCGGTGTTCTGATCGTAATAGGATCATACTGGGTTTTTCATCAGATATCATTACATCCCCTTTTCACATCGAAGTTAATCCCTGCAGCTATAACGGTGGCTGCATGCGGCCTCTTTTTGATCATTACAAGAAAACAGGCGCTGACACAGGTTATCGGCTACCTGAGTTTTGAAAACGGAGTATATCTGTTCGGGGTTTCACTTTCTGTAAAGAGTCCGCTGCTGGTAGAGCTTGGGATTCTTCTTGATGTGCTGGTTGGTGTATTTGTAATGGGCATCGTTATCTACCACATACACCAGGAATTCGACACTATAAGTACACAAAAACTGGGTACACTTCGGGAATAGGATACATGACAGATTCACTTGCTTTTGTGTTAGTACTCATTTTTCCTCTGCTTGGCATAAGCATGGGATTGCTTCGGATTCCTGTAACAGTACAGCTCTGGGGAACTGTATTGGTGTGTGGACTGGAATTACTCGGTGCATTCGGAATGCTGCTGATTGTTTTTGCAAAAGAGAGGGTGTTCTTTGCAGGAGACATTCTCTTTGCTGATATGCTATCTGCATATAATCTGGTGCTTGTTTCTTTTGTCTTCTTTATGTCTTCACTGTATGCAGTCACCTACTATGGCAAAGGGGCAGATAGTGCTCATTTCGATTTGAAGCACGCAGGAAGGTATACGACACTATGGAATCTGTTTCTATTTACAATGATTCTGGTTTTGGTGTCAAATAACATGGGAGTGCTCTGGGTTGCGCTCGAAGCAACGACTTTGGCATCTGCATTTCTGATACTCACACGAGGTGTTTCCGCATCAGTAGAGGCTATGTGGAAGTATCTGCTTATCTGCTCGGTTGGTATCGCATTTGGACTGATTGGCATTTTACTTTTATCTGCAGCATCCGGGCAGGTACCCGGATTGGAATCGACACTGCTCTGGACCGAATTATTGAATGTCGCTTCTGATTTTGATGGCAGGGTGATGCTTGTCGCTTTTGTGTTTATTCTGATTGGTTTTGGAACCAAAGCTGGTTTGGCGCCGATGCACACCTGGCTTCCTGATGCTCACAGTCAGGCTCCTACTCCTGTTTCAGCTGTATTCTCTGCTGTTATGTTAACTTGTGCACTCTATTGTGTATTCAGGTTTCTGCCGTTAACCGAACGGGCACTTGGGGAGGCGGGACAGGCGCGGGCACTGTTACTTTTTTTCGGGATGCTCTCAGTGGGGATTTCCATGATTTTTATACCTGCACAGAGGGACATTAAGAGATTCCTGGCATATTCAAGCATCGAGCATATTGGTCTGGTCACTGCTGGTGTTGGGCTGGGAGGGATTGGTATCATTGCCGGGTTGTTGCATACAACGAATCATTCCATCGCAAAAATGCTTGCATTCTTTTCTGCCGGCAAGATCGCTCATACCTATGATACTCGTGACATGACTGAAATTCGTGGTGCACTTCGAACTACGAAACTCTGGGGAATAGGGTTTTTCATCTCAACGCTGGCTCTTCTGGGGGTTGCTCCCCTGGCAATATTTACCAGTGAATTGCAGATCTTCGCTGCTGGTTTTTCCATGAAACGTTTTGGTGTGCTTGCTCTGTTACTCCTTGGAACAACAACCATATTCATTGGTGGTACCAGGCATGTTTTCAATGTGTCATTGGGAAAAGAAGAGAAGACGATTCCTGTCAAAAGAAGTGGTACTGTCGATAAAGTAATTATTGGATGTTTATCTCTCTGGCTTTTAACAATTGGTGTATGGATCCCTGGGTTCTTCCGGGAAGTACTTCAAAGGGCGGCCGGAATAATTGGCAGGTGATTTCAGATGGAACAGAATAGCAAGGTGAATGCCTCCAGTTTTGTGCAGGATGAAAAAGCATGGATGGATTGCACTGCAGTATTCAGGAATTGTCAAACTACCGTTAGCTCCTCTATACCCACGATATCAGAGCAGACATTCAGGTGGTCACTGATCTCAGCGTTCCAGGAAGGGTATGCAATAAGTGCTCTGTATGCAGTTCCAGACAGTACCGGTGCGATTCAGGTTTCTGCTGTATTAAGTTGTTCCAGCACCGCGCAACTCCGTATCTGTCGATGCATTTTACAAGATACTCAGTGGAAATCACTAGTTAACCAGATTCCTGCAGTTCATCTTTTCGAGCGTGAGATGGCCGAACAGCAGGGGATCGTTCTTAACGGGCATCCGTGGCCAAAACCGGTGCGCCACAGTGGTAACAAAGCGGCAGAATCACCTCTTTTATTGGCACAGACCGACTTCTGCAGAATCGAAGGCAGTGAAATTCATGAGGTGGCGGTAGGGCCGGTTCACGCCGGGATAATCGAACCGGGGCATTTTCGCTTTCAGTGTTATGGTGAAGAGGTTTTTCATCTAGATATTGCTTTAGGATATCAACACCGGGGAATCGAATCCAGATTGTGTGTCGGACCGGACGTCAAGACCATGTACTATATCGAGAATATAGCCGGGGATACTGCAGTTGCCAATGCAATTGCATATTGCCAGGCCCTCGAGTCCTTGTCGGGTAGCAGCATTCCACCACGGGCAGAGGCGCTGCGGGGTATAGCTCTTGAGTTGGAGCGTCTGGCAAATCATACCGGGGATCTGGGGGCATTAGCTCAGGATATCGGGTATCTGCCCACATCAGCGTACTGTGGGAGATTGCGGGGTGACTTCCTCAATTTAACTGCACTACTTTGTGGTAGTCGGTTCGGGCGGGGGCTTATCAGACCTGGTGGCGTTTTATATGATGTTGATCAGGCTCGTATTGAGGAGTTTACAAAAAAATTCCAGGACACCATAAAAGATGTGGAAAACGCAGTTTCACTGCTCTGGGACACACCAAGCGTACTTGCCAGGTTTGAAGGGACCGGAAAACTGTCACTGAATTGCGCCAGAGATCTGGGGCTGGTTGGTCCGGCAGCCCGGGCATGTGGCCTGGCCCGTGATACCCGGCACGATTTCCCCAGTGGTATCTACCAGTTTTATCATCTGCCAATCGCAACATTTCATTCAGGTGATGTATTTGCACGAGCGTACGTACGATGGATGGAGATTCAGCGCTCATCTGCTTTTATTCTCGAGTTGCTCCGGTCGCTGCCTCAGGGGGCAATCAGAACGGAGATCGGGAAAGTAAGACCGGGACAATTGATTGTTTCTCTAGTAGAGGGTTGGCGGGGAGAGGTGTGCCACATAGGTGAGACCAATGAGTATGGTTTTTTTACGTATTATAAGGTTATCGATCCATCGTTTCACAACTGGACCGGACTGGCTTTTGCCTTGCGAAATCAGCAGATTTCAGATTTCCCGCTGTGTAACAAAAGCTTCAATCTTTCTTATTGCGGTCATGATTTGTGAGGTATAGATGATCAAGGTTCTCAGAGCACGATTGCAACAGAAATACAGGACCATGCCATTTCCATCCGAAAAGACGGCTCCTCTTGACAGGTTTAAGGGGTATCCGATCTGTTCCTGGCAACAGTGTGGAACCCTGTGTACGAGGTGTACCGTTTCCTGCCCGACAGGTGCGCTAAACCCCAAAGAAAACGTGTTGGACCTGGGAAGGTGTCTTTTCTGTGGGACATGCGTACAGGATTGTTCACACGGAGCGATCTCTTTTACTAACGATTATCGGCTGGCAGCAAATAACCGGGATGATTTGAAGATCGATCCGGAAAAGGAGCGTCTGCTTGCACATGCTCTTGATAGAAAGCTCAAGAAACTGTTCGGACGATCACTCAAACTCCGGCAGGTCAGTGCTGGCGGTTGCAATTCCTGTGAAGCAGATACCAATGTTTTAAGTACTATCGGTTTTGATCTTGCTCGATTCGGGATTCAATTTGTTGCATCTCCTCGTCATGCCGATGGTTTGCTGGTAACAGGTCCGGTCTCTGAGAATATGAAGGGGGCTCTTGAGAAGACCTGGGAAGCAGTTCCCACGCCGAAAATTGTCATCGCAGTAGGAAGCTGTGCCATATCGGGTGGAATTTTTGCCGGACACGATGAAGTTTGTGACGGGGTTTCATCTATACTGCCTGTGGATCTGTTCATACCAGGATGCCCACCGCATCCACTGACCATTTTGGATGGGTTACTTCGTTTGTTGGGACGATTGTAAAAAGGGGATATGCATACATTCCTCCACTCCTGCGGCACACTATTCCCTGTAGAAAAAAAATAGACAAATGAAGAGATAAACTTTATCTGAAACAGCACAATTTGGAGCCATTTTCACAGGCATGATTTATATTAAAATGTTTCAAAATGCAGGAAAATACTGCAAAAAACAACAATAATGTATCGCTTCTTGAAAGAGGAAGAACCATGAGTTTTGAACAACTGCTGAGGCCGGACTCGGTGGCGGTTGTCGGGGCATCTGCAACCCCCGGCAAGGTGGGATACGAGATTCTCAATAACCTTATCAAGGATGATTTCAGGGGTGAACTGTACCCGATAAATCCTTCTGCATCTGAGATTCTTGGGCGTAAATGTTACAAAAGCCTCAAAGATGTGCCGGGAAAGGTAGATCTGGCTATACTTGTCATTAAGCGGGATCTGGTCATTCCAGTATTGAATGACTGTGCTGCGACAGGTATTAAAGCGGCTATTGTTATTACTGCCGGGTTTGGAGAGACCGGTGAAGAGGGAAAAGCTCTTCAGAGAGAGATAATCAAGATTGTAAAAGAGAACGGGATCACCATGGTAGGACCGAACTGCCTGGGGCTGATCAATCCCTGGCACAACTTGAATGCCTCGTTTGGGCAAGTTGCTGGTATTCCTGGTGGTATAGCTCTGATCTCTCAATCAGGAGCACTGCTTACCGGAGTTCAGGATATCGCTGCAAGTGAGAAACTGGGATTTTCTGTGCTTGCTTCAATCGGAAATAAAGCAGCTCTTGACGAAGTTGATTTTCTGGAAAATCTCAAGGATGATTCCAATACAAAAGTGATTGGTGCATATCTTGAGAACATCGTTCGAGGCCAGGATTTCATGCGGATCGCAGAGCTGGTGGGGAAAGTCAAACCGATTGTCATTTTAAAGGCTGGAAGAACCAAAGCAGGAGCAAAGGCTGCCTCATCACATACCGGAAGTCTCGCCGGAGCTGATTCAGCCTATGCTTCTGCTTTTGAACGCACTGGAGTTATCAGGGCAGAATCGATCGAGCAGTTATTTGACATCGCAATGGCTTTTGCTTATCAGCCGCTTCCCGCAGGTGACCGGGTTGCAGTAGTAACTAACGCCGGAGGTCCTGGAATCATGATGTCGGATGCACTGGAACTTGCCGGATTGAAAATTGCACAGCTTGACACAGAAACCACCCAGAAACTTCTGGATATTCTTCCACCGGCTGCTTCTGTACACAATCCGGTCGATGTTCTCGGAGATGCATCTGCGGATCTCTATGGAAAAGCTACTGAGATTCTCCTTGCTTCCCCATCGGTTGACAGTTTGATCGTTATCCTGACTCCTCAGAAAATGACCGAGGATGCAAAAGTCGCTCAGAACGTTATCGACATCTCCAAAAATTACAAAAAGCCGGTATTCACCTGTTTTATAGGTGCCGACTCGGTCAGTGATGGTGTCAATCTGTTGCGCGAAAACAAAATTCCGCAATACCCGATTCCGGAGCGAGCTGCCAAAGCAATGCTTGAAATGGTGAAATACAGTCGCTATAAGGCACGACCGCTTCGGGTTGTAGAGCGATTCGGAATCAACAAATATCCGGTCATCAAAATAATGAAAGCGTACCGCTCACGTGGACTTTACGAAATTGGGGAGGTCGACTCAAAAGCGATCATGAAGGCCTATAATTTTGAGGTTCCGCCAGGAGCAATGGCATCAACTGCAGATGAAGCGGTGCGGTTTGCTGATGAACTGGGGTATCCGGTTGCAATGAAGATCTCCAGCCCGGACATTCTGCACAAATCAGATGTAGGGGGGGTAAAGGTCGGACTTCATAATCGAGGTGCCGTTGAGGATGCTTTCGAATTGATGATGCTGCGGATCAAGAGGAAAAAGCCTGATGCAGATTTGCGGGGAGTATTGATTGAAAAGATGGTTCCAGCAAACCGTGAGGTCATCCTGGGGATGAACAAAGACCCACAGTTCGGGCCGGTACTTATGTTCGGTCTTGGTGGAATTTTTGTTGAAGTCCTTAAAGATGTTAGCTTTGGTCTGGCTCCAATCACTGCTGAAGAAGCGATGAAAATGATCCAGAGCACCAAATCATACAAATTGCTCACCGGTGCGCGTGGTCAGAAGCCGGTCGACATTCCTGCAATTGTCACCAATCTTCAGCGAATGTCTCAGTTGGTTATGGATTTTCCGGAGATCTCGGAAATTGACATTAATCCGCTGATGGTGGGACATGAGGGTGATGGAGCGTATGTTGTGGATGCCCGAATTATCATATCAAAGGAGAAAATATAATGGCTGCCTGGAATGAATTATACAAAAGCAAAACGATGTCGGCTCAGCAGGCCGTCCGTCTCATAAAATCCGGTGCCCGCATTCTTATCGGGACTGGCTGTGCCCAGCCGCAGGTAATCATGGAGGAGCTGCTTAAGGATGAAACAGAGATTTACGATGCAGAAATATATTCGCTCTTTCCGCTTGGTCCAGCCTCTAGTGTAGACGAAAAGTATTGTAAGAAATTCCGCATGTGCAGCTTCTTTCTTTCCCCATCAATAAGGGGTTGCATTAACCAGGGGCGGGGAGACTATCTGCCGATTTCTCTTTCAGAGATTCCGGAGCTCTTCAAAAGAGGCAAAATTCCGATCCATACCGTTATCATTCAAACGAGCACACCTGACCGCAATGGCAATCTCAGTCTGGGTATTTCTGTTGATATTGTCAAAGCAGCAGTGGAAAACAGCTTGACAGTCATTGCTGAAGTCAATAGCAATATGCCTCGAACTTTGGGAGATTCCTTTATTCCTGTTGAAATGGTTGATGCGATTGTAGAAAGTGATCGACCCCTGGTGGAATGTGCATTCGATGAAACCGATCAGGTCAGTGATGCAATTGCCAAAAATGTCGCATCGCTGATTGATGATGGTGCCACAATCGAGCTTGGTATCGGCACTATTCCCCAGATGGTTTATAAGTACCTGAAAGATAAAAAGGACATCGGCATACATACTGAAATGTTCACCGATGAGATCATTCCCTTGATAGAGAGTGGTGTTATCAATGGTCGACGCAAAGGCCTTAACCGGGGCAAAATAACCGCAAGTTTCTGTGTTGGAACAAAACGCCTTTATGAGTTTATTCACGAAAATCCCATCTTTGATTTTCGTCCCTCTGAATATGTCAATGACCAGTTCATCATCAGCCAGAACCATGCGATGGTCTCTGTGAATTCTGCGCTGGAAGTGGATATGACCGGCCAGGTTTGTTCTGAATCACTGGGGTATGAGTTCTTCAGCGGATTTGGCGGACAAGTTGATTTTAACAGAGGTGCAGCACGATCAAAGGGGGGAAAATCAATTATTGCACTTCCATCTACTGCCAAAAATGGTGCGGTCTCCCGGATCGTTCCACATCTCTCTGAAGGTGCAGGGACGGTGCTGACCCGCAGTGATGTTCATTTCGTGGTGACTGAGTACGGTGTTGCTGATCTGTTTGGGAAAAATATAAGAGAACGTGTGCTTGCTCTTGCAGAAATAGCTCATCCTGATTTCCGCAATGAAATACTGAAGATCGCTAAATCGCACAATTATATCTATGCGCACCAGAAAGAACTTCCTGTTTCCGGGCTTGAATATCCCAGCGAATTCGAGACACACCGGACTTTAACCGATGGTACTGAGCTTTTCTTCCGTCCAATCCGTCCAACCGATGACAAAAGTCTTCGTGACATGTTCTATGCTCTTTCGGAACAGTCAATTGCGTTCAGATTCTATCAGCCGTTCAAATCATTTCCGCACAAATTCATACAGGATTTCACCACCCTGGACCTCAGCAAAGATATGGCCATTGCTGCTTTAGTAAAGGATATCGGCGGAGAGCAGGTCGTTGGTGTCGCACAATATAATCTCAATCAGACTACCAAACGTGCAGAAGTCTCGTTTATCGTACGAGATGATTGGCAGGCCAAAGGAATAGGAACAGATCTGCTGGAAATACTAACCGATATTGCCCGGAAAAGGGGAGTAGCAGGTTTCGATGCGCGGGTGCTGGTTCAGAACCAGCTCATGCTTGGAGTTTTTTATAATTCCGGCTTCAAGATCACCACGAAGCGGGAAGATGATTCCTATCTGATTTCCTATAATTTCAAGAAAGAGTAAATAACAGGGGGATGCACATGTGTGTGTATTCCCCTCTTCTTCACGGATCAGAAATGGTGGGCGATGTTTATCTACCAGGCGCTTTCTTTCAGCGACCCTGAACCTTGTCCGTATCTCCCGGAAAAGACAATGTCACTGGCATATTTTTTTGCAAGTGATATTAATGAAACAGAACTGGATCAGCTCATTGCTACAGGCTGGAGAAAATTTGGCTTTTATTTTTTCAAACCTGCCTGTCCTCGCTGCTCGTGCTGTATTCCTGTGCGAATACATGCCGATTCATTCATTCACTCAAAAAGCCAGAGACGAGTGGTCCGGAAAAACCGGAATGTAGAGGTACGGTTTGAAGAGCGGGAAAAATTTGATGACATATTTGAAATCTATGCTGATCACGCAATGGCACGATTCGGAAGAGAGGCGCACCGGGAAGAGTTTGAGCACAATCTTTGCACAAAATCATGTCCATCACTACAGTCATGTTTCTATGTGAATGGAAAGATGATTGCTGCTGGTTTTCTCGACCAATCCGCAGAGGGACTCAGCAGTGTGTATTTTGTTTATCGGACTGAATATGCCAGCAGGGGGTTGGGGATATTCAGCATACTTAAAGAGATAGAGTATACAGCTGCAAAAAGCAGAAAGTATTACTATTTGGGCTACTATGTAAAGGGAAACTCTCATATGGAATACAAATCCCGTTTTTTTCCACATGAGCGATACGATTGGGACAGCGGTATATGGTACAGAGCAGAGAAAGTTGAGCGGAACGGAGGTTAGCATGGATTTCCAGACATTCTGGTTATGTTTTGTTCCTCTGTTTGTTGCCGTTGACGCAATCGGGGTCATACCCCTGTTTATTTCACTTACCAGTGAAATTGAAAAGAGCGAAAAGAGTAAAATCATCATCACCTCGGTTCTTACTGCAATGGTGGTAGGGTTGTTGTTTTTATTCGTTGGTGCTGGTGTTCTTCGCTTACTAGGGATAACCGTTGCCGATTTTATGATTGCAGGCGGAATAGTGTTGTTTATGATTGCCATAGCGGATTTAATGACCTATGGAAAACCATTGCGGGAGATTCAGCCGGAGTCGCTGGGTCCTGTTCCTCTGGGAGTTCCTCTGATTGCCGGGCCGGCTGTTTTGACAACGATCATGCTTCTTGTCAGGGAATATGGTATGCTGCCGACTGCTCTTGCTACTGTTGCCAATATTCTTTTTGCCGGATTGTGCTTTGTATTTTCTGGTCTGATTATGCGAATTCTGGGTGATTCAGGATCGAAAATATTTTCCAAAATTGCCAATCTATTTCTTGCGGCAATCGCAGTGATGATGGTTCGTAAAGGGTTGATAACCGCATTTGAAGGATTATAAATGAAAATCGGTTTTCCAAATCATCCCAGACTTGATATTCTGGAAGAGATCAGGTGGATCGGAGAGAATGGATTTGATTTTGTCGATCTGTTTCTTGAAGAGGATCGGGCCGTTCCTGACAGAATTGATGCTATGGCCATACGGGCATTACTCAATGAGTACCACCTCGGTGTTATTGGACACACGGCATGGTACCTGCCTATCGGGTCACCTTCAAAGGCTTTACGTGAGGCCGCTATCAGTGAGGCACTGCGTTATTGTGGTGTGTTTGAATCCATTGGAGTAGACAAGGTTACGATTCATGCAAATTGGATAGGTGGAACCATGTTCTCCGCTCGTGAATCAGCTGCTTTTCAGATAGAAAGCCTTTTGAAGCTTGTGGAAGCGAGCGGCAATTTTGGTATAACGATCATGTTTGAACCGGTAGATTCAAAACGGGATTCGGTAGAGAATATCGCATTTATTCTGGAGAGTGTTCCGGGTCTTGCTTTGCATCTGGATTTGGGTCATGCAAATCTGTGGGGACGAACGCCGGGGGAGTACATACGGCAGTTTTCGCACCGACTTGCCCATGTGCACCTTCACGATAATGATGGACGTCGCGATTTACACCTTCCTCTGGGCTGTGGCAGGAATAGCTGGAAAAGATCGATACGGGAGCTCAAACAATACTACAATGGCACCATTACACTTGAGGTTTTTTCCGAAGAAAAAGAGTATGCACTCATGAACCGGCGCATGCTGCGTCATGTATGGGATACGGTATGATTGATTCAACTGATACTAATGAAATCAGAAAACACCTGTTCTCTCTTACTAACAGAGGAATCAAATATAATCTTGACAGAATACGTGAAGCAGCACGGAAGTGTGGAAAACCTCAATTGGCATATCCCTGTTTTCATGTCGCTGGAACGAACGGGAAGGGGTCCACATGCGCGTTTCTTCAAACGATGCTGCAGAGAATGGGATACCGGACCGGGTTATTCACCTCACCACATCTGATACATTTCGAAGAACGGTTTCAGATAGATGGTGTGCCGGTTGCAGAAGAACTATGGCGTGAAGTCTATGAAGTGCAAAGAGAGGTGATAGATGAGCTGCATTTGACATTCTTCGAAGCGACGACCCTTATGGCCTTTGAACTCTTCAAGAGAAACGGGGTTGAATGGGCAATTTTTGAAACCGGTCTGGGGGGGCGGTTTGATGCAACCAATATTGTAAAACCAGAGGTATCAGTGATTACAAAAATTGCCATGGATCATATGGATTACCTTGGTGATTCCCTGGCCGCAATAGCCAGTGAAAAGTTAGGGATAGTAAAGGAGATGACCCCATTGGTTTTTGCAGACAATCAAGATGCATCGGTCATGGAGTTAGTGAGGAAGACATGTGCGGCACAGAAGGCACCCTGTTCTGTTATCGGGAATAACCATGCTGGATCAGTTATGATTGATGAGAGTGGGAGTCAGTTCTTTTTTAAAGGGGTGCGCTATACCACAGCGATGAGCGGAACATATCAGGTGCTTAATGCCATGCTTGCGTTGGAAGCAATGGAATGTGCAGGACTTAACGATAGAGATGCCATGGTTGCGGGGATCAGAAATGCATTTGTACCGGGACGTTTCCAGTTGGTACACTATAATGGTAAAAAAATCATTTTCGATGTCGGGCACAATCCTGATGCTGCAGAAGTACTGATTGAGACAATACATTCCAGATTTCAATCTCAGTCTATATGTATAGTTACCGGTATTATGAGAGACAAGGATTGGGAGAGTATTTTGAAAAAGTACTGTTCTATTGCCGATAAAATCATTGTGACACGGCCTGCTACCGATCGGGCAGCTCTACCAGAGATGCTTCGCTGTTGTATAAATTACAATACTATTCCAACGGAGTGCATCGATACGGTTGCCGATGCGGTTACAGCTGCATTAAAGGGAACCGAAGAAATTGTATGTATAGCAGGATCATTCTTTACGGTCGGTGAGGCTTTGGTTACACTAGGAATAAATCCTTATTTGACTTGATAATAGAGAGATTTTTCAAATTTTTGCATTGTGAAATCTGTGCAGTAATTTGAAACCGATTCCGATGCTCCAACGAAAAGATATCCCGATGGGCGCAACTGTGCTGCCAGACGGGTAAGCACTGCTGTTTTGAAAACGTCTGAAAAATAAATCAGAACATTCCTGCAGAATACTATGTCCATGGGCCCCAGTGATGAAAAGTCTTCCTGAAGATTGAGCTTTTTGAAAGTAACCATCTTTTTTATGCTATCTCTTAGCACCCACATTTTGCCATGCTGATCGAAAAACCGGTTGCGTTTTTCATCTGGCAGTCCCCGGGAAATAACTAACGAGTCGTATTGTCCTGCTTTTGCATGCTGAAGCATGGTGGGGGAGATATCTGTTGCAGTGATCTCTACCTGTTCGGGGCGCAGTATACCGTGGTTTTTAAAAAAGTCCTGAATGATCATGGCAAGCGAATACGGCTCCTGGCCGCTTGAGCAGGCTGCAGACCAGATCCGAATTCTGGACTTCTGACCTCGCGAAATCATCTGTGCAAAAAGGGGGAGCAGCACCTTTTCAAAGGTGATAAACGGTGAGCTGTCTCTGAACCAGAGCGTTTCGTTAGTGGTCATAGCATCGATAATTCTGTCACGAAGTGTATTGGTTGAATCGGCTATGGCTTTGTAGTAAATGTCGGAAAATGTTTTACACCCATATTCGATTCTCAATGATGCAAGGCGGTTTTCGATCAGGTATACCTTGCTGTCGTCAAGATGAATACCACAGTGTTTTTCGACATAATCGCGCAGCAGGCGAAATTCATTAGTATCAATTGTATAACTCATAATTGTATTTGCACTGTGCAAAGTAGCGTTGATATCTCAGCAATCGTTTTTGTAGTATCCTGTTGTTTATCCAGTATCTCCTTAATGGAGCAGAGCGTTGCCTGGAGTAGGTTGACTTTACATTCCAGTTCGGTGATAGTCTGCTGAGCACCCGATTCGATCATCTCCTTTGCATGACGGTATTCTTCAGCCTCCTTTCGCCGATCGATCAGATCACGGACCAGGCATAGCTTTTCAGCTACAACTCCGCTGTTGAGAGGTTTCGTGATAAAATCCCGTGCCCCAAGTTGCATGGCTTTCACAGCTGCATTGACCGAATCTGTGGCAGAAAGCACAATTACTTCGCAACCGGGGTTAATCTCTTTTACTGAGCGCAGCAGGTCCAGTCCTGAAAGGCCTGACATGACAAGATCTGTTATAATCAGGTCGAAAGTGTACTTTTTTATAAGCGCAAATCCATCGGTGCTGTTCGAAGCTGTGTAGATTTCATCCTCAGTACCGCATCGTGTCAGAATGATTCTGAGCAATTCAAGATATGTGTTATCGTCATCAACACAGAGTATCCGCATATAGAATCCTTATGGTGAATGTGTGTTTCAGAGATGATATTTCTTTCTTGCAAGGGAATCAACTGCACTCGCAATATTTTCCAGTGAAAGGGATTTATCAGAAAGTCCGGCTTCATCAATGGAGCGTGGCATACCATAAACGATACAACTGGAAGCTGATTGTGTGATACAGAAACATTTTTTCCTTTTCAGCATACGAATACCATTAAGTCCATCACTTCCCATTCCGGTCAACACAACTGCCAGAACTCCTTTATCACCAAAATGCGCTGCTGCTGATCTGAAGAGAACATCCACCGATGGGCGACAACTGTTTTCCGGGGGTTCTTCATTGAGTCCGATTACTGCACTGCCATTATGCATTCGTACAACCATGTGTTTTCCACCTGGAGCAATATAAACCGTACCCTGTTTAATCAAATCACAATCCGATGCTTCAATCACCTGCAAACAACTTCTTTTCGAAAGACTCTCGGCTAAGGATCTGGTAAACATCGGCGGCATATGCTGTACGATAAGGATCGGAAGAGGAAAATCAGCTGGTATGCCTGGTATTACTTTGTTAAGTGCCTCGGGACCACCTGTTGAAACACCGATAACGCAGATTGCAAACGATTGTGGAATTTCCCTGATTTCGGTGTGATCAGTCTTTCCAGAATGGATATGTTCTGGTATTACAGGTGGTGTTTTAAAGGGCAGATGAAGCCTGCCGGTATGAATACGAAGTTCAGCAAGACGAACGACCGCTCGGATCTCGTTGCGCAGTCCTTCGAGATTTTTCTGCACATCGGGACCATCTGGCTTGCGAATGAAATCAATTGCCCCCAGCTGCAATGCCTCAATGGTGTCTTTGGTACTTCGGGAACTGATACTGCTTACCATAACAACAGCAATTCCTGGATCGATGCTCTGTATTTTTTTCAGCGTCTCTATGCCATCCATCTCAGGCATATGGATGTCCAGAAAGATCAGATCAGGTCTTCCAAGGCGCACTTTTTTAAGAGCAATCTCGCCATTTGGGGCAGTGCCGGTAAGTGTAATTTCAGAAATACTGGAAACCACTTCCGATAATATCTTCCGATAGGTTACAGTATCATCAACGATGAGTGTTCGTAATGGTAAGGTCACAATTGTATGTCCTTGAGTCGTTCATCGTTTTTTTGTTACACTTTGAACTGGTCAATAATCGCTCTCAGAGATGAAGCCATACGGGAAAGTTCATGAGCACTTATTTTTAAATGATCAGCTCCAACAGCATTTTCACTGGTTGCTGCATTGATTCCCTGAATTCCTGCTGATATTTCTGAAATGCCCTTTGCAGATTCACTGACATTCCGTGCGATCTCGTTTGCTGCCTGATTCGCACCACTCATGGTGTTGGCAATTTCATTTACTGTTGCTGATTGCTCTTCGACAGCGCTGACTATTGTTTGTGATATTGTGTTGATCTGCGCGATTGTACTGCTGATCTGGCTTATTGCTTCGATTGCCTGTGATGTATTTGTCTGTATCGTTTCGATTTGCTGTTGAATCTCATCTGTAGCTTCTGCTGTTTGACGCGCAAGGCTCTTTACTTCGTTGGCAACAACGGAAAACCCTTTTCCAGCCTGACCCGCTGATGCAGCTTCAATTGTTGCATTGAGTGCAAGAAGATTGGTCTGATCGGCAATATCTTCAATGACAGTGATGATTTTTCCGATCTCTTTGGCTGATTTCCCCAGTCGTTCCATCGTTTCCTGGGTCGTTCTGGCCTGTGTGCTTGCTTGTGTGGTGAATGAAGATTCCTTCTGGCAGTTCTTTGCCACCTCCGTAATACTGGTACTCATCTCTTCTATTGCTGTAGCAACAGTTCCAATGGAATTTGACATCTCTTCTGCAGCAGCAGAGATATTGGTTACATTCGACGATGACTGTTCTGCTGATGCAGCCACAGAATTACTCTGCCCTGTCATCTCTTCAGTAGATGCTGCCAGTTGGGTCGATACAGATGAAAGCTCTTCTGAGGCTGAAGACAAAGAACGGGTATTCTCGGAGATCTGTTTCACATTCGCCTGCAGCTTGCCAATAAATACATTAAACCAGTGTACCATCGTTCCGATTTCATCTTTAAGATCAAACTTGATCCGCTTGGTCAAGTCTCCTTCGCCTTCTGCAATGTCTTTCAGGGTTGCAATGACGGATGAAATCGGGCGGGTAATACTGTTTCCGAGGAATATGCCAACTAAAAGAATGAAAATTGAGCTGGCCAGCATGACAACTAATGACAGTGCCCGCATTGAATCTGCAGATCTCTCCGCTTTTTTTCGAACCTCTTCAGTCGATTTCAATGTAATATCGATAACTACATCAAGTTTCTCCTGAATATTTTCAAGTCGCTGTTTCATTACGGTTGTATAGAATGCGATTGCTTCCTTGCGTGATTCCTTGCCGTTTTTTAGTAGTGATTGAAGCTCTTCAGCTGATGCATGTAGAAGCCGGTGTGGTTCTTCCAGTGCTTTAAGAGCGCTCTTTACTTCTGGTATGTCTTGTTCCAATTGTTTCCGCTCTTCACCATAATACCAATGTCCAAGTTTGCATTTAAAATGATCTGTTTCCACCTGTAATGATCTCAGTGTCTCATCACTGAGAAATCTACCTGCCTGTTCTACCCACAAAAGATGGTCTACCTTCTTCTGAATCAGATTGGATGCAGCTTTTTCTGTTCTACCTGTATACATGAGGCCGTTATCGGTTATGGATACACCGATCCAGCCGATAAAACCAATTCCCAGAGTTATCATCGAACAAATGCCGGCAATCGCTACTAATTTCGCCTTAAGACTCAAATTCATGAAAATCATTTTTTTCTCTCAAAAGGTATTCTTGAGGACCGAATTCAGGTTAAGCAGGATTAAGAGTGATCCATCCAGCCGTACAACTCCAGTGATGAACTGAGTATCTATTTCACTGATATTTGGTGGAATAGGTTCCGCTGTATCATCGCTGATTGTCACTATATCACCCACAGAATCGAACAGTACTCCTGTCAGGTCTGTTAACTGCAAAGGGCTGCCCTCGGCAGCTGTTTTAAGTACGACACATCGGGTTGATTCCGAAATACTTCTTTTATCGAATCCAAGTTGTGTACCCGGATCGATTACAGAAATTATCTGTCCACGCAGGTTCATCAGGCCTGCAAGGAATGCAGGTGCCAGGGCAACGGGTGTTATATCCACCGATCGGTTAACCTCCCGGATAAGATGCACGTCAAGACCAAACAGATATTCATCAATGCCTACTGTAATGAGTGATCTGCTCATAATGCGACCTCATTGCGTTGTGCTGCTGCATCTAGGAGTGATTCCATATCGATAAAGAGGGTAATGCGTTCCTGAATGACTGCAGACCCAAGAATTCCGGTTCCGCGTATGCTTCCTTTTTCTATAACAGCTGTATTTGTCTTGATAATATCGTGTACCGTTCCTGCAAGGATACCGAGTCGTGCACCGTTAGTACGGGGATAAATAACAAGGTACTGGTGCTGCTCAGCTGAAGGAGGGTTTACAGATAGGTAGTGGTGCAGACGGATAAGTGGCAAACTGGAACCCTCACGTTTTAAAAATTCGCGGCTGCCAACAGATTCAATTTCCGCTGCAGTCGCCTTTTCTATCCGTGCAACATGTTTGAGATCAAGCCCGAATCGCTCTGGTGAGTTATTATCGAATAAAAGAATTTCACGTTCTTCATTTGCTATCTGTATTGTTTCCTGATCACTATAGGTGTTTTTACCAGGATCAGAAAACTTCAATCCTGCTTTTTGTGCGATTCCACCCGGATCAAGAATCATGGCGACCTTCCCATCACCCATAATCGTTGCTCCTGCATAGCACTGCGCAGATTTGAGGTATTCTGGGAGAGATTTTACGACAATTTCCTCATTGTCATAAACCATATCTACAACCAGACCATAGAGATGCTGCCCTGCCTTGAGTATTATCACCTTCACCGCATTTCCTAGTTCCTCTCGTCGGTCACTTTTTCCTGTTCTGCGACTGTCTTTTTTCTGGGGATGCTCCGATGAGCTTTGCCGACGATCCGACCACCGGGAACGTCTATCGGGTAAGCGCTCACCGGTTTCCGGATGAATAAAGGTTGGTTCTATTTCAAGAATGGTGGAAAGACGGACCAATGGAAGCAGTTTTCCTCTGAGGCGCATGACCTCTGCACCCTGAATCCGCTCGATCTTTTTAGTAACTTCATGTGAGCGGATTCGCACCAGCTCCTCAACACCAACCTGTGGAATAGCAAACTTACGGTCCTCAGATGCAATAATCAGCGATGGTATTATTGCAAGGGTAAGAGGAAGGGTGAGGAAAATTCTCGTACCTTTGCCGTATGTCGATTCGATGCTGATAGAACCGCCCAGCTTTTCGATGTTGGATTTAACAACATCCATGCCTACGCCCCGACCAGAAAGATCGCTTACTTCCCGGGATGTCGAAAATCCCGGTTCCATAATGAGCATTCGTACCTCATGATCATTCATATCAGCCGCAACTGTTTCGGTAATAAGCCCCCGGGCAACAGCTACCTCTTTGACTCTGGCACAATCAATTCCCATCCCGTCATCTTCGATCTCAACAATTACTTTGCCACCCTCCTGATAAGCACGAAGATGAATCTCACCGGCAGGTTTTTTCCCGGCTGCAGTACGCTGATCCGGCAGTTCTATTCCGTGGTCGGCGCTGTTGCGAACCAGATGGGTCAGGGGATCTGAGAGTAACTCCACAATAGATTTGTCCAGTTCCACCTCCTGACCGGAAAGGGTGAGTTTTATCTCTTTACCCATCTTTCGGGCAAGGTCTCTGACCACTCTGGGGAATTTTCCGAAAACAACCGATATCGGTTGCAGACGGGTTTGCATTATATTTTCCTGAAGAAAACTGGTGACAGAATCAATCGATTGCAATGATGCTGTTACTCCCTGGATCTCTTTCAGAGGGAATGAGAGGCTCTGAATACAAGCAGCACGAAGCTTCTCGAGCTGGCTGACCGTATACTCAATTATCTCAGGTGCTGAATGATGCACCATATCCTTTAATGACCTGCTGAGTGCGTCAATTGACCTGAAAAGCTCTGCACCACACCGTTCCCTGTCGAGTGCATCGATCAATTTGCGATCGAATTGCTGGAGTAATTGATTACGACTGAGAACTAACTCGCCCGCCAGATTCATCAAATTGTTCAGTAGGCCAACTCTTACCCGTAAAAAATCTTCTGCTAATTTGGTTTCACCAGGTTGCTGCTCAAGAGATTTCTCTGCCAAAACGGGATCTTGTTGCACTGCAGCAGCCATTGATGCTGCAGGTACACTGCTGGAGTTCTCTCCATAAAGGTCGATATGAATTATCTGGGTGTCGTCTATTTCCAGGCCGACACCAATCAGATCTGGTTCTAGGACAGATGCTACAAGGACCTCTATACTCTTGTTTTCTCTATCCTCCACGGAAGCTTCTATCTGAGCCGCATCCGGAGAGCAGGAAAGAATGTCACAAACCGTTGCCCATCGGGCAAACAGTAGTGTCGGTGTGGTATTCTTTTCAAAAAAATCCGTACTGGTAGATAAATGTATCTCGTAAAGGTGCTTTCGATCAGTGAGAACCTTTTGCAGTGCTTCCGGTGAGACCTGGAAACGACTCTGGATATTCTGCCAGGTCAGAGCATTGGTGATGCTTTTGCTCTGATCATGCTGCCCGTTTCTGAATGGTGCCAGGGCTTCCAGTTCCGAATGAATCGGAACACTATCACAGTTGGCGACATCATCAAGTAACACGCGCAATTTGTCGATTCCTGTGAGTAATGCATCTGTCATGGTTGCGGTGACAGAAAGCTCATGATCGCGAATACGTGATAGTACATTCTCCATGGCATGAGAGAGATCTATGATCTGTTTCAGGCCGAAAAACCCAAAACCACCCTTAATACTGTGTACCGCTCTGAAAATTCGGTTTACAAGATCATCGGATACCGCATTACCTTTTTCTTCAAGCTCCAGAAGATCTGGTTCAACTGACTGCAGGTGTTCGCGAGATTCAAAAACAAGCTCATGGAGCATCTCACTATCCAGCACAGCATACCTCCCTGATTGGTAGCACTCTATCGAGCTTTATTAGCCTGAAGACACTCATTACGTTGCTCCCTGCTTCAATGATAAAATCTGCATTTTTCAATGTGCACTCCTTATACAGGCTAATACAGAGGGCTATGCCACGTGAGTCGATTCTGTTTACTCTTGTTAGATCCAGTATTACAGAACTTTGTGAATTGATTCCTTCAAGATCCGATTGCAGCCGAAGTGCAGCCGCCTGGAGATGATCCCGGGTCATCTCTCCAGAAAAAAACAATCGGGTTTCAGGTGGTTTTGTGTGCATAGTATATTCTATTTCTATGAAGAAAGAATTCAAGCCATCCTATGACCCAGGATTCTTAGGAATCGATGATGTATGACACTGAATTTTATCAAAAAAGCAGTACCTGTGCAACAGACTTTTGCTGCTCAATAAAGGTTTGGAGAAATAATTAGCGAAAAAATGACCCATGTTCAATGAAAATGTGACCATTATAGATGATTGAGGAGAAAATGGAGGAGTACATGAGATTTGTTCTGAAAACTGTATCATTACTGTTTGTTGCTGCAATGGCTTCTTTTGGTGAACCGATAAAGAGCACGGAGGCAGACAGGGAAGCTGTTGAAGTGACAATTTATAATAATAATCTGGGTCTGGTGAAGGAGAGCAGGAAAATCAAGCTTTCCTCTGGTGAGGGAGAGCTTCATTTCGGTGATGTTGCTGCAATGATCAATCCGGTAACGGTGCATATCGGGACGCGGAAACCTTCATCCGACTTTACTGTCCTGGAACAGAACTACGAATACGATCTGATTGATCACCATAAGCTGCTTGAGAAATATGTGGGGAAGAATATAAAGCTTATCGACAGGAATGAGTACAATGATCGCAAAGAGATAATCGAGGGAATGCTGGTGAGTGTTAACGGTGGTGAAGTCTATCGCATTAACAATGAAATCCATCTGGGCCACCCCGGATATAAAGTACTGCCTGAAATACCGGATAATCTTATTGCCCGGCCTACCCTTACCTGGTCATATCGTTGCAAATCTGCGGGTGAGAAAACGCTCGATGTTTCCTATCTGACAGAGGGCATCTCCTGGAACGCCGATTATGTCCTGGTTACAGAGAGGGGAGAACGATCAGGAGATCTTTCCTCGTGGGTATCGATCAGCAATAATTGTGGGGCGACTTTTAAAAATGCTTCATTGAAACTGGTTGCTGGCAGTGTGAATCGGGTCGCTGAGCCACGGACCATGGCAATGGGGATGCGAAAAAGAAGTGAGATGATGGCTGCTGATCAGGCTTTTACACAAGAATCATTCTTTGAGTACCACATGTATGATTTGCAGAGGAGCTCAACGCTTAAAGACAAACAAACAAAACAGATCAGCCTTATGGATGCATCAGGGGTAACACTCAGGAAAGAGTATCTGGTAACAGGACAGAGCGCCTTTTTTACTAGCAGATCCTATACAGATAGATATACCATTCCGGTCCAGGTCTATATAAATTTTATAAATAGTAAAGAAAACAGGCTTGGTGCCCCGTTACCTGCAGGAGTCGTTCGAATCTACTCCGCTGACCAATCTGGAAAGCAGCAATTTATCGGTGAAGACAGGATTCCCCATACTCCCCGTGATGAGGAAGTGAAGCTGAAAAGTGGTGAGGCGTTTGATATCGTTGCAGAGCAGAAACAGACAGATTTCAAGGAGCTCTCCTCAAGACAGTACGAATCGGAATGGAGTGTAGCTATCCGCAACAAAAAGGAAGAGAATGTGACAGTGGGGGTCCTGCAGAATTTAACCGGCACCTGGGAAATTACAAAAAGCAACTATGAATTTGAAAAAGTGGATGCCTTTACGGTCCGCTTTGATATCCCGGTCGCAAAAAATAAAGCGGCTGAACTCAAATACCGGGTGAGAGTAGGGCTGTAGGTACAGTCTCTATGAGCTTCAGGGCCGCAGGATTTATACAAACAAAGGAGTTCGTATGCTACAACTACTAGCTGTGGCAGCACTGCTGCTTGCAGGATGTGCCGGTAAGGCCTCTCGAGGGGGGGAGCAAACAACTATTTCCTCCAAAGTGCAGTTTGTCGGTGGTACCGGTGAATCAACGTATGATGCCGTTATCATAAACGGGATCGATAAGCAGAGTGAAGGTCTTGATGCCGAATATCACTATATCAGTCAGAAACATGGCATAAAAAATAAAGACTGGTCGGTTATCGGTCAGACCATAGTCAAAGAGAAAGATAAGATCTTCGATGTCATTGAGATACGACTTGGGGGCGGAGACGGTCAGCGGATCTACTATTTTGATGTTACATCTTTTCCATGGAAAAAAAAATAGGGGCATGCATGGTTACTGCAATCGTTTTAATGAAAGTCGAACGTGACAAGGTCAACTCTGTTGCTTCAAACCTTGCCGATCTGGAAGGGGTTAGCGAAGTTTACTCCGTTGCTGGTGAATACGACCTTACCGTAATTATCAGGGTTAGAGACATCGATGAGCTTACACATATTGTTACTGATTCGATGTTGAAAGTTGAAGGAATCACTGATTCAAAAACGATGATTGCCTTCAGGGTCCATTCTAAACATGATTTGGACAGTATGTTCTCGTTACCAGAACGCATATAAAGATCAAAACACAATTCTCAGTACAATATTTTTTTCTGTGGAAGTCTGGTAAATCGGCTCGTACCAAAGAAGGTTGAGGTATCAACGCTCCTAAAAATCTGGAGCGAGTGCAATGGTTTTCATAGGTACTTCTTACGGGTGGTACCTTCATGGACAATTGGTGCTTTGTAAACAAAGTTTTTATATACCATAAAATTTACCAATGTAGTAACACACATGAGCAGTGCTTTTGCATACAATGCAGAGAGCAGTCCTGTTTTGATCGCTAAATAGAGCAACAGATTACCCCAAAAAAGGTTTGCTACAAAAAGCAGGAGATATCTGATAAATTGTATCTGCAGTTTACCTTTTACTTTAAAAACAAAATTCCTGTTCCAGAAAAAACTAAAGAGAAAACCACTGGTGCAACTTATTATATTTGCCATGACAAACAAGGCACTTGTGTTGATTGTGGGTAATTTGGTTATGTGTGTGTTGATAAGCTCTGTGAAGAGACAGTAAAGCCCATAATCAATTGAAAACGTTAGCACTCCAACCGACAAAAATCGATAGAACTTAGAAAAACTCGGTTTCCAATGATCTACTTCAGACCGTACCATTTCCAACAGAATCTGACTAGCACTCAACTGAGAGATTCTGTTATCGATTCTGGGAGGATTTGTACCCGGTTTTTTTGATTTTGATAACATTGTTTCATCTGGTAAAAACATTCACATCAGCCGGTCTTCTGCACCGATCTGAGCTCCTCGAACTGCACATCTGGATTTCGAGAATGGTATACTGTTTCGATTACCTGTTTTTGACTTAATCTGAGCTGGGTTATTGCGTTTGGTGATGGGTACAGATCATTTTGTATTGGAACTTTAGGAACCATGGTGATGTCTTCACCAAAAAAAGCCAGCAGAAGCTGTAAACCGATTACTATTGGTAATGCTGAGAGCATGACTGTTCCCGGGGATGCAAGGATACCCGAAGTGATGCTGTTAAACCAGTTGTAACTTCCCACTGCAATCCCGTAGAACAGAGAAAATATGGCAAGAGCAAGTTCGATAGATCCTAGAGTGAAGTTTCTGATAAAGTAGGTATAAAAGATTCTTTTCATGAAGTTTGTGCAGTGACGGTATAGAAATTCACTCAGAATTTTGTTGATTCGTAAGCTGCTGATTTCACCCTGGTATGTTGCCCTGAACGGGATATCTCTGACCACTGCCCGTAAAAGATTGAGTTGAAAAAGCATGTCTGATTCAAAAAAGTATCGTCTGGCAATTTTATCGAATGGTAATTCCCGGGCTACCGCTGCAGAAAGTGCAGTGTAACCATTTGTTGGATCGAAAATGTTCCAGTACCCGGTTGAAAATTTGCTCAGGAATGAAAGGAGTGCATTTCCGCACTTTCTGATCAGGGGCATCCCCTTAAGGTACTCCATTGCATAGAAGCGATCTCCTTTGGTGTAATCTGCCTGTCCTGTAATGATGGGATGAATCATCCGAGGAATCAGGCCAGGGTCCATCTGACCATCACCATCAAGCTTTACTATGACATCAACGCCATCCTGCAGCGCTGCTTCATAGCCGCTTATTACAGCTCCGCCAACTCCTTTGTTCTCTTTGTGAAAAAGTACTGTGATCCGTGGGTCAAAGATCGTTTCTTCTATGAATTTTCCTGATTTTTCAGGACAGGCATCATCGACACAGTAAATCCGGCTTACTTCCGGACCGATTTTCGAAAGCACATCACTAATGTATCTTTTGACCCTGTAACATGGAATGACCACTCCGATTACCATTCTGCCCCCCGCATCGGTTCTTTGATATACACACCTGTTTATTTGGACTGCAAGCGGTTGCGATTCACTTTATAGATTTCTGCCCCCCCGGATGTTAACACCTTGGTAAAAAAAGATGGGTGGCTGCTTATTACTGAGAGCAAATATCGTTCTTCCCTGCCGTATACCGGATTTACCAAAAGGTAGTCACTTTTAATCTGCTGAAGATAACAAAGGATCTGCTCGTGATCCTCTACACGGGGAAATGAGATGCACCAGCGGTCGGAATAGCGTGCCGCTATGGGTGCAAGAACACTGACCACTCGGGTATCTTCAGGTATGTTCTGCTTTAACCATGTGGTTGCCGCAAAGAAATCACGAAAGTGGCGGGAGTAATAAGTTAGAGATCGTTGTTTCTGAATGATTTCTGCATTATGAATTGTCTGTGCAAAAAGGTATGCCACGCTGAAAAAGAGAATACAGCGGAGGACAAAATTGGGGTTTCGCTTCAAAAGGTTTGGATTGATATATCGAAAGCCCGATACAAGTAGTGCAATCCCCGATAGAAAGTAATGAATCAGTATTGGTAAGACCGGAAGAAGATACCGTTGTTCTCGTGCCGACCAGGAGAGCAGTATTCCTATATAGAACATAAAATAGAAATCAAGAATTGTCATTTTGTGAGAAACATTCCTGAAAAAGCCCACAGGAAATAGCAGTGCGACAATGCCAATGAGAACAAGGATATACAACGGGTACACAGAAAGGTTTTCTTTTTTGGGACTGACCTTAATACCACTTATCGTAGAAACAGAGACACCCGCATACCAGACCCCATTATGCACACCACGTTTGGCCACATCGGTAATACCGGAGATACTCGATGTAGGATCATCGAAACGGTAGCGCTTCATCTCGTCTTTTGAGGTGATGAATTCCGGTAATTGCCAGACTGGTTCGCTTCTGTCAATTTTAATGCTGTTGGTATAGAGTAACCAGGAGATTACAGGGGTCAGAAGAAGTACACAGAGTACTACAAATCGGGTTGTTTTGATGATATGTATTCTGTAGACAAGAAGATAAAAAAAAGTTGCGGCAATGAGTGCAATACCAACAGTCCTGAGGAAGAAACCACCCAGAAGTAAGAAAACAGCGAGTAATCCCGTTGCAAATGATGGATGGTTTGATTTACTATATATAATAATTACCAGTATAGAAAGATAGGAGAATGCCAGGTAAGGGAACTCGATCATGATATAACCAGAATAAAGGAGTGCCAGCGATGACCAGGATGAAAGAAGCGTAATCAGCACTGCATGAGCAGGAGAAAAGAGTCTGCTGAACACACGGTGTATTGCAAAGAATGCCAGTGCTACAAAAAAGAGCATGAAACAGTTTAACGCAAGGATGCTGGAATTACTTAACCAAATAACTGGACTGATCAGGAGAGGGAATCCAAAGGGTATTTTAAGGCAGGGGTATCCCGCGTAGCAAAACCCTTTGCCAGAGAGAAGATTTTTAGCCAGGATAAGATAATAGGCACTGTCCCACTCGGGTTTCCAGAAGTGAGAAAGGCTACTCAGATAAAGTAAGGCGGTGGCAGTATAGAAAACGGGTGCCAGCAGCACAATGCGATCTTTGACTGGTCCTGCATTTCTAAACAGATCCATTTTTCCTCCATTTTGGTGAGCCTTCGTGTGTATCAGTTGGTAAGTGATGTTTCGAGTAGTTCTGAGATGGTTACAAACTGATAGCCCCTGGTTTTTAATACTTCGATAGCCATTTTTGTTAACTGCACCGTTGCATCTCTGTTACTGTGCTCCACATCCCCATCTCCGTCATGAAGCAGTATGATAGAACCTGGTCGCACATTATGTAAGATGTTTTTGAGCATGGATTCTACTGAACGGTTTTCCCAGTCAATCGGAACAATATCAAAAAGAATATGACATTTCTGCAAACGTGACAGAATGTAGGGAAGAAAGAGGAGTTTTCTACCACGTGGTGCTCTGAAGGTGATGGGACGGGTGTAGCCAAGATGCGTAATGATACTATCGGTTTTTAAAATATCTTTTATAATAAATTTCGGTGATTTGAAGATGAGATCTTTATGAGACCAGGAGTGATTCCCAACCTCATGTCCCTCACGGACTATTTGTTGCAGTATTCCAGGATACTTTTCGACATATTTACCTACCACAAAAAAAGTAGCCTTAACATCGTAAACTCTGAGCACTTCCAGAATGGAATCGGTGCAGGGAGGGTTTGGCCCATCATCGAAAGTAAGGGCAACAACTTTATGGTCTGTTTCTACACGCGTGTATGCATCTCCCATGATCTGCGGTTTATCTGAACCGGAAAGCCAGACAAGTCCCTTAATTGTAACAAAGAAAAAAAAGATTGCTCCTGTAATTGACGGAACAGCAAATAGCAAGTTTTTACTATTCATATGTAAAACACCTGGTTTCTTAAAGGTTATGTGAATCCCTTTTACTTTTTTGAGACTTGTTTAATCCCTCATGACAATTCTGGGTCCTCAACCATCATGCCAAACCCGGAGTACTGGGTCTTTTATTGGGGGAACCAGAGAAAACGAGACGGTAAGCTACCTTTTACACATTGTTCCTTTAGTGGCTGCTCTTTTGCATACTATTCAAACTAAGATTGCTGATTTTGTTTTTGAAATCAGAGGGCGTTAAGAAAAGGATCCGCAAAAAATGACAGATAAAGAAGGTATATATGGATAGCAAAATGCGGCAGGCCTCGTTACGAAAAATTCAGGACGTGGCAGAGGAACTTGGCCTCTCTTCAGAGGTAATTCTTCCACATGGCCATTTCATCGCAAAAGTACCTATTGAGGAGTTACAGAAACGAAGCGCAACTTCAGACGGGAAGTTAATCCTGGTATCAGCGATGTCTCCAACTCCACAGGGTGAAGGGAAAACAACCACCACCATTGGTCTGGGTGATGCGCTTCGATTTTTGGGGAAAAAGACAGCTATTTGTCTCAGGGAACCATCATTAGGCCCCTATTTCGGGATAAAGGGAGGAGGCACTGGTGCCGGGTATGCACAGGTGGAGCCTGCAGAAGCAATAAATCTTCATTTCGTAGGTGATATGTATGCAGTAGAGAAGGCTAATAATCTCCTTGCGGCAATGATCGATAATCATCTTCAGCATGGAAATGAACTGAGAATCGACCCGCGGCGTATTGTTTTGAGGCGAGTGATTGACCTTAATGAACGTTCACTTCGGGAGATCATTGTAGGTCTGGGTGGAGTGAAGCATGGTGTGCCCCGAAAAGATGGATTCAATATTACCCCGGCTTCGGAGGTGATGGCAGTGCTGTGCCTGGCTGAGGATTTTTCTGATCTGGGGAAACGTCTTGGTAAGATGGTTGTGGCTTTTACAAGTGATGGTAAACCGGTGTTTCCTGGCGATGTCCAGGCTGTGGGGGCAATGCAGGTTCTGCTGCGGGATGCAATTAACCCCAATATCGTGCAGACATGCGAAGGAACACCGGCATTTGTCCATGGGGGACCATTTGCCAATATCGCACAGGGAACCAATAC
>OBJA01000538.1_pt1 | contig 32122 bp, 22 predicted proteins | sample 1519751 | NCBI WGS metagenome assembly OBJA01 (sample SAMEA3881238, study PRJEB22517) | soil metagenome | biome: lake sediment; feature: soda lake sediment; material: sediment, water from around vicinity | place: India | collected 2013-12-23 | depth 3 m
AGCAGCACCGCACCTTCGGGCGATCAGCCAGGCTTAAGTACACGGGGTACGAGGCGCCTGGCTGCTTACCCGAATCTGCGGCACTGGTGAACGGTTACGTCCCCGTAAATCAACAGGTTGGTGCCCCTGGTGAACAGTAACGAAACCTCATCCTCCGGCACCTCCATCCATCGCCTGCCCCCTCAGAATATCGAGGCGGAGCAATGCGTACTGGGTTCCATTCTGCTGCAACCCGGCGCCATCAACAAGGCGGCGGAGATCGTCGGGGCCGACGACTTTTATCGTGAGGCCCACCGGCTGATTTACGCCGCCATGTTGGCGCTGTTCGACCGCAGCGAGCCCCTGGACCTGATTACCGTCACCAGCCATCTCCAGGATGCCCGCAAGCTCGACACCGTCGGCGGTCCCGCCTACCTGGCCTCCCTCACCGATCTGGTGCCGGTGGCCGCCAATATCGGCCACTACGCCCGCATTGTCCGCGACAAGGCCATTCTCCGCCGCCTGATCCAGACCAGCACCGAAATCGCCGGCCGCTGCTACGAGCAGCAGGACGACATCGACGCCCTGCTCGATGAAGTTGAGCAGACGGTCTTCGAAATCTCCCGGGCCAAGAGCGGCCAGTCCTACTGGCCCATGAAGACGGTGATCAACACCACCTTCAAGCATGTCGAATCGCTCTACGAACGCAAAGAACACATCACCGGGGTTCCCACCGACTACAACGACTTCGACCGGATGACCGCCGGCCTCCAGCCTTCCGACCTGATCATCCTGGCGGCCCGGCCCAGCATGGGCAAGACCGCCCTGGCCATGAACATCGTCCAGCATGTGGCCCTGATGCACAAAACGGCGGTGGGGGTTTTCAGTCTGGAAATGTCCAAGGAACAGTTGGGACTGCGGATGCTCTGCTCGGTGAGCCGGGTGGATTCCCAGCGCCTGCGCACCGGCTTCCTCAAAGAGCAGGATTGGCCCAAGCTGACCCGGGCCTACAACATGCTGCTGGATGCCCCCATCTACATCGACGACACCCCGGCCATCACCGTCCTGGAAATGCGGGCCAAGGCCCGGCGGCTCAAGACCGAACACAATATCGGCCTGCTGGTGGTGGATTATCTTCAGCTAATGCGGGGCCGCAGCAACGTCCAGTCCCGCGAGCAGGAGATCAGCGAAATTTCCCGCTCGCTCAAGGCCATGGCCAAGGAGCTGGCCATCCCGGTGATCGCCCTTTCCCAGCTTAACCGCAGCCTGGAGGCCAGACCCAACAAGCGTCCGCAACTCTCCGACCTGCGCGAATCCGGTGCCATCGAGCAGGATGCCGATGTGATCTGTTTTATCTACCGCGACGAGGTTTACAACAAGGCCGAGGACAACCCCAACAAGGGGATCGCCGAGCTGATCGTGGGCAAGCAGCGTAACGGCCCCACCGGCACCGTCAGGCTGGCCTTCCTCTCCCACTTCACCACCTTCGAAAATCTGGCCCGCCAGGATTACAGCGAACAGTAACCTGCGGCACCCCATGACCGCTTACTTCAGGAGCCCCCCTGATCGGTTGCCCAGCTCCTCGACGTTGCATGATGAAGCTCAGATCATTGCGACATCCTCTGGCTCCGGCAGCCTGGATCGGACTGTTAAGTTCTTCCAGGCGGGCATTGCTGTGAACTGTATATTACCACCATGGGCAGGTTGGCAAAAAGATCGGCGCAAGCCAAATAGCTCCCCTCGGGCCCCGGCACCTCCGACACCTTGAGGCCGGTGAGCAAATCCTGCCAATCGTTTGCACCGCAAGAGATTTCTTCGACCGGCAACAGCAGGCGGGTGTTATGCCAGTATCGCGGACTTATCAGCTTTTTGAGGGTCGACAAAGCGTCGGCGGCAAGTTCGGCCTCCTTATTGGCCGGCTCGACCGGCGGCGGCCACGAGGCGGCGGCCACCATGGTGGCAAACCAGCGGCCGGTGGCCACCAGCAGCCGCTGCTCCCGCCACTGACGGATAAAGGCGCAGAGATGCTCACCATGCTCCCCCGCCGCCGTTAAGGGTTGATAGCCGCCCTCCGCAAAAAGTTCAGGCCGTTGTCGCCGCAGATGCAGCAGGCGGCTGGTGAGCAACAACTTGAGCCGGCCGTCGGCCGGGCTGGCCAGCAACTCCCGGATTACCGCCGGCGAAGCGGGTCGGGCCGGGTCCGGCAGCGAAGCCAGCAGTTCTCGCCGACGGCGGTAGTCCACTGGCCGGCGATTGTCCGGGTCCACCAGGGAAAAATCCCACAGCTCGGCGCCCTGGTAAAGATCGGGTACGCCGGGGCTGGTCAGCTTGAGCAGCACTTGGGCCAGGGCGTTAAGCAGCCCGTAGGGGGCCAATTGCCGGACCAGGGGCATAAAATCGGCCAGAAAAGGGTTGATACCGGCCGGATCGGCATCCGCAGCGCCGCCGGCCGCCCCGGTGGAGGCGGGGCTCAGGAGACCATCGACGAAGCGGGCCAGCGCCGCCTCGTAATCGCTATCCGGACTCAGCCAGGAGCTGTTGGTTTTGGCCTCACGGACGGCCTTGAGCATGTATTCGTTGATGCGCCGGCGATAGTCGCCCAAGCAACCACCCTCGCCCTGCAGCGGCCAGGAGCCCAGCAGGGTCTGATACAGAAGGTACTCATCATTGGGGCAGGGGGCCAGGCGGCCGTTGACCCGGCTTTTGCGGGAACGGTTGAGGCGGCGCCAGCGCATGAGGTGCCGCCGCCACAATGCCGGCACCTCGCTGAGCACGTTGATCCGGGCCCGGACATCCTCGCTGCGCTTACTGTCGTGGGTGGAGGTGGCCAGCATGGCCCGGGGCCAGCGCCGCAGCCGCTCCTGGGCGGCGTGGTGAAAGGCCGCCGGGGTGAGGTAAAAGCGGCGGGGATCGCCCCCCACCTCGTTCAAAGAGACCAGGCGATTGGCCACATAAAAGGCGGTGTCTTCCAGCGCCTTGGCCATCACCGGGCCGGTGTACTGCTGAAATTTACGAATAAAACGGGCTTGCAAGCGGTCCGCCGGCCGGCCCGGCTGCCAACCGGTTGGCGGCGGCGGTTCGCTGGCCAGCAGCAAGGCACGGATAAAGTCGTACAGGCCGCCGTCCCTTGTGCCGCTGCGTTTACCGGCCAGGGCCAGGGCCCACTCCACCTGGCGCCGGTCTTCCGGGCTGACCTTGTAAGAGTGTCGCGCCGCGTCTGTGGAGGCAACCGGTGCATTGGGTACAATATAGGTGCGGTAAACCGGAAAGGCGGCCACCACTTCGATCAGCGCTTCCCGCAGGCCGTTTAAGGTGTAATCCCTGGTGTGGCGGTCGCTTTCGGCGATATCCTTGAGCAGCCGGGCCAGCACCGTCAGTTCGCTGGCCAACTGGCCGGTGATGATCTTCTTTTTGCACCGGTAGAGCAGGTCGTCGAAATCCTGCCGCCGGCCGATGAAACGGTGGTAGATGCCGGTCAGGGCCGCCTCGTAATCGGGCTTGACCAGCAAGCCGTTTACCTGGTTGGCAAAATCGTAGCCGGTGGTGCCGTGCACCTGCCACTCCTCGGGCAAATATTCGTGGGCGGCGAGGATTTTTTCCACCACCAGGTAAATGCTCTCGGCCCGGTCGCCGGTATCGCGGGAATCGTCATCATCGTCGCTTGTACCGCCGCGGTCGGCCGCCACCGCCGCCTGCAGCCGGCTGAAATACCCCGCCGGATCGCTGAGCCCGTCGGGATGATCCACCCGCAGGCCGTCGATTTGCCCGGCCCCTACCAGTTCCAGCAACAGACCATGGGTGGCGGCAAAAACCTCTTCCCGCTCCGCTTGCAGGCCGGCCAGGGAGTTGATATCGAAAAAACGGCGGTAATTAATCTCGTCGCCGGCCACCACCCAATGGGCCAGGCGGTAGGCCTGTAACTCCAGCAACTGGTGCAGCCGTTCACCCCGCCGGGCCGCCGCCTCCGGCCCCTGGTCGCCCGGCAGGTTGACGAAATCCAGGCACTGGCGCCAGAAAGTTGCGATTCGGGCGTCGCGGCGGCAAAGGTCGCTTAACCGTTGCTTGGTAATCTCTTTATCCCGCCGCCGTTCCTGGCACTGCTCCGCCTCCCGGCTTTCCCGCCCCGGCAGATGGGTCAGGGCGACCAGCAGGTTTTCCAGTTCCGCCAGGCCCGGGTCATCGGGCGGCAGTTGCCGGCGCAGCTCTGCAAGCTTAGGGGCCGCCACCTCCGGGTAGGTGACCGGGTCCAGGGGCAGGTGGTGTTCGTAGTAGGCAAAGTGGAAAGCGCCGGCGGCCGGCTCGAAAACCAGCTTGATCTCGCCTTTGTCCAGTACTTCGCCGTAGGGTTCACCCAGCAGGGGCAGCAGGATCTTGCCCCGCAGGGTTTCGTGGGCCGGCCGCCAGTCGATATCAAAGAACTCGGCATATTCGGCGGCCGGGCCGTTTTCCAGCACATCGCGCCACCAGGCGTTGTCGGCGCCGCCCACCCCCATGTGGTTGGGGACGATATCGACAATCAGCCCCATGCCGTGCCGATGCAGGCATGCCACCAGGTGCTCGAAATCCGCCCGCTCGCCCAGGTCGGGATTAAGCTGCCCATGATCGACGATATCGTAACCATGACTGCTGCCGGGACGTGCCTTGAGCAAGGGGGAGGCGTAGCAGTGGCTGACCCCCAGGCGGTGGAGGTAGGGCACCAGCGCGGCGGCATCGGCAAAGGTAAAATCCCGGTGGAGCTGCAAGCGGTAGGTGGACAACGGAAAGCGGCGGGACCGGGAAGACATGGCAACCTCTCAAGGCGTGTGCTGGGGGCATGCGGACCGGAATTATTTTATCAGCCGAGAGGCGGATAAGTTAAACAAAAAAACTGATTTCCCGGTGATAAGGATGTCAAGCAGATCGAGATCAAGAGCAGCTAAGCCCCGACAGGCCGGGAACCGGACTGAACAGTTCCCGGCCCGCCATTTCCGGGGCCGGCACCGGGGTATTGCCCATTGCCGGCCAGCACACCGGCGATATTTTGCCAACCCAGAACTCGGACGTCACGGTGCTCCAGATTGTCGGCGCCGCCATAGATCAGGGTCGGGGCCACGGCCCGTTCACCGGCCAAGGCAAGCCAGCGCTCCTGGCCGGCAAAAAATCCCGATTGATGGTCTGGCCGGACTTGATCTCGATGGGCATCATCCGACCGGCAACATCCACCACTCGGTCATTTTGTCAAACTGATTTACAATCTGCATAGAGCAATGTCGGCAAAGCGATACACGGCCGGTATTTCCCTGCGTTTTGCCGACTTTGACCGGCGCTTTCAAAAAATAGTTCTGTCACCTTTTTCGTCACCTTTTTCACCGAACTAACCACTTGGCTCGAGGCGCCTTGGTCGCCGCCGCCAGCGAAAAAACCAGGAGGTCAACGCCGACCACGTAAGACTGGCCGCTTCGGAGCTGCTCTGAACCGTAGACCCCTTTTACACTTTTACAACGACTAAGATGTTTTGTGCCAGAAAGTCTTGACTATTTGTAGTGTTTGCTTAAAATAGTCAACATGGAACGCTACCTGTTTTCGCCCATTAAAGCCGACCTGGCCCGCAAAATGGTACTGATGACCGGCCCCAGGCAGGTTGGCAAAACCCATCTGGCCAAAATGCTGATGCCGGAATTCACCCGGCCCCAGTACCTTAATTTCGACGTTCCCGAAGACGCCAAAATTATCCTGGACCGTTCCTGGCCCTTGCGCTGCGGCTTGCTGATCTTTGACGAACTGCACAAAATGCGCCGCTGGAAGCAATACCTGAAAGGGACTTTCGACGGCCGCGACGACAACCAGGCCATTTTAGTGACCGGCAGCGCCCGCATGGAAACCTTCCGCCAGAGTGGCGAGTCGCTGGCCGGACGCTATTTTCATTTCCATTTGCTGCCATTGTCGGTGCGCGAACTCAGCGGCACCATCCCGCCCCACGAAGCCCTGGAGCAACTCAACAGGCTGGGCGGCTTCCCGGAGCCGTTGCTGTCCGGCTCGGAGGATTATGCCGCCCGGTGGCGCAACCAGTACTACACCGACCTGATTCGGGAGGATATTCTGGAATTCAGCCGGGTTCACGAACTGCGGGCGATGAAAATGCTGCTGGAGATGTTGCGCGCCCGCACCGGCTCCCCCCTCTCCTTCAAGGCCCTGGCCGAAGATTTGCAGCTTGCACCCCAAACCGTCCGCCGCTATGTCGGGATCCTGGAAAGCCTGTATATTGTTTTCCTGGTTCATCCATACCATCGCAATGTGGCTCGGGCCATTCTGAAGGAACCTAAACTCTACTTTTACGACACCGGCATGGTCCTGGGCGATGAGGGGGCCAGGCTGGAGAACACCTTTGCCCTGTCCCTGCTCAAACATGTCCGGCTGCTCAACGACACCACCGCCCGGGGACTTTCGCTGGCATATATACGCGACAAGGAGAAACGCGAGGTCGATTTCGTGCTGACTGAAAAAGAGAATGTGCGCGAATTGATCGAGGTAAAAAGATCCAGCCCCCAGCCCTCCAAGGCCTTGAGCTATTTCAGGGAACGCTTCTTCCCCGATGCCAAATGTACCCAGGCGGTGATGAATTTACGCCGGGAGCAGTTCCGGGCCGGCGTCGAAACCCGCACGGCGGCAACTTACCTGGCGGAACTTAAGGCCTAAAAGTTCGCATCAATGCGCATCAATGGGGTCGGCATCTGGCATCAATGGGGTCGGAGTCATTGATCCGGGGTTTGCGGGAGCATCAAAATTTGTTCTGTACAAGCGCCATTCTTTTTCGGCAGAATGAGAAAAGGGGTCCGCCGCCCCCCTTCTTGACAACCACCGGACCGGAATTATTTTATCAGCCGAGTGGCGGATAAGTTAAACAAAAAAACTGATTTCAAGGAGGTACGACATGGACATCAAAAAATTTTCCCCCTGGAATTGGTTCAAAAAGGAAAACGAGGAAAGCGGCTCGGTGGTGCCGGTACGCCGCGGCGGCGGCGAGCAGCAGCCGACCCGACTGCCCGCCGGCCGCCTGCAAGACCCCATTGTCCAGTTGCACCGGGAGATGGACCGGCTGTTTGAAAACGCCTTTCGCGGTTTCGGCCTCAACCCCCTGATGCGGGAAGGCCTGACCACCCCGGTGGCCGCCGGCGGCCTGTTGCGCCCCAGCGTCGATATCACCGCCGGTGACAAGGAGTACACCATCACCGTGGAGGTGCCCGGGGTGGTTGACGAAGACGTCAAGGTGGAAATCAGCGGCGACACCATGACCATCAGCGGTGAAAAGAAGCAGGAAAAGGAAGAGAAGGAAAAGGACTACTACCGCATGGAACGCTCCTACGGCTCCTTCCAGCGGGTCCTGTCGCTACCGGATGACGCCGACGCCGACGGGGTAGCGGCCAACTTCAAAAACGGCGTGCTGACCATCACCGTCCCCCGGCGCCCCACCAGCGACAAGGATGTCAAGCAGATCGAAATCAAGAGCAATTAAGCCCCGGCAGGCGGCAGCAGCAGCCAACGTACCGACCAGGGTGGCAACCAGCCTGGTTCCTCGGCGGGAACCAGGCTGAACAGTTCCCGGCCTGCCATTGCCGGGGCCTGTAGCGGGGTCTTACCCAAATTTGCCAGCAATACTAATTCCTTTTGTTCAGCCGCCAACGGCCAGCTTACCTTGAGGCCGGTGGTGGCGAAAATTTGATATTCGGCGGCGCCGGGGGCCAGGTGCGGCAGCAGGGGGATGATTTCCCGGTGGCGCAGGGCCAGCAGGTGGCGGTGCAGGGTCAGCCAGGCCTGGTGGGCCGGGTTTTGCTGTTCTTCCCAAGCCAGTTTGCTGGCGGTGAAGGTGGCGAAGTCGGCGGGGTCGGGAATCAGGTGCTGTTGTTCGGGGGTGGCGAAGGCCGGGAAGGCGGCGAACTCGCGGCGGCGGCCCTCGGTGACCTGTTGGGTCAGCTCGGGGCCGAAATCGGCAAAGAAGAGGAAAGGGGTGGCGGCACCCCACTCCTGGCCCATGAAGAGCAAAGGGGGTGAGGGGGCAAGCAGCAGGATGGCGGTCAGGGCGCGCAGGGCCTCCGGCGGGGCCAGTGCGGTGAGCCGCTCGCCCAGGGCGCGGTTGCCGATCTGGTCGTGGTTCTGGAGAAAATTTACCAGGGCGGTGGCCGGCAGCGCCCGGCTGGGCTCGCCTCGGCGGCGGCCACCGCGAAAGGGGGAGGGCTCGCCCTGGTAGGCAAACCCCTCGCTGAGGCAGCGGCCCAGGTGGGCCAGGGGTTGGTCGGCATAATCGACGTAATAGCCTTCCTTTTCGCCGGTGAGCAAGACATGGGCGGCGTGGTGCCAGTCGTCGTTCCACTGGGCGGTATAATGGCGAGGGGAACGCTCACCAGAGGCCGCCGCAAGTGGTGATCGGGCCGGTGGTCGGGCCGGCGGCGGGGTCAGGAAACGGGCCTGGTTGGCATCGTTTTCCAGGATCAGGTGCCGAGGGCGGTAGCTTGCCGGGTTATCGTCAACCGTCGGCCGTTCGCAACATCGCTCAACTTCGGCGGCCAGTTCAAACAAAAAATGGGGGTCGGAATCATCAAAGATGGCGTGTACCGCGTCCAGCCGCAAGCCGTCGAAGTTGTATTCCGTAAGCCAGTACAGGGCGTTGTCGATGAAAAAGCGGCGCACCCAGCGGCTGTGTGCGCCGTCGAAGTTGATGGCCTCTCCCCAGGGGGTCCGATGCCGCCGGGTGAAGAATTGCGGGGCGTAGGCGTGCAGGTAATTGCCCTCGGGACCGAAGTGGTTGTAAACCACGTCCAGCAGAACCAGCAGACCGCGGGCATGGGCGGCGGCCACCAGGCTTTTCAACTCTGCCGGTTCACCGTAGGAGGCCGCCGGGGCAAAGGGTAAAACCCCGTCGTAACCCCAGTTGCGCTGGCCGGGAAAGGCCGCCAAGGGCATCAGCTCCAGAGCCGTCACCCCCAGTTCGGCCAGATAATCCAGCCGTTGCTCAGTCGCGGCCCAAGTGCCTTCGGGGGTAAAGCAGCCGACATGCAGCTCGTACACCACCGCCTCCGACCAGGGGCGGCCTTGCCACGCCCGGTCCGGCCAGGACCAGGCGGCGGGATCAACCACCCGGCTGGGGCCGTGTACCCCGCCGGGCTGAAAACGGGAGGCCGGGTCCGCCACCAGCAAATCGCCGCCAATTCGGTAGCAGTACAGATCACCGGCGGCGGCCCGGTGGCTGATCAGTTCAAACCACCCTTCCCCCACCGCCGCCATGGCGACAACCTCCACCATATCACCGCGCGCGACATTTTCCCGCCACCAGGCCGCCTGCAAACTGCCCGGCCCCCCGCCCTCGGCGCCGGTAGCCGCAGCGCCGACCATGGTGCCGGTGGCGGCGGTCGCCGTGGTACCGGCCACGACCCGGGATTCGGCCCGCCCCCCAGCCTTGCTGCCGGGTTGGCTGGCGACCAAGCCTCCGGCCGACCCGGCCAGACGGCACAACTCCACCCGATCGGCCGCCGGTGCCCAAAGCCGGAAACGCACCCCGCCGCCGGGCAAACAGGCGGCACCGAAGGGCATCTCATGACAGCGCTGCACCTGCATCATTTCTGCCGCAAATCACCGTCAACGTTCAGCAGTGCCGCAGATTCGGGCAAGCGGCCAGGCGCCGCGTACCCCGGGTACGCAAGCTTGGCCGATCGCCCGAAGATGTGGTGCTGCTGGACGTTCACGTATCGGGGTTGGGCCACCAGCAGGGCCAGCGAGCGGGCCGCCAGGGGAAACTGTTCGCCGGAGCGCAGAAAGCGCCCGGAGGCCGGCTCTTCGCCGCCGGGCCAGAAGGTGTCCAGTTCCACCTGCCAGAGCTTGGCCGGCGGCAGGTCGGGGATGGTAAAGGGAATTTCCTCGTGGTGGGCGTTGATCAATAACAGAAAGGAGTCGTCGCGCACCGGTCGACCCCGCTCGTCTTCCTCGGCCATGGCCTGACCAGCGAGAAAAAGGCCCAGGCAGCGGGCAAAATCCTGGCTCCATTCCTCGTCGCTCATCTCGCTGCCGCCGGGGGCGAGCCAGACGATATCCTTGACCTCCGAGCCTTTCAGGCTGCGGCCCTGGAAAAACCGGCGGCGGCGGAAGACCCGGTGGCGGCGGTTGAGCTGGAGCAGCCGCCGGGTAAAGGCCAGCAGCCCTTGCTGTTCTTCATTCAACTCCCAGTTGAGCCAGCTTATTTCATTGTCCTGGCAATAGGCGTTGTTGTTGCCCTGCTGGCTGCGGCCGAATTCATCGCCGGCGCAGAGCATGGGCACCCCCTGGGAAAGCAGCAGGGTGGCCAGCAGGTTGCGTTGCTGGCGGGCGCGCAGGGCGTTGATTTCCGGGTCGTCGGTGGGGCCTTCGGCGCCACAGTTCCAGCTCCGGTTATGGCTTTCTCCATCCCGGTTGTCTTCACCGTTGGCCTCGTTGTGCTTGTCGTTGTAGCTCACCAGGTCGCGCAGGGTGAAGCCATCGTGGCAGGTGATGAAGTTGATGCTGGCGTAAGGCCGACGTCCGCCCCGCTCGTAGAGGTCGCTGGAGCCGGTGAGGCGGTAGGCCAGATCGCCGATGGCGCCGCCCTCGCCTTTCCAGAACGAGCGGACCTCGTCGCGGTAACGGCCGTTCCATTCGGTCCAGCCCACCGGGAAGTTGCCCACCTGATAACCGCCCTCTCCCAGGTCCCAGGGCTCGGCGATCAGCTTGACCTGGGAGAGCACCGGGTCCTGGTGGATAATGTCGAAAAAGGCCCCCAGCCGGTCCACCTCATGCAGCTCCCGGGCCAGGGCCGAGGCCAGGTCGAAGCGGAAGCCGTCCACGTGCATCTCCAGTACCCAGTAGCGCAGGCTGTCCATGATCAACTGCAGCACCCGGGGATGCTGCATGTTCAGGGTATTGCCGCAGCCGGTGTAGTCGCGGTAATAGCGCAGGTTGTCCGGCTCCAGGCGATAGTAGGCCCGGTTGTCGATGCCCCGGAAGGCCAGGGTCGGCCCCAGGTGGTTGCCCTCGGCGGTGTGGTTATAGACCACATCCAGGATTACCTCAATGCCGGCGGCATGCAGGGCCTTGACCATGCTTTTGAATTCGTTGACCCCGGCGGCGGCGCTGTAACGTTTGTCCGGGGCGAAAAAACCGATGGTGTTGTAGCCCCAGTAATTGCGCAGGCCCCGGTCCACCAGGTGGCGTTCATCCACCAGGGCGTGCACCGGCATCAGCTCCACGGCGGTGACCCCCAGGCGGCGGAGGTAATCGATGGCCGGCTCGCTGGCCAGCCCGGCGTAGGTGCCGCGCAGTTGCTCGGGGATTTGCGGCAGCAGTTTGGTAAAACCTTTTACGTGCAACTCGTAGATCACCGTGTCGTGCCAGGGGGTGGCCGGCGGCCGGTCATCCCCCCAGGTGAAGGCGGGGTCGATGACCCGGCACTTGGGCAGATACCGGGCGCTGTCCCGGCGATCCGGGGCCAGGTCTTCCTTGCGGCCACCGATCCGGTAGCCGAACAGGGCGTCATGCCAGCGCAGATCGCCGGCCAGGTCCTTGGCGTAGGGGTCCAGCAGCAGCTTGGCGGGGTTGAAGCGGTGCCCCTCATGAGGCGCGTAGGGACCGTGCGCCCGGTAGGCGTACAGCCAGCCGGGCCGGGCCTGGGGCAGATAACCGTGCCAGACCTGGTCGGTCTGCTCTTTTAGTTCCAGGCAGGCGGTTTGGCGGCCCCGCTGGTCAAAAAGGCACAGTTCGACTTTGGTGGCGTTTTCCGAGAAGAGGGCAAAATTGACCCCCAGGCCGTCCCAGGTGGCTCCCAGGGGATAGGGCTGCCCCGGCCAGACCGCGATTTGCTGGTTGTTCATGCGCTTAGCCTCCGGCGCCCTTTATGTATGATGTTTTTATCGCCTCACAACTCGATCCGGTACTCGGCCTGGTGCAGCAGGCCGACAATCAGGGCCAGGTATTCCCGCAGGTGGCGGGTGAGCAGGAAATTTTCCCGCACGAACTGGCGGGCCTTCTCGCCCATTTCCGCCATCCGGTCGCGGCGGTAGAGCAGGTAACGAATTCGCAGGGCCGCCCCCTGGGGAGTGCGCACCAGAAAGCCGGTGTGGTAGTTGAGCACCTGCAGGCGAATACCGCCGGTGTCGCCGCCAATCACCGGCTTGCCTTTCCACAACCCTTCGGTGACCGTCAGCCCGAAACCCTCCTTGGTGGATTTCTGGATCACGATATCCGCCGCCCGTTGCAGGGCGTTGATGGTGCGGTGGGCATCCGGCGGCAGCAGCAGCACCTTGACGTCGGGATCGTCGCCGGCGGCCTGGCGTACCTCCTGCAGCACCGCCTCCCCTTCCGGGTCATCGGTGGCGGTGCCGCCGGCCAGCACCAGTTGCAGGCCGGGGACGAACTTGCGAGCCAGGCGGTGGGCCTCGATGACCCCCACCGGGTCCTTGAAGCGGTCAAAGCGGGAAACCTGCAAAACCATGGGCCGTTCCGGGTCCAGGGCAAACTCCTGGCGCACCCGGTCGATTTCACTCTCCGGCAGTTCAATGTTTTTGTCGCTTAGCGGGTCGATGCTGGGCGGAATGATATATTCGGGATGGGGCAGGGCCTGGGTAAAGTCCGGCAGGGAAAAGACGCTGGCGTCGTAGGGGGCGATGTGGTTGCGCAGGTAGCGCCAAAGCGGCCGGTAGGGGCGGCTGGCGTCGATGTGGCAGCGCCAGATCCAGCGCCCCCGGCGGTTGGGGCACAACCCCAGCAGGGGCGCGGGCTGGGGGTCGTGGATAAAGACGAAATCCGCCGCCTCCAGTTGCTCCCGCAGTTGCTCGGCGTTTTCCCGGTTGGCGGCTTCATAGGCCTGCAACAGGGAGTCGGCGATGGGCGCCCGGTGGCCCTGCAGCCCGTTGTGCATGGCCTTGGTGCAGCGGTAAAACTCCTCATTGCCGCTGATTACTTCCCAACTGGTGTCGATTCCCAGTTCGTTGCTCAGCGGCACCAGCTTTTCCAGAATCTCCGCCACCCCGCCGCCCACCCGGGTGGAGTTGACATGCACCACCTTCATCCCCTGCAAAGGCCGGGACAACTGCTGCAGATGGGCGATTACATCCTGCCCCACCACCTCGGCATAGGCCTCCAGCATCTCTTTCATTATCTTGGGCTCCCGTCTTGACCGTTACCCTCGCACTGTTCCCGGCACAGGCGCGCCAGCTCTTCCCGCACCTGGCTCAAGCTGGCGAAGAAGGGGTCGATATTGGCCAGGCGGCGGCGCAACTCTTCGTACTCGGTGCCGAAACCGGCCAGCCAGAAACTGAAATCATCGCCCCCGTCGTCCAGGCGACGGCGGGCGTCGATAAAATGATAAAATATCGAACCGGTGGCCATCGTCGGCAGCACCTCCGGCAACTCCTCCGGTTGCTGCAAGGTTTTGCCGGTGGCGAAGATCACCAGTTGGGAGCGTAAAAACTCAAAGGGGCGCTCGGCCCGCCGCCAGTGCGCCAGTTCACTGCTGTCCAGCCGCTCGTCGACGATATCCAGCAACTCCCGGCGCAGGCTTTCCAACTCCCGATGCTCGCCGGGGTCCACCACCGCCAGTTGTTCCGCCAGTTCCAGTTCATGGAGATGGTGGCGGCACCAGGCGGCAAAGTCGTTGTTGAACTCCCGCTCCTCAAAACGGGCCCCCAGCAGCCCGCCCCAGAAGTGATGATAGACGCTGTCGGTGGTAACATCCCGCAAATGATCGCGGAATTCCGCCAGGGTAAAGGCCTTGCGGCCGGTGGCAATGGCGATCAGGGAACAGTCCTTAAGGGCAAAAGGCTGACGGGACGCGGACACTTGGGGGGCGACGGCGACAGTCATGGGAAGACTCCTGGCAAAGGTGAAAAACGGTGACCGGCCATCCGCCGGACGCTCTCACTAATCGGCAGTATCAGGCCGGCATAAAGAGCTTGTCAAGCAGATAGTTAAACGCCGCGAAACAGAATTTGCTGAGTTACTCCGAATAATTTTTGCATTTTTTAAATCGGCAGTGCTTGCCAAAATGCGGGTAAGCCGGCTGTCCTCAGCTTGCTCACCCGCACCCGCCGCCACGGTTGTTTTTTTCCTTTGGGTCAGGTAAAAGGAATGACCTGCGCCGCCGCTGGTCGGCAATGCCAACTCGCCATTCAACATCATCCTGATAAAACGAGCTAATTCATTCACCATGAGCACCCCCTACAACCGTTACGATTTCGCCGCCATTGAGGACAAATGGCGCAGCCGCTGGCTGACCGACCAAACCTGGAAGGTCGCCGTTCAACCGGGCCGCAAAAAATATTATGTGCTGGAGATGTTCCCCTACCCTTCGGGCCGGATTCACATGGGGCATGTCCGCAATTACACTATTGGCGACGTGGTGGCCCGCTACCGGCGGATGCGGGGTGACAACGTGATCCACCCCATGGGCTGGGACGCCTTCGGTCTGCCGGCGGAAAACGCTGCCATCAAGCACGGCATCCACCCGGCCAAGTGGACCTACGAAAATATCGACTACATGCGGGGCCAGCTCCAACGCCTGGGCCTGAGCTACGACTGGGACCGGGAGCTGGCCACCTGCCGGGCCGACTACTACCGCTGGGAACAGCTCTTCTTCATTAAAATGCTGCAAAAGGGCCTGGCCTACCGCAAGCAGACCACCGTTAACTGGTGCGAGCCCTGCCAGACCGTCCTGGCCAACGAACAGGTGATAGGCGGCGCCTGCTGGCGTTGCGACAGCCCGGTTGCGCCACGGGAGATGCAGGGCTGGTTTCTCAAGATCACCGATTACGCCGAGGAGCTGCTGGCGGGCTGCGACCAGTTGCCGGGCTGGCCCGAGAAGGTGCTGACCATGCAGCGCAACTGGATCGGCAAGAGCCAGGGGGCGGAAATCGAGTTCCCGGTGGAGGGTCGGCCGGAAAAGCTCACCATCTTCACCACCCGGCCGGATACCATCTTCGGGGCCACCTTTATGTCCCTTGCCCCCGAGCATCCCCTGGTGGCCGAGCTGAGCCGGGGCACCGGGCAGGAAGCGGCGGTGGCCGAATTCGCCCGCCGGACGGCGGCGGCCCGGCGGCGGCTCAAGCCCGGCGAGGAGCCGGAAAAGGAGGGCATCTTCACCGGCGGCTACTGCCGCAATCCCTTTACCGGCGCCAAGCTGCCCATCTACGCCGCCAACTTCGTGCTGATGGAGTACGGCACCGGGGCGGTGATGGCGGTACCTGCCCATGACCAGCGGGATTTCGAGTTCGCCCGCCGCTATGAGCTGCCGGTGATCCCGGTGGTCCAGCCGGCAGGAGAAAAGCTGACCGGCGCCACCATGAGCGAGGCCCACGAAGGCCCCGGCACCCTGGCCGATTCCGGCGAGTTTTCCGGCCTTGACTGGGAGGCAGCCAAAGAGGCCATTACCCGGGCGGCGGCCGCACAAGGTTTCGGCCGGGCCCGGACCACCTGGCGGCTGCGGGACTGGGGGGTCTCCCGCCAACGCTACTGGGGCACCCCCATCCCGGTGATTCATTGTGCAAGCTGCGGCATTCAGCCGGTGCCGGAAGATCAGTTGCCGGTGAAGCTGCCCATTGAGGTGAGCATCGACTCCTCGGGCAAATCGCCGCTCCACACCCTGGAAAGCTTCATTAACACCACCTGCCCGGCCTGCGGCGGCCCGGCCCGGCGGGAAACCGACACCTTCGACACCTTCATGGAGTCGTCCTGGTATTTCGCCCGCTACGCCTGCCCGGATTTCACGGAAGGGCCCCTGGACGCCCAAGCGGTCAACTACTGGCTGCCGGTGGACCAGTACATCGGCGGGGTGGAGCACGCCATCCTCCACCTGCTCTACTCCCGTTTCTTCACCCGGGTGCTGCGCGATCTGGGCTACCTGCAGATCGACGAGCCCTTCACCAACCTGCTGACCCAGGGTATGGTGATCAAGGACGGGAGCAAGATGAGCAAGTCCAAAGGCAACGTGGTGGACCCCAGCGAGCTGATCGCCAAATACGGGGCCGACACCGTCCGCCTTTTCAGCCTCTTTGCCGCCCCCCCGGAACGCGACCTGGACTGGAACGACCAAGGCGTGGAAGGGGCCTTCCGCTTTTTAAGCCGGATTCAGCGATTTGTGGCCGACAACCTGGACACCCTGCACGGCGCCGAGCAAGCCTTGCCGGCCACCATGGGCGAGGCCGACCGCGCCCTGCACCGCAAGACCCACCAGACCATCCGCAAGGTGGGCCGCGACCTGGAGGGTGATTTCCGGTTCAACACCGCCATCAGCGCCGTGATGGAGCTGACCAACACCCTCTTTGCCCACTGCGGCCAGGAGAGCAAGGAACGGCCTCAACCGGCCCTGATCCGGCGGGCGGTGGAAACCATCCTCACCCTGCTCTTCCCCATGGTTCCTCACCTCTGCGCCGAACTCTGGGAGCAGACCGGCCACGACCAGGCCCTGGACGCCATGCCCTGGCCCCAGTACGACCCGGAGGCGGCCAAGGAGGATGAGATTACGGTGGTGGTGCAGGTAAAAGGCAAGGTCCGGGGACGACTGCAGGTGGATCCGGACACCGGCGAGGAAGAATTGAAGCAGTTGGCCCTGGCCGATGAAAAGGTCAAGGGCTTCATCGGCCAAGCCCCCGTGCGCAAGATTATCGTGGTGCCGGGCAAGCTGGTCAATATCGTTACCTGAGCCCGGAGCCGGCATGGAAACCAAAACCGCACCCAGAAACGGCCGGGCAGACCGACTGCCTCTAGGGCCAAGGAGCCCGATACGGCCAACAGGCCCAATGCGCCCGGGACAATTGCCAACGCAATCACCGGTGCGGCCGACACTGCTGTTGCTGCTGTTGCTGCTGCCGCTGCTGGCACTGACCGGCTGTGGCTACCACAATCCCAACGTGCTGCCCTCCGCCCGCGATCTGCCGCCAACCCGTATCCACGCCCCCATGTGGAGCAACGCCAGCAGCGAGTTCAGCCTGGAGGTCCGGGCCCACGGCGCGGTCAGCGACTGGCTCTTGCAGACCGGCCGCATTGAGCTGGTGGCCAGCGAAGAGGAAGCCGACTATATCTTGAGCGGCCGGATCGTCTCGGTGCGCTACCCCGGCTTTTCCTATGACCTGCGCACCACCGCCCGTTCCCTGGAAGCGGTGCTGACCGCCGCCGTCACCCTGACCGAACGGGGCAGCGGCCGGGTAGTCTGGCAAAATCCCCGGCTGCAGTTGAGCGAAATCTACAACCTGGAAAGCAACCCCGCCCAGACCGACGCCAATCAGCGCCAGGCCCTGAGCCTGCTGGTGGACCGCCTGGGCGAACAGGTTTACATCAGGGTGCTGCGCGCCCTGACCGCTAGATAGTACGCGAAAGCCATACTTTATAATCAGCCAAGGAGAACAACATGGCCCCGACCCGCCGGCAGCTTGCCAACGCCATCCGCGCCCTGAGCATGGACGCCATTCAGAAAGCCAACTCCGGTCATCCCGGCGCCCCGCTGGGGATGGCCGATATCGCCGAAGTGCTGTGGAATGATTTTCTCAAGCACAACCCGGCCAACCCCGCCTGGCCCGACCGTGACCGCTTCGTGTTCTCAAACGGCCATGGCTCCATGCTGCTCTACTCGATCCTCCATCTGACCGGCTACGACTTGAGCACCGACGATCTGAAAAATTTCCGCCAACTTCACTCCAAAACCCCCGGCCATCCCGAGTACGGCTATACGCCGGGGGTGGAAACCACCTCCGGCCCCCTGGGTCAGGGAATTGCCAATGCGGTGGGGATGGCCATCGCCGAACGTACTCTGGCCGCTCAGTTCAACAAGCCCGGCCATGAAATCATCGACCATCACACCTTCGTTTTCATGGGCGACGGCTGCATGATGGAGGGGATCTCCCACGAGGCATGCTCCCTGGCCGGCACCCTGGGACTCAACAAGCTGATCGCCATCTACGACGACAACGGCATCTCCATCGACGGCGAGGTGCAGGGCTGGTTCACCGAGGATATTCCCCAGCGGTTCACGGCTTACGGCTGGAATGTCATCGCCGGGGTGGACGGCCACGATCCGGCGGCAGTGCAGCAGGCCATTGCCGAGGCCAAGGCGGAAAAGAAGCGCCCCACCCTGATCTGCTGCAAGACCATCATCGGCTGCTGCTCCCCCAACAAGCAGGGCAAGGAAATCTGCCACGGCGCCCCTCTGGGCGAAGAGGAGATCGCCCTGACCCGCCGGGAGATGGATTGGCCCCATCCGCCCTTTGAGATTCCGGCGGAGATTGCCGCCGCCTGGAACGGTCGCGCCAAAGGCGAGGAGGCCGAGGCCGCCTGGCGCCAGCGTTTGGATGCCTACCGCCGGCACTTCCCCGCCGAGGCCGCCGAACTGGAACGGCGGCTCAGCGGCCGGCTGCCCGCCGACTGGGCGGCAAAATCCGCCGCCTTTATCGCCGCCGGCGAAGCCAAAGCGGCCAAGGTGGCCAGCCGCAAGGCCTCGCAACTGGCCCTGGAGGGCTACGGCCCCCTGCTGCCGGAGCTGATCGGCGGCTCGGCCGACCTGGCCGGCTCCAACCTCACCATCTGGAGCGGCAGCCGCGACATCAAGCAGGACCCCGCCGGCAATTATATTTATTTCGGGGTCCGAGAGTTCGCCATGGTGGCCATCGGCAACGGCCTGGCACTCCACGGCGGCTTCATTCCCTACACCGCCACCTTCCTGGTCTTTGCCGACTACGCCCGCAACGCCATCCGGATGGCGTCCCTGATGAAGCAACGGGCGATCTTCGTCCTCACCCATGACTCCATCGGCCTGGGCGAAGACGGCCCCACCCACCAGCCGGTGGAACATGCCGCCTCCCTGCGGCTGATCCCCAACCTCAACGTCTGGCGGCCCTGCGACGCGGTGGAGACGGCGGTGGCCTGGCAGGCGGCGGTGGAGCGCAACGACGGGCCCAGCGCCCTGCTGCTCTCCCGCCAGAACCTGCCCCACCAGGAGCGCAGCGCCCAACAGACCGCCGCCATCACCCGCGGCGGTTACGTGCTGCGCGACTGTAGCGGCACCCCGGAAATTATTCTGCTGGCCACCGGCTCCGAAGTGGAACTGGCGGTGGCCGCCGCCGACAAGCTCAACGAGCAGGGCCGCAAAACCCGAGTGGTCTCCCTGCCCTGCCTGGACCTGTTCGAGGCCCAGGATCAGGCCTACCGCGATCAGGTGTTGCCGCCGGCGGTTAGCAAGCGGATTGCCATCGAGGCCGGCAGCACCAGCGGCTGGTACAAGTACGTAGGCAGCCAAGGCCGGGTCATCGGCCTGGACCGCTTCGGGGAATCGGCTCCGGCCGGCGAGCTGTTCAAGCTGTTCGGCTTTACCGTCGAAGAAATCCTGGAAGCCGTGTAATCGTTAAGTTAATACCCCTGGTGAACAGTTAAGGTTTACGGAGATATGTTGCAAATCGGTGGCCTGCAGATATCTCCGCCCTTGATCGCCGCACCGCTGGCCGGCTACTCGGACCTGCCTTTTCGCCTGCTTTGCCGCCGGTACGGGGCCGGGCTCTGCTATTCGGAAATGATCAGTTGCCACGGCTTGGTTCGCCGCCAGCCGGGCACCCTGGAACTGCTGGCCACCAGCGAGGCCGAACGCCCGGTGATCATGCAGTTGTTCGGGGCCGAACCAGCCATGATGGGCGAGGCGGCGGCCATCATGCGGGAGCTGCCCATCGACGGGATCGATATCAACATGGGCTGCCCGGTGAAAAAGGTGGTCAAGAAGGGGGCCGGGGCCGCCCTGATGCGCACCCCGGAGCTGGCGGCGGCCATCACCCGAGCGGTGGCGACGGCGGCGGGAGATTTGCCGGTGACGGTGAAGATTCGTTCGGGCTGGAACCATGAGGCCATCATCGCCCCCGAGTTCGCCCGGATGATGGAGGCCCACGGGGCGGCGGCCGTCACCGTCCATGCCCGCACCTGGAGTGACGGCTTCAGCGGCCAGGCCGACCGCCGGGTAATCGCCGCCGTTAAACAGGCGATTAAAATCCCGGTGATCGGCAACGGTGATATCCTCAGTTACCGCCAGGCCCAAGAGCTGATGGCCACCACTGGCTGCGACGGGGCGATGATCGGCCGGGGCGCCCTCGGCGCCCCCTGGGTCTTCGATCCTGCGGCCCCCGAAAACCCATCCCTGGCCCAAAGACTGGAGGCCGCCCGCCGCCACCTGGCGCTGCTCCAGGAATGGCGGCCGGCCGAAAACCCGGCCCGAGTCCGCAACCAACTGGGCCGCTACTTCAAAAACATCCCCGGCAGCGCCGCCATCCGGCAGCAGGTTTACGACCACCAGGGCTCCCTGACTGATCTGGCACGACTGTTCAACAGCCTGGCTTGACACCTAACAATCCCGCAAACGGACGACCGGACCCCGCCGAAAACGGCGAGCGGGACGGTTCATGGGCATCACCAAGCCAACTTACGTCCAGCCTGCCGCTTGCGGCGCTATCCCGTAGCCATCGGTTAAAGGTTTTGGAATCAAGTCAAAAGACTTTATTTCAACCCATCAGCGGCCATAGCCGGGGCCGGGAGACGGCGGCCGGACTCCGTAACCGGGAGTCGGTGCCGGTCGACCGTAGCCGGGGCCAGGGGCAGGCGGTGGCGGTCCGTAAGCAGGAGCCGGCGCCTTGGCTCCCAAGGTCTTGAGATAGGCGATAATCGCCCGCATCTCTTCGGAATCCTCGGCGATGGCTTGCCCCCGATTGGCGTTGATAATGCAGAAGTTCACCGCCTCGGCCAAATTGTTCTGCCTCTGACCCATAATCCGAAAGCTGGTTTTGGCGGCCGCCTGCTCAAGCCCCCGGCCGCCGGGATGGCAGGCGCTGCAGGATGTCTGGCCGCCGAAAGCCTTGGGGTTCTGAAAAAGGGCCTGCCCCCGCTGCTCCGGAGTCTGGGCCGTCAAGACGGCCGGCAACGCCAGCGCCAACCCCAAAACCCCCAATGCCATGGTCTTTGCCAATTTTCCGGTTCGCATCTTCGTTCCTCCTTTTTTGGATTTCCAGCCGCCAGGTTACCCGTTGTAATGGCGACCCGGTCGGTTTATTCTATCAGAACGAATGTCTTTTTATCAAATTCGGCTTGTCGGTAATTGAATACCTGCCAGGAGGTACCTATGCAGCTTACCAGTCCCGCCTTTGCCCATGAGGGAATGATTCCCGCCCGTCACACCTGCGACGGGGCCAATGTCAATCCGCCGCTGGCCATCAACGGGGTGCCGCCGGGGACGGTCAGCCTGGTGCTGATCATGGACGATCCCGATGTGCCGAAAAATCTTCGGGCCGACGGGATGTGGGACCACTGGCTGGTCTTCAATATCCCGCCGGAGTTAACCGCCATTACCGAAGACCGGGAGCCGCCGGGGGTACCCGGCACCGGCACCGGCGGCAACCGGGAATATTACGGCCCCTGCCCTCCCGACCGGGAACACCGCTATTTCTTCAAGCTCTACGCTCTGGATTGCCGCCTGGATTTGCCGGCCGGCGCCAGCAAACCGCAAATCGAAGCGGCCATGACCGGCCATATCCTGGCCGAAGCCCGGCTAATGGGGCGCTATGATCGCCCCCGACAGTAAAAGTCGTAAGCGGTTACCGGGCGCCCGGAATCGAACACATCATAACTGCCGAGGGGGCTACAAATCGGCCGCCGGTTAGGCGGAGGTGAGATTAAGGCTTTGTTGCAGAAGATCAAGAACGGGGGCGGGGAAACGGGCCAGCTTGCCTTGGCGGTCCACCACGGCGTGGGCGGTGTAGGCCAGAGCCAGCAGCCGGCCCTCCCGGTTGCTGATCCGGTAGTTGAAGCGGCAGGAGACTTTTTTGGCTTCCACCAGCGAGGTTTCCACCAGCAGCAGGTCGTCGTAGCGGGCCGAGGATTTGTAGCGCACCCGGCAGTCCACCACCGGCAGGATCAGCCCCTCCTCCTCCAGGCCGCGATAGGAGCGGCCCACCTGCTCCCGCATGTACTCGGTGCGACCGGCCTCGCAGAAGCGCAGATAGTTGGCGTAATAGACCACCCCACCGGCATCGGTGTCGCCATACAGCACCCGCAGATGGTGCCGGTGAATCGGTCCTGACAGCTCGAACTCTCCGCCCATCGCTTACTCCACCGCCGGCTCGTCGGTCTGCCCCAGCACCAACTGCATAAACTGGCGGCCGTCGGTCAGCACCGGGGCGTTTTCCGCCATTTTTTCACAGAAGGCACCGGCCGGCGGCTCCTGCCAGCAGGACCCCCGGCAATCGCCGGGCTGGCGGCGGTGCAGGCGCGAATCGTAAAGCAGGAAGGGCACCGGCAGATCGGCGTGGGTGCGAAGCTCAAGCGGAGTGTAGTGATCCATGGTCACAGCCAGGCGAAAATCCTCGCCCCGGCGTTGCAGGCCTTCCAGCACCGCCCCCACCACCCGGTGGTCGAAGTCGGCAATGGCCTTGAGCTTGTTGGCCAGATCACCCTGGTGGGAAACCTCGTCGGGGGCCTCGATATGAACAAAGACCAGATCATGGCGATCCAATGCCTCCAGGGCCGCCGCCACTTTACCGGCGTAGTTGGTATCGAGATAACCGGTGGCGCCCTCGACGTTGATAATCTCCATCCCGGCGTAAACCCCGATCCCTTTCAATAGATCCACCGCCGAAATCAGCGCCCCGCCCACCCCGTACTGCTCCCGCAAGGTACGCATGGCCGGCGGTTTGCCCTCGCCCCACAGCCAGATGGCATTGGCCGGGTTGTGACCGGCCGCCGCCCGCTCGGCATTTTCCGGGGCCGCCGCCAGCAGTCGGGCCGCCTTCCCTACCACTTCGCCCAGGCCAGGCACCGCCAGGTAGCGCCGCCACAGTTCGCCCACCTCCCGGCCGCTGTGGTCGTGGGGCGGCTCGGTTGCCAGCCCGCCACAATCCCGCCGCCAAACCAGCAGGTGCCGGTAGCTGACGCCGGGGTAAAAGCGGCAATGGTCGTTGCCCAGCTCCAGATCGAGCATCTGGATCAACCGGGAGGCAGTGGCGGTGTCAATATGACCGGCGCTGTAATCCACCATCCGCACCCTTTCATCGCCTTGCCGCTCCAGGGTAACCAGGTTGCAGCGAAAGGCCACGGCATCGGGCGGCAGCTCCACCCCCAGGCTGGCCGCCTCCAAAGGCGCCCGGCCGCTGTAACATTCAGCCGGCCGGTAGCCCAGCAGGGAAAGGTTGGCCACATCGCTGCCCGGGGCAAAGCCATGGGGCACCGTGCGCAGCCGCCGCAGGCAGCCGTGGGCGGCCAGATAGTCCATCACCGGGGTTTGGGCAGCCTCCAGCGGGGTCTTGCCGCCCAGCTCGGAGATCGGCCAATCCCCCATGCCGTCGCCAACCAAAATGATATATTTCATCCGCGATTCCAACTTGCTGGCAATCGTTCACCGACGCCGGCGTACCCCAGCGCTAAAGGGCCGCGCGGTGCCCGGCGGCACGATCAATCTTCATCCATAATCCGGATTTTAACGGTGGGAGCGGTGCAGACTTCCAAAGCGTCGATCTCGGCCAGGGCCGCCCGCACCGCCGCCTCTTCGGCCTCGTAGGCCCGCATCATCACCGGCACCACCCCACCCTCCTCCCGGCCCTGCTGGAGCACCGAGCGGATGCTGATCCCGTGCTTGCCCAGGATGCCGGTAATGGCCGACAGCACCCCCGGCTTGTCCTGGACCGTCACCCGGAAGTAATAGGGGCAACGCAGCCGTTCCAGGGGGGTGATCTCGATTTCCTTGAAGGTATCCGGCAGCCAGCCCAAGCTGGGCACCCGGTTGACCGCTCCGTTAACGATATTGCGGGCGATATCGACAATATCGGCGGCCACCGCGCTGCCGGTTGGCATCTTGCCGGCCCCTTGGCCGTAAAGCAGGACATCGTCCACCATATCGCCGGTGAACTGGATGGCATTGAAGGCCCCGCCGATATTGGCCAGCAGCTCGCCGGTGGGCACCATGGTGGGGTGAACCCGGGCCTCGTAAGAATCGCCGTTATTGCGGCTGATGGCCAGCAGCTTGATCCGGTAGCCGAACTCGCGGGCAAACTCGATATCCACCGGCTCTATCCTGCTGATCCCCTCGGTGGTCACCTGATCCAGCCGCACGTGGGCGCCGTAGGCCATGCTCATCAGGATCACCAGTTTGTGGGCGGTGTCGATCCCCTCAACATCGTAGGTGGGGTCGGCCTCGGCGTAGCCGTGGGCCTGGGCGTCCTTGAGCACGGTGGCGAAATCCAGCCCCTCGTCGGTCATCCGATTGAGGATATAGTTGGCGGTGCCGTTCATGATCCCGATAATCGCCTCGATCCGGTTGGCCACCAGCCCTTCCTTGAGGGCCTTGATCACCGGAATACCGCCGCCGACGCTGGCCTCGAAACCGACCTCGACGTTTCTGGCCGCCGCCGCCGTAAAAATCTCCCGCCCGTGCTGGGAGATCAGCGCCTTGTTGGCGGTGACCACATGCTTGCCATGTTCGATGGCCTTCATAATAAATGATCTGGCCGGCTCGATGCCGCCGATCAGCTCCACCACAATATCAATATCGGGGGCGGTCAGCACCCGGTCGGCATCCTTGGTCAACTCCACCCCGGCAAAATCCGGCGGCAGGGCATCAATGGCGATATCCGCCACCCGCACCAGGCGAATCGCCGCCCCGGTTTTCCGTTGCAGGCGCTGCGCCTGCCGACGCAACACCTCGGCGGTACCGCTGCCCACCGTGCCAAATCCGATCAAACCCACCTTTATTTCACGCATCCCTTTTTTTCCCTCAACTAAGCAGTTATCGCAAAAAAACAGGCGCCCCCGCCGCCCGCCTTCAGCCACCGGGGCCTGGCGCGCCACAAGGGCCGAAAACGCAAGCGACCACAGGCGCCGTGCCCGCTTACCACCGAACAAACGCCGAATTGATACCTTCTTTACCCGGCGATGTCAAAATCAAAATATTTACCCGCCCGAAGGCCAAGCAAGTAGATTACCCAAGAAAATCGACGGGGTCACACTCCCAAGCGCGGATCATGACGTACATCGTTCAGCAGTGCCCCAGGTTTGGGCAAGCAGACCGGCGCCGCGTACTAAAGGTACGCAAGCCGGGCCGATCGCCCAAAGATCCCGTGTCGGGGTGCTGCAGGACGATTACGGGCTGGTCAGCATCCAGAAGCGCAGGGCGGTGCGGCCGGTTTCCCGTTCGCGGGCGCTGATCATTACCCGGTTGATCCGGCGGGTCAGCTCGCGGTCGTTTTCGATGTAGACCATATCGCCGTCCACCTTAGCCTGCTGCCAGCCAAGTTCGCTGACGAAAAGGCCGAAGGTGCCCGGCCGGTAACGTTCGGGATGGAGCAGACGGGCGCCGATCCGCTCCGGGTGCCGATCGCGCAGGGGCTCCAGGCCCGGAGTCATGGCGGTGAAGGGCAGGTCCACCCGTTCCAACACCTGCACGAAATGCTCCAGGGTAGACCAGTTGGTGCCTAAAATAGGTTCGCGGGGAATCATGTTCAACGGGGTGTCGTCGCTCACCGAGCCGGCATCCTGGGTAAATACCGCCTGGTAGAGCCGGGCCGACTCCTCCAGCACGATATCGTTGTATTCGCCGTAGGGGATGGCGAAAAACCGGGGACGCTCACCCAGCCGGGCGGTCATGATCTCAATGCTTTTTTGCAGATCCCGGCGGACCCGGGCCCGGTAGTCGGCCTCGCTCATCCCCGCAGGCCAGTCGGCCAGGCGGTGGTGGGAGTAGCTGTGGTCCTGGAAATCCACCCCGTCGGCGGCCATTTCCTTAACCTGCTCCCAGGTCAGATAGTTGGAATATCCCCGCTCCAGGGCCTCCACATAAATAAAGACGGTGAACGGAAAATTATATTTTTGCAGCACCGGCCAGGCTTCGCTGTAGGTGGTGCGATAGGCGTCATCGACGGTGATTACCACCGTTTTGGGCGGCAGCGGGCTGCCGGCGGCCAGCATCGCCACCAGTTCGGCCAGCGGGATCACGTTGTAATCGTGCTCGGCCAGATAGGCCATCTGGGCCTTGAACTCGGGCATCCCCACGTTGGTGGTGGGATAGCGGTCATCCCCGAAATGGTGATAGATGAAGATGGTGGCATCCCCCCGCTGGTCGGCGGCCGCCACCGGGGCAGACAGTAGCAGAATCGGCAAAAAACCGGCTAAAAACAACCAGGCAACTTGTTTGAGCGACATCTGGCAAACCTCTCACATCCGGCAAATATCAATGACGGCGGCGCATCACCGCGCGATTATTTTGTAACCGTTCAGCAGTGCCGCAGATTGTCGGCTATTCGCCGACGATAGCCACCGACCGCAGCCAGGCGCCTCGTACCCCGTGTACTTAAGCCTGGCTGATCACCCGAAGGTCCCGTGTCGGGGTGCTGCTGGACGGTTACATTATTTTCAGTCCAGGCTGGCCGCCACCGCCCGATCCGCCGGGCCGGAGGGGGGAACGGCGGGCAGCCCAGGTGGGCTGTAGGGGGCCAGGGTTAAGTGGTCGTAATCCTGCAAACGATTGACGGTGATCAGGGTCCGCAGGTCATCAACATATACATCACGCTTTTCCGAGTAGTAGCGAAGGCCGTTGATCAGGGCCAGGGAATCCATGCTCTCCCGGCGGATATCGCGCAGGGTGCGGTAGGCCGCCACCCGGTTGAGCATCAGCAGGTAGGAACGCACCGAATCCAGCAGCGATTCGTAAATCGCCACCCGGTGGGTCATCCCCTGGGCCCGGTTGGTCGGAACCATCCCGTGTTCACCCCAGGTCCAGATCCCGAAAATATTGTTGCCCTCCAAGGCGAAGCGGGAGCCCCCCCAGGAGGATTCGATGGCGGCCTGGGCCAGAATCAGGCTCAGGGGCACCACATTGACCCGGTTGAGCAGCACGTCCAGATGCTCGCTGCGATACTTGGCGCTCAGCTCCTCCAGGAAATCGGCCTCATCCCGGCTCAGGCCGCAGGTGGCGTGATCCACCGCCCCGTCCAGCAACTGATCCAGGGTGCAGCGGTCCAGGGCCATCCGCCCGATAATCCGCAACAGTTCCGCCCGTTCCCGCTCCACCTCGGCCAGGGCCACCAGGGCGGTGGGCGCCAGGGAGTGCAGAAAAATGCGCTTGCGGGTATCCACCAACTGGTCGCCGATATCGGGGGGAAAGGCACTGAAAACCACCGGCGGCAGGGAGCGGGTCTCCGCCAGCTCCCAAATCCCCAGGTGTTGCAGATGCTCCACCAGACTATCGCTGTTCTCGGCCTCCAGGTAGCGGACCATCTTATGGAGGGGCATGGCGGATGGCAATTCATCCAGGGGCGGGCGCAGAGCCACCACCAGCAGTAACAGCAACCCCAGGCTCAGGCCGGTGATAAAACCGGTCATGGCCGGGTCCACCGGCCGCCCGCCAAAGTAGTGGCGGGACGCGGCCGCAGGGGTTATACTTTCGGGTTCGGTCATGGCGTAAACCATCCACGGTCAAGTGTTGCCGGCCAAGTCGGCCGACCAGTTACGGCAAGCGCCGGTTACCAAAAAACAAAGGGGTACAATACCATAAAAGCGGGTTCGCCGCAAAAGCGACGGCGCCCGCCCCAACCCGGAGATGAGATGATGAAACTGCTTACCCTTGCCCTGCTTTTCTGTCTGACCGCCACCGTCATCGCCAAAGACGCCGCCGCCCAGAGCGCCGCCGGCCGGCCGGTGATCATGGAGACCAACCTGGGCGAATTGGAGATCGAGCTGTTTGACGCCCAGGCCCCCATCACCGTGGCCAACTTCCGTCAGTATGTCCGCGACGGCTTTTACGATGGCCTGATTTTCCACCGGGTGATTCCCGGCTTCGTTATCCAGGGCGGCGGCTTTGAGCCGGGCATGGAGCAGCGCCCCAACCGCGAGCCCATCAAAAACGAGGCCACCAACGGCCTGAAAAACCTGCGGGGCAGCCTCTCAATGGCCCGCACCGGGGTGGTGGACAGCGCCACCAGCCAGTTTTTCATAAACCTCAAGGACAACGCCAACCTGGACCACCGGGGCCAGGCCCCCAACACCTTCGGCTACGCGGTTTTCGGCCGGGTAAGCCGGGGCCTGGAGGTGATCGACGCCATCGCCGCCCGCCCCACCGCCAGCCAGGGCTTCTTCCAGGATGTCCCCGTGGATGATATCGTTATTGTCCGCGCCTACGAAAAAGAATAGGCAGGGCGCAACAACGGGATTACTTAGCTTCGGGAGGTGAGAAAAGAGGGGGCTGGGGCGAAGGTTCTTCCTCGGCCCCGCCCAGGGCTTTGGCGGCCACCGCCTCGCTCACCTCCTCCACCCTTCTTACCGGCCGGGCCGACAGCCGTTTGCCGATGGCCGCCACCCCCTTGACCAGAAAATCGTCCAGCCGGAAGACCTCGCGGTTTTTCCGGCTGCGGGGCGAGGGGGTCAGGTGGGCGCGCAGATAGAGCCCCTGACCGCACTTGAGAAAAAGAATCTCCGACCGGCGATGCTCCTCGAAGAGCCGGTACTCTTTTTCCAGGATGAACTTGGGGGTGGCAAAGCGTTTGACGTAGCAAAGGTTCTGGCGGCCGTCGCGGTAGGCCAGGTTGAAGACCTGCTGTTCGCCGGCCTTGCCCCACCAGAGCAGATCGTGGCCGATGAAGATTTTGTCCGGCACGTTGATCACCTTGTACCAGCCGCTCTTGTCGATCAGCAGAATCTTGTCGTACTCCGAGCAGGCCAGGGAGCTTTCCGGCCCGGCCTTGACCTGGGTGCCGAAAAACCCGCTTTCCCGATCATAACCCAGGGTCAGGTTGCTCAGCGCCACCTGGCGGGCCTGCACCTCCGAGAAGGTGGCCAGTTCGGTACGCCGGGGGAACTGGCCGCCGTATTTTTGCAGCAGGTCGTCCAGCAGCCTGACGGCATAGCCGGTGAGATCGGCCAGGTTTTTCTCCACCTGGCGGATCTCACCGCGAATTCCCTTGATCTCCTTCTTCTGCCGTTCGATATCGTAACGGGAAATCCGCTTGATCCGAATCTCCAGCAGCCCCTCGATATCCTCGCGGGTCACCGGCCGCACCAGCCCCTCGGCAAAGGGCAGCAGGGCCTGCTCCACCGCCACCATCACCTCTGCATAGCTGGGGCATTCCTCGATCTGCTTGTAGAGCCGCTCTTCAATAAAAATCTGTTCCAGCAGGCGGGCCTGCAGCTTTTCCTTGAGCCGGGCCAGCTCAATCTGCAACTCGCGCTCCAGCAGGTTGCGCAGCCGGGCGGTATTTTCCCGCAACACCTCGCTGACCGTCAGGATCGCCGGGGTCTGGTCGCGAATCACCGTCAGGTTGGGACTAATGGCGATTTCGCAATCGGTGAAGGCGTAAAGGGCCTTGACGGTATCATCGGCATGCACCCCCCGGGCCAGCTTGATCTCGATCTCCACCTCCTCGGCGGTGTAATCGTCGATGGAGAGAATTTTCAGTTTGCCCGCCTTGGCGGCCTTCTCGACGCTTTCGATCAGGCTCTGGGTGGTGGTGCCGTAGGGAATTTCCCGGATCACGATGGTCTTGTCGTCTTTCGATTCAATCCGGGCCCGGCAACGCAGGCGACCGTTGCCGTCCTCGTAGGCCGAAACATCCAGCAGGCCGCCCTGAGGGAAGTCGGGAAAAACCGTAAAAGACTGATCCAGCAGGATATTTTTCTGGGCCGCCAGCAGCTCGCCGAAGTTGTGGGGCATGATCCGGGTGGCCATCCCCACCGCGATGCCCTCGGCACCCTGCATCAGGAGCAGGGGCAGCTTGGCCGGCAGGCTCACCGGCTCCTTCATCCGGCCGTCGTAGGAGTCGACAAACTGGGTGAGATCCTTGTTGAACAGGGCTTCCCGGGCCAGGGGCGAGAGGCGGCACTCGATATAGCGGGCGGCGGAGGCGGAATCGCCGGTGTAGATATTGCCGAAGTTGCCCTGGCGGTCGATCAGGTAGCCCTTGTTGGCCAGGTTGACCAGGGCGGCGAAGATCGAAGCGTCCCCATGGGGGTGCAGCTTCATGGTCTCGCCCACCACGTTGGCCACCTTGTGAAAGCGGCCGTCATCCATGTTGTGCAGGGTTTGCAAGAGGCGGCGCTGCACCGGCTTCAGGCCGTCGGCCAGGTCGGGAATCGCCCGTTCGCGGATTACATAGGCGGTGTAATCAATAAAATTCGCATCAAAGAGCCGATGCAATTCACCGTATTGCGCGTTTTCCATAGCTGATTCCGCTAAGCCGGTAAAGGCTCCACCACCAGATGCGACATGATATAGTCACGGCGGGCCGGGGTGTTTTTGCCCATGTAGAATTCCAGCACCTTGGGCACCTCGCTTAAGGTGTCGATATCCACCTGCTTAAGCCGCATGTCGGGGCCGATAAACTGTTTGAACTCCCGCGGCGAAATCTCGCCCAGCCCCTTGAAGCGGGTGATCTCCACCGCCCGGCGGGTCTTGCCCCGGCCGGCCAGCTTTTTCTCGGCCTCGGTCCGCTCCCGCTCGCTGTAGCAGTAGATGGTCTCCTCCTTGTTACGCACCCGGAAAATCGGGGTTTCAAGAATATAGAGATGGCCCCGCTTGACCAGCGACTCAAAGTAATGGAGAAAAAAGGTTAGCAGCAGGTTGCGGATATGGAGGCCGTCCACATCGGCGTCGGTGGCGATGATAATCCGGTCGAAGCGCAGGCGGCCGATGGAATCTTCCACATCCAGCGCCCGCATGATGTTGTACATCTCATCGTTCTTGTAAAGCAGGGCCATGGGCTGGCCGAAGACGTTGAGCGGCTTGCCCTTCAGGGAAAAAACCGCCTGGGTCATGGGGTCGCGGGCGCTGACGATGGAGCCGGAAGCCGATTGGCCCTCGGTGAGGAACACCATATTTTCCCGGCCCGGCGGCGAGGGCTTGCCCTGGGCCGGGTGATACTTGCAATCCTTGAGCTGGGGAATCTTGAGCGCCACCTTGCGGGCCTTGGCCTTGGCCTCCTTGCGCACGTGTTGCAGCTCCTTGCGAATCCGGGCGCTCTGCTGGATCTTGTCGATGATGATCTCGGCGATCTCGGTATTTTTATACAAAAAACCGCTGACCGCCTCACGCACCGCGTTGACGATCCCGCCCCGGATATCGGTGTTGCCCAGCTTGTTCTTGGTCTGGGATTCGAAAATCGGCTCCCGCACCTTGACCGCCACCGCACCCACCACCCCTTCCCGGACATCCTCGCCGTCAAACTTCTTGCCGGCAAACTCGTTGACCCCCTTGAGCAGCCCTTCGCGGAAAGCGGAAAGGTGGGTGCCGCCCTCATTGGTATAAGTGCCGTTGACAAAGGAAAAATAGGACTCGCCGTAACCGTCGGTGTGAGAGAAGGCGAACTCCAGGCTGTTATCCCGGTGGTAGATGGGCTCGTAGAGCTGGGTGTTGCGGGTCTCGGCCTCCAGCAGATCCAGCAGGCCGTTTTCCGAGTAGAAAACCTCGCCGTCGAAGTTTAGCTTGAGCCCGGTGTTGAGGTAGGCGTAACGTTTGAGTCTTTTGCGGATGAATTCGCGGTTGAAGTTGTAGTCGGGGAACATTTCCGGGGACGGCCGGAAGTTGACCAGGGTGCCGTTTTTTTCTTTGCTGCTCCCCTTCTCTTCCCGTTGCAGCACCCCGTTGACAAACTCGGCCCGGGCGAATTCGCCGTCCCGGAAAGAGGTCACGGTAAAATGGCTGGACAGGGCGTTGACCGCCTTGGTGCCCACCCCGTTGAGCCCCACCGAAAACTGGAAGGCGTCGGTGTTGTACTTGGCGCCGGTGTTGATCACCGACACGCACTCCACCAGCTTGCCCAGGGGAATGCCCCGGCCGTAATCGCGGACGGTGGCGTCGCCGTCCGGCGAAAGGCTCAGGTCGATGGCCTTGCCGGCCCCCATGATAAACTCGTCCACCCCGTTGTCGATGATCTCCTTGAGCAGGATATAGATGCCGTCATCGGGATGGGAGCCGTTCCCCAGGCGGCCGATATACATCCCCGGCCGCATCCGGATATGCTCCAACGAGCTCAGAGTTTTGATTTTGGATTCGTCGTAAACCATGGACTGCCCTGTATATCGCGCTTGTCCTTACCGTGCAATCAGATTTTCGTAATCGTTCAGCAGCACCGCACCTTCGGGCGATCAGCCAGGCTTAAGTACACGGGGTACGAGG
>OBJA01000539.1_pt1 | contig 32111 bp, 30 predicted proteins | sample 1519751 | NCBI WGS metagenome assembly OBJA01 (sample SAMEA3881238, study PRJEB22517) | soil metagenome | biome: lake sediment; feature: soda lake sediment; material: sediment, water from around vicinity | place: India | collected 2013-12-23 | depth 3 m
CGGCGTCGTCCTTGGCGCTGTTGATGCGCAGGCCGGAGGACAGGCGCTGCAGCGAAACACCCAGATCGGACTGGGAGTTGGTCAGGTTGCGTTGCGCGTTGAGCGAGGCGATGTTGGAATTGATGATCATTGCCATGATGTCGTTCTCCTATATCCTCCGGGGCGCTCGGCGCCGGGCCGGGGATCAGGTTGATATTCAGCGGATATACTTCGCGAATTCGAAATATTCACCGCTCCCGGCTTGGGTATCGGGCCGCGGCGGAAAATCTTTACCCCCGGGCGGCAATTTTTTGTCGGCGGGCGGGGTCTGGGTAAGTCATTATTTTTATGGACAGTCCCATGGGAAACAGGGGGTTGGCCGGAGCAGGCGACGGGATTTTGCTGGTACATTGTTCCCTGTAGGAGCGGCCTGTGGCCGCGAACGGGTTCGCGGGCTGAGCCCGCTCCTACAGACACGCAGCTGGAACAGAACCCTTGTAGGAGCGGCCTGTGGCCGCGAACCGTGTGGATGGCTAGCGCAGGTAGTCGAACAGGCTCAGGCCCTGCACCCGCACGAAGGCGGCCTGGGCGGCCTCCAGGCCGATGAGCTGCTGCTGCAACAGGCTGACGGCCTCGGCGAAGTCCAGGTCCTCGATGGAGGACAGGGTCTTGGAGAGGTTGAGGGTGAAGTCCGCGTTGAGGTTTTCCTGGGTGTCCACCACGTTCATGCGCGCGCCCACGGCGGCGCGGGTCTGCAGCAATTTGTCCTCGGCCTGGTCGATGTTCATGAGGAACTGATTGGTGGCGTTGTGCAGCCGGGTACGGGCCTGCAGGCTGCCGTCATCGTTCTCCAGGGCCAGGGCCAGGTCGCGCACGGTGGTGAAGACATCCTGGTGGGTGCTGGGCCCGACATGGAACTCGTCGCCGTGGTTGGGGGCGCCCGTGATGCGGGTCTGGATGCCGTCGAAGTCGATGGCGGCACCGGGGGTGAAGGCGCCGCCGACGGGCGGGATCAGCGGGTCGCCGTTGCCGTCCACTACGCTGTACTGGTCCGCGGGTGCACCGGGGTCGGCCGCGCCATTGCTGAAGACGATGCGATAGTTATCCCCGGTAAGGGCGGCGTAATCGGTCACCGTGCCGGGATCGATGATCCCCGAGCCGGTATTGGCCGGGTTGTCGCCCACCGCGAAGCTGCCGTTGCCGGTGGCGATGTGCATGAACACGTCGGCGCCGCTGTCGCGGTCCGCCACCTGGCGGGTGGCGCTCACCTGCAGGAAGCGCTGGCCCTGGTCGCCCTGGTAGACATAGTCGCCACTGGCGTCCACGGCGAAGGGCTGGGTCTGGGTGCTGTAGCCGGAAAAGAGGTATTCACCGTTCGCCCCGGTGCTGTTGGCCAGGGCCAGCAGGTCTTCCAGGCGCTGGCGGATCTCCACGGCGATGGCGGCGCGGGTCTGGGGGTTCTGGGTGTCGTTGTTGGCCTGGAGGGCCAGCTCCCGTATCCGCTGCAGCACATCCACGGAACCGTCCAGGGTGGAGTCCTCCACCGCCAGGCGCTCGCGCGCCAGGTTGATGTTGCGCTGGTACTGGGTGGTGGTGTCGATGGCCTGGCGCACGTCCAGGATGCGCACCGCACCGGCGGGATCGTCGGCGGGCGACTGGATGCGCTTGCCGCTGGCGATCTGCTGCTGCAGTTTCGACACCGAGGCCTGCTGGTCCAGCACCGCGTTGATGCCGAGCTGGAACAGCTGCGAGGTGGAGATGCGCATGCTCATCGGCGTACCGCTCCCAGCAGGGTCTGGAACAGGTCGTTGGCCACGGAGATCACCTGGGCGGCGGCCTGGTAGGCCTGCTGGAAGCGGATCAGCGCCGCCGCCTCCTCGTCCAGGTTGACGCCGGAGACGGATTCCCGCGCCGCCACCGACTGCTGCAGCAGGGTGGCCTGGGCATCGCGGGTGATGGCGGCCTGCTGGCTCTTGGCGCCTACGTTGGCCACCATGCGGCCGTACACGTCCAGGTAGCTGGCCGTGCCCTTGTCCAGCGTGCCCCTGGTCTGCAGGCCCGCCAGGGCCAGCATGTTGCGGTTGTCCCCTACCCCGCCCTGGTTGCCGGTGATGTCGAAGCGGTCACCCGCCAGGGGCGTGCCGGTGAGGGTGACCTCGAGACCGTTGAAGGCAATGGGATCGCCGGTGAAGGTGCCGCTCGTCACGACATTGCTGTCACGGTCGAGCACCTGGTAGTCATCATCGGCCGGACCGAATACGATGCTGTAGTCCCCGGCCACATAGGCCGTGCCATCGGTGGCCGCCGCCACCTGAATGACCCCATCCCCGGTGTTCCCCGTGTCCGCCACGGCGCCCAGCACCGGCGAACCCGCCGCGATGGCGCGCGGGTCGCGGATCTCCACCGCGAGATGGGAGGCGACGCCATAGGTGGGCCGGATGAGAAAGGTGTCGCCGGTGGCGGGCGTGGTGCCGGCGTCGAGTTCGATGTCCAGGCCGTCGAAGCTGAAGCTCGGGCCCGTGAAGGTGCGCAGCTGGTTGGTGCCGGTATCCCGCACCTCGTACTGGTTGCTGCCGAGGTAGCGCACCTGGTAGTTGCCGTTGCCCAGCTGGCCGGCGTCCGCGTAGCTCGCCCGCAGCACGCCGTCGCCCGTGTTCTTGTTGCCCTGCAGCACGCTGGGCTGCAGGTAGCCCGTGTTCAGCGCCTGGAAGAAATCCCCGCCCAGCTGTCCGTCGAGGTCCAGGCCCTGGCGGTGCTGTTCGTTGAAACTGCCCGCCAGGCCAACGGCGATTCGGCCCAGCTCGTTGCGGGCCGGGTACAGCACCTGGTTGAGAAAGTCCAGGGAGCCGCCGATGGCGCCACCGCGCATCTGGTCGGTGATCACCACCGCGGTATTGCCCTGGCGGATGGCGATGTCGAGCTGCTGGGGATCGAAGGCGTTGTTGACGGCCTCCAGGCTGCGCGCCTCGCTGTCGATCACCAGGGCCTGGCCGGTGCCGATGAAGACGTTCAGGGCGCCATTGCTCTGCGACACCACCTGCACCTCCACGTGCTGCGAGAGCTCGCGGATCATCTGGTCACGCTTGTCCAGCAGGTCGTTGGGCAGCCGGTTGTTGCCGCTGTAGGCCGTGGTGATATCGCGGTTCAGCAGGGCGATGCCCTGGGCCAGGCTGTTCACCTCGTCCAGGGTGGAGCCGATGCTGGCGTTGGTCTGCCGCGCCAGGCTGGACATCTGCTGGTCCAGGGAATAGAGGCGGTCCACCAGGGTCTCGGCGCGGGCCAGGAAGACCTGGCGCGCCGGGATGGAGGTGGGGTCGTTGGCCACGTCCTGGGCGGCGTTGAAGAACTCCTGCAGGGTGGGCGTCAGGCCGGCATCGGCGTTCGCCAGCAGGTCGTCCACCCGCGACACCAGGCTGTGGAAGGTATCCACCTGGCTCAGGCTGGTGGAATTGGTGAGGATCTGGCGGTCAAGGAATTCGTCGACGATGCGCTTGACGTTGTCGACCCCCACGCCATTGCCCATGTAGCCGAAGCCATAGGCATCCGGCTGGCGCGCGGAGAGTTCCACCCGCTGGCGGGAATAGCCGTCGGTGTTGACGTTGGCGATATTGTGGGACGTGGTATCGAGCTCGCGCTTGAAGGCCTGCAGGCCCGAGACACCGATGCTGAGCAGGTCACTCATGACTGGACTCCCCTGCGCCGTGCATGCCCGGCTCTCTGTAGGAGCGGGCTTTGCCCGCGAACCGCCCGGCGATCACCTCGACCCCTTCGCGGGCAGAGCCCGCTCCTACAGGGTGCACCAGGCAACGACGGAGGATACTGAGCAGGTCACGCATGACTGGACTCCCCTGCACCGTGCATGAATGGCCTTCCGTAGGAGCGGCCTCTGGCCGCGAACCGCCCGGCGATCACCTCGACCCCTTCGCGGGCAGAGCCCGCTCCTACAGGGTCGCAGCTATCCAGATATGGCGATTGATGTACCTGCCTAGCCACGGGACACCTCCAGGGCGGATGCCAGGCGCTCCCCGCCGAGGATGGCCTGGATCTTGTCGGCATAGTCCGGGTCGGTGGCGTAGCCGGCTTCCTGCAACTCGCGCACATAGCGCGCCCCGTCACCGGCGGCCTCCAGGGCCTGCTGGTAGCGCGGGTTCTGGCGCAGGAAATTCACGTAATCCTCGAAGCCCGCCGCCAGGGACTCGTAGCTGCGGAAGGCGGCGCGTTCGCGCTGCATGTGGCCGTCACGGAATTCCATGGTCTGCACCGCCACCCGATCCCCGTCCCAACGGGCATCGGCCTTGATGCCGAACAGGTTGTGGCTGGGACTGCCGTCATCATGGCGCGGCATGGCACGCCCCCAGCCCGTTTCCAATGCGGACTGGGCGATCAGGACCTCGGGCGTGGTGCCCAGTCGGGCCGCGGCGCGCTCGGCGTGGGGCCACAGGGCCTGCACGAACTCACGGGGGGACTCGGGACGCCAGTGCGGTTCCTGGCGGTCGCGACTGGCGTCGCTCCTACCCAGTGCGGAGCCGGCTGTAGGAGCGGCGCGAGCCGCGATGGCCACAGGACCCGGTTGCTCGTGACTGGCGTTGCTCCTGCCTACCCGGTACCCGGCTGTAGGAGCGGCGCGAGCCGCGATTGGATCCGGCCCGGACCGATCGCGACTGACGTCGCCCCTACCGAGCTGGCGCATGAGGGTCTCCGCCAGCCCCAGGCCCCGATCCTTGCTGAGCTCGATGCCGAGTTGCTGGTCGTACATGCCCTGGAACAGCCGCGACTGGTCATTGTCCATCAGCCCCTCGCCCGCGCTCGCTTCGCGCATGCTCTTCAGCATCTGCTGCAGGAACAGGGCCTCGAACTGGCGCGCCGCCTCGCGCAGGGCCTGGGGCGAATCGCTGCGCGCCTCGGCACGCAGCTTCGCCAGACCCTGGAAGTCCGTGTAGACGTCGGCGTGATTGGCGGCGGAAACGCTCATGGTGGCTTCAGTGCATCCCCTTCAGAGAATGATCAGCTCGGCACGCAGGGAGCCGGCGCTCTTCAACGCCTCGAGGATGGCCACCAGGTCGCTGGGGCCGGCACCGACGCGGTTCACGCCGTCGACGATGTCCTGCAGGGTGACGCCGGTATCGAACAGGAACATGCGGTCGCCCTCCTCGCGCACCTCCACGTCGCTCTCGGGCACCACCACGGTGGCGCCGCGGGACAGCGGCGCCGGCTGGCTGACCGTGAGTTGTTCGGAGATGGTCACGGTCATGGAACCGTGGGAGATGGCCGCCGGCAGCAGGCGTACGTGGGAACCGATCACCACGGTGCCGGTACGCGAGTTGACGATCACCCGCGCCGGCGCCGCACCGGGCTCCACGCGCAGGTTCTCCAGTACCGACACATAGGCCACGCGCTGGTTGGGATCGCGCGGCGCGTTGACGCGCACCGAGGTGGCGTCGATGGCGGCGGCGGTGCCCGGGCCCATGGCATCGTCGATGCCGGCCGCCAGGTGCGTGGCGGTGGTGAAGTCGGGCGTGTGCAGGTTGAGCACAAGGTAGTCCTGGTTCATGAAGCCGGTGGGCACGCTGCGCTCCACCGTGGCGCCGTCGGGGATGCGGCCCACGCTGGGCACGTTGACGGTGACGCGCGAACCGTCGGCGCCGGCGGCGGACAGGCCGCTCACCAGCAGGCTGCCCTGGGCGATGGCGTACACGTTGCCGTCGGCGCCACGCAGGGGCGCCATGAGCAGGGTGCCGCCGCGCAGGCTCTTGGCGTTGCCCAGGGAGGACACGGTGACATCCAGGCGCTGGCCGGGCTTGGCGAAGGGCGGCAGGTCGGCATGGACCGAGACGGCCGCCACGTTCTTCAGCTGCGGGTTGACGTTGTCAGGCACGGTGACCCCGAACTGCTTGAGCATGTTCTTCAGGCTCTGCACCGTGAAGGGGGTCTGGGTGGTCTGGTCGCCGGTGCCGTCCAGGCCCACCACCAGGCCGTAGCCCACCAACTGGTTGCTGCGCACCCCGGCCACGGAAGCCAGGTCCTTCACCCGCTCGGTGGCCACTGCCAGGGCAGGAAGCAGTCCCAGCATTATGAGCAATATCAGCCCCAGGGTATGAAGCGCCATTCGCTTCGTCGATCGACCGTCATTCCCGCGAAGGCGGGAATCCATGCGACGTGCCAGCCCCTGGATTCCCGCCTTCGCGGGAATGACGGGTGTATGCGCGACGGGGGCATGCGCGGGGATGACGGGTGTATGCGCGACGGGGGCATGTGCGGGAATGACGGGTGAAGGCGATGTCGTCACGCCGAAAGTTGCAGATTCCATTGAATACGTACTTGTCTTCATGCCGGTGTCACTCACAAGGGCCAGACGGGGCTGTTGAAGAAGCGGGTCAGCCAGCCGCTGCGCTGGGTATCGGCGAGCTGTCCCTTGCCGCTGTAGGTGATGCGGGCATCGGCCACCAGGGTGGACACCACGGTGTTGCTGGTGGTGACGTCCTGCGGGCGCACGATGCCGGAGATCTGGATGAATTCCTCGCCCTGGTTCAGGGTCAGCCACTTCTCGCCGCGCACCACCAGGTTGCCGTTGGGCAGCACGTCGGCGATGGTCACGGTGATGTTGCCCGTCAGGCTGTTGCTCTGGCTGGCATCACCCTCGCCGCTGAAACTGGTGCCGGAGCTGATGCCGGTCTCCAGGCTGTTGCCGCGGTTGCTGGCCAGGGGCACGATGCCCGGCACGTTGAACTGCGGGCTGGAACCGAACAGGGTCGGGTTGGCGATGTTCACGTCGCTGGACTTGCTGGTCTCGGTGGAGGCCGACTTGCTGGCCTGGGTGCGTTCCTGCAGCACGATGGTCAGCACATCGCCCACGCGGCGCGCCTTGATGTCCTCGAACAGCCGCACCTCGTGGCCCATCTGGTAGATGGAGCCATTGTCCACGGCGGGTGGCGGCAGGACGGGAGGATGCGCGGGCCGGTAGTTGGGACCTTCGCTGCGCGGTACGCTGGCACAGCCGCCCAGCAGCAGGGCCAGCAGTGCCAGAAGAACCAGGGTGAGTCGGTGGCTTGTCATCGTGCGCGTCCTGTCACTCGGTCGCCTACAGGTTGTTGGTCACGAACTGCAGCATGCGGTCGGAGGCGGAGATGGCCTTGGAATTCATCTCGTAGGCGCGCTGCGCCTCGATCATGTTCACCAGCTCCTCCACGGTGTTGACGTTGGAGCTCTCGAGGGCGCCCTGCACCACGGTGCCCAGGCCGTTCAGCCCCGGGGTACCGGTGGTGGGGGAACCGCTGGCGGCGGACTCCAGGTACAGGTTCTGGCCGATGGGCTGCAGGCCGGCGGGATTGACGAAATCCGCCAGCTGGATGTCGCCCAGCTGGGTCGGCGCCGTGGTGCCCGGCAGGGAGGCGGATACGATGCCGTCACTGCCGATGGTGATGTTCTGGGCGTTGTCGGGCACGGTGATGGCGGGCTGGATGACATAGCCGCTCGCGGTCACCAGCTGGCCGGTGGAATCCACCTTGAAGGAACCGTCGCGGGTGTAGCCGATGCTGCCGTCGGGCATCAGCACCTGCAGGAAGCCGCGGCCCTGCACCGCCACGTCGAGGGCGTTCTCGGTCTGGATCAGGTTGCCCTGCAGGTGCAGCTTCTCGGTGGCCACGGTGCGCACCCCGGTGCCGAGCTGCAGGCCGGAGGGCAACTGGGTGTCCTGGGTGGACTGGGCGCCGACCTGGCGTACGTTCTGGTACAGCAGGTCCTCGAAGATGGCGCGGTCCTTCTTGAAGCCGTTGGTGTTGACGTTGGCCAGGTTGTTGGAGATGGTGGCCATGCGGGTCTGCTGGGCCTCGAGGCCGGTCTTGGCGATCCACAGTGCTTTGTTCATGACGTCTTCCTCTTCAGTCCTGCCGCGCTTCCCTGTAGGAGCGGGCTCTGCCCGCGAACCCTCGCGGGCAGAGCCCGCTCCTACAGGGTGTGCGCCAATATTGCGATCACTGGCTAACTCATCTGCATCATTCGTGCCGATTGTGCGTCGTTGTCCTCGGCCGTCTTCATCAGCTTGATTTGCATCTCGAAAGCGCGGCTGAGCTCGATCATGTTGGTCATCGCCTCCACCGTGCTCACGTTGCTGGACTCGAGATTGCCGGTCAGCAGGCTGACATGGACGCTGGGCGGCAAGGAATTGCCGTCCCGGGTGCGCAGCAGGCCGTCCGGGCCCTTCTCCAGCTGGCCGGGTACGTGGTCCACCAGCTTGATGCGGCCCACCTCCGCCAGGGTGTTGGGGGCCTGGCCGATGGGCTGGATGGAGAGGGTTCCGTCGGTGCCGATCTCCAGGGCCTCGTAGGGCGGGATCACCAGCGGGCCGTTGTCGCCCAGCACGGCGCGGCCGGCGCCGTTGGTGAGCTGGCCGGCGGAGTTGACGCGCAGGTCGCCGGCGCGGGTGTAGGCCTCGCGACCGTCGGCGCCCTGCACGGCGATCCAGCCGTCGCCGTTCACCGCCACGTCGAGCGTCCGCCCGGTGGCCATCAGGGTGCCGCGGCTGAAATCCACGCCCGGGCGTTCCGCCATGGCGTACACCCGGCTGGCATGGCCTTCGCCGAACACCGGCATGGCGCGCGCCGCCGAGAGATCGGCCTGGAAACCCGTGGTACTGGCATTGGCCAGGTTATGGGTGTTGGCCGCCTGGCGGTGCATGATCTGGGTGGCGCCGGTGGCGGCCAGGTACAGCATGCGGTCCATGATGGCTACCTATCCTCAGCGGATGTTGATGATGGTCTGGGTGACGGTATCCGCGGTGGTGATCACCTGGGCGTTGGCCTGGAAGTTGCGCTGCGCCGTGATCATGTTCACCAGCTGCTCGGTGAGGTCCACGTTGGAACCCTCCAGGGCCCCCGACTCGATCAGGCCCAGGCTGCCGGAACCCGCCGTACCCACCAGCGGCTGGCCGGAATCGAAGCTCTCCGCCCAGCTGGTGTCGCCCAGCTGGCGCAGGCCCTGGGGGTTGTTGAAGTTGGCCAGCGCGACCTGGCCCAGGGTGCGGGACTGGCCGTTGGTGAAGCGCGAGGTGATCACCCCGGTGCTGGAGATGTCGATGCCGCTCAGGCGGCCGGTGGTGAAACCGTCCTGGTCCATGGAATTGACATTGAAGCCGCTGCCGTACTGGGTGGTGCGGCTGAAATCGATGTCGAAGCTCAGGTCCGCGGCACCGGTATCGACGCTGTAGGGGCCCACCGTCACCTGGCCACCGGCCGTGATGCTGCCGCTGGAATCGAACTGCACCGTCTGGGCGCCGCCCTGGGCCACGCCGTCGAGGTAGCTGTACACCTCCCACTGGTTGGGCAGGCCGGTCTTGCGGAAATACAGGGTGGACAGGTGCGAGGCGCCGAGGGAGTCGTACACCGTCACCGAGGTGGAGTTGTTGTAGGTGCTGGCATCATCGGGATCGAAGGCGGCCTGGGTGGAACCATTGGAGGTGGCAGAGACCAGGTTCGAGGTGTTCCCTCCCGTGGCGGCTGTCAGGTTGGAGACGTCCAGGGAAAGTTCGATGGCGTTCTGGCCTCCCACCCCATCAGGATCCCAACTGAAATTGGCGACGCTGTCGGTACCGATATCAACGGACACCGTCTGCGTGACGCCATTGCCGTCATTGAAGGTGACGTCCCACAGGGTGCCCGCATCATGGGCGAAGCTCAGGGTCGCTCCCGGATAGGCCTGGCCCCAGCTGTCCACGAGATCACCAAGGGCAAGGGGGCCGACGCTGCCGTCACCGTCATCAAGGATCGAACCGGCCAGGGTGATGGTGGAGGACGTCGCCACCCCGCCCGGCACCAATGAGGCCGCGTTCAGGTTGGCGGCCATGTCCACCCGGGTGGTGGCCACCGGGGCGATGTCGGAACGGTCCAGGTGCAGGTCGCCGGTGGCGCCGGTGATGGTGCCGTTCTGGTCGGCGCTGAACACCGTCAGGCGCTGCCCCTGGCTGTTGACCACGTAGCCCTCGCGATCCACGCTGAGGGCGCCGGAACGCGTATAGGCGCTGACCCCGTTGTCATTCATGATCAGGAAACCCTGGCCGCTGATGGCCAGGTCCAGGTTGTTGTCGGTGAAGCCGATGTTGCCCTGGGTGAACTGCTGCGAAACGGAGGAGACACGCACGCCGCTGCCGATGGCATTGGCGGTGACCCCCAGGTTGGAACTGGCGAAGATATCGGCGAACTCGGCGCGCGACTCCTTGAAGCCGGTGGTGCTGGCGTTGGCCACGTTGTTGCCGATGACGCGCAGTTCGGCGGAAGAGGCATTCAAGCCACTCAGTGCGGTACGAAAGGGCATGGGCGTACTCCTTCTTCAGGTAATTCGATCAGAGAATCTGGCGGACGTGCTTGAAGTCCAGCGAACCGATGCCGTGCAGATCCAGCAATAAACCACCGTCACCCCCCAGGGTGACGCTCTCCACCTCGGAGACCAGCAGGGTGTCCAGTGCCACCTGCCGGCCTTCATACTGGCCGCTGGCGGCCACGAAATAACTGCCCGGCGCGGCACGGGTGCCGTCGTCCTTCAGGCCATCCCACTGGAACTGGGCATTGCCGGCAGGCTGGCTGCCCAGGGACAGGCGGCGGATGGTCTCGCCGGATGCGGAATGGATGGTCACCTGCACGTCGTTGCTGCTGGCCGGTACCTCCACCGAGCCCTTGATGCCGCCATCCTGCCCCAGGGCGGCGATGCCGGTGGGTGCCAGCACCGAACGGCCCACCAGGCCGGAGGCCTGCAGGGCCTGGTTCGACACCAGCGACTGGCTCAGCTTCTCGAAGGAGGCCTGCAGGCCCTGGATACCGTCCACGGCACTGAACTGGGCGATCTGGGCCAGGAAATCACCATTCTCCATGGGTTTGAAAGGATCCTGGTTCTGCAGCTGGGTGGTCATGAGCTTGAGGAAATCCTCCTGACCCAGCTCGGACTTCTTGCCGCTCTCGCCCTGCAGCTCGCGCAGGCTGCGAAAGCCCAGGGATTCGAAACTGTTGTCGGTATTGATCATGGTGTCAGTCCCTCAGTGGCCTACTGCCCGAGCCGGATGGTGGCCAGCAGCAGTTGCTTGGAGGTGTTCAGCACCTCCACGTTGTTCTGGTAGGAACGGGAGGCCGAGATCATGTTGGCCATCTGGTCCACCACGTTGACGTTGGGCAGGAACACATAGCCCTCTTCGTTGGCCATGGGGTTGTTGGGCTCGTAGCGGGACTCCAGGGGTGCATCGCTCTCCACGATACCCGCCACCCGCACGCCCGCCGAAGCGGCATTGCCGCCCTGCAGGCCCTTCATGACCGCGGCGAACACCGGCTCGCGGGAGCGGTAGGTCTGCTCCAGGCTGCTGCTGACGCTGTCGGCATTGGCCAGGTTGCTGGCCGTGGTGTTGAGGCGCACGCTCTGGGCGCTCATGGCCGAGCCGGATACCTCGAAGATATTGAACAGGGACATGGCTTACTCTCCTCGCAGCGCCGACTTCAGGCCCTTGATGCGGCTGTCCAGGAAGGACAGGGTGGCCTGGTACTGCACGGCATTCTCGGTGAAGGCGCTCTTTTCCTGCTGGATGTCCACGGTGTTGCCGTCCAGGGAGGGCTGGCCGGGAATGCGGTATTGCAGGGCCGGCTGGACGCCTCCTGCCCCGCCTTCCGGGTTGATATGGCCGCGGGCGGTGGTACGCAGGGCCACCTGCTGGCCCTGCGCCTGGCCCAGCGCGGCCTGGAAATCGAAATCCCGCGCCTTGTAGTTGGGAGTGTCGGCATTGGCCATGTTGGAGGCCAGCAGCTCGGCGCGCTTGCCGCGCAGTTCCAGCGCGGTGGACAGGTTCCCCAGGTAGCTGTCGAGATTGATCGGCATGTCGGCATTCCCAAACGGTTCGTTGCCGAGACCATTGCAATGGCCATGCCAAGATAAAATGTTTATTTAAAACGGGTGGTTAATTGACCATGGGTGCGGCAAGCCGCCTTGCCGGGCGGCAAGGCCTCGCCGCCGGCGGCAAGGGGGCGGAGCAACGGCGGGCGGATTTTCCCTGTAGGAGCGACGCGAGTCGCGATGGGACGGGCGGGACGCCATCGCGACTCGCGTCGCTCCTACAGGTCCAGCCGCTGCCACGACGGTTCGCGGCCAGAGGCCGCTCCTACGGGAGGTGGCGGATATTCAGCGCCGCAGTTCCTTCACCCGGTAGATCACCCCGGGCTGGCAGCGCTCCATGGTGAATTCATCGGAGTACTGGGTGATGGACTCGGAGGCCCCCAGGACCAGGTAGCCACCGGAATTGAGGGCGCGCGCCATGCGCGCCAGGATGTCGGTCTTGCGCTCGGGGGAGAAGTAGATGAGCACGTTGCGGCAGAAGATCACGTCGAAACGCCCCAGGGTGGCATAGCTCTGCAGCAGGTTGGCCTGGGTAAAGCGCACACGGTTGCGGATCTCGGCCTTGACCTGCCAGCGTTCCGACCAGTGCAGCGGGTCACGCACGAAGAAGCGCTGGCGGCGTTCGGCAGACAGGCCGCGCCCCAGGGCCAGGCTGTCGTACTGGCCCGCGCGGGCATCCTCGAGCACCCGCGAGGAGATGTCCGTGCCGGTGATCTGCACCTCCATGCCGGAGCTGCGGTTGGCGGCCAGGAATTCCTCGGCCACCATGCTGATGGAATAGGGTTCCTGTCCGGTGGAGCAGGCCGCCGACCAGATGCGGGCCTGGCGCAGCTTGCGTGCGGCGAGATCGGGCAGGATGCGGTTTTTGAGAATATCGAAGGGATGCCGGTCCCGAAACCAGAAGGTCTCGTTGGTGGTCATGGCCTCCACCACCTGCTCGCGCAGGATGCCGTCGCGGTCCTGCTTGAGCTTGCGCACCAGTTCGCCGAGGGAACCGAGGTGGGCCTCGTTGAGCACCTTGCCCAGGCGGCTCATCACCAGGTAGTGCTTGTTGTCACCCAGCACGATGCCGCAGGCCTGTTCCAGAAAGGCCCGAAAGGCTTCGTACTCGCCGGGGGCGAAGCGTGCATCCTTCAAGAAAGTGGTTCCTTAGCGCGGCACGGAAAGGAATGTACCGGCGCCATGCCGACACGGCAAGCCCCCGTTACGGACAGGCGGTGACACGCCGTTCCTTCCACTGCTTCATCTGCCGGAGCACGGCGGCGGCCAGGATGTCCGGCTGGAACTTGGCGATGAACTCGTTGGCCCCCACCTTTTCCACCATGGCATTGTTGAACACGCCGCTCAGGGAGGTGTGCAGGAGGATATAGAGATCCTTCAGGCGCGGGTCGGCCCGCACGCTGGTGGTGAAGGTATAGCCATCCATCTCGGGCATCTCCACGTCAGAGATCACCATGAAGATGCGGTCGGTCACGACCGGATCGCCCTCCTCCGCCCAGGCCTGCAGCTGCTCCAGGGCCTCGCGGCCGTCGCGGGCCAGGGTGCAGCCCACTCCGAGCTGGTCGAGGGTACGCTTGATCTGGTTGCGCGCCACGGAGGAATCGTCGGCCACCAGCACGTGCAGGGGCAGCTCCTCTCCCTCGGACGCGCGGGCCGATTCCAGCAGGTCACTGGAAACCGTGTCACGGCTGCCGATGGCCTCCGCCAGCACCTTTTCCACGTCGATGATCTCCACCAGCTCCTCGTCCACGCGGGTCACGGCCGTCAGGTAGTGGTCACGGCCGGTGCCGCGGGGCGGCGGCAGGATCTCCTCCCAGTTCATGTTGACGATGCGGTCCACGCCGTTGACCAGGAAGCCCTGGGTGGTGCAGTTGTATTCGGTGACCACCACGAAACGGCCGCTCACATCGGGCTGCGCCGGTCCGCCGATGGCCATGGACAGATCCATGACCGGAATGGTCTTGCCGCGCATATGGGCGACACCGCGGATGATGCGGTTGGACCGGGGCACGGCGGTCAGGGGCGGACACTGGATGACCTCCTGCACCTTGAAAACGTTGATCCCGAACAGCTGCTTGCCGGTCAGGCGAAACAACAACAACTCCAGCCGGTTATGGCCGGCGAGCCGGGTGCGCATGTCGACATTTGCCAGTAATCCGCTCATGGGTTCTCCGCTTGTACCTTGTTTCCTTGCCGTGCTGAGCGCGCTATCGGCTCCGGACCGGCATCCTTTACCGGTCCCCGGCCCCGGCACGGGATTTGCATTTTGCCACCCAGAAGCCCCGAACCCTTCCGGTTCGGGCACCGGCAAGCGATGGGAGCCGACCATGAAACAGCACTTCTTTCGCCCTCGAGGGATCCTGGCCAGTCTCCTGCTCCTGGTGGCAATGGCCTGTACTGCCGAGGGTTTCCAGGACCAAGAGGAGATCATCGCGAGTGCCCGCGCCTTCCTGGAAGCGGAACTGCTGCGGGCCCAGGACCGTGATGGCAAGGTGGAGGTGGGACGCCTCGACCCGCGGCTGAGGCTTGCCGCCTGCCCCGGCAAGCTGGAGGCCTTCTTGCCTCCCGGGGCCCAGGGCATGGGCAACACCACCGTGGGGGTGCGCTGCCGGAACCCGGGGGGCTGGACCCTGTATGTATCCGCCCGGGTGATCATCCAGGGCCAGGTGCTGGTGACCACCCGCCCGCTGGCGCGTGGCGAGGTACTGACCGCGGATCATGTACGACTGGTGGATCGGGACCTGGCCAGCCTGCCGCGCGGCTACTTCGAGGAGCTGCAACCGGTGCTCGGCCAGCAGGCGCGGCGCCACCTTGCGGCCGATACCGTGCTCAATCCCCAGCTGATCGAGGCCCCGCGGCTGGTGCGCCGCGGCGAGGAGGTCACCCTGGTGACCGGCCGCAACGGCTTTGCCATCCGCTCCCGGGGCCAGGCCATGGCCGATGGCAGCTCCGGCGAGGTGATCCGGGTCCGCAGCCGTGACTCCAAGCGCATCGTCGAAGGGCGCGTGATGGCGGCCGGCGTCGTAAAAGTGACGCTTTGACCAGGGCCAGGAAAAAACACTCCTAAAGCTATTGAATCAATTGACGATACATCGGGTGACATCGCAGTGGACAACCACGAGGTAGCCTGGAATGGAAATTGAAAACAACCACTTGTCGACCCTGGCCCGGCAGGCCCTGGCCACGGGCGCGGAACGCGACCCGGCCAGCGAGAACCGCGCCGGCCAGGCCGCGCCCCGCGGCGCCCCCGACAGCGTGAGCCTGACCCCCGTCGCGCAGCTGCTGCGCGAGGCCGAGAGCCACGTGGCCAGCGAACCGGTCGTGGATGCGCAGCGCGTCGGCGCTACACGCCTGGCCATCGCCGACGGCAGCTTCAACATCGACCCGGCACGGATCGCCGATCGGATGATGGGCATGGAACAGACCCTGGCACGCCTGCAGTAGACCGGTAGGAAACGCATGGATTTTGAGCAACTGCATAGCCTCCTGCAGGCGGAACGCGACGCGGTGCGCCGACTGTCCCGCTGCCTGCAGCAGGAACACCAGGCCCTCGCCGAACTGGATGGTCCCGCCCTGGAGACCGTGACCCGGAGCAAGCAACAGATCCTGCAGGACATGGAACAGCAGGCGGGGGAACGCACCCGCCTCGCCACGACGGCCGGCTACGGCAGCGATACCATGGAGGCCTTCATCGCCTCCCGCGACCGGCAGGGGCAGCTGGCCGCCTGCTGGCACGAGCTGCTGGAGGAATTGCGTGCCTGCCAGCAACAGAACCGCATCAACGGCAGCGTCATCGAACTCGGCCGGGAAAGATTGCACGCTACACTGGGCCTGCTGCGCGGCCAGGCCTCCGCTCCCCGCGCCACCCTCTACCAGGCCAACGGCCGCACCCCGACCTCCCTGGATCACCGTGCCCTGGGCACGGCCTGAGGCGGCGGCCCGCGCCCGCCTTCGCGCCCATGTTCTTCCGGCGCCCGTCCCGCCGCATGCCGGCCTCCGATCCCGCACAGGATCCCCTTTCCAGTAGCGAGCGCATCACCAGCACCGCGCAGATTGCCCGTTTCCTGCAGCGCCTGAAGGACGGGCACTGCCTGCTCAGCGTCACCATCCCCGGGGTGGAGGGCAGCTTCAATTCCGCCGTGCTGCGCGTGTATCCACAGCAGGAACTGCTGATCCTGGATGAGCTGAATCCGCGCGCCGGCCACCTGGCCCTGCTGGAGCGGCGCCAGCTCAAGGTGCGTTGCCGGCTCCATGGGGCGGAATACCGTTTCGCCACCCTGTTGCAGCGGGTGGAGGAACAACGGGGCATCGCCCTGTACTACGCCGCCCTGCCCGAGGCGCTGCTCCAAATCCAGCGTCGCGATCACTACCGGGTGCCGGTGGACGAGAGCGTCGGGATCGAGCTGGACCTGCCCGCCCTGGAGGCGGACGGCAACGCGCCCCAGGCGAGCCTCCTGGACCTTTCCGCCACGGGTATCGGCATGCAGTTGAATACCCCTACACCACCCGATCGCGGCGCGATCCTGCCGGATTGCACGCTCCGCCTGCCGGCTGGCACCATCGTTCGCTCCGAGATCGAGGTGCGCTTCGTCCATGCCCGCGACCGGCTGGGCCCGGTACGGGTGGGCGGAAGATTCCTCAAGCTCGACCGCAAGACCAGGGACCAGCTGACCACGCTCATCCGGGAGCTGGAACGACGCCACCTGCGCAACCAGGCACGCTAGACCCTCCGTCCTGCCGGCGCCTCATGCTGGCAATCTCACTGGCCAGCTACTATGTTTCAATCTCATACAGAAACAGATCCTACTCCGTGAAGGATGCTTCATGAGCGAACCCGCAGAACGCCCCAGCCACACACGCGCGCAGATCAATCCACCCGTCTTCTTCCTCTCCGGCATCCTCACCCTGGCCTTCGTGCTGTTCGCCGTCATCGCCACCGAGATCGCCGGCACCCTGTTCACGGCCATCCATACCTGGATCACCCATTCGGCGGGCTGGTTCTATGTACTGTCCGTGGCGGGCTTCCTGGTGTTCGTGGTGTTGCTGGCGGTATCCGGCCATGGCCTGGTGCGGCTGGGTCCGGATCACAGCCTGCCCGACTACAGCTACGGTTCCTGGTTCGCCATGCTGTTCTCGGCCGGCATGGGCATCGGGCTGATGTTCTTCGGCGTGGCGGAACCGGTCATGCATTACGTCAGCCCGCCGGTGGGAGACCCCGCCACCATCGACGCCGCGCGCCAGGCCATGAAGATCACCTTCTTCCACTGGGGCGTGCATGCCTGGGCCATCTATGCCGTGGTCGCCCTGTCGCTGGCCTATTTCGCCTTCCGCCATGACCTGCCGCTCACCATACGTTCCTCCCTCTACCCCCTGATCGGCGAGCGCATCCATGGCCCCATCGGCCATGCAGTGGACATCTTCGCCGTGCTGGGCACCATCTTCGGCGTTGCCACCTCCCTGGGTTTCGGCGTCATCCAGATCGGTTCGGGGCTGGAATACCTGTTCGGCATGCCCAATACGCTGACCAACCAGGTGATCCTCATCACCGTGATCACCGCTATCGCCACCCTGTCCGTATACCTGGGACTGGACGCCGGCATCCGCCGCCTCTCGGTACTCAACATGATCCTGGCCGCCGCCCTGCTCGCCTTCGTGCTGGTGACCGGCCCGACGGTCTTCCTGCTGCAGACCCTGGTGCAGAACACCGGAAACTACCTGTCCAACCTGTTTTCCATGACCTTCAACCTGTATGCATACGAGCCGACCACCTGGATCGGTGGCTGGACCCTGTTCTACTGGGGCTGGTGGATCGCCTGGGCGCCCTTCGTGGGCATGTTCATCGCGCGCGTGTCGCGCGGGCGTACCATCCGTGAGTTCGTCTTCGGCGTGCTGCTGGTGCCCGTGGGCTTCACCTTCACCTGGCTTACCTTCTTCGGGGATACCGCCCTGCACATGATCATGATGCAGGGCATCGGCGAGCTCGCCGATGCCGTCGCCGCCGATACCTCCGTGGCCCTGTTCCAGTTCTTCGAGCACCTGCCCCTGTCGGGCATAACCGCCCTCGTCGCCACCCTGCTCGTGGTGACCTTCTTCGTCACCTCCTCGGACTCCGGCTCCCTGGTGGTGGACATCCTCACCTCCGGCGGCAAGGTGGAATCCCCGGCCTGGCAGCGCATCCTCTGGGCCGTGGTCGAGGGTATCGTGGCCGCTGCCCTGCTGGTGGCCGGCGGACTCAGTGCGCTGCAGACCGCCACCATCGCCAGCGCCCTGCCCTTTACCATCGTCATGCTGCTGATGTGCTGGGGCCTGTTGCGCGCCCTGCGCATCGAGGCCATCAAGCGGCTCAGCCTGCACGATGCCCGCGTGACACCGCGCGGCCCCCATGCCGCCATGAAATGGCAGCAACGTCTCAGCAGCCTGCTGCACCACGCGGGGGAAGCGGAGGTCCTGGCGTACATCCAGGAGACAGTCAAGCCGGCCCTGGCCGAGGTGGCCACGGAACTGCGACGATTCAAGCTGGACGCGAGAGTGGGCGAGGACGAGTATGGCAGGGCCTGGGTCGAGGTGCTCCATGGTGAGGAGATCGACTTCTTCTATTCCGTGCACGCGCGCCCCTACGAACCGCCGAGCTTCGTGATGCGCGACACCCAGCCGGGACGCATGGACAGCCTGCGCTACTTCCGCGCCGAGGTGCACCTGAGCGAGGGCGGGCAGGACTACGACGTCATGGGCTGGAGCCGCGACGACCTCATCAACGATGTACTGGACCAGTACGAGCGTCACATGCACTTTCTGCAATCGGTACGGCTGCATCCGCGCGAGGAAGCATCGGGAAACGAGGGCTAGCCGCGCGCACCTCACACCGGGAGCCCGGTTCCCGGAATGGAAGCAGACGCGCCTCACCATGCTGCATACCGCCTGGTGAGGCGCGATCCGTGAACGGACGAGGAACCTTCCGGGTCGGGTGGCGACCTCAGAAGCGGATATGGGTCGAGTGGTTGAGGGTATGGCGGGCCCCGACCCAGTTATCCACGTGGAAGCGCGTGAAGGGCAGGTCCGTGAGCTCGAAGAAGCGCCTCCAGCCGATGCGCTCGATCCATTCGCCCAGGCGCTCCCACTCCCTGGCGTCTTCCTTGTAGCACTGGAGGATCTTCTTGACCAGTGCCGAGACCTCCGGCCAGCGCGGCGGGTTGTTGGGCAGGCCGGCTGCCACCAGCTTTTGGAAGCTGGGCTTGGAGCGCGCATTGGAGTTCTTGCCACCGACCCAGATGGCCAGCTTGGAGTGCTCCGGATCATTGATCTGCATGGGCGGGCATGGCGGATAGCAGGCGCCACAACAGATGCACTTGCGCTCGTCCACCTCCAGCGAGGGCTTGCCGTCGACCATGGCCGGTCGGATCGCCGCCACGGGGCATCGGGCCACCACGGCAGGCCGCTCGCAGATGTTCGCCACAAGGTCGTGGTTGATGCGCGGCGGCTTGGTATGCTGGATATTGATGGAGATATCCGCCTGTCCGCCACAATTGATCTGGCAGCAGGACGTGGAGATCCGCACGCGGTTCGGCATCTCTTCGTTGACGAACTCGTGGTAGAGTTCGTCCATCAGCGACTTCACCACGCCCGAGGCATCCGTGGCCGGGATATCGCAGTGCAGGAATCCCTGCGTGTGCGCGATCATGGACATGGAGTTACCCGTGCCGCCGACGGGAAAACCCTCGCTGCCGAGTTTCTCGATCAACGGATCGACCTTCTCTGCGCTGCTCACCATGAACTCGATATTGCTGCGGATGGTGAAGCGGACATGGCTCTCCGCATACTCGTCGGCGATCATGCAGAGCTTGCGGATGGTGCCGGTGTCCATCTGCCTTTGCGTCCCGGCGCGCACCGTCCAGATCTCGTCGCCGCTCCTGGAGACGTGATGCAGGACACCGGGGCGGGGACGGTCGTGCCAATCCCATTGGCCATAGTTCTTGGCCATCAATGGGTGCATGTACTGAAACGGATCGGGCACACCGCTTTCGATGGCCTTGTGACTTGCTTGTTGCTGCGACATCGTTCGACTCCTTTGCCAGCCGTCATAGGCCGGCTTTACTGGGGTTCGTATGGGCATTCAGGAATTCCCGCCTTCCGCCTGGCGGGTACGCCATTTCTCGGCTTCCTCTTCCCAGGCATCCGTGCGGATATACGAACTGATGCGGGGATGGGCAATCATCGCCGGATCCACCTCCACGCCGATGCCGTCCAGGAAGTTCATCAGGCCGATGCGATCGATCATCTCGCCGCATCGCTCGTGCTCCAGCCCGTTCTCGGCCCAGTAATCGATGATGGTCTCGCCAAGCTCCACGAGGCTTTCATAGTCCTCGTCGGTTTCCAGTTTCTTGAAGGGAATGATCACCGTCCCGAACAGGTCGCCGATCTTGAGCGTGCGCTTGCCGCCCACCAGGATGGTCACGCCACGGTCATTGCCCGGAGACAAGGCCTTGGTCATGACATTGATGCAATGCATGCAACGAACACAATTCCGATTGTCGATATCCAGGGTATCATCGTCCTTGAGCGTCATACACTTGCTCGGACAACGCGTGATCACGTTGTCGATGACATACTGCCTTCCCTTGCTCCTGACGAACGCCTGAACCTCTTCCTGCTTGATCTGGATATCATCACGCCAGGTTCCAATCACGGCCATGTCCGAGCGCTGGATCGAGTTCATGCAATCGTTCGGGCAACCGGAGAACTTGAACTTGAACTTATAGGGAAGGGCAGGACGATGAAGGTCATCGGTGAATGAGTTCATCACCGTACGATGCGCCACCGCCTCGTTGAAACAGGAATGCTCGCAACGGGCGGCTCCTACGCAGGACATGGAGGTTCGCACCGAGGGTCCCGCACCACCAAGATCGAACCCGAGTTTGTTGATGGCATCGAAGGCGTCCTGCACCTTGTCGGAGCGCGCGCCCTGAAACATCATGTCCCCGCTCTGCCCATGCAAGGCGAGCAGACCCGACCCATGCTCGTCCCATACATCACAAAACTTGCGCAGGATATCGGTGTCGTAATGCATGCCGGGCGCCGGCATCACCCGCAGGGTATGGAATTCCGCCGAGGCCGGAAACTTGTCCGCCACCTCCGAGAAACGGGGGATGATGCCTCCACCGTAGCCTTTGACGGATATGGTCCCGCCCTTCCAATAGCCTTTCTTGTTCTCGTAGGAATATTCCAGCTGACCGAGTAGGTCACCGATCATCTCGCTTCTTTCAGACAGCTTCTTGAGTCCGGTGACAAAGCTCGGCCAGGGGCCGGATTCGAGCTGATCCAGGTTCGGGGTTTCATGCTTCTTCGCCATGGCTATGCCCTCTGGTTGCATTGGGAAACGGCGCAGTAAGTTGAATGTGTATTTCATTTACTGCTTTTAACACAGTACCAAGCCAGCTGTGCGCGTACATATCCCCTTATGAATACTCAAGAGGACTATCCGGGATAAACGCCTAACCTCGCCACCAAACGATATCGAACATGCCGATACCTGCATGCAAGATATATCGTTTGTCATTTCATTTTTCGCACCGCATATTGGATTGCAGGAACCAAATATCGGAACACTTACCTGCATCCTGATATCGAAGGAGGTACCCATGACGATGGTCGCGGAAGAACTGGAAATGCTCAATCTGGGTGAAGAGGGTTATCTGAACGATCCCAGCGAATGGAACAAGGACATTGCACGCATGCTGGCGGAAGACGAGGAAATCGAGCTGAGCGACGAACACTGGAAGGTACTGGCGTTCATGCGCGAGTACTACGCCGAGCATGGTATCGCTGCGGATGCGCGCTTTGTCATCAAGTTCCTGGCCAATGACCTTGGCTACGGAGACCAGGCCCGTGCGCGCCTGTTCCAGCTGTTCCCCTATGGCTATGTAAAGCAGGCCTGCAAGATCGCCGGCATGAAGCGCCCCCGGGCCTGGAGCACCGGCTGAGCATCACGTCCACGACAAACCGGGCGTGGAAGGATCCGCGCCCGGGTTTCCTCTCTCTCGCCTCAGCGCACCGATCGATACACGGATTCGCGCCCCCTCTTGCTCAACACCAGCTGCCAGAGCTGGCCTTGCCTGGACCTGAAGAATCCGGCGCAGCTCATGAGATAGTATTTCCACATCCTGTAGAACCGTGGACCGTAGCTGGACTCCAGTTGTGGCCAGGCATGATCGAAATTCTCCCACCAGGCCATCAGGGTCCGGTCATAGTCCGGCCCGAAGTTATGCCAGTCCTCGACCAGGAAGCGCCCTTCCACCACGCTGGAGATCTCCCGTGCCGAGGGAAGCTTGCCATTGGGGAAGATATAGCGGTCGATCCAGGGATCACAGGTACGGGTGGTGACATGGATGCCGATGGTATGCAACAGGAACAAACCATCATCCTTCAACAGGCGTCGCACGGCATCGAAATACACGGGGTAGTTCTTCGGGCCCACGTGCTCGAACATACCCACCGATACCACCTTGTCGAACTGTCCACTCAGTTTACGGTAATCCATCAATTCGATCCTGACCGGCAAGCCCGCGCAGCGTTCACGGGCCAGTGCCTGCTGCTCGCGAGAAACGGTGATACCGGTCACCTCGACGCCAAAATACCTTGCCGCATGCCAGGCCAGACCGCCCCAGCCGCAGCCGATTTCCAGCAATCGCTCCCCGGGCCGCAACTCCAGCTTGCGACAGATCATGTCGAGCTTGTCATGCTGCGCCTGCTCCAGGGAGTCGGCGTAGCGCCAGTACCCGCAGGAATAACTCATGCTACGGTCCAGCATGGCCTCGAACACGTCATTGCCGATATCGTAGTGTCGTTCGCCGACCTGGAAGGCGCGACGGCTCGATTGCAGGTTCAACAGGCTGTGTCTGAGGTATTCGCCCATGAGATGCAGCCGTGCCCAGCCGCTCAGCTTCTCATCCACAGCGGCCCGCAGCAGGCGTGTGAACGTCTCGTCCAGGGCCTGCGCGTCCCACAAGCCGTCCATGTAGGCCTCACCGAAGCCAAGGGATCCCTGACGCATGATCCTGCTGTACAAGGCCGGATCATGCACCTGGATATCCCAGGGACGCTTGCCGTTGAAATACACACCCGCCAGGGCCGAGAGTTCCCGCAATACGGCAGGCACCTCCCTGCGATCGGCGCCCACCAGGTCTTGGGTCAGATCAAGGGCGATATCTTCTTCCCGGGACATGGGCAACACCTTTTTATTGGTCATGGAGTGCGGGCTTCTCTTGCCTGGACAGGGTCCAGACACTGCAGCCCCAATGGTGTATCTCTCGATACAAAACGCAATCAGGACGATATAATCCGTTCATAGTGATGACAAACGATATTTATTGGTCTTTAATATCGTTTTCCTCAATACAAGGGCGTGACAATGGACATCGATCAGGTGCGCACCTTCCTGGCGGTCGCCGCCAACGGGAGTTTTCTCGAGGCGGCCAATCGCCTGCATGTCACCCAGTCCACGGTCAGCGCCCGCATCCAGAACCTGGAGTCCTATCTCGGCACCCGTCTGTTCGTGCGCAACCGCGCCGGTGCGACACTTACACCCTCCGGACGGCGTTTCCTGCGCCATGCCAAATCACTCCTGCTGACGGTGGAACAGGCACGGCACGATGTCGGCCTGCCGAGCCGCTTCCGCGCCAGCATTACCATCGGGGCACGTATCGCCCTGTGGGAAGGTTTTCTACCCGAGTGGGTCGGTCAGATGCGCGTCACGGAGCCGGATATCTCCATCAGCAGCGAGATCGGTTTCGAAGAGGACCTGATGCGCCGGCTGGTGGAAGGTAACCTGGACATCGGCCTGATGTACTCTCCGCAACACAATCCCGGGATCCAGATCGAGCACCTGTTCGACGAGGTGCTGGTGCTACTCACCACCGACCCGGACAAGGACTGGCCCGGCCAGGACTACATCTACGTGGACTGGGGCCCTGCGTTCTATGCACAACACAACATGAGCTACCCGGACATGGAGCGCCCCGCGCAGGTGGTCAACATCGGCTGGCTGGGCGTGCAACTGATTCTCAGCAACGGCGGTTCCTGCTTCATCCCCATCCGCATGGCCGAGCCGTTCATCGAGGAAGGAAGACTGTCCCGTGTACCCGACAGCCCTCTGTTTCGGCTGCCCTCCTATATGGCCTATGCGCACGAGGCCGATTCCGCCGTGCTGGAACAGGCATTGGACGGCCTGCGCAAACTGGCCTCGAGGGAACAGGAAAAGGCGGACCTGGCGATGGAGAAGGTGGAAAAAGGATCGCAGGCATGAAAAAACCCGGGCGGACCATGTCCACCCGGGCTGCCTTGCGCGTCAGTACACGTCGTGCATCGTGTTATAGACGTTGAACTTTCCCGTCGGTGTGATGAGACGCTTGTCCTTGATGACCACCTTGAGCTTGCGGGACTTGTCATCCACGACCACGATCGCAGATTCCTGATTCTGACCGTTCCATACCGAGAACCATACCTCATCACCGGCCTGATTGTACTCCGGCTGCACGACCCGCTTCGGCCCTTCTCCGAGTTCGGCCCAGTCCCCGATGGGCAGCGCCTCGTAGCCCTTATCCAGGTTGTTGATGTCGAACACGGCGATCGACTGGCTGATCTTCTCGCTCGGGTTCAGTGTCGTGTCGACATAGAGATTGCTGGACTTGGGATGAGTCTTGATGAACAGCGAACCTCCCCCCTGCCCCTTGAGCGTGCGTACCACCTTCCAGGCATGCTCCGGATGTTGCTCGGGATCGGTACCGATCAGGGAAACCGTTTCATCACCCAGATGACTGGTCGCCCAGACCGCGCCGAACTCGGGATCCACGAAATTGGCGCCACGACCCGGGTGCGGGATCTTGCCAACATCCACCAGCGCGGTGAGCCTGGCTTCCAGAGAATCGATGACCGCAATCTTGTTCACCTGGTTCGCGGCGCTCATGAAATACCGCCCACTGCTGTCCCAGCCACCATCATGCAGGAAACGCGCCGCATCGACCTCGGTGATCTTCAGGTTGTCGAGGTCCTCGTAATTCACCATCAGGACCTTGCCGGTCTCCTTCACATTGATGATGAATTCGGGCCTATTATGGGAACCCACTATCGCGGCAACACGCGGCTCGGGGTGGTACTCCTGGGTATCCACCGTCATGCCACGGGTACCGACGATCTTTTTCGGCTCGAGGGTATCCCCATCCATGATCACGAACTGCGGCGGCCAATAGGTACCGGCGATGGCATAGGTATCTTCCCAACCCTTGTACTTGGAAGTCTCCACGGAACGCGCCTCCATACCAGCCTTGATCTCGGCCACGGTCTTAGGCTCGCGCATCCAGAGGTCGATCAGGTTTACCCTGGCGTCCCGCCCGATCACGAAAAGGTAACGTCCGGAGGCCGACATGCGCGAGATATGCACGGCATAGCCGGTCTCGATGGTATGGACGATCTTCTTGCTGTCTCCATCGACAAGGGCAATCTTGCCGTCATCACGCAGCGTCACGGAAAAGAGATTCCCGAGATCGAGTTTGTTCTCCTGTTTCTTTGGGCGCTGATCTGGCGGGATCAGCAGTTTCCATGTCGCCTTCATGTCTGCCAGACCGAACTCGGGCGGCTGCGGCGGTTCATGCTGCAGGAAGCGCGCCATGATATCCACGTCTTCCTCGCTCATGACACCGGAGGTGCCCCAGTTGGGCATGCCTGCTGGTGAACCGAAGTTGATGAAGACCTTGAGGTAATCCGTGCCACGGGCCTGGGTGATGTCGGGGGTCAGCGGTTTTCCGGTCGCGCCCTTGCGCAATACGCCATGGCAGCCCGCGCAACGCTCGAAGTAGATCTGCTTGGCGCGGGAAAATTCCGCCTCACTCACGGCAGGGGCCTTGGGCGACACCGACTCCCTGGCCTCCTCCGGCTTGATCGGCACCGGCGCGCCCTTGTAGCGCAGTTCTTCCTCTGGCGTGCCCGGGTGTTCACCTGGCGTGGCCGCTATGGCCGTGAAGGACATCGGTGCAAACCCGAATGCCGTTATCAACGCCAGGATACTGGCACCTTTTTTGAGAATGATCTGCATTATTGACGCTCCAGGTGAATTATGATCGTGGACTGGAAGATCAAAAGTATCGAATGCAGATCCCGAAGCGCTCCTTGATCAAGGTCAACCGGGATCATGTCCTTCCAGAGAGGGCCGTGTTGCCTTCTCCCGGCGCCGCAGCTTCTGCACCAGGGGAGGGCATTTCCTCTGGTTCCAGTAGGTCACCTGGCAATCCAGGCAATAGTGGCACTCGTTGGCATTGATCTCACCCGTCGGTGAGATGGCGCGCACCTCACACTCATTGGCGCAGATCTGGCAGGGCTTGCCGCATTCCCTGCGTCTGCGTAACCAATCGAAGAGGCGCTGACGCGCCGGGATGGCCAGTGCGGCCCCGAGCGGGCACAGGTACTTGCAATAGAATTTTCGATTGATCATGGAAATGGCAAGCAGCGCGATGGCGTAAAACAGGTATGACCATTCCCGCTGGAAATGCAGTGTGAACACGGTCTTGAAGGGCTCCACCTCGGCGTAGTACTCGGCCGTCTGCAGGGACTCCAGGGATATGCCGAACAACACGAGCAGCACGACGTATTTCACCGCCCAGAGCCGTTCATGAACCATGTCGGGAAACTCCCACTGCCGTATCCGAAAACGTCTCGCCCCCTGGTTGATCAGTTCCTGCAGGGCGCCGAAGGGACACAGCCACCCGCAGTACACCCCGCGACCCCAGAGCAGCAGCGTGACTGCCACGAAACCCCACAGGATAAATATCATAGGATCCATCAGGAAGGTCTCCCAATGGAAGTCGTGGACTACGGAATGGATGAAGGTGAAAACGTTGACTACAGAAAGCTGCGCCAGGGCATACCAGCCGATGAACACCACGGTGAAGACAAGGTAGAGGTCCCGTACATATAACAGCAGGCGCGGATGCGTTGCCAACCAATCCTGAAACAGCAGGATCAAGCTCAACACCAGCAGGGCTGTAACCAGGATGATGACCTGGAATTCGCGCTCCTTCCAGATGACCTTCCACAGTCCTGTCGTGCCTTCCAGCACCCCATCGCCCTGGAAAAAACCTGTATCATCGGGCAGGGCGCGCGTGGTAAGGACCTGTCGCGTACTGCTCATGATGGCCTGGTTGATGACCATCGCCGTGATCGTCGCCCCGCTGATTCCGTCAATGACTGTTTCGTTGTCACCCGCCGTACCGCCGACCTTGATACGGTTCCTGGCGTTGAGCCCCCGGTACTGGTCTACATAGGCCTTCAGGTCTTCCTCGCTGACGCCTGCCAGCAGGATGGGTTCCAGGTGGTGCACGATGCGCACGCCCACGATCTTCCCTTGGCGATCGGTTCCCACCAGGGTGCTGATGGGCTTACCGGAATAGGCGGGGATCGGCTGGATCTGGTCTGTGAAATACATATGGCCGATCACCTGCCCGGACCGGATGATTGCCGCGGCAGGCGGATCGCCCTCGATCCCGCTCACCCGTTCGGCAGCGGGAAAGAAAGCCTGTACCAGGTCATGGTATTGCTCAAGGACCTTTGGCTGCGCCTGTTCTGCATCAGCCGGTGACAGCCAGGCAGCCAGCAGCGTCAGGCACAGCCCGACAAGGACGATCCGCCCGCTGCTCACTCCCCGGCGCGGGTCACCGATCGCAAGGCTCCTCGTGAAGAACATGATTTTTCCCGGCTACCGCGCTGCTGGACAAGCCCCGCCGCCTCGCAGCGGCAGCATCGGCTGTCATGATCCGGGTGATCCTGCACACGCCAGGGGTCAGGAATCCTTGTCCTGGGTCAAGTCATGCCCGGGCGGGGTCGAAGCTGCCTCATCCTGGCACACCCGACCCTGCCGGAGAGGCAACAATGCGTCTCAGAGCCCTTGCCAGCCCGGATGCTCGAAGTAGCGCGGGTAGTCCTGCAACGCCCTGTGGATGCGGGGCAGGCCGTCCCCTGACTGCGGCGCCTGGCGCAATGCGGCACTGCCCTGCAGCAGCTCCGCCAGCAGTACGTGCAGCACGGCATCGGCCGCCGGCTCCAGCTCACAGTACTCCACCAGGAAGGCCACGTGCTCATCAACAGCCCGGGCCGCATCCGTGGCGGCCTCCTGGCTCAACTCACCGCGCTTGTAGGCCGGCAACACGCCGACGAAGGTCTCACGCACGCGGCCCATGCCCTCGCGCAGCGCGGCATCGGTGGCCCAGCGTTCGCCGTCATTCAGCACCAGGCCTCCGGCATGGGCTGCATGATCGTGATGGTCATGGCCGTGATCCGCCGCGCCGGCGGCAAAGGCCAGACTGGCCAGCAGCAGGCCAATGACCATGGCGGGGATGATCAGCTTGATGGTCGGCTTCAGCAAGCTCCGACCAATTCCTGTTGCCGTCATTCCCGCGCAAGCGGGAATCCAGGAAGTAACAGACATGGATTCCCGCCTGCGCGGGAATGACGTATTTTTCTCGATTTGCCTAGTCATTTTATGCTCCTTTATCGGATGTCCGGGTATTCACAAAATTCAGATGAAATTTCCACCTTGTTCCCTCATTCAAACCCCCTCCCCTCGCCCGCCTCCTCCTCGGTGCGGCCGTCGCGGATATGGTAGATGCGCCTGAAGGTGGGGATGATCTTCTCATCATGGGTGACGACGATGATGGCGGTATCGAACTGGCGCGCCATCCGGTTGAGGATGCGAATCACCGCCAGGGCCCGCTCGCTGTCCAGGGGCGCGGTGGGTTCGTCGGCGAGGATCACCGGCGGCCGGTTCACCAGGGCGCGGGCGATGGACACGCGCTGCTGTTCACCACCGGACAGCTGCGCGGGCATGGCGCTGGCGCGGTGCGCCACGTCCAGGGCCTCCAGCAGCTCCCGCGCGCGCCGGCGCGCCTCGCCGTTGGGCAGGCCGGCCAGCATGGGCAACAGGGCGACGTTGTCGGTGACGTCGAGGAAGGGGATCAGGTAGGGCGCCTGGAACACGAAGCCGATGCGGTCGCGGCGCAGGCTGCGCAGGTCCGGGATGGTCCAGCCGTCGGCGTAGATCGCCTGTCCGCCCAGGGTCATGCGCCCGCCGCTCGGCTCGATCACCGCGCCCAGGCATTTCAGCAGGGTGCTCTTGCCGGAACCGGAAGGACCGATCAGCCCCACCACCTCGCCGGGCGCCACCTGCATGTCGACATGGCGCAATGCATCCACGGCGGTATCGCCGGCACCATAGCGCTTGCGCAGGCCCTCGATGCGGATGCCGTCGACCATGGACTCAGCCACCGATGGCCTCCGCCGGATCCACCTTGAGGGCCGCGCGGATGGCCAGCAGGCTCGCCAGCACGCAGATCACCACCACCGCCAGCAGGCCGCGCGCGGCATCCCCCGGCTCCAGCAGCACGTACTTGGGAAAGAAGGGCGCCCAGAAGGTGGCGGCGATCTTGCCCACCACGAAACCGATCAGCCCCAGGCCCAGAGCCTGCTGCAGGATCATGCCGGCGATGGTGCGGTTACGGGTGCCGATCAGCTTCAGCACGGCGATCTCGCGGATCTTGCCCAGGGTCAGGGTGTAGATGATGAAGGCGACGATGGCCGCGCTGACGATGGCGAGGATCACCAGGAACATGCCGATCTGCCTGGCCGAGGTCGCGATGAGCTTGCCCACCAGGATCTCTTCCATCTGCTCACGGGTATAGACCTGCAGGCGCTGCCAGCGGCGGATGGGCTCGGCGACTTTCTCCGCATCGAAGCCGGGCGCGAGCTGCACCAGCACGGCATTCACATAGGGATTGACGCTCTGCGAGGCGATCACCGCCTCGAGCAGGCCCGGTACGCCCGGGCGCTCGAAGGCCGGGTTCTCGCCGGTGCGGCGCCGCTGGCGCACGATGGCATCGTTGTCCTTGAGGAACTGCGCCTCCTGGGCGTCCTTGAGGGGGATGAAGATCATGGGATCGCCGCCGGAGGACACCATGCGCCGGGTCAGGCCCACCACCTGGTACTGGTGGCGACGGATCTGCACGCGGTCGCCGAGCCGGAAGCCGGTGGCCAGGTCGGCCACCGCCTCGTAATGGCCGCGGGTGAGATGCCGCCCGGCCACCAGGTAGGGCGGCTGCCCCGGTTCGCCGAGGCCGCCGGGCACCACGCCCACCACCATGGCGCGCACATCGCGCTCGGTCTGGCGCACCTGCATGGTGAGGTAGGTGACATTGGCGGCGCGCGCCACGCCGGGCATCGCCAGCAGGCTGCGATAGACGTCGTCCTGGATGCTCGAGGGTTCGGCATAGGGGCCGAGGGTGTCCTGCTGCACCACCCACAGGTCGGCACCGCTGTTGTCCAGCAGCGCGCGCGCATCGTCCACCATGCCACGATAGACCCCGGCCATGGTCAGGGTCACGCCGATCAGCAGCCCCAGTCCCACGCCCGTGAACACGAACTTGCCCCAGGCATGGAGGATGTCGCGTCCGGCGAGACTGATCACGGCACCACCCCGGGCAGGCGCTCGACCACCTGGATACGGTTGCGGCCGTTGAGGGCACGCTGGCTGTGGAGCACCACCAGCGTGCCCGCCTGCAGGCCTTCCAGCACCTGCACCCGGCCGTCGAGATCGCGCGCGCCGAGGCGCAGCGGCAGGAAGCGGGCGCTGCCCGTCTCGATGGTCCACACCCCGAGCTCGCCATTGTGGCGGCGGATACTGGCGTTGGATACAACGGGGGTCTCGGACAGGGCCGGCAGGGCCACGGTCACCTCCGCCAGTTCACCGATGGACGGCAGGTCCTGTGGCAACGCGTCGAATACCACCTTGGCAAGCAGTTCCTCGGTCACCGCGTCGGCCAGGGGCTCCACCCGCAACACCCGCCCGGGCAGGGCCTGGTCCGGGCGCGAACGCAGCTGGATGCGGGCCGGCAGGCCGGCGCGCAGGCCGGCGGCACTGCCCTGGTCGAAGCGCACGTGGATCCACAGCTGTCCGGGATCCACCAGTTCCACCAGCGCCTGCCCCGCCACCAGGGTGGTGCCGGGATCGGCGTTGCGCGCGATCACCAGTCCATCCGCCGGGGCCAGCAGGCGCAGGTTGGCGCGCTGGCGCCGCAGGCCTACCGTATCGGCTTCGAGGCGCAGCGTCTCCTGACGCGCCACGGCGAGATTGGCCCGGGCCAGCGCCACCCCGGCCTCCGCCACCTGGCGTTCCTGTTCACGGGCCTCGGCCGCCTCCGCGCTCACGGTGCCGTTCGCCACCAGTTCCCCATACCGTCGCGCCTGCGCCGTGGCGTATTCCAGGCGTGCCTGCACGTCCCGCAGCTGGGCCTCCGCGGCGCGCACCGCGGCGGCACTGCGTTCCAGCGCCGCGGCCTGGGCCTCGAGGCGTGCATCGAGGTCCACCGGGTCCATCTCCGCCAGCAACTGCCCGGCGCGCACCCCCTCGCCCACCTCCACGTTCACCCGTTCCACGCGCGCGGCGACGGTGGGACCGATGCGGTGGGTATAGCGGGCCTCCAGGGTACCGATGCCGAACAGGGCCGGGGCCAGTTCCGCGCGCTCCACCTGCGTCACCGTCACCGGTACCGCGGCCATGGGCCCGCTGCGCAGCAGCACGAAGACGAACAGGGCCAGCAGGGGCAGCAACAGACCCAGCAGTGCCAGGGTGCGGCGATTGGTCGGCAGCAGTGTCATCGCGCGCTCCCGATACCGCGCCGGTAGATGGCGAAGGCCCCCGGCGCGGCACGCCGCAGCTGCGCCACGTCCCCCGCCAGCAGGGACTGCATCACCAGCCCCTGGATGGTGCCGATGAACAGGGTGGCCGCGGCGCCGGTATCCAGGTCCGCTGCCAGCTCGCCCCGGGCCTTGCCCTGCTCGAGCAGGGCGCGCAGGCGCTCACCATAGCCGGCGATGAGGGACTGGGCCATGCGCTTGGCCGGGCTGTTTCCGGCGCGCTGCAGCTCCCCGAACAGCATGCGCGGCACGCCGGGGTGTTCGGCCACGAAGCCGATGTGGGCCAGGAACATGGCCTCCAGGGCCGCCAGTGGCGAGGCGGCAGCGGCGGCCGCCTGGTCGATGCGCGCCAGCAGGCGCTCGGCCACCCATTCCATCACCGCCTGCCAGATGGCGTCCTTGCTGGGAAAGTGGCGGAACAGGGCGCCCTGGGTCAGGTTCATGCGCCGGGCGATGGCGGCGGTGGTGATGTCGCCGGGGTTCTGCTCGGCCGCCAGCTCGATGACCGTGGTCACCGTGTGCTCGCGGCGTTCCTCGGCGGG
>OBJA01000540.1_pt1 | contig 32098 bp, 35 predicted proteins | sample 1519751 | NCBI WGS metagenome assembly OBJA01 (sample SAMEA3881238, study PRJEB22517) | soil metagenome | biome: lake sediment; feature: soda lake sediment; material: sediment, water from around vicinity | place: India | collected 2013-12-23 | depth 3 m
GTACTTGGCTGGAGACGGCCTGGGAGGGTAGGTAGCTGCCGGATTCCATTTTCCTAATATACATTTATCGGGGAGCCCGTGCGCAAGAAGCGTCGCGGGCTTCTTGAATTTTATGCGCTGATCCCCATGAACCAAATCGCCAAGTAGAAATAGACGATCAGCGCCAATGCATCCACTATGGTTGTGACGACGGGGCTCGCCATCACAGCAGGGTCTAGTCGTAGCCGCTTTGCAATGATGGGCAGCATACCGCCGATCACTTTTGCGATAATGATCGTGAGAAAAAGCGTGACGGCAACGGTCATCGCAATTTCTAAAGGATATGACTCTAAAAAGTATATACGCAGAAAATTAATAACAGCAAGCACAATGCCCACAAGTGTGCTGATCCGCAGCTCCTTCCACATCACGCGCAATATATCGCCAAAATGCACTTCTCCAAGAACAATGCTTCTGATCACGAGTGTGGAAGCCTGCGCGCCGGCATTTCCGCCCGTATCCATCAGCATCGGAATAAAAAAGGCGAGTGCCACAACCGATAAGAGCGCGTCCTCAAAGCCGCGCAATATATAGCCAGTGAACATAGCTGAAATCATCAACACCAAGAGCCAGGGTATTCGTTTGCGTGCCAGCTTGAACACGCCGGCTTGCATATACTCTTCGTCCATAGGACGCACGGCAGCCATCTTTAAGATGTCCTCTGTGGCCTCTTCTTCGATAACGTCAATCACGTCGTCGATGGTGATGATGCCGACAAGGCGCTTCTCGTTATCCACCACCGGCAGTGCTAAAAGATCGTACTTTTTAAAAAGGTTGGCGACGTTTTCCTGATCGTCATGGGTATAGGCAAATATCATGTCCTCTTGCATGATGTCGTCAATTCTCATGTTTTCATCAGCCAGAACCAGATCCTTCAAAGATACCGTGCCAATCAGATGACGCTCTTTATCGATCACATAGCACGTATAGATTGTCTCTTTATCCGGCGCCGTTTTGCGGACGTTGTTGAGGGCATTTTTAACGATCAGCTCTTTTTTAAGATCGACATATTCGATCGTCATCAAACTACCGGCGGAGCTGTCGGGATAATTCAAAAACTGATTGATCAGCTTGCGCTCAACTTCGCTTGCGTTCTTCAATATTTTCTTAACCAGATTCGCAGGCATCTCTTCTATCAAGTCGATTTTATCGTCAAAATACAGCTCGTCGAGTAAGTCCGCCAATTCTTTTTCGTTAACAAGTCCGGAAATTTGCGTTTGTCTTTCTAAACTCAAATAGGCGAATGTATCCACCGCAATCTCTTTTGGCAGCAGCCGAAATACAATCAACGCCTGCTTTTCATCGAGGCTGTCAATATAGTCGGCAATATCCGGCACCGGATACTTGTCTATCTGCTGCTTGAGAACCGAGTATTTTTTGTTTTCCAGCAGTTCGTTGAACTCATTATATTCCATAGGTCATTCTCCACAAAAAGAGTTGCATTTTAGTATAAACAAAAAAAGGGAAGCAAACAATACAAAGCTTAAAAAATAAAAGAGAATCGTGGAATTGTGGAAAATAGCCATCAGCCTTTGCTTACTGTGGATGGTTTCGTTCTGTGATATGAACAAAATTATGGAGATATATTTGAGATATCATTAATCTTTTGTATATGGGCTCAGCAATCGCTTAATGGCTTGCTTGAAACGGTTTTCAGTCTCTTGCGGGATTATTTGCAGCACATAGTCGTCCATCTGAAAGCCCTGTCCAATATCCGTCACGGATTCGCCGACGATTGAGAAGCCAAGTCGTTCATATGCGTGCAAAGAGCCGGTGTTGTTCTTGTTGCATGTCAGCCAAATACAGTCCACGTTGGCGTCTTTCGCGTACTGGCGGATGGCTTCGAGCATCATGCGTGCCACGCCGCGTTCACGGTGAGAATCCTTCACATAGAGCTTGCTTAAAAACAGGCCCTTCTGATCAGGCTTGATGGCGCTGTATCCACAGGGGATTTTACCGTCAAACGAGATATAATAAATAGTGCCGCTGATAATTTGCTGTGCGATCGCCTTGGCAGACTGAAATGTTTCGAGCATGTAATTGACTTGATCTTCACCTATCATTGTGGTGTAATGCGCTGTCCAGATCTCTTTGGCCAGCGTTTCTATGATCGATGCATCCTGTGGTGTCGCCCGCTCGATGTGAAATTTATCCGGCATTCTCTGTCCTCCCAACCATGCAAAATATAAAGAGTGTGAATATTGGGTGTTTAATGACTATTACCAAGACAATTATATCACATATTCTCAAATACCGCATCATAACGCGAAATCGTGAAAGCTAAGCATGATTTGATAAAAAGAAGCGCTGATGATAATATAAGCCCATAAGCGGTGTTGTGATCACGGTATCAGCGGCGTATTGAAAAGGCCTGTTTATAGGCTGAGAGGAAAGCACATGAGCAAAAACGACTGGGTGCTGGTTACAGGCGCATCGTCAGGAATCGGGCGAGAGCTGGCATGCGTTTTCGCGGCGCATCAATACAATCTGGTGCTATGCGCGCGGGATGAGCAAAAGATGCGCGAATCGGCCGCTGCACTTGCGGCGCAGCACGGTGTTGAAACAATGGTGATACAGAAGGATCTGACAGCGCCAGATGCGGCCAAGGAGCTTTTTGAGCAGATAGAACAAAAGCGTATTGATATCAGCATACTTGTCAATAACGCCGGAGCCGGTAAAAGCGGTCTATTTAATGATATCGATTTGCATACGCACATGCAGATCATCAGTTTGAATATAGGTGCGCTGACAGGGTTGACAAGGCTGGCCGCGGCGCATATGGCAAAGCGCAATGGCGGCAGGATTCTCAATGTGGCATCCACGGGCGCCTATCAGCCCGGCCCGTATACAGCGGTGTATTATGCCACAAAAGCATATGTGCTTTCGCTCTCACAAGCGCTGAGAAGAGAATTAAAACCAAGCGGCATTGATGTTTGTGCGTTGTGTCCCGGCGCGACACGGACCGAATTTTCAAACAGAGCCGGTAAAAAGGATTTGAAAAAAGCCATGTCGGCCAGAGCTGTGGCATATCGCGGGTACAAAGGACTGATGAAAAACAAAGGCGTGATCATCCCGGGCATCGGCAACAAAATCATGATTGTCTTATCAAAGCTGCTTCCCGGGAGTGTGGCGGCAGCGGTGGTGGCGAATATTCAAAAAAAGCTAGTCATAAATAACAAATAATTGCGATTCGAAAATATAAGCAGCCTGTCCTGTCGCTCTGAATATGAAGAGTCTCATCCATAGTATCCAAATGAGGCTTTAACAGAGTTATAAAAAATGCCGCGAAGCGTATTGACCACGTGGTCAAAGTGTGCTATATTAACCATGTTGACCAGCAGGTCAATGAAAGGAGTGATGGTGCGATGAAAGTGATTTTTACAGAGAAGCTCACGAAACACTATGGAAAAAACCGCGGTATAATCGATGTGGATTTAAGCGTGGAAGAAGGCGAAGTCTACGGCTTTATCGGACCCAACGGTGCAGGCAAATCGACAACAATCAAGCTGCTGCTCGATTTTATCAAACCCACATCCGGCCGATGCAGTATTTTTGGCCTTGATTGCCAGACAGAGTCACATGAAATCAAAAAGAATGTGGGTTATATACCTGCTGAAGTGTCGTACTATGACGGCATGCGCGTACAAGAGATACTTGCCTATTCCGCGCGCTACTATCAAGGTGATTTTTCCGTCCATACCCAAAAGCTTTGCAAAGCACTGGATTTGGATGTGACGCGAAAAGTGCAGCAGCTATCCACCGGCAACAAAAAGAAGGTGGCGATCGTTCAGGCGATGCTGCACCAGCCCAAGCTGCTGATTATGGATGAACCCACGGCTGGGCTTGATCCGCTGATGCAGCATGCATTCTATGGCTTGATCAAAGAAACGCAGCAGAACGGCGCGACGATCTTTTTCTCATCGCATGTGCTGGGCGAAGTGCAGCGTGTGTGTGACAGGGTGGCGCTGATACGCGACGGCAGATTGATTACAGCCGAAAGCCTTGGAGACTTATCCAAAACACAATATAAAAAAGTCAAGATTACAGCCGAAAGTGATTTCGAAATAAAAGGAGCGGAGCATATCAACCGCCGCAATGGCGTGACGGAGTTTTTGTATAAAGGTTCGGCGCAAAGCCTTTTGGCCGCTTTGCAACCAAACAAGATACAGGATGTGTTTATTGAAGAGCCATCACTAGAAGATGTTTTTATGGCTTATTATCGGGAAGGAGGAAAATAAAATGACGCTGTTTATCAGAGAACTAAAAGGAAACCGGCGCTCGTTTGTCATCTGGACATCGTGCATCATCATACTGACGATATTGTTTATGGCGATGTACCCCACCTTTGCAGACCAAGGCGATGCGCTCAACGACATGCTCAGCGCATTTCCGCCTGAAATGATGCAGATGTTTGGTATGAGTTCGATCGATTTTTCCCAGTCGATGGATTATTATGCGTACGTCTTTCAGTATTTGCTGCTGGCCGCAATGATACAGTTTATGATACTTGGAGGCAGCCTGGTTTCACGCGAAGAGGATTCGGGTACGATTAATTTTCTGTATGCCAAGCCCATTTCACGTCATGCGATTGTACGCATAAAGTTTCTTGCGGGGCTTGCCGGCATTGCGGTATTCTTTATACTCTACACATCGGCGGCACTCTTCGTGCTTTCGGCTGTGGGCAAAACGCCTCTCGATGCTGGCAGGGTGTTTTTATTCAGCGGCGCGATTGCGCTGGGGCAGCTGATGATGCTGGGCATCGGTATGCTGCTGAGCATGTTTATAACCCGGGCACGGGCAATTATGTCGGCCGCAATCGGTGTGGTGCTGTTGTTTTACGTGCTCAGCATGTTTATCAACATCAATCAGGAGCTTGATGCTTTGAAATATTTGACGCCTTTTGCGTATTTTGATGCACAGAATATGCTGCACAGCGGCAGCATCGATTTCGTCTACGTGATACTGTCTGTTGGCATAGCCGCTGTATGCTTTTTCTGTTCAATGGCCATATTCCAGAGGAAGGACTTAAAGTGCTGACAGAGACGACAAATCGGCTGAATTTGCTGCCGACCGAAAAAAGAGAGAAGATACTCAACGCCTGCCTTGACGAGTTTGCCGTGCATGGTTATCAAAACGCATCAACCAACCGCATCGTCAAGGCAGCGGGCGTTTCCAAAGGGCTGCTGTTTCATTACTTTGACAGCAAGAAAACGCTGTTCATCACCATTTTGGACTATACCATTACGGAGCTAATGGCATTGATGGACAAGCACAAATCAGATTTAATACCCGGCGATATTTTTGAGATGCTGGGGCAGTATGCCGCGATGAAAATCAAGGTGGCGCTTGAAGCACCCAAGCTCTATCATATATTGTATGATGTTTATACCCGCTTTCCCGAGGACATTAAAAACGATTTGATGTCAAGGTATGGCCAGATTTTATCCGACCAGCGCAAACTTTTTATTAACATGATGGACACTTCATTGCTGCGCGAGGATGTGGATAAGCAAACTGTGATTAATTTGATCATTGACTTTTTAGACGGCTATTATAAACGGCGTATTGATGACTTAAAGGCGATGAGTGCTGAGCAGCTGTTGGAAACGATAGATGACTTAAACCGCGATGTGATGAAGCATTTAGACATTATCCGGCGCGGTGTGTACAAACAGCTATAAATGGCCCGGGCAATACGAGCATGAATTGGCTCTTCAACTTTTCTCAAATTTTTGTATAATAGAAGTGCAACATATACACAGACACAGCATGATTAAGGAGCAGTGCTTTATGCAGTACATTGATTTATTCGGCAAAAAGATTTCACGGTTTGGTATGGGGTGTATGCGCCCGCCACAGATCAAGGCAGACGATGGCAGCGAGACAATCGATGAGCAAGAAGCGATCAAAATGATTCGTCATGCAATCGATAACGGTGTGAATTATTTCGATGCCGCACATTCTTATCCGGGCATTGAAGAGCTGCTGGGCAAAGCGCTTTTGGACGGATACCGAGAAAAGGTGCTGATCGCGACGAAATGTCCGGTTTGGGCAGTGAAGCAAACGCAGGATTATCAAACCTTCTTTGATGAGGAATGCAGCCGGCTTCAGACGGACCATATCGATATTTATCTGTTTCATTGTCTTGACCGCAACAACTGGGATATCGTCAAGGCAACGGGCGGCATTGAATACATGAAGGAGCTGAAGAGACAGGGCAAGGTCGGCCGTTTCGGATTCTCTTTTCATGCGGATTATGATATATTCACCGAAATTGTTGATGCGCATGATTGGGACATCTGCATGATTCAGCTCAACATACTCGACCAAAACCATCAGGCGGGCGTCAAAGGGTTGAAATACGCGGCGCAAAAGGGCATACCCGTTGTGATCATGGAGCCGCTTAAGGGCGGGCTGTTCGGCGGCAACGTTCCCAACGAGGTGGAAAGCCTGCTTGAGGAGTATGCCGATAAGAAATCACTGGTGGAATGGGCGTTTCGCTGGGTAGGCGACTACAAGGAAGCCAAGGTTATACTCAGCGGCGTGAGCAGCATGGCGCAGCTAAATGAGGCTTTGCGCATATTTGATGATATCAAGCCGGGCTCGCTTAGGCAACAAGACTTTGAGATGATCGATAAAATCGTGGAAATCTACAGATCAAAGGTGCGCGTTGGCTGCACGGGCTGCGGGTATTGCATGCCGTGTCCCGCGGGCGTCAATATTCCTGAGATATTCAAAGTGTACAACGATGCATCACTATCGGGTTGGACGGAATACGGCAAGGTATTTTACGGACTTGTGGCCGCACATGCAGGCAAGGACGCTTCCAATTGTATCGAGTGCGCGCAGTGCGAGTCGCATTGTCCGCAGCATATAGAGATCATGCAGACGCTTAAAGAGGCGCATGAGCAGATGAAGGGTTAACGGTTTTTGATACAGCCATGGGGAGCAGCGCCTCTCTGTGGCTGTTTTTGTTTACAACACAAAAGAGCTGCCTGTTTTGCAAACAGCTCTGCTTGTCGAAAAACCTTCGGTTTTCCGCCAGTTCACCGGTTTTGTACGCTACGCCTTGTTCCTCGCTTTGCTCGAAACGGCGCAACAGCCTGAGCTGCCTGCTTTTGCAGACAGCTCAAAATAATAAAAATTGATTAACCGTCAGGAAACGGCATTTTCCTCGGTGAGCGTGATGCGGAAACGTCTTTCGATGTCCACAATTTTGCTCTGATCCTGCGGGCTGACAAGCGTGCAGGCGCGGCCTTTGTGTCCGGCGCGGCCTGTGCGGCCGATGCGGTGCACATAGTATTCCATTTTATCGGGGATATCGTAATTGATGACCAGATCGATGTTGCTCACATCGATGCCTCTTGCCGCCACATCCGTTGCCACCAGCACTTTGGTTTTGCCGTTTCTAAATGTCTGCATTGTGGCATCGCGCTGACTCTGGCTCATGTCTCCATGCAAACAGCCGGCTGAAAGCCCCTGATCAAACAATTGTCTGTGCAAGTTTTTAACCCGCCTTCTTGTGTTGCAGAACACCAGTGCCAGCCGTGGGCAATCCCGATTGATCAAACCTTTCACTGCGCCTGTTTTCTGCCTCTCGGCAGCGGTTAAAAACGAATGCTTCACATTTTGCGTGGGCTCGTTGCGCTGGCCGATCTCGATCCGTACGGGATCGTTCAAAAACTGCTTGACGATGTCAGAGACAGCTTTGTTCATGGTTGCCGAGAACAACAGTGTCTGATGATTGCCGGTGACGCTTGCAAGTATCGATTTGATATCCGGCAAAAAGCCGAAATCAAGCATCTCATCGGCCTCATCAAGAACGACGGTGCGCACGTTCTGCAACTTGAGTGCATTGCGCCCAATCAGATCCTTAACCCTGCCGGGTGTACCCACCACAATCTGCGCACCTGCGCGCAGTGCCCGAATTTGAACAGTGGCCGATTGACCGCCGTAAACGCTGACAATGCGGATTTTGCGTCCGGCCGACAGTGTGCGGAACACTTCTGTGATTTGCAGCGCGAGCTCGCGCGTTGGGCAAAGCACGAGGGCCTGCACTTTTCGGTTATCCGAAAACGCCTTTTCAATGATCGGCACAGCGAACGCGGCCGTTTTGCCGGTTCCGGTCTGCGCAATGCCAAGTATGTCCCACTTGTTAAATATCAGCTCCAGCGTTTTTTGCTGAATGGGCGTGGGTGTTGTGTAGCCAGCGCTTTTCAGCGTGGCTTTCATCTGCTCTGAGAGCAGCTCGTTATATTTCATTTTTTCCTACTTTCTTTTCCGGTGTTCACACAAAAACAAAGACCATGCCGACATAGCAAAGTCTTTCGAGTTTGATATACGCCACAAGTACCCGTATTTACGTCGGAGCCGGAAAGCCCCAATACGCCGCATAAGTCTCAATTCTTATGCTTGTGTATTATAAATACGACTTGTCAAAAGCGCGATTCACTTTTTTTGGGAATGCTGTGCGACCATGAGCAAACGATGCTTTATAATACAAAGCTGAGTATACAGTGTTTTGACGAGCTTGTAAAGCGTTAAATGTGATTCCATTAAATAGATGGCACGGGCCGTCGTTGTCACTATAACGTTATAATCGCGTATTTGAGAGATTTGCAGTGACATAAACAAAGGCCGATGCGCAACTTTTTGTTTCTGCATCGGCCGAATATTTTGCTGATCTATGTGCTGTGGATGCGTGTTATCTGGTCAGTATCAGCTCGCCCCATTGCTCGGGACTCAAGTAAGAGTTGTTCGTGGGATCGTTGAACTTCATCATACTCTGGCGAGCGCCTTTATCGTCACTGTCATTGATCTGTGCATCGAATCCCATCACTTTTCCCTCTACAGGGGGGTCAAGCAGCGGTATCGCCATCTCGATAATATAGCCGGTAGCAGTGATTTTGGCTACCGCCACAAAGCCCTCCTCCGTTGGAACGTTGCCAAACGATATATCGCCGTTGTAGTTGACACGGTATTGCCCGGCACCGTCTCCATAGTAGGTTAAGCTCTCATGATACTGATCGAGAAAGATTTCGATTGAATCCTGCTCGTAGACGTTGGGTGAGCTCATATTGAGCAGTTCGTCTTCCACCTCGAACAATACATAGATGAAAGATTCGTCCCAGAGCAGACGTACAGCGCCCTTTGCGCCCTCCCAAGCCATGATGGGGATATTGACAGGAGCGATGGGGCAATCCGCCCACACATCATCTATTTCCCCGTCAATAACAGGTGTACCGAATTTGGCCTTCGCAACATTCACTTCCGATTCCCATTCTGCGTTGTTCTCTTCAAGGAAAGCCTCCGGATCAAGAATGGCATAAACCGCTTTTTTAGGCGAGTAATCAGCATTGAACAGACAGGGGAAGCGATCACTGCGCCAGCTTTTGTTATCCACGTTGCCCCAGAATGTGACCCGCGCAATGACATCCTTGTATTCTTTAAACAAACTGAAAAGCTTGGCATAAACGATGGCCTGCCGCATTTCCTGTTCGTCAGTCAGCCCTGAAGGGTCCGCGTTATTGACCGTGACATCAAGCTCGGTGATGCTGATCTCGACACCCAGCGAAGAGAACAAATCCAGACTATAGCGGACAGGGCCGTCGGAGGTTTCTATGCTGTAATGTCCCTGCATGCCGATGCCGTCTATCGGAACGCCTTGACTCAACAGATCTTGTACCATGGCATAAACGACATCCGCCTTTGTCTTCACATTCAGATTGTAATCGTTATAATAAAGCTTGACATCAGGATCGGCTTCGCGCGCAAACTGGAAGGCCAGCGCAATGTACTCAGGCCCAATGGAATCAAGCCACTGCGTTTGCCTAAGACACTTTGTCCAGTCGCCGTCTTCCGGCAGCGTCATTTCGTCCGCGATGGCTTCATTGATCACATCCCAAGCCGAAATCTTGCCCTTGTATTTTCCCACAACGTTGGTGATGTGGCTGCGCAGCTGCTCAATCGCTTGCTCTTTGGAGACGTTTTGACCGAGCCAATCACCGGTTTGCTGATGCCAGACAAGCACATGACCCGCGACAAACAAGTCTTTTCTTTTTGCAAAGTCCATCATTTTATCGGAATCATCATAGTTAAAGCTGCCTTCTGTCGGCTGCATGTATTCGGGTTTCATGATGTTCTCGGGCGTAATCGCGTTAAACTGAGTCAGCAGCAGATCTCTATCCATGCCTTGAAGATTATCATGTGTGTAGATTGTGCCGATCAGAAAATAGTCTTTGTATGTTTCATATAAAGAGAAATCTGCCGAGTAATCGGACGGCTCTTCATAAGGCGCATCGGCATCCTGACTGCATGCGGAAAACACCATTGTAAGCAGAAGGCATGCGATGCAGACGAGAGCCACGTGGGATTTGACGAGACGACGAGTAAACATAAACAAATCTTCCTTTCATTATTCAATTCATTGTTTGAGTCAAGTTTCAGCCAGTTGTAAAACGATATAGAAAAATGTTTTGATTTACATTAAAATATCATAAAGATGATGCGCAGTCAATTCGAGTGCGGCGCATATGCACGATATGATGCATATAGTCAGGGGATAAGTGTATATGAAAAAGGTTGTCATGCTGATTTTATTAACAATGCTTGCGATTGGCGCTGTGGCCTGCACTGCTGCACCAAAGGTGTCGGTATCACAGCCGACGCCCGAGCCTGCGGTCACAGCTGATCCTTCACCTTCAGGTGCTTCAACGCCAATGCCTGCATCCACGCAAGGTCCAGATCATATGACCGAGCAAACACCTGCGCCGACGCCCGATACGGAGCCGGAGCCGTTTGAAGAGATCGGTAAGATTGAGTTAACAGAAGGCTTTTATTATATTGAGCTCAATGATGTCATCAAGCAAAGAATCACAGGGCAGAGCTACCCTGCGCAGGATAGTCTGATCAGCTATGATGATCTGCGCTATTTAAGGCTGCTGCATTATAGCTTTGAAGGCGAAGTCTGCGAAGGTGAGATGATCGTACACGCAAAGCTTGCCGATGAAGTGCTGGAGATATTCTATGAGCTGTATAAAGCACAATACCCACTGACATCGGTTAAGCTGGTGGACGACTTTGGCGCCGATGATTATCTTTCAATGGAAGCCAACAACACCTCCGCATTCAATTACCGCTTTGTGACCGATTCGCAGTCGCTTTCGCTTCACGGCTATGGCGCGGCGATAGATATCAATCCAATGCTCAATCCGTTCGTTGACGGGGATTATGTATCACCCGCAAACGGTGCGCAATATGCTGATCGTTCGCAGAATTTTGCAGGAAAGATCGACAAAAAGGACTTGTGCTATCGGCTGTTTACAAAGCGCGGCTGGAAATGGGGCGGCAGCTGGCGCAGCTATAAGGATTACCAGCATTTTTTCAAAGACATCAGGTAAGACGTCAATAGCAAGGAATCACAATATTCACTTTCACAAAAAAGATACCACACAAGGTATCTTTTTGGTCTGCGTATGACCATAACATGTCTCAAGGGCAATCAGAATAAGGCGTTCTATTATGTGATGAAAATGACTTTACAAACATTTGATGTTTTCCGTATATGCTTCAAACAGTCTTTTTGTATACTGACACCATCAAGTTTCAAAAATGATTTTTAAAAGGAGTCAATTTGCATGAAAAAGATAGTGACAGTGGTTATGGCCTTACTGATGGCAAGCTTGTTTGTGGCAGGCTGCGGCAGCACGCCGCCGGTCGGCTCGCCAACGCCGCCGCCGGTTGCGCAGGACAATACGGACTACGGCAATCAGGATGAAGACAACGGCGCGCAAGCAGGTGAAGACACACTGCCCAACGCGCTTATCACGGTTGTTTCCAGAGAAGAAGGCAGCGGTACGCGCGGCGCTTTCGTCGAGCTGCTTGGTATCGAAGAGAAGGATGCAGACGGCAACAAATTTGACCGTACAACCGAGGACGCTGTGATCTCCAACAGCACATCTGTCGTGATGACCGCAGTTGCGGGCGATCCGAACGCAATCGGATACATATCTTTAGGCTCGCTCAATGATACCGTTAAGGCAGTTGCGATCGACGGCGTTGAGGCAACCGTGGATAATATCAAAAGCGGCAGCTATAAGGTGTCAAGACCGTTCAATATTGCGACCAAAGGCAATGTTTCTGATGCGGCGCAAGCATTTATAGACTTCATTATGAGCGCTGAGGGTCAGGCGGTAGTGGAAGGTGCCGGCTACATATCGGCAGCTGCGGGCGCACCCTTTGCGGGCAGCTCTGCAGCGGGCAAGGTTGTTGTGATGGGCTCATCCTCTGTCACACCTGTTATGGAAAAGCTTAAGGAAGCATACCTTCTTTTAAACCCCAACGCGGAGATAGAGGTTCATCAGAGCGATTCCTCGGCAGGTATGAACGCCGCTATCGACGGTATCTGCGATATCGGTATGGCATCGCGTGAGCTCAAAAGCAGTGAGCTTGACGCTGGTCTGTCACCTCTGGTGATTGCGATGGACGGAATTGCGATTATCGTGAACAACAACAGCGTACTTGGTGCGCTGACCAGCGAACAGGTCAGAGGCATTTACATCGGCGAAATTATCAACTGGAGCGAAATCAATGGCTAAAGCGGACAATCAGGTGCCAATACCAAGCGCCCCTGTTCTTACAGAAGGGCCGGCTCAAACCGGCCCTGTTCGTTTTCAGAAATCATCGAAAAAAAAACTCAAGGAGTCGGCGGCAACAGCGGCATTTATTGCAGCTGCGTGCGTGAGCATTCTTGCTGTTATACTAATTTGTGTTTTTTTATTTGTCAACGGCGTACCCGGGATGACCAAAATAGGCATATTGGATTTTCTGACTGGTACCACATGGCGGCCCGGCAATGATATATACGGCATATTGCCGATGATACTCGGCAGTATTTATGTGACGGCAGGCGCTTTGATTATTGGCGTGCCCGTTGGCTTGTTGACAGCGATTTTCATATCGAAGTTTGCTTCAAAAGGTGTTCTCAAACTGCTCAAGCCGGCGGTTTCACTTCTGGCCGGTATACCCTCGGTGGTCTATGGATTTTTTGGCTTGGTGGTTATCGTTCCGCTTATTCGTGATCTTTTCGGAGGCAGCGGGTTTAGCATGCTGGCAGCGTGTATATTGTTGGGGATCATGATATTGCCAACCGTTATCAGTGTCAGTGAATCGGCATTAAACGCTGTGCCTCGGCGTTATTACGAGGGCGCGCTGGCGCTGGGTGCCACGCATGAACGCGCTGTGTTCCGCGTGATATTGCCTGCGGCAAAATCCGGTGTGACAGCAAGCGTGATACTGGGCGTTGGGCGCGCAATCGGTGAAGCCATGGCGGTTATAATGGTTGCGGGCAATCAAGCACGCATGCCAAAAGGGCTGCTTGATGGTGTGCGTACACTCACGAGCAACATTGTTATGGAAATGGGCTACGCGGCGGATCTTCAGCGTGAAGCGTTGATTGCGACGGCGGTGGTGTTGTTTGTGTTCATTCTTGTGATTAATCTGCTTTTCTCTGTACTCAAAAGGAGGGCAAAGATATGAAAAGGGCCAACAGAAAGGCTTTTTGCACAAGGTTGCTTGTGTATGCAGGTACGATGATAACGCTCATTATGTTGCTCGGCGTTGTGGGTTATATACTGATAAACGGTATCCCCAAGTTTACACCGGAATTGTTTGCATGGGAGTATAATTCGACAAACGTGTCGTTCGTACCGGCACTGATCAACACGATATTGATGACTGCTCTGTCTTTGCTTTTTGCCGTTCCGCTGGGCATTTTTTCGGCCATTTATTTGGCCGAGTATGCGCGGCGCGGCAACAGGCTCGTCAAGCTGGTGCGTTTAACAGCAGAAACGCTAGCCGGTATACCCTCCATTATCTACGGATTGTTTGGCATGCTGTTTTTTGCCATCGCACTGGGCATGGGGATTTCTCTGATTGCCGGTGCATTGACGCTTTCAATAATGATATTGCCGCTGATTATGCGTACCACCGAAGAAGCGCTGATTGCCGTGCCGGATTCTTACAGGGAGGGCAGCTTTGGCCTGGGCGCGGGACGTCTGCGTACGGTTTTTCGCGTCGTTCTGCCATCGGCAGTTCCCGGCATATTGGCCGGTGTGATACTCGGTATCGGTCGCATAGTCGGAGAAACGGCGGCGCTGCTCTATACAGCAGGCTCGGTTGCCGAAATACCAAGCAGTTTGCATGATTCGACAAGAACGCTGTCGGTGCATATGTATGCGCTGGCCAGTGAAGGCTTATACATTGATCAAGCATACGCTACCGCGGTTGTCCTGTTGTTTATGGTGGTGGGAATCAATACACTTTCCGCATTTGTTGCAAAAAGAGTTGGGGTGAAAAAGTATGGGAAAGTTTGAAATAGAAAATCTTGATTTGTACTACGGCTCGTTTCAGGCGCTGAAAAACGTGTCGCTTTCGCTTCCGGCGAAAAAAATATCCGCATTCATTGGCCCATCAGGCTGCGGCAAGAGCACGCTGATCAAAACGCTTAACCGCATGAATGACTTGGTTGAGGGGTGCAGGATAACCGGCAAAGTACAGCTTGACGGTGAGGATATCTACAGTGACATGGATCCAACCGTGCTTCGCAAACGCGTGGGCATGGTGTTTCAATGCCCAAATCCATTTCCGATGAGTGTTTATGACAATGTGGCCTTTGGGCCGCGCACGCATGGCATACGCTCCAAACCAAAGCTTGATGATATTGTGGAGCGCTCGCTTGTGGACGCAGCGATATGGGATGAACTCAAAGACAGGCTGAAAAAGGATGCCTTGGGGTTGTCCGGCGGGCAGCAGCAGAGGCTTTGCATCGCGCGTGCGCTGGCGGTAGAGCCGGAGGTGCTTTTGATGGATGAGCCGACAAGCGCGCTCGATCCGATATCCACATCCAAGATAGAAGACCTCGCCGTGACACTCAAGCAAAAATATACTATAATCATCGTGACGCACAACATGCAGCAGGCGGCGCGCATATCCGATAAAACAGCGTTTTTTCTTTTGGGAGAGATCGTCGAGTTCGATAACACGCAAAAGCTGTTCTCAATACCCAAGGATAAGCGGACAGAGGACTATATTACAGGGAGGTTCGGTTGATGAGAAACCGTCTGGAAGAGCAGCTGAGTCTGCTGAACAAAGAGCTGCTGGAAATGAGCGCTTTGATTGAGCGCGCGATACAAAGTGCGTCGCAGGCACTTATTAATCAGGACATTAAGGCGGCGAATAAGGCCATCGCTTTTGACCGTGAAGTGGACCATAAGGAGCGTAACATCGAGACGCTGTGCTTGAAGCTGCTTTTGCAGCAGCAGCCGGTGGCGCGGGATTTGCGGCAGATTTCCGCCGCGCTGAAAATGATCACCGACATGGAGCGTATCGGCGATCAGGCTGCGGATATCGCCCGTATTGTCATCTATCTTGCGGGGACATCGTATATCAAGCCCATTGAGCATTTGCCGCAGATGGCGGATGCCGCGATACGCATGGTCAGCGGCAGCATCGACGCCTATGTCAAAAAGGATCTTGCACTGGTGCATCAGATTATCGATATGGATGATGTGATCGATGGTTTATTTGACGTCGTGAAAAAGGAGCTTATTTCGCTGATACGCGATAATGCGCAGAACGGCGAGCAGGCCATCGATCTGCTGATGATCGCCAAATATTTTGAACGCATTGGTGATCACGCGCAGAATATCGCCGAATGGGTGGAATACTCCCTCACAGGCAAGCACAAAGGGGCTTATGTTTGATGATCTATTATGTGGAGGACGACAACAACATACGTGAACTGGTCATCTATACGCTTGAACAGGCAGGCTTTGAAGCGATGGGCTTTGCTGATGGGGCTGCGTTTTTTGATGCGTGCAAGGTGCAGCTGCCGGCGCTGGTGCTGCTCGATATCATGCTGCCCAATGAGGACGGGATCAGCTTGCTCAAAAGGCTCAGATCGGACGCAAAGACGGCGCAGGTGCCTGTCATCATGGTTACCGCTAAGGGCACCGAATTCGACAAAGTGATCGGTCTTGATACCGGTGCCGATGATTATATCACAAAGCCTTTCGGTATGATTGAGCTTGTGGCGCGCGTTAAGGCACTGCTTCGACGCACAGCACCCAAACAAAGCGAAACTGTGTTGACGTTTGGCGAGCTGACACTGGATGCGCGAAAGCACATTGTGACAGTGAACGCAAAGCCCGTCACACTGACATTCAAGGAGTTTGAGCTGCTGCACTTTCTGATGGAGAACAACGGTACGGCATTTGGCCGGGAGCATTTGCTCACCACCGTATGGGACTATGGCTACGATGGCGGTACGCGAACGGTGGATGTGCATGTTCAGACACTGCGCCAAAAGCTGGGCGAATGCGGCGCGATGATCGAGACTGTGCGCGGCGTGGGCTACCGCTTCGGAGGGTAACAAGATGTCAAGGCGTATATTCAAAAGCATATTTCTCACAGCACTGATTGCTGTGGTGCTGGCTTCCGCATTTATACTGGTGACACTCTATAACGCGTACAACGATCGTTTGGTCGATGAACTTAAAAACGAAACCGGATTTATACTTCATGCTTTATCAAAACAGCAGAGTGAGAGTGAGTATTTCAACGGTGTGGTATCAAAGAACCGCTTGACGTTGATAGCCAGTGACGGCACCGTGCTTTTTGACAACAGGGCGGATGCCGAAACGATGGAAAATCACGCCGATCGGCCGGAGATTGCATCGGCACTTAGCAGCGGCATGGGGCAAAGCCGCCGTTATTCGAATACGCTGTCGGAAGAAACCGTGTATTACGCGGTTTTAACGCAAGAGGGCAACATACTGCGCATATCGAACACACAAAAAAGCACGTTCGGATTGCTGTGGAGCCTGCTGACGGCCTTTATCGTTATCATCATCGGCGTTGCCATACTGTCATCCATCATCGGGCGGCATATGTCAAAACGGATTGTCGCACCGATCAACGCGCTTGATCTGGATAAGCCGCTCGAGAATGATGCCTATGATGAATTAAGCCCGCTGCTTTTGCGCATGGAGCATCAAAACGCGGCGCTGCGCTCAAAGATGCTGGCGCTTAACGACAAGCAGCAGGAGCTGGCCGCCATCACGCAGAACATGCGCGAAGGGCTTTTGCTTCTGAACGAATCGGCCAATATCATATCTATCAACCAAAGTGCCGCGCGTGTATTCGGCACAGCAGTGGATGCGTGCATCGGCAACCATATACTAAGCTTAAACCGCAGCATTGAGATGCAAAACGTGGTTTCGGGTGCTCAGCAGGGCAACGACAGCGAATCGCTGCTGCAAATGGGCAAGCGGTATTATCAGCTGCTCGCCAGCCCGTTCTCGGCGGATTCGTCAGCAAAAGGCATCATACTGCTGATACTGGATGTGACCGATAAGCAGGTTGCGGAACGAAGCCGCCGTGAATTTACGGCGAATGTGACACATGAGCTAAAAACACCGCTGACCTCGATACTCGGATACGCAGAGATCATGCGGGAAGGCGTGGCCAAGCCGCAGGATATGCGCGGGTTTGCCGGACGGATACATGATGAGGCCACGCGTCTGATCGATCTTGTGGATGACATACTGCGCCTCTCGGTGATGGACGAGATGATCCGGCTGCCCCAAAAGCAAGACGTTAACCTGCTCGCATTGGCAGGGGATGTGTGCTGTCGTCTGCGGCCGCTGGCGCAAAAAAGCGGTGTGTCTCTATTGGCAGAGGGGGAGTCCGTCGTGATAGCAGGCATCGAAAAGCTGCTGGATGAGATGCTATACAATCTTTGCGACAATGCGATCAAATACAACACGCAGGGCGGCAGCGTGACTGTGCGGGTATGCAAAGAGGATGGTCGTGCGGTGATCGTTGTCAGCGATACCGGTATCGGCATACCGGCAGCGCATCAGCCGCATGTGTTCGAACGTTTTTACCGCGTGGATAAAAGCCACTCCAAGCAGACCGGCGGTACCGGCCTTGGGCTTTCCATCGTCAAGCACGTGGCCTCGATACATGATGCCAGAATCGAGCTTGTCAGCGTTGTCGGAGAAGGCACGCAGATCAAGCTGACATTTTCGGGCGCATCGCAGCAAAGCTAAGAAAAACAGACATATAGATGGCAGATGGCCCACAACCTCAATTAGCCGCTGACGTTAGGGCTTTTTGGCAGAGAGGATGCGATTCGCTCAGCTTCCTACAGTCGCCTATTGGACGGAAAATTCAACAATATATAACCGATGAAAAGGCACTTCACGCGCCATACCTTAGTTGTTCTTTCTGAAAGCGCCTGTCCTTGTTTTGTCTTTCGTGCGCAGAAACGCTGGACGCGTAGGTGCGTCGGCCTTATCGAAAACCACCGACTTCCAGAAATCTTTGGCATTGTACGGAGCAATCGGTGCCATGTACGGCACACCAAATGTGTTGATGGACACAAGGTTGGCGAGTATGAACAATATGACAAGCATGAAACCGAAAAAGCCAAAGAGACCCGTTGCAAATATCAGGAAGAATTTTAGCACACGGAAGGCATTAACAACCTGATAATCAGAGGGGATAAACGAGCTTAATAGCGATAGGGAGATCACAATCAGAATCATAGGGCTGAAAACGCCTGCCGCTACGGCTGCCTGCCCGATGATGATTGCACCCACGATACCGATAGCGGTGCCGATTTTTGTGGGAACACGAATCAGTGATTCTCTTATAAGCTCAGCGACAATTTCGATAAGCAATACCTCCAGAAATGCGTTGAATGGGACCTGTGCCCTTGCTTGTGCAATCGCAATCATGTATGCACTTGGCAGCACATCAGGATGGTAAGACACGATGGCGATATAAACTGAAGAGACAATAAATGAGAATATCAGCGCTATAACACGCAGTATGCGTACAAAAGTGCCGTAAAACTTGTTCATGTAAAAATCATCGCACGACCAGAGGTATTCGCTAAAAACTTTCGGCGCAATAAGTGCCCAACGGCCGCCTGCCATCAGTATGACGACTTTTCCTTCCGTGATGGCAGCGCAGGCCATGTCTGAGCGCTCGGTGATGCCCATCTGCGGAAAGAGACTTCTTTTGTTGTTCTGCATAAAATTCTGCAGATCTCCCGAAGAGCTGAGCGCATCAACATCAATGCTGCTGATGCGTTTTTTGACGGCATTCACGCATGTCTCGTTGGCAACGTCTTCAAAGTAGATGACTAATATAGGCGTTCTTGTACGTGCACCCACCTCAAATCGTTCAACACGCAAATTCTGATTCTTGAGTCTGTACCGAATCAGGTTTACATTGGTGTTTAGATCTTCTATAAAGCTGTCGTTTGGCCCGCGCAGCGTATACATCGTATCGGGTTCCGGTATTGAGCGTTTTTCAACCTTGATAAGGTTAATCACAATATACGCAGCGTCTCCCGAAAGCAGCAGCACGGTGTTGCCGTCGAGTATGTACTGCTCTATTTTGTTTTCGTCCGTATCCAGCATGCAGTCATCTGCATATATCATTTCCAATACTGCGGCGGCTTTGAGACGGTGTTCACCGTTTTGCGATGCAAGCGGTCTTATTACGTATTCTGAAAGCGCCGTTCTGTCGGTCAGCTGTTTAATATACAGCAGCGTGATGTTGAACGCCTCAAAGCACATAGAGCGCTCGGATACGTCCATGTTCTTTGCTCTGATATTGTTTATGATATTCTCATAGCGTTTGCTTGTACGCTCCATTTATGACATCCTTATTGCTTGCTATGTTTATACATCAAAATCCAGCATGCTGCCTGGCTTTACGTTTGCCTCTACGGATAGTATGATCTGTGCCGATGATATCATTTCACAGCAGCAATCAAAACTTTTGAATTCATTCGGGTAGTGGATTCGGAATATGTCTCCAAGCCCTAAGTAATCGCATTGAATATTTCTTGACTGATCGATTGCCGTCAATATATCGTCCATAAGTGCTTTTTGAATTTCTTCTCTTATTTTATCCATCCCTATCTCGTCAATAGCCATGTCTTTGTTCAAATACATGATTTCCGCATCATATTTGAAACTCATATCAAATATCGGCCCATCGTTTGTATGAAATGGCTTTATACTTTTGCTCTTGAGTGTGGTGCGAAGCGACACGTCGGCATCTTCATACGGTATCACATAACTGAATTGTGGATTTTTGCCGCGGAGCCACACGAGCCCTTTTGATTCGTTGGCGGGTACATAACCTAGGTATTTGCCTTCGTGAATAACCGTATAGCCGACAAACGTGAGATTGTCGTTGACAACTCCAATGTCCGGAATCACAAAGCAAGTATCGCTTGCAAGATATTCAAGCACATTGGAGACATCGGCTGTAATTTTCTGCCCCTGTCGCTCAAGCGCATGGATCAGATCATCAATAGCATAACCAAGAGTGATATTGTTTTCGGGTTTGAGTTTGAACAGCTCATCGGGATTGACAGAAGTGGTGACAATTCCCAAGGCTTTTCTGTATTCGGGATCTGCCCGAAGCCGGTACATGTATTCTTCGAGGCTGTGTTCAACAAGTCTTTGTGTCAGTATAAGCGTTCTGGTCGTACCAACAAACACAGGCTTTTCCATTTTCCTGTCGAGGCTTTCGCGTGCGTGTACGTATGATTCTCCTCCGGCTCTGATTATGGAGTATATATCGTACCCGCCTTGACCATCGCTTTCTGCGCCTTGGCCGCCAAGCGCCATATTGGGCACCTCAATATAAAACACAAACTGCTCGTCCTCCTTATCAACCAGCACCAGCGTCAGCAGCGATCTTTCGTTGATGTCAAGCGAATCCCAGCAACCGCTGGAGATAAGCAGACACAGAACGCAAATGAGAACCACAATTTTTTTCTTAAGCAGCATTTGTTTTCACCGTAGGTTGCGTATTTTTCTTCTTTCTGTCCGGATTTTTAATTTTTGCAATAATCAGCAGTATGGTCGGGACAATCATGCATAGCGCGATGCCCATGTAAGTCCCTACATCATCTGCTATTTTGCCATAGTCTTTAATGCCGCTGACAACAAAATAACTTCCGAATGTAAGAATGCCGAGTGCAATGGCAATTATGACCCGGTGGACGCCGGCGAGCATCCTGCTTAAGAATTCCGTGGACAATGTCATGAGTATCGAAATGCCCATGAACAGCCCTGCAAAACCGACTGTCATATACAGCATATCAAGGCGCGCAAGCACTTCAAGAAATTCGGGTGTCGTATTTCGGATAGCCACTATCAGCGCATCGTCGTAATGCTTGATATCGTTGACACCAACGACCATGTATGCAGAGTAGACTGAAAAAATATAGTACATACCAATTATTAATAGCGAAAAGAAGCTGTTTTTTTGGCCTTACTGTTTTTCTGTGTAAAGGGTATTGCGAGAAGCAGTGAGATGGGCAGGAAAGGCGTAACAGATTTTGTAAAGCCTTCGGCATAGTTGCCGATTTCCTGCGGATTAAACAAAGGCAGTATCCTGTTGATATCACCTTCAAACATCATGATAATGTGAACGGATAACGCAGTTACCGCGAAGACTATGCCTATAATCTCGCACAAGCGTGCCATAGTTGTGATACCCTTTGCGGCAATGTAGCAGAACAAAGGTATGCTAAACAGCGGGAAAGCCCAGTCGGGTGATCGCAGAAAAAAGTTCGCTTTTAAGAGCGTGGCTTGCTCGAACACCAATAACACGATGACATAGAAGAAGTATAAAACATACAGAATGGTAAGCAGGTACGCTCCTGGCTTTGATATAAGCGCACCTGCGTATTCAAAAAGTGTTTTTCCGTGGAACATATTGTTCAAACCAATAATGACCATTGTGAACAATCCGATAACGACTGCTGTCAGCAGCAGCACGATCCATGCTCCTGTACCGGCGCTGACTGCCATATATTTCGGTAGTATAACCACGCTGTATGATGTCAGCATCAGCACAAATATGAAAAAAATCTGCCTGTTGGTTATTGTATTGAACAATTGTTCGCTCCTTGATCAATAAGCTGCTTTATAAGCTATTATGTGATAAGGCGGCCATTATAATGTGAGAAAGGGCAAATCGCGCGTGCCCTGGCACATTATTATCCACTTTGCGCGGCCGCTCGTGCTCGAACCCACCCTATACCAAAATGAAAAGGCACACTGTGGCGGTCAACACCACCGAAGCTGGCAACCGCAAAAACGTGGTAGAGAGCGAATCGGCGTAAAACGTGTCATCAAGCACTGGAATAACGCTGGTGCGATTTGCGTTTAGCTCTCAATAATATGAAAAACTGAAGGCTAAGCAAATTTGAGCCTTGTCTATTATACTTAATTTAACAGCTGAGCATTCAATCTGGTCATTGTGAATATGGTACTTAAGTTGAGTATTAGATCGCCTGTTTAACTGGCTTGCAGAACCTGAATACAATGCCCGGTATAATGAATATAACAGGATGGTTAGCTACATCTATCAGCACACGGTATACATTGTTTAGAATCGAGAAATCAATATTATATGAAAAGCCGCTCGGGTAAAGTAAAGGATTTTGATGATACTGGGAGGATAGTATCCACATATCGATTATTTTTATTAAATACGGGATCATAAAAGCTGTATATAAAAAAACGAGCGAAAGAGCAGCGATGCGCACTGTTTTGCAGTATTTTGCTCCGATCGGTTTGATAATACCCAATGTTCCCATGAAGAGTTGTATCAAAGTCCACCCAAGCACAAGCCAGAATAACGGTTGCAAGTACAGTTTTATAATTAACATTGGTTCAGGTGAATAAAATAATAACGCTTCTTTTGCATATTGCGTCAGAAAGTATAACGCAAGACCGAGGACAAACAAAATACCAATAGCAATAGCAAGGTTCTTTTTTTCGACCGTTTGATTTTTATCGGGCAATCCATATATCAATCCCGTTGTATCCGTATTGAACGTTTCGGCAATTTTTATTAGCGTATCGATATCAGGCTGTGACTTTCCGTTCTCCCAGTTTGAGACTGTTTGTCTTGTCACAAACATTTTATCGGCCATTTCTTCCTGTGTCAGTTTTTTTTGAAGCCTTAGCTTTTTTATGTTCTTTGATACCGAGCTCATGTCATCACCTCAATTAGAATTTAAAGCATTGGCTGATATTTGTCACGCAAACATACTTTGCATGCACATTGTAACATGATATAAAGCTATCAGTATCCTTTAGATTTGCAATCATTTCATCTATACTCGCTCCGCCCAGCACTAAATTGCGGGTCATACTTTTACGTCTTTTCGTTCTCGTGCTGGGCTATTACGCCGCCTCGCTTGCCTTTATCCGCCATCAGGCGGCGGCAAGCTCGTGTTCGAATCCACCCTATACCAAATGAAAAGGCACACTGTGGCGTTTAACACCACCGAATCTGGCAACCGCAAAAAGGTGGTAGAGAGCGAATCGGCGTAAAAAGCGCGCGCTTGCAAGCGCTTAGCCGATGCGAACGTGGCTTTTTGCTTGTGCTCCGAAGGGGTAAGGATAAGGAGGAGCAAGATAGCGTGCGGAAATTTTGTTGAAAACAAAATGGAGCAAAGCGAACTTTGCTCCGACGTGGCGGAGAGAGCTCTTCTTTAAACTCGCCAATAGCAGCATTGATTATCGTTATTCCGAGAAAAACTTCAAGATATACGGTCTATTCAAGCAGTCTGCTGACTGACATTATTGATAAAGCTAGGGGGTATCGCGTATGAGCATGCCTGCCAGAGATTCAGTGTATGAAATTCGTCAGCAACATTTCAATAGCTTTGATGAAGGGCTGAAAGCATTGAACAGCCAGTGTAAGACGTTAAAACGCATCTGTGAAGACTATCCGAGTGTTATTTTTGTCATGGGGCTAAGCGAGCATGATGCAGACAAGGCGACAAAAGTCAATGTGAATGAGGGAAAACGAGGTAGACCAAAGTACAAGTTTGTTCCGCAATCAAATAAGCGCGAAGACAGCTTTAAGACCGGGGTGCACATACATGCGTACATAGGCGGTTCGTATGCTGCAACCGTTGCAACAAAGTTCGCAGATGTACAAAATGAGATGTATCACAAAAAGAAACATGAACGGTATGTAGAAAAATCTGCAGTAATGGCGATAAGGCGAAAGGATGGCTCGTTTCCGCTGGGATATGTTGAGCGGCAAAGTTCAAGAATGCGGTACAGCGATAAAAAGGCTGTACGGGAATATGCGGAACTAAGCAAGGACAGGCAGCAGAATTATTTTTCTCGACGAACGGATAAGCTAAAAGATTTTGATCCGTTGGAGGGGATTGAGATGGCCTGATTATAGTAATTCAAAGAAGTATATATTAATTTATATAAAATGGTTATTATTTATCATTGTTAATCTATGGTATAATAACCGTGAAAGCACATAATATCGGAGGATAATATGAAATATTACGCAGTAAAAAAAGGAAATAAAGCAGGGGTGTTTGATAATTGGACTGATTGTAGCGCTGCGGTGAAAGGCTTTTCAGGAGCGGAGTATAAATCTTTTGCTACAAAGGAAGAAGCGGAAGCATACATTAATGATAAAGATATTTATCTTGAGCAAATTAAAAATGATATTGAAGCAGGATATGTGGTTGCATTTTGCGATGGTAGCTTTGACAAAGAAAGCGATCGTTATGCTTATGGAGTTTTAGCAATTGACATGGAATTAAATGAATACGAGATTTGTGGCACTTCAAAAAATCCAAAATATCTGGATACTAAGAACATTGCTGGTGAGGTGCTTGGAGTAATTTATGCTATGGATTGGGCAGTATCTAACGGTTACGATAAAATTCGTATATATCATGACTATGAAGGCTTAAGCAAGTGGGCATCTGGCGAGTGGAAAGCAAGGTTTGCTGTTGTGGGATATGTGAGTGCCGTATGGTCTATCATCAGAATTCACTTGACGTTGGCTTTGCCATACCTGTTTCTCCCGCTTGACTTGACGCTATCCTACTAGCATCTGTATTGTGGCGCTTGTAAAATACTGTGATTTCGAGAGCAGTCAGAAGAAATTCTATGATTTTTTAGGGAGGCAACTATATGATCGATTTACCACGCAATACTGCTTGGCTTTATGATTTTGATAATGGAAATGATATTATTGATGATATTGATTTTTATTTGGAGTATGCGAAATCACAAAAAGGTGACGTGTTAGAGCTAGGATGTGGAACGGGCAGAGTGTCGCTTGCACTTGCCCATCACGGGATAAATGTCACTGGTCTTGATCTATCCAGTGATATGCTCAAAATTTTTAAAGCGAAATTAGACACAGATCCGCAACCTGAAGGTAAAGTCCACATTGTGCATGGAAACATGGCTAAATTTTGCCTTAATAAAAAGTTTGAACTCGTAATAGCGCCATTTCGAGCTTTTCAGGCTTTGACAAAAGATGATGATGCTCTATCTGCTCTGCATTGTATTATGCAGCATTTAACCGATCAAGGGATATTTATTCTCAATGTTTTTATGCCCCATGCCAATCTTGATGAGAAATGGTGCTATAAAGAGTATATTGAATGGGAACGGTATAATAGCAATCTTGGGTTAAAAGTCGTAAAAAAGAATAGGGGGGATAGGATTGATGTTGAACGTCAAATCATTTATCCTCACATTACTTACGAAATAATAAGCAAATATGGAGAAAAAGAACGATGGTCCGATGAATTGCCCCTAAAGTATTATTATGAAGAACAGCTTGCACAATTGGTTAAATCATCTGGTTACCAGATTCTTGAGCGTTATGGCTGGTATGACAAGCAGCCCATTGCACAAGCTCGAAGAGAAATTATTTTTGTTTGTGCGCTACGTACGAAGCGAGAGAAACCTTGACGGATTACTCCAACCTATATTTCTTTAATTGCCTTCTTACATTTTATCACCGCCATTAACCGACTTCATAGGATGCCCCCCAAATACGTCATTTCTCTATAGCAATTGGGAGCTCGCCACTTCCAGAATACGGAGGTCTTTTATGGTCTTGGGAAAGAAACAATATAGCAGCTTAAGCGCGCTTCAGTTAGCCTTTAAGATATCGCCTTTTTCGACGCTACTATATGTAATTTGGTCGATTGCAGATGCGCTAGCATCAACAATTGGTATAACACTGAATCTGCTGCGCCATCCGTCAAGGCTATAGCTCAGGAAATAAGCATTGATAAAAGATTGTTGTACTCTCATTTTCCGAGTTTGTGCAAAGAGTTATCCAGGAATTACTTATCGCAAATTCAATTGTTGAAAGATAAACGTATTGAAGACGGACTTGAAGAAGTAAGGAAGGCTATTTTAAAAATCAGGAATCTCGGCGTCCCACTAAATCGTGAAAATATAGAAAAGCAATTGCCTTCTACAATCAGCTTGAGAGAGAAACCATTTTTTGAACTTTGGAAGTCCTTAAGTTGAAAGGCTCACAAGTTTATCTACTTTAGGATTATAGTTGTCTTATCACAGAATAATACTACTCTATCAACATATCTTGAGTAAATAGCTACTCGCGTTATTTTTTGCTCAATAAGGGATTTATAGCACTTTGGTAATCTTCAAATACAATTAAAGACTCAGCGCCGTTTTTCGATTTTACCTAATTTAAAAGAGATGAATAAATATTTTCTTCTAGCCCCTGCGGCGGAACCATAACTTTTCATTTTCCAAAAGGAATCATATCTTTTCAATTATGAAATGTTATGGTTCTACGCCACAAAATGGAGCAAAGCGAACTTTGCTCCGACGTGGCGGAGAGAGTATCCATTTGCCACAACGCAACAGCTTTTCTAAGCTCCCGAAGAAGGGAGTTTTTTTATGATAGAGATTCTTGATGTTGCTCTGCTCAAACCTTTCCCAAATAACCCATTCAGAAAACTGGAAGGCGAAAAACTCGCTCAACTTGCTGATAGTATATCACAATTGGGATTGATAACGCCAGTGTTAGTTCGTCCAATTGATGACTCTGTATACAAATACGAAATCATCGCTGGGCATAATCGAGTTGAAGCTACTATGCTAAACGGGCAAAGCATAATCGAAGCTGACATTCGTGAGCTTTCGGATGAGCTGGCGACAATAATGCTCGTGGATAGCAACCTGCAGCAACGGGAAAATATCCTACCTTCTGAAAAAGCATGGGCATACAGGGCAAAGCTTGAAGCTATTAAGTGCCAAGGAAAAAGGAATGACTTAACTTCCCGACAACTTGTCGGGAAGTTTGAAATGGCAGATGTGGTCGGAGAAAATAATAATGATAGTGGCCGGCAAGTTCAGAGATATATTCGTCTCACCTACTTAATAAAACCTTTGATGGATATCGTAGATGATGGAAAGCTGAAGCTGAACACCGCTGTCGAGCTTAGCTATCTGGATGAGTCGAAGCAAATTGATGTCTTCGAGCGGATGGAGTTTCACGATTGTTATAACATCCCTCTTGAGAGTGCAAGGCGCATCAAGGAAATAGCAAAATATGGAGAACTCACAATCGCGAAGATCGACCACCAATGTTTTCAAAAAGAAGACATACCAAAGGACAGCATCAAAATTTCTGCAAACCGGATTAATAACTTCTTTGCACCCAGCACCTCTCCAAAGGAGAAAGAGGATATCATCGTCAAAGCGCTTGAGTTGTATTACAGGCAAAAGAATCGTGCGCAACATAAAGAGCTTCAGGTAGAAGCTTTTGAGGAAAGATCATGATTGAGTTGTCAGGCGCAGACGTTTGCAACGAGATTGTGAATGAGCTGCGAGAAACGGCGCTGTATTTACAAAGCTTTGCCGTAGAACCGGAAATGACACATGGCTGCTTGATGGATGTCGCTGCTGATCTGATCGAATCTCAACAATCCCAACTTGACGAACAGTAGGGCAGCAATAGGAGGGTATATGGGTCTCATTAAATACGAAGACATCGGCTTTCAAAAAAAGAGCCTAGACCTAATCGAGTTGGTCAACACAGTGATAGCCGACTACTCTGCTCAAGGATACGACTTAACTCTTAGGCAGGTCTATTATCAGCTTGTGGCAAGAGGCTACATTCCAAATACTGAGCGCAGCTATAAGAACATTGGTAATCTAATAAGTAACGGCAGGTTGGCTGGCCTGATTGATTGGAATGCGATCACAGATAGGACGAGGAACCTTCGGAGCAACTCTCATTGGGATTGTCCTGAAAGCGTCATAGAATCAGCGATGTATTCATACCGCCTTGATAAACGCGAAGGTCAACCGGTGTACATCGAGGTATGGATAGAAAAAGACGCGCTTATCAGCATTGTTTCAAGCGTATGCGCGATACTCGATATTCCGCACTTTTCATGTCGCGGATACACGTCTCAATCAGAAATGCATGTGGCGGCAATGCGTTTCAGGCAACAGACAGGCAGGCATAGACAAGTCCTCATTCATTTAGGAGACCATGACCCAAGCGGAATTGATATGACGCGAGATATTCGGGATCGGTTATGCATGTTTGGAGCTGATGTGGAAGTCAGACGCATCGCGTTAACGATGGAACAAATAGAGCAGTATAACCCTCCGCCGAATCCAGCTAAAACGACAGATGCACGGTGCGATAGTTATATCTCACGCTTTGGCTATGAGTCATGGGAGCTTGATGCGCTAGAACCTCAGGTGATTGAACAATTGATTCGTGATGAAATACGAGAGCTCACGAATCATGATATGGTGCAAAGAATTCAGAGAAAAGAAAAAAAGGACAAGCAGGAGCTAATCAACATATCAAATCGCTATAAAGATATTGTGAAGTGGCTTGCACTATAAGAAAGGATGAAAAATATGATTATTGGAGTAGATCACGGCTATGCCGACGTAAAGACACCGAATTTTGTTTTCGCTAAAAGTGTTGTCACCTATGAAAAGGAACCTCCGTTTCTCCATGATACGGTGCTGTTCGGAGGCAAATACTACTGCTGCGGCGGTGAACGGGACACGCTTATAAAGAACAAGACCACTGATGAAAGCTACTACATACTCACGCTGCTGGCCATAGCAAAAGAGCTTGAGCTGCGCGGCAATGGTGAGAAGAATATCGACATGGATGTTGATCTGGCAGTAGGGCTGCCAATCCAGAAGTTCAGCAGCGAAAAAGAGAAGTTCATTGAGTATCTGAAGCGCCCACGCCTCCTGCGTGATGTCTGTCCGGTAAAATACGTATACAACAAGACCAACTACAATGTTCGCATCGCTAATGTTCACGTTTATCCCCAAGGCTACAGCGCCATTGTCAACAAACTGACTCAGATCAAAGAGCCAGTCATCATATGCGACATTGGATCGTGGACGGTTGATGTCATGCAGCTCAATGAAAAAGGCGTTCCTGAGATCGGCTCATGCGTGTCTCTTGAATATGGCGTATCGCATCTGCTCAGCGACATACAAAAGGATGTGTTCGCCAATCATGACAACAACATCAAGGAAAGCCTCATCGAGAGCGTCCTTAAGGGTACGCCGAATCGTGTATCGACAGATATCGTCAGAACGATTGAAGCCAAGGCGCAGGAATACACAAGAGAGATCAGATACAGGCTCATCAAGAATGGGTTTGACCTTGATAACAACAGGCTTATCTACATTGGCGGTGGTGCGAACATTGTCAGCAAGTACAGCGATAAGAAAATCGACAGAGAGGATGTTATAGGCGATGTGCGAGCCAATGCTATCGGATACGAGCTTATAACAAAGCAAAAGCTGAATGGCTGACGATGGCATCAAGCGCACGACAATACGATACTCATGTGTCAAGAAAGACCACCACCGCAGGGCATATGAGATCGTAGAAGCAAAGACGAATGCAACCAAGAACGAATTTATCATCCAAGCTATCCTTGAAAAAGAAGAAGGAAATGAGCTGGCTGAGTTGATAAAAAGAGCCATCCGCGATGCGTTGTCTGACAACCTTCGTATAACGGGGATTGAAGAACAGATAAGAAAGGTCGTGCGCGAAGAACTGGCGCACGTCTCTTTCGTTCAGCCGACAACCGCACACGCTAAAAAAGAAACAGACCAGCCGCAGCGCCACCCTGACAACGCGATACCATCAGACGCCATGGACTTTATAAACGGCTTAACGGGTGTGCATGATAAGGAGCATCTATGATGAGCTCAATGTCGTATGAGGATTATATCGAAGACAGCTGGCTAGCCTTAGCAGCTGCAATTGTATCTCCTAAAGAACTGACAGTGAATGAATCGCTTCGATTAATAGGCCTGAAGCCTTTGGGCTCAAATGAAAATAAGAAAGGTGGTGAAATCGTACCGAAGGGAAAAGACCATATGTAAGACAAAGAAAAAACACCGTTAGCAAGCGGTGTTTTTAAAACCGTTTCGTTTAGATGAATCGTCTGGAAAACTAGCATCTAAACGACCACAAAACAGCATGAACTGTTTTTACAGGGCTATTTTACTACAAATAGATCTCGTAATGCAAGTGTTTATGCTGTTTTTTTTGAAATTGAAAGGAAAACAGCATGAATAAAGTGATATATGCCGCCGTCATGGGCGCTGATTCTTTGTCGCGAAATGAGAAATTGTTTCTGAGCGACCTTATAAGCTTTACGCAGAGCAATGAATACGCTTTTGCAAGCAATGCCTATTTTGCACGACAATACAGCGTTACCATCAGAACGATCAACCGCTGGCTGGAAAAGCTCAAAAAGCTAGAGCTGATTAAAACACGCCTGGTGCGCTATGCCAAATCATATATCGTTAAAAAGCGCTATATTTACGTCAACATGGAAAAGGTTAATGCACTCAAAGGGATAGCAGGAACCACGGACACGCTTATAAGCGGCGCTATTCAATACAGCAAGGCTATCCCCAAAAGCGAAAAGCTCATGCTGGCCGTACTGGTCAAGTATTCCCAAACAAAAGGCTATGTGTATGCCTCAGACGATCATTTTGCGAAGATATTTGGCGTACACAGAGCAACTGTCCGCAGGTGGCTAAAGAAGCTTGCCGCCAGCGACTACATAAGAATTGACCATGATCGCTTTTTACGGCGCATTTTTCTTTTGTTACAAAGCAAAAAAACCACCCGGCATAAAACAAAGTGCTTTTCTTTTTTTATGAAGTGCAAAAATGTCATGTATAGCGTAACGAGTATCCTACAAGCTAGAATAAAGAGACTTTTGTATATTCTATGTAACTTAATGCATATACACTTCCCAAAAAAACAGGAATAATTTTGTATTATTCTATTCTAGCGTGTATAATTTATCTAAAGATGGTGAAGGAGGTATATCAGATGGAAATGGCGGCTGTTGGGTTAGTGATAAAGCTTTTTGGATTGGTCTTTAAAATCCTGATTGTGATATTGGGAAAGCTTCGGTTGCTACCGGCGTTTCTTTTTCTGCTGATAACTCAGATCTGGTTCCCCACTTTGAGCAGCAACATTGGCTGGTGGTATGAAGCCATCGTGATCGGGCTGTGTGTGCTTGGCCTTGGCAGTTTTGCAGTTCAGGGCATTATCAAGCTGCGCCGTCATGTTATCTCTAGCAAGTATGAATCGGAGCTGGAAGCCGAGAATGAACAGGCGATACTCGACGAGCTTTACAGAAGTGGCCGGATAACACGAATCAAAACACCGGCCGATGACTACCGTAGCGTTTGAAACGTTGGTCATCGCATCGGCGTTTATTATTTACCTAAAGGAGAACGGACAATGAAAACAATTATCACAGCAGTACTTATAATCTTAGCTTTTCTGCTTTTTGTGGGAACAGCGCTTGCCAGTTCAGCGCCTGACGCAGTAAGCTATTTCTCTGATTCAAGCTATAACAAAACCTACACGGACAATGATGGATTTGAACATACCATGACCGTCACTTGGGTAGGCGAAACATGGAACAAAGTAGGTGCAGTCGGTTACAGTATCAATTATGAGGATGTACATGAACGCGATGGGGCCATTTATACCAGCGTTAAAAGTACCACAAAAATCTTTGAAAACGCTCGGCCAACTTATCCGGACAGCCCTGAGCACTCCGTGTATAGGATCAACTGGTATCGGGATGGAAGCAAGAAAGTCATATTCGATT
>OBJA01000541.1_pt1 | contig 32086 bp, 30 predicted proteins | sample 1519751 | NCBI WGS metagenome assembly OBJA01 (sample SAMEA3881238, study PRJEB22517) | soil metagenome | biome: lake sediment; feature: soda lake sediment; material: sediment, water from around vicinity | place: India | collected 2013-12-23 | depth 3 m
GGCATTCTCGCGGAAAAAGGATTCCAAAGGAACTGGTTCCTTTGGCGGGAGCACGAGGGCGGCGCCCTCGTAAGAGACCTTTTTTAACATTCTGCAGCCGGGCCAAAGGCCCGGCTGCTGCTAAGAATTTTTATGTTTCAATCAGCATCTTTTCAAATTCAAATTCGTGCTGCAGCGGAATACTGTCAACGCCAATCAATGGAATTGAGGGCTTGAGACGTCGCGATACATCCATGGAATTCAAATGCACAGCCGCAAGTGAGAAACCCCGCTTTTGATAAAACCGTATCGCACGTGTATTGTCGTTGGTGGTGATGAGCCAAAGTCTTTGGCATCCGTGACTTTTGGCCATATCCGCCACCGCGTCTATCAATGCTGTGCCGATGCCTTTGTCTTCGGCATAGCTGTTTAGTGTGACGATCTCACACGCATCGTCACGAACGCAGTATGTCACAGCGCCAACCACCCTGTCATTTTCAATAAATACGAATCCGGGGATTTTGCGCGTATCGATTAAAGCGCCTACAGAGACAGAAACCGGACCACCCCATTCTTTGCGGATGATCTCATCGACAATATTGCGGTATAGCGGGTCAACCGGGAAAATGCACATCAATTGAATCTCCTCATATCACGTCAAGCGTTCTTTGCTTCGGCTTTTTAATTCGAGCAATTTCAACACATCGTCAAGAATCGCATCCTCTGTGACATGCACCATCAGCCACTTGGTTGCGTTAAACAGCTTTGTAGTGTTGAAAAGATTACGCAGATACGCGCTGTACGCAGTTTGAACAGGCTCAAAATGCACGATATCAGCGGCACCTAGCACAACAAGCGCGATAAAGCTGTCCTTTAGCGGATACAGTGTGCACAGTGCTTTGCCGCCTTTTTTGTATTTGACATTCCAACCCGGCTGTGCGGTGCAATGGCTGAAGGCAAGCTGCGGCTTAATGCAATAGTTCGATTCAATATGGCGGGTCAACGCTTGCCAGCGCTCCTGCGCTTTTCCCAACAGAGATTTTTCAATTGCAGCCATGTCGGGCGTGATGCTTTTATCCGATATGATATCCATACGACTCCTTTTTCTGCAGTGATTTTAAATCAAGCATATTATACCATAATCATCAGAAACGGACGATGCTTTTTTACTATATGTGCCGCCGGGGAAATGGTCAAACACTGTAATTGACAGTAAAAGAAAAGTGCCATATAATAGTGACGAAAAATCTGGAAGGGTAGGCCTGTGCCTGTATTCGGGCTGAATACACCATGTTTGATTTTTTCTTCATTGCAGCCTTTGCGATGGTCATATCGTTGGTGCTGACGCCTGTTATGATGGTGATTTCGCGCAAACTCAAGATTCTTGATTTGCCCAATGGCCGCAAAATGCACACAAAGCCAATACCGCTGATGGGCGGTATCGCTATCTATTTGGCTGCCATCATTACCACGAACATTTATCTGTTCCTTTTTGTTGAAGGCCTTGAATACAACTTGGTTTTCGCATTTATCATAGGCATCTCAGGTGTAACGCTGATGGGGCTGATAGACGATATACTCACTCTGAGCCCCAAGCGCAGGCTCATCACGCTGTTTATACTTGCGCTGATCGTGCTTGTGGGCTGTTTGCAGTTTTATTTTCCGCCGACATTGTTTGCGAATTTGGGGCTCACGCTGCTCATATCCTTTATCATTGTGTTCTGGATCGTGGCGATCACCAACGCCATCAATCTGACGGATGGTCTTGACGGGCTGGCAGGCAGCCTGTCGCTCGTTTCAACGGCCGCGTTTGCCATCATTTTTTATCTGCAGGGGCGCACACAGCTCGCTTTGCCCACAACGCTTGCGCTATGCGGTGCAATCGCGGGTTTTTTGGTATACAACATCAGTCCCGCAAAGATATTCATGGGCGATGCAGGCAGCATGTTTATTGGGTTTATGCTGGGCATCATGACGGTTATGAGCATGTCACAAAAGGATGTGATCGTGATTGTGGTGCCTGTTTATCTGATGCTTGTGCCGATACTGGATTTGTGTATGTCTGTGCTGCGGCGATTGCTGCTGCATGTGCCCATCATGAAGCCCGACAAGATGCACTTTCATCACGGGCTGGTCAGGCGGCTGAAGAGCCACCGTCGGGTGGTGTTGATACTGGCGGCAGTTCAATCGATATTCGCTGCTATTGGTGTGCTTATCTATATGAACGAGCTCTACATTGCCGGAATCATCGGGCTTGTCATCATCGGCGGGGTTTGCGCCGCTTACACCTTTATATGGGCAAACGCAAAACGCAAACAGCAAGCGGCTGACAGCATTCAGACTTAATCGACCAATCTGATTCAACGCGAGAAAAGGTGAAACGCACAAGCGAAGAGTCAAAGGTTTATGCAATAAAATTGATTATATTATTATTGCAATGAAAGTAAATATCAATGTATCAAAACGGCATCTTATCATCGATATCGATGATTTTATATTTTTCAACAATTCCATCAAGCTTTATCTTGGAACTTGAAGATAAATTACTTAATAACATAAATGATTGATCTGTTAGCTCATATTCTTTAGGATTATTGTTACTCGTAAGTTGTGAGATTCTAATAATTTTTCGCATCAAAAGCCTATCCAATGTCGGTCCATAATTCTTTGATAATACTCTTTCTATTGAATTCACGTCTTCCCAAGCCTGTATTCTTTGTATCTCTTGATCAAATTGCCAGCCACACATGAACTTTACTCTTTCTGAGCCTAAAGCATATTTGATAAATAGCATTTCGTTATCTGTAAAACCATTAATAATTAGTTGATCCATATTATTAACTGGTGTTTGCGTAGAATTTTGATTAATTTTTAGACTTAAAATTGATTTGTCCATGAAATCCAATGCTTTTTTTGAAAGCTTCATCAAATTTCTATAAACATCATTAGATAGTTGCACAGAAAAAGTACTTTCCCATTCAGAACGGATTTTTGAAGCAATCCCCGCATCAGCGAGATACTCTGATATATCTATAGATGAGGTGATTTGTATACCATGAATCATAACCCATTCTAAAAATGTAGATTCATCTTGTTTAAATATATCTGTCTTTGTATCATATAAATAGCGCAGCGCAACTAATTCTTCGGCGATAAAATTGTCTTCTAAAATACTGTCTTCTAATGAATTCGTTCTTGGTTGGTTTTCTTTCGGTACAAATGCTACTCGAGTTTGTAGGGCAGTTTTATACGCCTCGACTAGTTTTGAAGCGTTTGAGCTTAGTTTAGTAACAGGAATTATGAAATCAGAGAAGAGGGGGCTGATGATATCCGAAATTGCCAATATATCATATTGAATATCTAATCGCCTTATTTTGTTATCACTATTTAAGAAACCTTCCATTATATTTTCATTTATTTCTGGAAGAGCAATAATTATTTTCGGAACATCTAAATACCAAATGATTCCCGCTTCGTTTGCACAATAAGTGCTTTTATAATAATCCGCTGATAGCAGTACAACATTAACAACACTCATTTGGAGATTTCTCTTTATTTCTACAGGGATGTCTATTTTAACATCATTGCCTGGTAGAGAGGAACAGAATATATGATCCGATTTTATACCGCATCGTAATAAAAAGTCTGTGAATATATCAGCAAATTCTTTATCCGTACTTCTATGACTAATGAATAATACAGACACTATACAGACTCCTTTAGGTTATCTTGGTTGCAGAATACTGTATGTATTCTCTGAACATACAGTATCATAATATTACAATATATTCAATATACCGTTCATTTCTATCATCTGTAGTGATCCCAATATCTCTTTCGAAATCCTATCCATAAGCTTCTTCTGCTCCCTGAACGTTCCCTTGAGCTCAAACGCCTCGTGCTGTGACCGCAGCACATACACCTTATCCAATTCAAACCGCTAGGGCTTCGGTAGCCATTTAGCGATGATAGCAAGGCGGCAGGTTTTACAACAAAATAAGAGCTGAATGATGTCGATTCAGCTCCTATCTTAATGCCGTTGCGTTAAAGCGGCCTTTGTGGTTTATATTATCATTAATCAGTCATGCATGATGGAAAACGCGATGTTTGTGGCGTGATCCGCAATACGCTCAAGCGTGGCCACCATGTTTGTGAACACAACGCCCACCTGCGGATCGCAGCTTTTGCCTTGAAGCCGCTCAATATGATTATTGATGTATTGACGCTTCATTTCATCCACTTCTGTCTCAAGCTTGTCCACTTCGTTGAGCATCGCTTTATCACGCTTGGCAAAAGCCTCAAGGCTTGTGCGAAGCGTCATCATCGTTTGCTCCGCCATCAGCTTGAGCTCTTTTTCGGCATCAGGGCTGAACTTGGATTTGCGCTCAAGCATAGAGATAGAGAATTCGGCGATGTTTTCAGCAAGGTCGCCAATGCGCTCTAAATCGATGACGACATGGTGCAGACCGCCCAGAATTTTTAAATCATGCTCGGATATGTCCATACCGCGAAACTCGATCAAATAATCGGTGACATGGTGCGTGAGGTAGTCAACGGTTTTTTCAACCTCCAGCACCTTGTTGGCACGCTGCTCGCTGCGTTCAAAGAAAGCATGAAACGCGCGGCGCAGATTGTCCGCAACGATGTTGCCCATGCGATGCAGCTCTTTGAGCGTTTGGCTGAGCACAATGGCCGGTGTTTGCGCGATGCGCGCGTCCAGATAGACAAGTCTCTTTTCCACATCGTCGGCGCTGCGTTTTTCCGGAATAATCCGGGTGATCAGCTTCACCATCAGCGATGCGAACGGGAACAGCACAACCGTCACCGATACATTGAATATCGTATGGAAGTTGGCGATCTGCCGCTGGGCATCGCCCGGAGAGATCGATTCAACCCAATCGACCAATGATGGCAGCAGTGCCAGCACACCGATATAGATAAGCGTACCCAAAATGTTGAACATCAAGTGAATGCCGGCTGTGCGTTTGGAATTTTGGTTTGTGCCGATGGCGGCGAGCACTGCCGTGATGCAGGTGCCGATGTTCTGGCCGAGTATGATGTAGACGGCGAAATTGAAGTCGATCAGCGCAAGCCCTGCAAAAGTCTGCAAAATACCGATGGAAGCCGAAGAACTCTGCAGCACCGCGGTAACCAACGCACCTATCAGTATACCAACCAGCGGATTGCTGAAGTTGATGAATAAATCCTTAAAGGCCTGATTATCCTTCAGCGGTGACATGGCGCTGGACATGATGCCAAGCCCCATAAACAGTATGCCAAAGCCGAGTATAATCACGCCAATGCGAGAGACAAGACGCCGTCTGATAAAAACGGTGAAAACCATGCCGATAAAAAGTATAAGCGGAGCGATATCGGAAAGCTTGAAAGCAATGAGTTGAGCGGTGATGCAGGTGCCGATGTTGGCACCCATTATGATGCCTGTCGCCTGTATCAGCGACATCAGCCCCGCGTTGACGAATCCGACGGTCATGACGGTGGTGGCTGACGAGCTTTGTACCAAAGCCGTCATACCCGTGCCCACAGCCACAGCTGCGAAGCGGTTGCCGGTCAGCACCTCAAGCACGCGGCGCATTCTGTCACCGGCGGCATTCTCCAAACCGTCCGACATCATCTTCATACCGAAGATGAACATCGCAAAGCCGCCGAGAAGCTTGAGTACCCCTAATACATCCATCCAATATCCTCCGAGAAGAAACACAAAAATACCCGTACGAAAAATTATTATACAGCATGCCGGTGAGGTTGTCACGGTGTTTTGAATGAAAAATGTATTTATGGCGGTAACGCGCGATGACGCAATCGCCCAAGGCCGCGGCTCTTGTGAAATAAACCCAGTCCATATATAATAATGATTAGCCAATCGGCTATAAGGAGGCGCAAGATGCAAAAACGAGTTGCCGCCATTCACGACATATCCGGCTTCGGCAAATGCTCACTCACTGTGGCGCTGCCCATCATCTCCGCCGCGGGCATCGAGGTCAGCGTGATACCCACAGCCGTGCTCTCCACGCACACGGGCGGTTTTGAGGGCTTTACCTACCGTGATTTAACGGACGATATACTGCCCATCGCCAAGCACTGGTGTACGCTGCCCATTGGCTTTGATGCCATCTATACCGGATTTCTGGGCTCGTTCGCGCAGCTTGACATCGTGTTGGAGGTTATCAGCAGCCTTCGCAAAAAAGAAACGCTGATCATTATCGATCCGGTGATGGCGGATGCGGGCGAACTCTACAAAACATTCCCCGATGATTTTCCGAGCGGCATGAGGCGGCTTTGCGCCATTGCCGATGTGATCGTGCCCAATATCACCGAAGCGGCGCTTTTGCTCGGGGAACCTTATAAAGAAGGGCCGTATTCCTGTGCATATATTGAAGAAATGCTTGCAGGGCTTGCGGCGCTTGGCCCGCAGCGCGTGGTGCTCACTGGCGTATCTTTTGACGACGCACAGATCGGCGCGGCTGTTTTTGACCAGCAGACGGGTGAGGTGGCATATGCTTTGGCGCAGCGAATACAGGGCTGCTATCATGGCACCGGCGATGTTTTTGCCAGTGCACTGACCGCGGCGGTGCTGCGCGGCTTTGATTTGTCACAGGCGGCACGCATCGCGGTGGATTTTACCGCACAAAGCATCAACCGCACTTACAACGCCAAGACGGATTTGCGGTTCGGCGTTAATTTTGAGCAGGGCCTGCCGGAGCTGATGCGCATGCTTCGCTGCGATTAAGCCGTTCTTTGTCGGCACCATATTGATCAATCTGATGCACGCACAGCGCGTATGCGTCCGCCGTTGACCGATACCATGCAGCCGTATGCGAAAGCGCGGTATCGATATTCCATACCGGTATCCATTCAAGCAGGTGTCTGGCCTTGGCCGCATCCAAATAAAGCAGCGCGGATTCAGGCACGCTGTTGTCGATCTCGATCTTATAGCCGCCATGGCCCCATATGGCAATCAGCTTTTGCACCAATGCTTCCACCGTGATGCTGTCTGCTGTGCCTGGGCCAAAGTTCCATGCACCGGATACGTCCTTATTGCCGTCAAGCGCGTGCGCCAGCAGCAGCAGATAACCCTGCAGCGGTTCAAGCACATGCTGCCAAGGGCGAACGGCATTGGGGCTGCGCAGCAGGATTGACTCGCCGCGCTCAAGGGCATTGATGCAGTCCGGCACAATGCGGTGTTCGCCGAAGTCGCCGCCGCCAATAACGTTGCCTGCGCGAGCCGTACACAGCAGCTTGCTGTTGCAGCCAAATTCGGTATACGATGCGCGGTAAGACTTAACGAGCAGCTCCGCGCAGCTTTTGCTTGAAGCGTAGATATCCGAGCCGCCGATACGGTCGGTTTCGCGGTAGCCGTAAACCCACTCTTCGTTCTGATAGCATTTGTCGCTCGTGATGATGATACCGGCCTGGCATTTGTCGCACTGCCTGATGCATTCGAGCACATGGAGCGTGCCCATCACATTCACTTCATACGTGTAGATAGGCTTTGCATGGCCGCGCCGCACAATGGGCTGTGCCGCAAGATGCATCACCGCATCCGGCTGCGCGATTGCAAATGCCTTTTTCAAGGAGGGCAGATCTCGTATATCGCCTGCCAAATGCGTCATGCGCTGCTGCAGTCCCGTACGCATAAAAACACCCTGAGGGTGCATATCCTCAAGGCTGTATCCGGTCACATTGGCGCCAAGCAAGCCAAGCCATAGGCACAGCCACGCCCCCTTAAAGCCCGTGTGTCCCGTCACGAGTACATTTTTGCCGCAAAGTACGTTTTTCAGATCCATAATCACTCCCGTGGATCAGTTGTAATAATGCGCGTTTTCTTTATACCACGCGATGGTTTTCGCCAATGCCTTCTCAAGGCTGTATGCAGGCTGCCAGCCCAATGTCACGCGTGCGCGCGTTGTATCGGGCCGATGCACGAACGCTTCGTTTTCTCTGTACGCAAGCGCGCCGTAACGCACAGTGCTTTTAGCCCCAACGAGGCTGCGAATCTGCTCGATATAGTCGCGAAGCGGGCGGACCTCGCCGTAGCCTAAGTTGAACACATCATTTTGCAGCGCCGTGTCGGCAAGGCTTTGCATGATGGCGGCGGCGATATCGTCTGCGTGGCAATAATCCCGCTGCTGCAGGCACGGTGAGAGGCGCAGTTCCTCGCCGCGCAGCATCGTCAGTATCGCGTGGCAAAACAGCTTGTGTGTCGGTTCCGCCTCGCCGAAAATGCCGAACGGACGCAGCGTGATAATGCCGATACCGTTCTGCGCCGCGTAAGAATGTGCGAACAGCGCGGCAGCTGCTTTGGTGCTGCCATAAACGGTTTGCGGGTGCAGCGGCGCATCCTCACTGATTGCGCCGTCATGGCTGCCGTATTCCGCACCGCTGCCCAGTGTCACAAGACGGCGGCAGCCGCAGGCGCGCATTGCAACGAGCACGTTTGCTACGCCAAGCACATTGACGCGAACAGCCATGGAGGCGTCCCGCATTGCTGAATCCACACCATAAGCGGCAAGGTGTGCCACGGCATCCGGCCTCAGCTTTTCGAAAACGGCGCACAAAGCATCGGTATCGGTGATGTCGGCGGGCGTGTATTGGTAAACGCCGCCCAAAGAATGAAGCCGCCAAAGCGGTGCATCGGGCAAATCGAGCACCAGCGATTGCGCTCCGGATTCACATAGGCAGCTGACAAGATGAGCACCGATAAAGCCGCTGCCGCCGGTGATTAGTATTCTTTTACCTGACAGCGCGCCTGTTGTTGACATAGAAGCTTTCCTGTCCTTGACCGAGAGTATAGATGTTTTGTGGTGGGTGCGCATCGGCATAGATCAGCGAATCGCCAAGCCCCTTCGCGCGCAAGGCCTGCAGTATCGTGCGCAGGTGCAGCAGGTACGGCGTATAAATGTGGCGCTTCACATCCGCGCTGAAGGAAAGCGGCTCGAGCTTCCATAAATCATAGCGGTTCTCATTGAAAATATTCAAACTGCCAAAATGATAGCAGATCAGCTTTTCGCTGCCGATGTACACATCGCTCCCGCTGCGATTGACAGCCAGCCCCAAAGTGTTATTCATCACAATATTCCAAGGGGCTGCAACGATGCCGCGGCGGTTGTTAATTTTGATGGAAACAAAATTGTCGGGTATCTGCTGCAGGTATTTTTGATCGCCCCAGCGATCAGCACGGCTGTGATCGTTGTAGCACCACTCCGTGCATTTTTGCAGCCACCACTCGAGCACCTTGAGCGATTCGGCAGATTTGGAGAAGCCGATCAGCCCGGCCTGAAAAATGCCATGTGCATCCTCAAGCTGCCGCGTTCCAAGCTGGCGGCACAGCAGTGTCGCATAGCCCTTCCACGTATCATAAATCGGCTGCGGATGAGAGAAGAAGTAAATGTCCGAGTCGCAATACAAAAGCTGCTGCACATTGTATTGTGACAGCACGAATGAGCAAAGCGCAGGCTTCATCGTCCAGCAGTATTCGGCGAGCGTTTTGGATTCGCGGGTGGCCCGTATGGCGGGCGTTTCCACCTCGGATGCACGCAGCAGTCTCACGTTTGTGAGTGCGCAGCGGCTGAGCAGCGCGTGTGTGGCTTCGTCCATGCAGCATATCCAAAGCCTGAAGTTTTGAACATGCTTTTTGATCGATTCGTACAGTGCCAGTGTTTTCACAACATAGGCTCGGCTCGATATGGTGCAAAATGCATAGGTGCCATCCCAGCCGGTGATCTCATTGTTGCGTGCTGATAAGATATACGGTGACTTGGCATCCGAAAAGCTTTTCGGAGAAAAAAACGGCTTCATATCACCAAACTGTGAACCGATAAAGCCGATGTTGCGGCTAAGCTGCGTCAAATACGGCAGGTAGATCGCGTTTTTCACGTCCGGCCTTATATCAAGCTGCGCCAGATGCCAAAGATCGAACTCGTTTGGGCTGAAAACATCAAGGCAGGCAAAATGGAAAACGACAAGCGGATCGCCGTCTATAGTGATTTGTCCGTTGCGATTGCCGATGGCATAATTGTTGTTGTAAACGGTGTTCCACGGCGCCGCGTCTATGCCTCGGTGTGTCGATATCTTCACATTGCCGAAAAGCAGGGGAATTTCATCGAGATATTTCTGATCGCCCCAGCGATTATCCTCCGGCTGAGCGCTGCACCACTCGCGGCATTTGCCTTTCCACCAAGACAGCGCGGCAAGGCCGTCCGTATCGTTGCGAAAACCGATCACACCTGCTTGGTATTTGCCGTATTTTTGCTCCACCCAGCCCACATCTCTCTGTGCGCACAGATACACCGAAGCGTTGCCAAAGTCCGAAAAAAGTATTTGCGGATCGCCAAAAAAGCAAACGTCACTGTCGCAGTAGAGCACTGAGGGTAGCCCGCGATCCTGCAAGAGATGCATCATCAAATGGCTTTTAAGCGTCCAGCAGAATTCGCTCGGCGTACGCGAAGCGGCCAGCCCCGTGATATTCTGGCTGTGCATCTCGCTAAGCGCGATCGGGACACAGTTTTTCAGCTTAAGCCGGCTTAGTGCGTGATAGGTCAAATCATCGGTGCAGCACACATACAGCACATATTGGCTTGATACCGCTTCGAGTGAACGGCAAAGCGTAACCGCCTTGAACAAATATGTGCTTCCGGCTATGGTGCAGATATGAAAACGCGCCTGATGAGAAACCTGCGGGCTGATTTTCGGCACAGCTGCCGGTATTGGCACAGTGTGTCTTGCAGCTTGCGCATACCATGGGCGATACCCGATGGGCGGGCGCGGAGAGGCAGCATGATTTGGCTGCGGCATGACAGCGCTTGCCGCGGGCGGCGGTGCAGGCGGCTCATATGAAGACGGCGCAGCTGAAGCTGTGATAAAATCGGCTTGCTGTGCTGTATTGCTTGCCGTTGTTTTCTCTGTAAACAGCCATGCAGGCATCATTTTGATCGATTTACTCATGACAATCACCACATTATCCTTTCGTTTAATTCAATATATGTTGGAGGCCAAAAATATGTACGGCGGCTAAAAGCCGCCTCTGCCTGTCGAGAAACTCTCAACTGTCATGCTGAGTGAGGCGAAGCATCCCCAAACGACCCGCTCATAGAAGGGGATTCGCCTGCCTGTACCCTTGGGTGTGACCCGAGGGGTATCAATCGCTTTGCTCCTTCAGAATGACCAAAAAGAACTTTTTTGAACTCTGCAGCAGCCAAAAAGCCGCCTCTGTCTGTCGAGAAACCGCGTTATATCAATAGTCACTTACCTTAGAATACAGCCGATGATAATTGTGACGAGCAGTGATCAGATCCTTATAAGTGTCGATGCCGATCCAGTACCCATCATGCTTATACACGGCCAGCTCGTCGATGGCCGTAAGTTTTTTAAGCAGCGTCGTTTCCAGCGAACAGCGCGGCTCGTCGTTCAAATATTGAAAAACAGCTTTATTGAACGCGAAGAATCCTGCGTTGACAATCAGATTCAGAATCGGTTTCTCCCGAAACGCCGTGGCGACACCGGCTTTCACGGTGAGTATACCGTAATTGCTTTTGTAATCGACGCCCGTCACGGTTGCCATACGGTCCATCCGTTTGTGATAATCGAGCAGCTTGTCGATGTGCACATCGCCCACGCCGTCTCCGTACGTGACCAAAAAAGGCTCCTGCGTGATATACTTTTCCACTATCTTCACGCGTGCGCCCGTTTGGGTATCCACGCCGGTGTCCGCAAATGTGATGTGCCAGTTCTGCTCATTTTCATTGAGAAATGTGATGCTGTTATCCGAAAGCGAGAGCTTGTAATCGTGATTGTTCACGGCGTAGCTGTTGAAATAATTGCGTATCATATCGCCCTTGTATCCGAGCGGCAATATAAAATCGCATACACCGTGCCGGCTCAGCATATTCATGATGTGCCAGATGATAGGCTTGCCGTTTAAATCAGAGAGCGCTTTTGGCATGCTTTGGCCCGGTCTGTTCATCCGAATGCCTTTTCCGCCGCATAGTATGACCGCTTCCATAAGTCTTTCCCTCCTCGTTTCGCAAATCAAGGTGCCCTGCCTGCTGCAAAACGCGGCAGCCGCGGCCTTATATGATAATATATGTGTTCTATCTAAATATGTTCATTTATAGATGTTCTCAAAACCCACATACCCCACTATAATGCAAATGCTTTTTGCTCATAGTCAGCCCTCTTTTTATATAATGTTTTCGATATGCGCGATAAGCTGCTGCGCACGCTTTTTGGCGCTGTGCCGTTCTCTGACCATCTCGTACCCGCGGTGGGCGATTTTGCTGCCAACCGAGTCATAATGCTGCGCATAATAGAGCGCCTTTTCATAAAAGTCATTCGCATCAATGTTGATGAAGTTGCCGCCGGGAAGAAAGCCTAAGTCTCTGGCATCTGTGGAATCCGGCGCAAGCAGCAGTGTGTTGCACGCAGGCACTTCGAAGTATTTGATCAGCATTTTGTGATAGATCGAATCATCCGTCAAAAAGATTTTGGCCTTGCTGATCTCTTTGGCATACCGGCGGCCAACAATATGCACGGCTTCGTTGTATGAACCGACATCATAGCCCGGATGCGGATGATACACAAAGCCGGGTAATTGCTGCATGTGCTCAAGTATCAATGTGCGAAGCGGATAGATATGCGCATCCACACAGCCCATCAGCAGATAATCATAGCTTTTCTCCTGCCTGTCGTCTCGAAACACGTTGGTATTCACCCAGTGCGGAAACCATATCATGCGATCCGCAAATTCCGGATAGTGCTGCAAAAAATACGAGCGGTAATGCACAAACAGATGCCGGATATTGTTGTCGTGTATAAAGGCTTTGCGCTCGTCTGTTTTGTAGTGCAGATCATGCATGATGATGCCAAAGGGCAGCCTAAAGCGATCAAGCCCGCTGATTGGCGGGCAGCGCGTGGGACGCAGATCGCCCAGCAGCACAAAGTCGGGCTTTTGCGGCAGCGCTTGCACGATGTCATTGATATCACCCGGTTCGTACCACTGCGTCAAATTGACCAGCTTTTTAAGCTCATTTGCCAGATATACCGTGTTTTTCTCGATGCCTTGGCGCCAGTCTTTGGTGACAAACAATAGATTCATAGCGTTTCACCCTTTTGGCCGCAATGCCGCGCAGATACAATTTGTGATGCCACACAGATAATATATTGTACGCCGGAGCGTTTGTTTTGTGACGAATCGGCATGCGTTTATTCTGCTTCTGTGTTTTTTGCCATATGTGTCGATGAAATGTCTCTCATGGGGGAGTAGCCGCCATGCAGCCTGTATCCGTTGTGATACCGCTTACATTTAAAAAAAGATTAAAGTGACAATATATATGACGCACCTTTTATTGACTCCAAAACGCAGCAATGATAATGTAAGATAAAAGAAAAAAGGAAATTCTGATATGGACTCAGTATTTGTCAAAGAAGCAGCATTGAACCTCGGGGCGGATATATGCGGTATTGGAAGTGTTGAGCGGTTTTCTGAAGCGCCCAAAGGCTTTCATCCCAAAGACGTGCTGCCCTCATGCGCATCGGTGATTGTTTTTGGTATAAGATTTAATGCCACAACGATGAACGCGACTTCGGCTAACCCGTATACCGTGGCGCGCAACACTGTTGCGGAAGAGTTGAACAGAATTGCGTGTAAGCTTGCTCTCGTTATTGCGGATGCAGGGTATGACGCTGTCCCAATAGGCTCGGTAGGTTGTGACAAATACGATGATGACACACAGAGATACTTAGGTGCCATTTCCTTAAAACACTCGGCGGTTTTATGCGGGCTTGGGAAAATGGGGAAAAACACAATACTTGTTAACGACAGGTTTGGAAACATGCTCTGGCTCGCCGCGGTGTTGACTTCGGCGAAGCTTTCAGCAGATCCGATTGCCGCTTACGAGTCGTGTATCGACGGTTGTACGCTTTGTATTGACAATTGCCCAGTATCGGCGCTTGACGGGACAACGATAAACCAGATTGCTTGCCGCGATTATGCTCTTGGGTCGAGAAATGGCGGGGAGTGGAGAATTCACTGTTTTACGTGCAGAAAGGTTTGTCCTCAAAAGCTTAGTATTCAACAATAACATCATAAGGGCTTTTCATAAGTGTATAATCATCATTTAAAAACTAACGGAATTATCCCTTCTTGTAGTGTTGCTTGATTTTTATTAATTTGTTTGTTATTATATGTGCATAATTAACATATATAGGAGTATTGATATGGCTACACCTACTCCATCTCCTGAAACATACGATTTTTTTATTGCTAATAGTGGGCTATGGAGTTTTCTAGCAACAGTTTCAACTCTTATCATGGTTATAATTACATACATTTCTTTAAGAGAAAATGTATTAGCAAGACGATCCCAATTGCAGCCAAATATAATTATTGATTTTGTTATCGAGTATTTTTATATCTTGCAAATTGTAATTAAAAATACAGGTAACAATCCAGCTTTAAATGTTAAAATAACAATTGAACCAAATATAAATCATCCATTTAACAATATCAAATTTCTAGCACCTAATTCTGAAATGAGACATCCTGTGGATTATCTAAAAGAAGATTCAAAAATCATTGAAGAATATAAGATTCTCATTTCATATTCAGATGTCTATAAAAAACTACACAAAAATTCATATACTATTAATATAAAGCCATTGTTACAATCTTACTTGAATCATAAACCGAATGATTTAGCAGATATAGCTAAAGGACTTGACGGTCTTGTAAAAGTTTTAGAATCGCCATATTTTAGGAAATAAAAACTAAATTGATTTTTTTATTAATTCGAGTATTTTATTTAAAGCTTCTTTTATTTCATTTCTTTCAATTGAACGGTTATAAATTGTCAATATAAAATCCACATCAACATAACCATCTTCTTGTCCTAAAGGAATACGATACACTAACCTAGATGGATAAACATTTTTCATACTAATCACTCCTTCATCTTATTTTTTTATTGATATTTATAGGTAAGTTATGGTATTATCCAGCCAAGTGATAATAAGATATTCAAGTTAGACATCCCCAACAAGAATTGATAGGAAGCTCCTATTAGATGAAAGGAGAAAGCTTTCCTATCAAATCAGAAAGGGGGTTATAAGCTACTTGAGTCCTACGCTTGTTATCGCAATTATTGGTCTTATTGTTAATGTGGGTAGGCTAGTTGTTTCTTTAATAACACTACTACAGAAACAATAAGCCAGTTAACGAAAATGGACTGTTTCAGTGCAGTCTGTTTTCGTCTTATCCCATTATCACAATCTGTCTCAATACCATATCAAACATATCGCTATTGCGGTTGTTGTATCTGAAGCAAAATTCGTTTACGTAAGCCTGCAAATACTCTACAGATACATGATGATATATGCCATAGATACCGCGCTTGAGTACCGCCCAAAAGCTCTCTATGTTGTTTGTATGCGTTCCATTATAATCACTAAAGGCTTTTGTATGGTCAACTCTCAAGTGGATGAATTTATGCTTGCTCAAAGTGTTATAGCTTCTAAATTCATCCGTCACAACTACGTTGTTGTTTTCCTGCTTAGATACCTTATTCAAGGTCCATTAACTGTTTTGCAGTTAATTTCTTTCCTTCTTCATTCGGCATTGCTACTTTAGCAAACACCTTCTTGTTGTTTCTGTCTATCACTCCGACTACTGGTGTTTTATCTGTACCCCTACCACGTTTGTTTGAAGGCTTGTTATCATTGTCGTTATTATGCTCATTTTCCTTGCGTGGTCTACCTCCCACATACGTTTCATCAATTTCTACAATTGTATCTACAAACTCTTTATGTTCAGCATTACCCATTGCCATTCTAATTTGCTGAAGCATACGCCATGCGGTTTTGTAAGTTACTCCGATTTCACGTTGTAGTTGAAGACCACTAATACCTTTTTTGGGGATAATTCCGAAAACTAATAATGAAACAATACATCTTGACATCGCAAGTTAGCCGTGTTAAACTTTTTTCGGATTTATATATCAGATTACTGGAGGTGGCTATGACACTCGAACAGGTGCCTTGCGGCAATACCGTCAAGGTGATCAAGCTTAATGGTGAGGGTGCCGTCAAGCGCAGGATTATGGATATGGGCATCACGAAGGGCACAGCGCTTTTTGTGCGCAAGGTTGCGCCGCTGGGAGATCCGATCGAAATCACGGTCAGAGGATACGAGCTTTCCGTCAGAAAGGCCGATGCCGCAAACATTCACGTGGAGTGATTTTTTTTGCAGCATGGATTAGCAATAGCTAACATTAACAGGGAGGAACACGCATGTCAATCAAAATTGCGCTGGCGGGAAACCCCAACAGCGGCAAAACTACATTATTTAACGCGCTGACCGGCAGCACGCAGTATGTGGGCAATTGGCCGGGCGTAACGGTGGAGAAGAAGGAAGGGCGAATCAAGACTGTCAAGACCGACGCTGTGCTTGTCGATTTGCCAGGCATTTACTCGCTCTCGCCCTATTCGCTCGAAGAGGTGATCGCACGCGATTTTATCATCAATGAAAAGCCGGAGGCTATCATCAATATTGTCGATGCGTCGAATCTGGAGCGCAATCTCTACCTAACCACACAGATACTTGAGCTCGGCGTACCCACGGTGGTGGCGCTCAACATGATGGATATTGTGGATAGGCGCGGCGACACCATTGATACAAAAGCGATGGAGAAGCTGCTTGGGTGCCCCGTTGTGCCCATATCGGCCGTCAAAATCAATGGGCTCGATACGTTGGCAGAGTTAGCGATATCGGCTCAAAAGAGCAGCAAACCAAAGCCTCAGTCTTTTTCCAAGCATATTGAAGAAGCGCTGGCACAGATACTGGCAATCGCACAAAAGCAAAGCGCGCTTTCTGCATACGAGCCGCGCTGGCTGTCCGTCAAGCTGTTCGAGCGCGATGAGGAGCTGCTGAAAAAAGCGGGGCTTGCTCAGGATGTGCAGCAGCGCATCGAAGCCGTCATTGCCGCAGTGGAGCAAAGCCAGGACGATGATTCAGAGAGCCTGATCACCAACGAGCGTTACGAGTGTGTTGCGGCGCTGCTTGCGGGCCTGTTTGTCAAAAAGCAGCGGCCGAGGCTGTCCGTCTCCGATAAGATCGATAAGATCATGACCAACCGCTGGCTGGCGCTGCCGCTGTTTTTTCTGATTATGTGGGGCGTCTACTTTGTTTCGATTCAAACAGTGGGCAACTGGACGATCGGCTGGGTGGAGGAGATCATCGAATGGATAGGCGCTGGCGCCATGTCGCTGCTTGAGGGATGGAACGCGTCCGAATGGGCCATCAGCCTTGTGGTGGATGGCATCATCGGCGGCGTGGGCGCTGTGCTCGTCTTCGTACCGCAGCTGATGATACTGTATCTGTTCATATCAATACTTGAGGACTGCGGCTACATGGCGCGCGTGGCGTTTATCATGGACCGTATTTTCCGCCGTTTCGGGCTTTCGGGCAAATCGTTCATACCGATGCTGATCGGCACGGGCTGCTCGGTTCCTGGCATCATGGCCTCGCGCACCATCGAGAACGAAAACGACAGAAAGATGACGATCATGCTGACGCCGTTTATACCGTGTGGTGCCAAGCTGCCCGTATTTGCGCTGTTTGTCGCGCTGGTTTTCCGTGAAGCGTCTTGGGTCGGCCCGTCGATGTATCTTGTCGGCATCGTGATGGTGATACTCTCGGGCATCATACTCAAACGCACGCGACTGTTTAAGGGCAAGCCCGCGCCGTTCGTGATGGAGCTGCCGGCATATAAGCTGCCGCGAATCAAGGGCGTGACAATACACATGTGGGAGAAGGGCAAGGCGTTCATCATCAAAGCGGGTACAATCATCTTTGTTGCGTGCGCCATCATCTGGTTTTTGCAGTCGTTCTCATTCTCGTTTGAGTATTTGGGCGAAGAGGGCATAGGCGAAAGCATGCTGGCCGGTATCGGACAGATGCTGGCACCAGTGTTTGCGCCGCTCGGATTCGGCGAATGGCCGCATGCCGTGGCCACGGTTACAGGCTTTGTCGCTAAAGAGGTTGTGGTGTCCACATTCGCGCTGCTTGAGCCCGTGGGCGTGGCGTTTACAGCGGTGAGTGCCTATGCGTTCATGATATTCACGCTGCTTGCGGCTCCGTGCTTTGCGGCGATCGGCGCAATCAAGCGTGAGATGGGCGGCTGGAAGTGGACGCTGATCGCGATCGGCTACCAGACAGGCCTCGCTTACCTGCTGGCGCTGCTCGTCAATCAAATTGGACGGCTGGTGCTGCCGAGTGCCGAAATGATCTATTTGCAGGGCGATTTGGAAGCTGTGGGTGAGGAAGCCATCACCAGCATCGAGCTGCTCGAGAACCCGATGGTGTACATACTCGGCGCGATTATTGTGGCGGTGCTCGTGATTGGATTGGTTTCACTGATCAAACGAATCGGCAGGCCGCGTCAGCTGCCGGGGCCGGGCATGCCGTTATAGGAGAAGAGTAATGATTGACTTCATCATCATCGGCGCAGTGGCACTGCTGCTGACGGCTGTCATCATCGGTGCTGTGCGCCGCAGGAAAAAAGGCGGTGGCTGTGCCGGATGCAGTGGCTGCGGTATGTCGCGGCCTTCAGAGCAAGAATGCAAAGACTGCGAGAGCAAGCAACGCTAACGCGACAATACAACGTGGCGTAATACTGAAAAAACGTAGGGGCCGGTCTGTGACCGGCCCTTGGCCTATCAAACTCCGCTGTCGCGCAGAGCGCCAGCGAATAATCAAAACCCGCTGTCATGCTGAGCGCCAGCGAACATTCAAACCCCGTTGTCATGCTGAGCGCCAGCGAATAATCAAACCCCACTGTCATGCTGAGCGCCAGCGAAGCATCCCATGAAATCTGATGAGAGTGATTGAATCGCAATCATCACACAGTTTGGGATTCCTCGCCTTCGGCTCGGAATGACAGGAATCGTTCGGCATGACAGCTTTTATTCGTGCTGAGCGCCAGCGAATAATCAAAACCTGCTGTCATGCTGAGCGCCAGCGATACCCCCTTGGGGCATTGACTACCATTAATATCCATGTTATGATCTATGAATCTCCAGACAAATCAATAAGGAGAAAACATGAGTAAGATACTGAAAACTATATGTTTATTGGCAGCGATAACAATGTTTTTATTGGGATGTCAAACTGAACGAATCAGCAATGCGAACGAGAGCGTTGAAAACATCGTGCATTCGAACCAGAATACCCAGTATATTATCGATGCTAATTTGATCAAAAGCATACAAGCGTTTTCGGTAAACCAAACCGAAACACTTTTTGCTGACAATGAGAATATGTGCTATTCACCGTTAAGCCTGTATCACGGCCTTTCTATGCTGTCCTGCGGAACAAATAATCATTCCTTGGCTCAGATAATGGAAGTTTTAGGAATTGACGATGTGGATGCGCATCATCAAAACATGCGTAAGCTGTATCAAAGCTTATATCATCGAGCTGATCAGCACAATTTTCTTATTGCCAATGCCGTATGGACCAATAAAAATGTGGATGTTAAAGAGGTCTTCAAACGCATAATCGCAGAAAACTATTTTGGAGTGGTAAACAGTGTTGATTTTTCTGATCCTTCGAAGGTGGCTAAAGTCATATCGGAATGGATTGCTGATAATACTGACCAAATGATAAAGCCGGAGGTTATCGTGTATTCGGGTACAATTGCAATGTTGGTCAATGCTATGTACTTGTCTGATACATGGTGTGAAGGTTTTGAGGAGCGCTTTACGCATGAAGATGCGTTTTATATGTCGGATAATAAGACTGCAACTGCAACATACATGCAAAAAACCGAGTATGGGTACCCCTTTAGGGCAGATGATAACGCTGTTTATGTGTCATTGCCGTTAAAGAATATCGGTGAGATGGTTTTTATTTTGCCGAATAAAGATATAGACAGTATAAATCTATCGGCGTGCATCGAAAATTATATCAACAATAAGATGCCCTTACAGACCGCTGATAAAATGTCAATCAAAATACCTCAGATGAGTATAGATTGTGATTTGATGCTGAAAGACTATTTAAATGGTATTGGGATAGACGATCCGTATTTTATTGCCGATTCAGTCTCAGAAGTACGTCAGGGAACAGCGCTTGAGCTCAATGAATATGGCATAAAAGCCGCTGCTTATATGTCAATCAGAGCCGATTCGCTTCCGTATGAAGGTAATGATATGTTTGAATTTCATTTGAACCGGCCTTTTGTGTTTATGGTTATAAGTCACGATAAGATACCGGTTTTGATCGGCAAGATGGTCAGTCCATAATGCGAAACCCGTTCAAAGCCTGTTCCGATTACGGTGCAGGCTTTTTTCAGACTGCTGTCATGCAGAGCCGCTCAACACCAAAACTCGCTGTCATGCTGAGCGCCAGCGAACAATCAAAACCCATTGTCATGCTGAGCGCTAGCGAATAATCAAAACGCACTGTCATGCTGAGCGCCAGCGAAGCATCCCATGAAATTTGATCATAGTGATTAAGTCGCCATCATCATATAGTTTGGGATTCCTCACTGCGTTCGGAATGACAGGAATTGCGTCCGGAATGACAGGAAACGTTCGGGAAGACAGCTTTTCATTCGTGCTGACGCCATAAAATAATCAAAACCCGCTGTCATGCTGAGCGCCAGCGAAGCATCCCATGAAATTTGATCATAGTGATTAAGTCGCTTTCATCATATAGTTTAGGATTCCTCGCCTTCGGCTCGGAATGACGGGAAACGTTCGGAATGACAGGAATTGCGTCCGGAATGACAGGAAACGCTCGGGAAGACAGCTTTTCATTCGTGCTGAGCGCCAGCCGAATAATCAAAACCCGCTGTCATGCTGAGCGTTAGCGAAGCATCCCATGAAACCTGATGAGAGTGATTAAACCGCTTGCATCACACAGTTTGGGGTTCCTTAAATTGTGCAGATGCTTTTTCTGCCGTATTCGCGCGCTGCTGTTCGCATAAATATCACCAAGGGGTGATGGAAATGCGGGCAAAATGGGCGCTGCTGCTGGCCTGGCTTCTGGGGCTGCTGATGCTGCTGACTGGCGGGTGCGCGGCAAAGCAGACGGCGCAGGCGGAAGAGCTTGAATCACGCGTGAAGCTGCTGGAGCAAGCCATGGCGCATGTGGGCGTTTGCAGTCCGGAGGATGCGGTGGATGTGTGGGTGCAAGGCCTTATGGAAAGAAGCGCTGCGATGCAGTATGCGGTGATGTCACCGGCGCTTAAAGCACAGTACGCAAAGGCGCTTGAGAAAACCGCGCCAAACTGGGTAACGGGCGTATCAAGCCCGTGGGTTAATGGCTACAGCGTTTTTGATGTCAGTGAGATTTCACCGGATATGCGGCTTTTTTCGCTGTCCATCACAACGCAGACATCAGCCGGCGCGGCTGATAGCTATCTGGCTGTTCTCGCGCTCGAGCCTGATGGTGCTTTTTGGCGCATCGGCGGTATCTGTACCGATGAGGAGCTTCTTATTTACACGGGTTTTAATGAGTAGCGCGGACGCAGCACCTGTGCCGAGAACGGCAGCAGAAACTGCGGCAGGCCGGACGCGTAGGGCGCAACCTGATACTGCTGATAGTAGACCACAAGGCCTTCTGGCACAATGAAAAACTGATTCGTATTGAAATACCGTGCCGCGAGCGCCTCGTAATCATCGAAATAGGCTCCGCTGCCCTCCTCGATCTGCGCAGCCATCTGGGCCGTCACGTCACGGATGACAACGGCCTTGTAGGGCTCGACGCATTTGAAAAAGCGGGCCATCGGCATGCGCCGCGCACAGCAAAGGTCCCACGTTTCTGCATGGCGTATTGTGGAGCCGTGCGCGCCGCCTGTATAGCGATAAGCGTCGTAATACAGTGAGAGTGTGCAGTCTTGATTGTAGGCGATTGTGGTGGTGTACACCGCCTCAAAAGGACGAAACGGCATGCCGTCGCTCCGAAAGCTTTGCAGCGCGCGTACAGCCTGACAGTACAGACTCTGGCAAAGCTGCTGACGGCATATGGCGGCTCTGTTGCGGTGATGGCGGTTCATCATATTGGCGGCAGCGCCAAATACGGGGGACGAAAAATAAGGGTACTGCAGTGAATACTTCAGCACCAGATCATCTCCAAAACAAAGGTCCTCGTACGTTTCTTGTATTTTTATATCCATTTCATCCGGCTCCTTCCTTCTTTCAGCATATTCACGGCAAGGGCCGTTCATGCGCTGTTTTGTATCACTGCATCTTTACAAACCACACAAAACATTGTAATTTAGAGATGGCACAGCAAAAGATGAAGAGGAGACGAGTATGAGGGAATTTGGCGTTAGCAGCAGCGGCCGTTCGGCCTATCTTTACACGATCGAAAATGCGCGGGGTATGCGCGCACTGATCACCGATTTTGGTGCGGCACTGGTTTGCCTGTTTGTGCCCGATCAAAACGGTCATGAGGTCGACGTGGTTTTGGGCTTTGATACGCTTGCGGAGTACGAGGAAAATCCGCCTTATCTCGGCGTGACGGTGGGCCGTTTTGCCAACCGCATCGTACGCGGCCAGTTTTCTCTTGAGGGCAGAGAATACCGCCTTGACTGCAACGACGGTGTCAATCACCTGCACGGCGGCCTTGTCGGCTTTGACAAACGGCTGTGGAATGCATCCCAGACATCAAGCAATGCTGTGACGTTCGCGCTTTTCAGCCCCGATATGGATCAGGGCTATCCGGGCAACATCATCGTCAGCGTGCGCTATGAGATCACAGACGAAAACGCGCTGCAAATCAGCTACAGCGGCCTTAGCGACAAAGCCACGCTGTTGAGCCTGACCAACCATTCGTATTTCAATCTTGCAGGGCAGGGCGCGCATTCGATATACGATCAGCACCTGCGCATTGATGCCGATCAAATCGCCCCGATCGACGCAAACGGCAGCGTGACGGGCGAGATGATGGACGTTTCGGGCACGCCGTTCGATTTTCGTTCCGGTAAAAAAATCGGCGCGGATATCGGCGCGGATCACCCGCAGATACAGTACGCGAGCGGCTTTGACCACCATTTTTTCTTAAACCACAGCGGCAGTGCGGCTGCCGAGGCCTATTGTGAGAAAACTGGCATCAGCATGGCGCTCATCACCGATCGTCCGGGCGTGCAGCTTTATACGGGCAATTTTTTGACCGAGGGTATGCCGCTTAAAGGCGGACACAAAGCCACCAAGAACCGCGCTTTTTGTCTTGAGACGCAGCTTGCGCCCGATGCCGTCAACAAACCGCAGTTTGGTGACAACGCGGTACTGCCCGCAGGCGCGTGTGCACATTATCAGACAAGCTATGTGTTTTCCACAAAACGCCCTTCATGGGTGTAAGCAGACGATTCTGTAACGTACAGCAACGCAAAATATACGGCTTGACACCAGGCTGCAAAGCTGTTATTTTATATCACAGAAACGCGTAAGGAGACGAATCAGCCGATGAAAAAACAGTAATCCGATAAAAATGAAGAAGCAGGCCGCTGTATTGGGTGGCCAAAACGCTTTGAGGATTACTGTTTTATTTTCATAAATGATTGATAAACGTGCGGTTTTTACCGCGCAGTAATCCTCTCTGTAAAAGGAGTGGATTTTTTGTTGCTTGAAATAAACAATTTGGAGAAAAGCTACGGCTTGCAAACAGCTGTATCGGTCAAAAGGCTGGTGCTTGGTGCGCATGACAAGGTAGCCGTGGTTGGCAAGAACGGTGCGGGCAAAACAACGCTGCTACGGCTGATTGCCAAGGAAGAGGAGCCGGATGCAGGACAGATACGGCTGCGCGGCCATATCGCTGTGATCACGCAGCTGGCCGGACAGGATGCGGATACCAAAAGCGGCGGGGAGGCCACGCAGCAGCGAATTGATGAGGCGCTTTATCAAAACCCTGATCTGCTGCTGGCCGACGAGCCCACATGCAATCTCGATATTGATGCCATACGCAGCCTTGAGGCGCGTCTGCGTGGTTTCAATGGTGCGCTGCTGCTGGTTTCGCACGATCGGGCGCTGCTGCAGGCGGTGTGCGATAAGGTGTTCGACATCAAGACGGGTACGCTATACGGCTGCGGCTATCTTGATTATGTGGCGCAGAAAAAGATTGAAGAGGCCTCAAAGGCAGCACGGTACGAAGCCTACGCGGCAGAGAAAAGCAGGCTGAAAAAAGTGGCCGAGGAGAAAGCGCGTCAGTCGGCGCGCGTTAAAAATGTACCAAGACGCATGGGCAATTCGGAAGCGCGGCTGCATAAAATGGGCGGCCAGAGCGCCAAAGCCAAGCTCGACAGCGCGTGCAAAGCGGCACGCACAAGGCTTAATCAGTTGGAAAAGGTGGAAAAGCCGTATGCGGAAAAGGAGATCGTTTTCGATCTGCGCGGTGAGACGCTGCACAGCGACGTGCTGGTCAGCATCAGCGGTGTCAGCAAGGCTTACGGCAGCAAAACAGTGCTGCGCGACTGCTCCTTCGCGGTGCCGCGCGGCAAAAAGACGGCGTTGATTGGTGCGAACGGTGCGGGCAAAACCACGCTGCTCGATTTAATCGCGTCGGGCGGCACAGGCATCCATCAATGCGCGCGGCTCAATATCGGCTATTTTAAGCAGGACATCAGCCTGCTCGATCTGGATAAGAACCTGCTGCAAAATGCGATGGAAGGCTGCGTGTACAATGAATGCTTTGCGCGCACGATACTGGCGCGGCTGCACTTTTGGCGCGATACACTTGGCAAAAAAGCGGGTGTGCTCAGCGGGGGAGAGCGCATCAAGCTGGCGCTGGCGTGCATCATGCTGCGCGGCTTCAATCTGCTGATGCTCGATGAACCGACGAACTATCTGGATGTCATCTCGCGCAACGCGCTCGAATCGGTGCTTTGTGCCTATCCGGGAACGGTGCTGTTCGCGTCGCACGATCGCGCGCTGCTTGAAGCGGTGGCGGATCGCATCGTTCTGATCGAAAATGGTGCAGCGCACACGTTTGAAGGGGGCTGGCATGCGTATCAGCAAGCGCATGGCTGAATAAACGCATAGCCTTGTCTTTTCGGGACAAATTGTGGTATGATGTAAAAAACCAAGAAAGCGGATTGGGAGATTTTTTAAATGAAAAAGCTGACGCTTGTCATATTGGTGCTGCTTCTCGTTTTCTCGATAAGCCTTTCGGTGGCACATGGCGTGCCGGACGATTTTGAGCTGATCAAGCTTGAAAGCAAAGGTGCCTATGTGTTTATGATACAGATGCGCCTTCGAGACCTTGGCTATCTGAATTACAGGCCGACCGGCATGTATTTTTCGATGTCGGAGATGGCGGTGCGCGAGTTTCAAGAGCAGAATGAGCTGCCTTCGGACGGGCATTTGGGTGAACAGACATTTGACAAGATGTTTACGAACGATGCGGTGCGAAAGCCATTGAGCAATAGTGTCGTTGTCAAATCAGGCCCGAGTGCCGTTGAAGCGCCAACGCAGTATGGTGAATTAGCCGATTGGTCTACCGTTGTGGATGAAAAATTCCCCGTGGGCGCAACGGCTACGATAACCGACTACAATTCGGGCAAGAGCTTTGATGTCAAACGAACAGGCGGCAAGGGGCATGCGGATGTGGAAGCGGTCGATTCGGCGGCTTACGCTGTATTCTTAGAATGCTTCGGCGGTGAACCCAACTGGGAGAAACGCTCTGTGTTCGTGAAAGTTGGCACCAGCTTGTATGCCGCTTCGTTGTTTGGGAATCCCAGCGGCGAGAGCACCATCACCAACAACGATATGGACGGCAGCACTTGCCTATACTTTTCGGGCAGCACATCGGATGTCCTCGGCTTTGTGGATAAGGAGCATCAAAGATGGGTGCTGCGCGCTGCGGGCCTGAGGATGGACTACAGCTCCATGCCCACAGCCGCAACGCAAACCGAATAGCACCATAAAACATGGACGGAAATTTTTGCCGCATTACCTTGTAAACGAAATAGCGCAATAAACGCAGGTCGGTCACACACCGGCCTGCGTTTTTTGTATCAACAATACAATACTCATGGCACTACTCTTTCAAGCATTCAAAATATTGTATATCGGCTTCTCTTTTCATTGCTTCCCTATATGTGCGGCTTATTGCTGCGGCAATAGCGTGAATTGATCAAGGCTCTCAAAGCGATACCCCAGCGCCTTCCATTCCGTGATCACGCTGTCCAGAACCTGCGCGTTGGTTGACGATGTGGAATGCAGCAGCACCACCATGCCGGGGTGCGTTCGCGTCAGCATGGTTTTTTTCGCATCGCTCTGCGAAGGCTGGCTGTCCTGCATCCAGTCTTTGTACGCAAAGCTCCAGAAAAACGTTTTGTAGCCAAGCTGCTGCGCGTATTGCAAGCTGCGTTCGCTGAATCGTCCCTCCGGCGGACGATAGTATTTGGGCATTTGAGTGCCCGTGGCATCGCGAAACAGTGTCTCTATGCCTTCCATTTCCGCCTTGAAAGCTTCAAAATCGCTCATCAAGGTCATGTCCTTGTGGTGTGTCGTGTGATTGCATACCAGATGCCCTTCATCGACCATGCGGCTGACAAGCTCCGGACTCGATGTGATATAGTGCCCGACAACGAAGAATGCGGCGGGCACATCGTGTTTTTTGAGCGCATCGAGTATCTGCGCGGTATAGCCGGCCTCATAGCCCGCGTCGAACGTCAGGTATATCACCTTATCGCTGCTGCTGCCAATCCAATACGCATCATATTGGCTGATAAACGCAAATTCAGGCTGCTCATCGGGCTGCAAACTATCTGCGCGCGGCATGAAATACCAGTTATAGGCTTTATCCGCTGAGTGCGCCCCTTGAAAAGCAGGCAGCTTGCGCGCGGCAAAGCACGCTTTGTCCGCAAAACCATGGCTCACAGCAAGCGCAAGCAGTACGACGTCTAAACAGGCAACAATAAAAACGATAAATCCTTTGCGCGTCATAACGCTCTTCCCCTTGCATGGTCTTTTCTATAGGCTATGCGCGCGGCGGGGCGGTTATGTTTTCGTGGCAGGGGTTACACCAACGGCTTGTCCAGAATTGCGTTCCCCGAAAAGCCGCTGTTTTCGGGGCGTATGTTTTATCAGCTGTAAATGGTGACGAACTTGATGGAATACAGGTCACACATCACAAGATCGTCGGAGAGCAGCGGCCGCAGCACGATGTAGCTGGCACCCACCTCGACAAGTATGCCCAGCCTGTCGACAAGCGCGCCGGATGTGCCGATCAAGAATTCAACGCGCATGCTTCTGCCAAGAAAATTGCGCAAAAATCCGGCCGTGAAATACGGGCTTTGCACCGTTGTCGGCGCGTCGCTGGAGAGAGGCGCAACAGGTGCGGCTGGCATTGGCATAAGCGGCTGCTGCTGCATATCGCCCGGCATCATGGGTCTGTCAGACGGTATCACTGGCCGATCAGACGGCATGACAGGTCGATCAGACGGCATCACCGATCTGCCGGACGGCAGACGGCTGGTATCGATACGCGCTTGTGTGTGCGCCGTCATGTTGCCGTGCGGCTGATTCATGGCGCTTCTCGTTTTGCTTTCGGGATAACTGTACGGATGCTTCATATGGTTATCACCCCCTTCTATTTTTTAGGTCAGCGCATAAAGCTGTGTCGGTATGTAAAAGCAATGCTCATGAATTCTGTTGAACTGAACGCCTGAACGGTTGTATGGGAAATAGGGCGGACAATCGATTCGAAACGGATTCATATACCAGAGCGTTTCGATCGCGCCGGGATGAACGTTTCCGGCCAGCGCCCAGTCGGCCACATCGTAATGGATTTGTTCCGGCGGCGTGTTCCACACATTCTGCGGATTGTATTGCCCGCCTATTGTGCGCAGATAACATGAAAACTGGCTGGGCTGCGTTAAGACAAGCCGCAAATCGCCTTGTCCTGTGCGTAAATACTCGCCATAAGGCACATGCACTCTGTTCATGACGGTTGTGGCGACAGCTTGCATACCGTCAAGCCCTTCGCCCTCAGCCTCGCACCGTATCATACGGGCAAAAAGCTCTCTTGCTCCAAATTCCATCGTCTATCACCATGCTTTTTAAGATTTTCTGCTTCGGCGCGTTTTGCATACAGTATAGTATATTGACTGCGCTCAAAAAGTGATAAAAACCAAGCAATAAATAAATGAACCACGCTTGGGATGTGACCATATAATAAAGCAGCCGATTTTCCAAAATACATAAAGGGATGTGATTTGAATTGGACATACATGTCGTTAAAGCGGGTGATTCGCTCTACAACATCGCTCAGCGCTACGGTGTGGGTGTGGATGCGCTTTACGCCGCCAATGAGCTCGGAGAGCTGCCTTATCTGGTGGTGGGGCAGACGCTGGTTATCCCCACGACGCAGGTGACGCACACCGTAATGGCCGGTGATACGCTGTTTAACATAGCACGGCGCTATGATACCTCGGTGGGCAGCATCATCGCGCTCAACAGCATCGCCGATCCGGACAATATTCAGCCGGGCCTTGTGCTGCGTGTGCCTGTGCGTGAAAAAAACTACGGCAACATCGAGGTGAACGCCTATATCGAGCCCAGCACGCCTCAGCGTGAAACGCAGATCATTCGGGAGGTGGGCGATTATTTGACGTACCTTTCTCCCTTCAGCTATCAGGTGCGCGCCGACGGCAGCTTAGCGCCGATTAACGATAACGCCATGCTGGCCGAGGCGCGTGCGCACCGTGTTGCGGCGCTGCTGACGATCACCAATTTTAGAGGCGGCAACTTTGATACCGAGCTTGTGGACAGCATACTGCAAAGCGAGGCGCTGCAGAACACGCTGATAGAGAGCATGCTCTCAGTAATGCGCGAGAAGGGCTATTACGGCGTTAATATCGACTTTGAACGCATATCACCCGAGAAGCGCGAAGCGTACAACAGCTTTTTGCGGCGTGTGGTGGCCGCGCTGCATCCGGAGAACTATGTGGTTTCCACGGCGCTAGCGCCCAAGGATGCGGACATACGCACCGGCGCGTGGCACGGCGCGCACGATTACGCCGCGCATGGAGAAATCGTTGATTTTGTGATCATCATGACGTATGAGTGGGGCTGGTCGGGCGGCCCGCCTTATGCCGTCGCACCAATCGATTTGGTTGAAGACGTGATACGCTACGCCGTCTCGGTTATACCCAGCCGCAAGATTATGATGGGCATGCCGCTTTACGGCTACGACTGGCAGCTGCCGTTTATGCCGGATGAGCGGTGGGCGCGCCGTTTGTCGCCGCAGCAGGCCTTGATGCTGGCCGCGCAGGAAGGCGCGGAAATACGCTTTGATGAACAGACGCAGACACCCACCTTTCAGTACTATGATGATAACAACGCACAGCACGAGGTGTGGTTCGAGGATGCGCGCAGTGTGCGCGCCAAGCTGATGCTCGTCAATAAATACGATCTGCGCGGTGTCAGCTACTGGGTGCTTGGCCTTCCTTTCCCGCAGAACTGGATTGTGCTCGACAGCCTCTATAACATCGTGAAAGTGGTGCCGTAATAAAGCATATGCGTCGGGCAGCGCTGTACGACAGCAGGATAGGCAATTGCTTATCCTGCTGCTCTTTTGTTACCCTGCTTTTTCTTGACGCTTATATGCTTGTGTTATATTATGGGCACAATGTTTGCGCGGAATTTGGCGCATTCAATCAGAATATCCGGTATTGCGGAGGGATAGATGAAGAACAAAACAACAGGGCGCAGAATACGCACGGCAGCACTCATTCTCGCTGCGGCACTCATATTGACGGTGGCAGGCCTTGTCATCAAGCAGGTGATCAAGGACGGTTACATAAACGACGATTTTAACGCTGTTTATATGAGCGAAAAATACCAGACACCTGTGGCGGTAGAAGGTATAGAGCTTATCGAGCAACAGGTCAGCTGCGGTTACGCTTGTATCCAAATGATCGCGCAGTGGCTGGGAGAAGATGTGACCGAGCAGTCTATGTTAAGACTAAACGACGGCAAAATATCCACAGCTTTCGGCAGCGGCTTTCGTGACGAGATGAATACGCAAATACCGGCGTATACAACCACACCATACACATACCTTAAAAACACGGAGTTGATCGACAAAATATACGAGAGCTTGGCAAATGGTCTGCCGGTGCCGGTGGGATTGGCGGCCATCTATCAGGACGGCGATGATGCATACTGGACGCTGCATTACACCGTTGTGACAGGCATGGATATTCCCGGCGACAGCGTCACTGTACTCGATCCATACGGCTATATAGAAGACTATACGATCGAGCGCTTTCTTCGTGCCACGCGATACGAGAGCTATGAAGATATGGATCTGTTTTTATGGTTGGGTTTCGCAGCAGGCTTTTTCGACAAGAACACAATCTATATCATGAGTTGATTTACAACACAAACGCAAGCAGTATCAATGGATAGGCGACCGCCATGTTTTTGCGTGCTGCGATATAAATGATACCGTACAGCACAGCGGCCAGCAGCGACAGCAGCCCCGATGAAACGCTCGCCTGTGTGAGCATGTGCACAAGCCCCCAAGTGATGCCCAGCAGCAGCCCGCCCCAAGGAAGCTTTTGTTGTTTCGTCCAAAGCTCACCCGCCTTCTGGCCAAACGCGATGATCAGCACCATCAAAACCACTTCGCACAGATAATACATGTATTGAAAAATGAACTTTTGCCAGCCGTTGTACGCAAATTCTTTGACCACCTTAAGCCCGTTCCAGTCGATTATACTGACGGTGATGCTGATTGCAAGCGCTGCCAGAGCAAACAGCCAGCCGAGTGCTGTGGGGCGTTGCTTGTACGACAGCACATCAAAATCATGCTTTCTCTTTGAGACGGTGTGCAGCGCGAAAGCGGCGAGCAACCACACAAAACAGGTGATCAACCAGTGAGCGATAGACTCGGCGGTGTTAAAATCGTTAAGTGACTTGCCGTATATCAGCGGCTCGATGAAGAAGGCCAGCAGCAGCTCAAGCCCAAGCCCCGCAAAAGCCAACAATGCAAGCAGTAGAAATCCCCAAGCTTTTTGACGCATGGCATTCACCTCTCATCAAGCACAGGCCAGTTCGTTTGGGCAAGAGCAGCCTTGAGCCCCGCATCTGGATTAACCGCCACGGGATGGCCCACAAGCTTAAGTATCGGCATATCGGAGAGGCTGTCCGCAAACGCGGTGCTGCTGTCCCAATCAACAGGCTGATCGGCAAACGCTGCGCGAAGACGCTGTGCCTTTTCGTCACCGCAGACGATATCCAAAGGTTTTGTGACATCCACAAAGCCGTTTTTATGATGCAAATCTGTGCCGATGATGGCATCAAAGCCCAGCGTGCCGCCCACATAGTCCATCAGCCGCGTATAGCCGCCGGAGAGCAGCACGGTATGGCAGCCCTTCTGCTGCGCCAGCTTGAATTCATTGAGCACGCACTCTCGCAGCTGCTGTACAATCAGCGCGGCACACTGCTCAAAAAATGCGTCCACCTGCTGCCATGTCATGCCGCAAAATATACGTGTAAAGCGCTGCAATGCCTTTTTGCGCATCTGCTCACGCGAGAGTGCGCCGAAAAGCTTGAGCTTATAGCGTATGTACATGCCGCCCACAGCCAGATACGTGGCATAAAGCCTTCTGCGCGAGCGCTTCTGCTTGCGCCACTGCGAGAGCAAAAACGGCAATGTGTCTTTGGGGAACAACGTACCGTCAAAATCGAAAACAGCCAGAACCATAGATCACTCCTTGATATGCTTCATGCTCAGCGCGATGCGTTTTTTGCCCGCGTCCACACCAATCACCTTAACTTTCACAACGTCGCCCGTTTTCACCACATCCATCGCGCGCTTGACGAAACGGTCAGCCAGCTGCGATATATGCACAAGCCCGTCCTGATGCACGCCGATATCCACAAACGCGCCAAAGTCAGTCACATTGCGCACGGTTCCGGTGAGCACCATGCCCTCTTTTAAATCCTCAATATGCATCACATCGCTGCGCAGTACCGGCTGCTCAAACCCCTCACGCGGGTCGCGCCCCGGCTTTTGCAGCTCGCTGATGATATCACGGAGCGTCGGCTCGCCGATGTCAAGCTGACGCGCAAGCTTTGGCAC
>OBJA01000542.1_pt1 | contig 32005 bp, 34 predicted proteins | sample 1519751 | NCBI WGS metagenome assembly OBJA01 (sample SAMEA3881238, study PRJEB22517) | soil metagenome | biome: lake sediment; feature: soda lake sediment; material: sediment, water from around vicinity | place: India | collected 2013-12-23 | depth 3 m
AATTACCGGAGAGTTTTTAGCAAAAAAAGGGTATAAAGTTTATGGCCTTTCGCGCTCTGCTGGAACAAGCACTTTAATTAATTTCTTGCCATGCGATGTTACTGATCTAACACAGGTTGAAAAATCATTTGCTTCTATTAAAGAAGATATTGATGCTGTAATTAATAATGCTGGAATTGGAATTAGTGGAGCAATTGAATATACAGACAATAAGGATATTGAAAAAATAATTAATGTAAATATTATTGGTGTTGTTAATGTTTGTAAAGTTGCTTGCCAATATTTAAGAAAAACAAAGGGTAAAATTATTAATATTGGAAGTGTTGCAGGCGAGTTGACCATTCCTTTCCAAGTGTTTTACTCAATGTCAAAAGTTTCTATTCAAGTCTTTTCTGAAGGCTTAGCAATGGAAGTAAAACCATTTGGCATAAAAGTTACAACTGTATTGCCTGGAGACACGAAGACATCGTTTACCCAAAATCGCAAAAAAACGGAGATAAAAGATACAATATATAAGGATAGAGTAGAAAAATCTGTTCAACGAATGGAACGCGATGAACAAAACGGGAGGGATCCTATTTCGGTTTCAAAAGTTATCTATAAAGTTTTGAAAAAAAAGAATCCTCCAATTAAAATAACGGTGGGGATTGAATATAAGATTTTAGTTTTTTTAAAAAGAATATTGCCAACCAGATTTGTTAACAATATACTATATCAAATGTACGCGAAAGGAAAGTAAAATACAATGAATAAGTTATCAAGTTTATTTTTTTCTTTTCTAAAAATTGGTGCATTTACATTTGGGGGCGGATATGCTATGCTTCCTTTAATTCATGCTGAAATGGTTGAAAAGAAACAATGGATAACTGAAGAAGAAATGATTAATATGATTGCCATTGCGGAATCAACACCCGGTGTTATCGCAGTTAATTGTGCAACCTTTGTAGGCTATAAAGTAGGTAAATTTTGGGGAAGTTTATTGGCAACATTAGGTGTGGTTTTACCATCCTTAATAATTATTACCATCATCGCTTTATTTTTTGAAAAGTTTTTAGAAATCAAATATGCCAGTTATGCCTTTAATGGCATTAGAGCAGGTGTAGTGGTTTTAATCTTTAATGCTTGCTTGAAGTTTTATAAACATTGTCCAAAAACTGTTATTAGTTATGCCCTTATTATTATTGCTGTTGTCTTAAGTTTGTTTGTTGAATTTCGATACCTATCTGTTTGTTTAATTGTTTTTGGTGGGATTGTCGGTATCGTATCGCAAATGATAAAGAGAAAGGAAATTAGTGAACAAAAATGATTAAATTATTAGAATTATTTTTTGTTTTCTTTACAATTGGCCTTTTTACAATTGGCGGCGGATATGCAATGATTCCGATGATTGAAGATCAAGTGGTTAGTCGTGGTTGGCTCCAAATGGACGAATTATTAAACTTCTTTTCGATTGCAGAATCGACACCAGGACCTTTTGCGGTTAATACTGCTACTTTAGTCGGTTTTAATCAAGCAGGGATCATTGGAGCAATTGTTTCGACTTTGGCGGTTATTTCACCTTCCTTTATTATCATTGTTTTAATTGCGAAGTTTATTAGCAAGTTTGTGAAAAACGAAAAAGTAGAAGCTATATTTAACGGAATTAAACCAATTATTTTTGGCCTTTTAATAACAGTTGTTATTGGTTTAGTTCATCATGTTGTGTTAATGGATCAATTTGTTTTTGCAAAAGTAGATTTTACTGCTGCAATAATAATGATAATTATCTTTATCTTAAAAATAACATATAAAAAACTAAATCCGATTTTATTGATTTTAATTTCTGGAGTATTAGGATTAGTTTTTTATGGTGTTGGGCCATTGCTTTTTTCATTAATTTTTTAAAAAAATCGTTGTTTCGACGATTTTTTTAATTTCTGTATAAATTATTTAAAAATAGTAAAATATATAATGTAATTTAGGAGGTTTAAAAAAATGAATAATTTAACTCAAGCAGAATTGATTGCGTTAGGAGGAGTTTTAAAATTAGAAAGTACCGGACTAGCTTTATCAAGAGTAATGAAAGCATTAATCGATGATGAGGATTTAAGAAAGCAAAGCGAAGCAGGAATTCTTGAAAAGGAAAGCCGTATTCATTCTTTAAGAAAATTCATTTCAACAAATTTTAAAATTGAGGAGACAATTTAATATGAGTTTTATAAGTAAAGTTGTAAAAGGAAATACTGATATCGATGATGAATTGTTGTTTGCGAACACATTAGCTGGAGCAAAAGCGGCTTCAAAAGCATATTTAACAGCTGTGTTAGCTTGTACAACTCCTGAATTAAGAACATTGTTTCAAGCGCATTTAAGTCAATGTATCAACGCTTATACAGCATTAGTTGATTTGGGTATAAAAAAAGGATGGATTGAAACTGATTCAACTCCGGAGGATGCGTTAATTAAGTTATATTTAAGATCAAATGTTTTATTTAGTCACGATGATTAAAAAATATAATTATTTTAGAATAGAATGATTTTTTTGTGTAAAAAATAATAATGATTTTTAGGAGGATATTATGGATAAAAACAAAAATCAAAATAACAATTTAGAATTCGGAAACGATAATAACGACAGAAGAAATCAAGCAAACACCTATGAAACAGGGCGGAATAATTACACGAATTTAAATAATCAAAACAACAATCTCAACAATGCTAATCGGTCTAACAATTTAAACAATTCTAACAATAATCTAAACAATGTTAATCGTGAAAACAATTTGAACAATTCCAACAACAATCTAGAATTCGGCCGCGATAACAACAACAATCGCAACAACAATCTAGAATTCGGGCGCGACAACAACAACAATCGCAACAACAATCTAGAATTCGGGCGCGACAACAACAACAATAATCGAAATAACAACCTAGAATTTGGGCGCGACAACAACAACAATAATCGAAATAACAATCGATAATATTATCACAAAAATTAACTGCTTAACATCCTGTTAGCAGTTTTTTATTAAATTAACTAAAAGTTAGCACTTAAATATTGACTGTGCTAAAAAAGAAGTGTATAATATGGTATATAGTATGGAGGTTAAAAAACATGAGTGAAATTAAAGAATTTAAAACCGAATCAAAGCGTTTGTTAGAACTTATGATAAACTCTATTTATACAAATAGAGAGATTTTTTTGCGAGAACTAATTTCTAATGCTTCCGATGCAATTGATAAATATCATTTTTTATCATTAACAGATGATAGATTAGAAAAAAGAAGTGATTATGAAATTTTTCTTAAAATTGATAAGAAGAAACGTTCTTTAAGTATAACAGACAACGGAATAGGGATGACCCATGACGAACTTATTGACAGTTTAGGTACTATTGCGAAAAGTGGCTCTGCAGAATTTATTAAAAACTTAAAAAACAAATCAGATAAAGAAACGATTGATATTATCGGTCAATTTGGTGTTGGCTTTTATTCTGCTTTTATGGTCTCATCAAAAGTTGAAGTTAGAACAAAATCCCCTTTTTCAGAAACTGGTTATTTATTTAAATCAACAGGTGCAGATACTTATGAAATTGATGAAGTTTCAGGACTTAAAGACGGAACAACGGTTACAGTTTATTTAAGAAAAAATAATGATGAAGACAACTATGATGAATTTATTGAAGAATATGCAATTAAGCGTTTAGTAAAAAAATATTCCGACTATGTACGTTATCCAATAAAAATGGAAGTTAAAAAATCAGTTCCAAAAAAAGATAAAGAAGGTAAAGAAATTGAAGATAAGTGGGAAGATGTTTTAGAAATAGAAACACTTAATTCAATGACTCCTATATGGAAAAAACGCAAAAATGATGTTACAGAGGAAGAGTTAAATGAGTTTTATAAGCAAAAATATTTTGATTATCAAGAACCACTAACTAATATTTTTGTAAATGTTGAAGGCGCATTAAATTATACTGCATTAGTATTTATTCCAAAGAAAGCTCCTTATAATCTTTATTCTGAAAAATATGAAAAAGGGTTACAACTATACTCTAAAGGTGTTTTTATTATGGAAAAGTGTAAGGAAATTGTTCCTGATTATTTACGCTTTGTTAAAGGACTAGTTGATTCAAGCGATTTATCATTAAATATTAGCCGTGAAATACTTCAAAAAAATAAGGATTTAGAAAAGATTGCAAAGAATGTTGAGAAAAAAATCGTTTCAAAGCTTGAATCAATGCTTAAAAATGAACGTGAAAAATACCTTGAATTTTTCAAAAGCTTTGGTGTGAATATTAAATTTGGTGTATATGATAATTTTGGTGAAAAGAAAGATATGCTTCAAGATTTATTGTTATATACTTCAGTTAATCAAAACGAATATATTTCTTTAAAAGAGTATGTAGAAACAATGCCAAAAGATCAAGAACATATTTACTATGCATCAGGTAAAACAAAAGAACAAGTTTTAGCTCTTCCTCAAATGGATTTAATTAAAAAACAAGGATATGATGTCTTAATTTTATCTGATGAGATTGATGAATTTGCAATTCAAATCATGCGTGAATATGATAAGAAAAAATTTAAATCAATTAATCAAGGTGATCTAGAATTATTATCTAAGGAAGAAGAAAAGAAGATTCAAGAATTAACTGAGGATAAAAAATCATTACTTGAAAAAATAAAAGAAATTTTACAAGATGAAGTTACTGATGTTATTCTCTCAAAACGCCTAACTGACTCTGCAGTATGTTTAGTAAGCGATGAAGGCATTTCATTTGAAATGGAAAAAGTAATAGCTAATATGCCAAATGAGGAAAAACCAAAAGCCTCAAGAATATTAGAAATTAATCCAAAACATAAATTATTTGAATCATTAGAGAATTTATATAATGATAATAGTGAAATGTTAGCTGATTTCGCCAAACTATTATATTCTCAAGCATTGTTAATTGAAGGCTTTTCTTTAAAAGATCCAGTCGAATTCTCTAAGAAAATGAGTGATTTGATGGTAAAGGTTGCGAAATATTAAACCAAAATAGGCTCTATTTTTGAATAGAGTCTATATTTATTTACTTTGGATACTTTAAATGATAGTGCTATTAATATAGGGATAAAAGCAAATTTAATTTTGTCTGGCTCGGACTATTTAATGAAGGAATCAAACTTCATTAAATACACTCTAAGATATAACTACAAAAATAGTAGAATATCTATTGATAAATTTAATGACTACCTAGAACATTGCTTAAGCATATTTTTACAAGGAAATATGCAATTGATTAGGTTTGGGTATATTTAAAAGAGCGGAAAATCATTAGGGCAACTTCATCAAGCTTTTAAAACAAACCAGCCTATAATAAATCGTCTAGGTTGGGAGGATGTGTTTTCCTATGTTACATCTAATGCTTTTATCGATCCAACAATCACTTTTGTTATCAATTATTTACGAAATGAACTTGATCAATTAGAAATTAACCGTGAAAATTTCGGTTTAATCCACTTTGATTATGAATTAGATAATATTCTTTTTGATAATAATGTAATTGGAGTTTTAGACTTTGATGACTGCGGCTATTTTTGGTATGTTTGTGATATAATTTATGCCTTAAGATATTATATGGATGATTTTCAATTGCCTATAAGTAAAAAGGTTAATATTTTTTTAGAAAACTATCAATCTCAAACCAGCTTTGATTATAAAGTTTTTGAGAAAAGAGATTTATTAATATGTTTGCATAATTTATACTTCTATGGGCGTCTATCTAGAGCAATCGATATTATTGAGGATGAAAGTAATCCTGATTGGATGAATAATATCGTTAAGAAATTAACTTCGGGAATTCATGAATTAAAACAATTTTTTATTGTTTTTGAAACTTCACACAGATAAAAAACAAACGCATTAAATCCTCCGGATAAGCATATATATTAATGATATATAGGAGGTAGCGATGGACATTCGAACAGAAATGGAGTTTTGGACGCGAATTCTAAGAGATCATGGAGAATTTCAATATACTAGTTTAGCTCCAAAAGAAAGCGACGCAATTGAAGCATCAAAATCATTTATGGAATTGTTTGAACAACTTCATAAAGAAGTTAAGGCCTTAAATGTAGGCATTCAGCCACAAGCAGTATTAGACTTGATATCTCGAAATAAAGTTGCCGTAATGCAATTTGTAGAATTCAAAAAAATGATGATGAAGGATCTCTTAAAATGTGATATTGAACTAGCAATGGAACCAACCTTTTTGAATCACATGATTAATGAGGCAATGGAATACTATCGTATTTTAAACATTGCTGATAAGACGGTACCATTTAATCAAGCTTTAGAAAATATCCGTTTGCATAAAGTCTGGCTTCCCGATGCATCAGGGCATGCAAAATTTTTAGCTTCACAACTTGATGCAATAGAAGCAAACTATATTAACATTGCATTAGATTTCATGCATGTGTTTGATAAGTTGTTTAAAAAAGCTTTTGAAATGTATATCATGTATGAACGAACTGAGCTAGAAGATGGCATTTTAGATCAATTTAATCTTGAAGTAGAATTAGTTATGAATGATTTTGTTAACTTTTTAGAAGAATTAGAAACATTGAAAAAGAGTTGTAAAGTATTAACTACAGGAACAACCTCTTCGTTAGTTCCGAATCATATGATTCGAGAAGAGAAATATTATCTGAATAAAATTAAAAATCTTGGTTAATCAACTCATATATGAGTTGATTTTTTCATTTTACTTTCATTAATATTATTGATATAATATACATAAATAATCAAGTCTTTTATAAGCAAGAGGAGGATCATTATGAATAATCAAGATATTTTAAAATTGGCACCATTACCGAATATGGATGCTTTAAAAAGAGTGTTGTTTGTTGGCCCTCACCCAGATGATATTGAGATATCATCTGGAGGATATGTGAAAAAGTTAATTGATTCTGGTTGTGAAGTGCATTTTTTAATTGTTACGGATGGTGGTAGTGGTTCTTTAGATAGAAATATTACCAGTAAACAACTAAAATCAATTCGTAAACAAGAAAGTATTAATGCCGGAAATTTACTAAAGGTGAAAAGTGTTGAGGTTTTAGACTTCCCTGATGGAGGAATTTATAATTTGAAAAATATGGTTGTAGAAATTGCAAAAAGAATTATTGCAATTAAACCTAATTCTGTTTTTTGTCCGGATCCGCTTCTACCTACTGAAATTCATGCCGATCATTTGAATTGTGCAAAAGCAACCCAAGAAGCATTAATGGTTTCAAAATTCCCATTATCTGCAAAACGTCATGGAATTAAAATTAAGCCTGATCAAGAGCTGCCTAAAGGGATGAATTTAATCTATTATTATACTCACCGGCCAAATACTATTGTTGAAATTAATGAAGCTCAATTTGAAGCGAAAATAAGTTCGATTCTATGTCATCAAAGCCAAATTGATGCTTCATTCGATGCAATCAAAATGTATTTATATTATAAAGCTGTATCTTTTGGGCAACAAATATCAAAACAATACGGTGAGGGCTATTTTGCAATGGCACCAATCCATCAACATTGTTTTTTGGAAAAAATTAGTTAACATTATTGTTAACTTTTTTTGTACAAAATCCTAAAACAATTGTATTTGAAAAAAGAACAGTGTATAATTAATTAAAATCAAATGGAGGGATTAGTATGTATAGAAGTACTCGTGGAAGTGATCTTGTTCATGCTTCTAAAGCCATTATTAATGGTTTAAGTGCTGATGGAGGATTATATATTCCTGAAGAAATTCCTCAGCTCGATCTTCATGAGATGAGAAATTTTACCTATCGACAACTGACAAGCTATATCTTAAGTAAATTTTTAGATGATTTTTCTGTTGAGGAAATTAATGATATCGTAAGTTTTGGATATAAAAATTTCTCTGCTTTAAGTGTTGTTGATATAAAAAAAACTAAGGAATGTTATTTTCTTGAATTGTTTTACGGACCAACCTTAGCATTTAAGGATATTGCGTTAACATTACTTCCGTTTTTAATTAAAGCTAGTAAACAAAAACAACATCTCGATTTAAAAACACTAATACTCTGTGCAACTTCAGGTGATACAGGTAGTGCGGCTTTAAGTGCTTTTAAAGACCAAGATAATGTCAGTATGGCAGTAATTTATCCAATCCAAGGGGTAAGTTTCATTCAAGAAAAACAGATGTTAAAAAATGCATCTACAAATAAGTTTGTGGTTGGATTAAATGGGGATTTTGATCAAGCACAGCGAGAAGTCAAAAAAGCTTTCAATGACTTAGAAATAAAGAAGCATCTACGTCAATATCATCTTGCAAGTGCAAATTCAATCAATATTGCTCGCGTCATTCCCCAAATAGTATACTATATTTATGCTTATTTAGAACTTGTAAGAAGAAATGAAATTAAATGCGGTGAACAAGTAAATTTCTCTATCCCAACAGGTAATTTTGGAAACATTTTAGCATGTTTTATGGCAAAAAAAATGGGACTGCCAATTAAAAAACTTATTTGTGCTTCAAATATTAATAATGTATTAACTGACTTTTTTACAACAGGTATCTATAATACTAACCGAAAATTAATAAAAACTATTTCTCCATCCATTGATATTTTAAATGCATCAAACCTAGAAAGATTATTGTTTTATCTAGTGGAAGATCACCGTAAAGTAAAACAAATGATGGACCAGTTAGTTCAGACAAAGAAATTCCATCTTGAGGACGCCTTTAAAGCTAAGTTAAATGATTTTTTAGCTTACGATTGTAATGAAGAAGAAACATTAACAAGTATCAAATCTTTATTTATTCAAGAACAATATTTAATTGATCCCCATACAGCTGTCGGATATCATGCGTATAAAAAATATCAATTACAAAATGATACAACAAAAACGATCGTTGTTGCAACTGCGCATCCTTATAAATTTCCAAAAACAATTCTAAAAGCATTAAATGAAGAATATCAAAATGATGAATTTGTTAATCTTAAACAGCTAGAAGCGATTACTAATGTTAAAATTCCCAGTTCTTTAACTGATTTAGATAATATTAATTATCCATCTCAATCCATTGATGACATTTTAAGCTTTTTAAAAGAAAAGGTGAAATTATGAAATTAACAATTAAAGTTCCAGCATCAACATCGAATCTAGGACCTGGTTTTGACTGTATCGGTGTTGCTTTAACGCTTTATAATGAATTTTATTTTGAAAGATCGAAACAATGGGAATTTATTGGTTTCAATGAAAAATACAATAACATGGATAATTTGGTTTATAAAGCTATGGAACGTACCTATCAATATGCAAAGAAGGTCGTGACTCCTTATAAAATTACAATCATCCAATGCATTCCGATTGCAAGAGGGTTAGGTAGTAGTTCAACATGCGTTGTAGCGGGTGTATTAGCTGCCAATTACTTTTTAGATAATATTTTTTCCAAAAAAGATGTTTTAAATATTGCTACATCGCTTGAAGGTCATCCAGATAATGCTGCTCCAGCCATCTTTGGTAATTGTGTATGTTCTTATATAATTGATGGTGAAGTTAAATATGTAAACTATGAGATTAATCAAAACATTCAGTTTACATGTGCAATCCCACCCTTTAGTTTAAACACTTCATTAGCTCGGAGTGTCTTGCCCAAGACTTTGTCATATGAAGATAATATATTTAACACATCAAGAGCAATTAATATTCCTCATGCCTTAATGATGGGTGATTTAAAATTGCTGTATGACTTGCTTGATGATAAAATTCATCAACCCTATCGGTTTCCTTTAATTGAAGAAAGTCAAAACTTTATTGCTTTTAGTAAGCAAAATAAGATCCCGTTTTGTATTAGTGGTAGTGGCTCTGCACTTCTGTTTATTACTAAAGACCCAATAATTCATCGTTTACGAGAAATTTCACTAACAAAAAGATGGGAATTTATTATGCTATCAGTTAATAAGACTGGTGCCATAATAGATACTATAGCCACCTAAGAAAGGAGTTATTATGATTAAAAAAGAAACCTCCCCACGGAATGATTTTTTAATTGTTCATAAAAGTGTTTTGCCGAGAATATATAATGATGTTATCACTGCTCGTGATATGATTGAGTATCAAGGTGTTAATGTTAGTGAGGCTTGTAAACTTTTAAAGATGAGTCGCAGTACGTATTATAAATATAAAGATTTAGTTTTTATGCCAACATCTGACTTTGGTAAAAAGATGATGATTGCAATAAAGATGGTTAATGTGAAGGGAACTTTATCTAATGTCTTGCAAGCAATTGCAAATTTATCGGGCAATATTTTATCAATTCATCAAAATTCGACCATTAGCGCCTATGCTTATGCCACAATTATGATTGATGTGATTGATATGTCGCTTGATTTCGATGACTTTATCGAGAAGATTAAACAAATTACAAATGTTATAGATGTTGAATTATTGGCAGTTGAATAAAATGGGAAGTAATGTAAATAAAGATTGTAATTATTATCTATGTAAAGTATAATATTAAATAGTAATGCGTTTTATATGGCGAATTATTTTTGAAAAATTTTTAGAAAAGGGAAAATGAAAGTATGAAGTTAAGTTACAGTAAAACATTTTATGTCGGACTTGCATTTATGATTATCTGCATGTTTTGGCAAGTTTACGATAACATCATAGTAAAGATGCTTATTAACTCTTTCGGATTTAATCAAACTTGGTCAGGAGTCATCATGACTTTTGATAATGTTTTAGCATTATTTATGTTGCCATTATTTGGAGTTATATCCGATCGCACAAGAACAAAATACGGTAAAAGAATTCCATTTATCTTTTGGGGAGTTATTATCTCTGCCATCCTTTTTGTTGGAGTTGCTGTTGTTGATTCAAAGCAACAAGAATTAGTAGAAGCTGCTGGAATCAGCGAAGTTGTAACTATTACTAAAGATAACGGTGATGTTGTTTATGAATTTGACGGAATAGAGTATGTAGAAAAGGAAAAAGCAGCTGATGCGAGAGCAGCAGTAGTTATGGAAGTAACAAAGAACAATATTTTATATATTATCCTCTTTGTTGTCGCTTTACTTGTTGTTTTAATTGTTATGGCCACATATCGAACCCCGGCCGTGTCGTTAATGCCTGACGTCACGCCAAAGCCGCTGCGAAGTAAAGCAAATGCGGTTATTAATTTAATGGGGTCAGTGGGTGGAATTATTTCTTTAGGATTAATGTTTTTCTTTGCTGTTGATTATCAAAGTTATGTTATGCTATTTATTGTCTTAGCTATCAGTATGATTTTCTTCTTAGCGATATTTATCTGGCGTGTTAATGAACCTAGACTAGTTCGTGAAATGGAAGCAATGACAAGTCGATTTAAAGAAGAAACAAATGAAAAAGAAGAAGTATATACTGGAATGTCACCTGAAGTCAAAGCAAGTTTTATCTTTATTATGACTTCAATCGTTTTATGGTTTATGGCATATAATGCTGCAACAACTAAGTTCTCAGACTATGCAGGAAATGTGTTAGATATGGGCTTTACAATGCCATTATTAGTAGCACAAGGTGTTGCGATTATTTTCTTTATTCCAATTGGTATTATTTCTAGTAAAGTTGGACGTAAAAAAACGATTATGGTCGGGATTTCAATTTTATTCTTTGCCTTTGTATTAGGTTCAATTGCTACTGCAAAAACAGCAATGTTAATATATGTAACAATGGGTCTTGCTGGAATTGGTTGGGCAAGCATTAATGTTAACTCATATCCAATGGTTGTAGAAATGTCTAGAGGACATAATATTGGTAAATTTACCGGTTATTATTATACTGCTTCAATGGCTGCACAAATTGCAACACCAATTATCTCGGGGTTATTAATGGATTTTATTGGACGTCGTGTTCTATTTATCTATAGTGCCTTATTCTGCGTTTTAGCATTTCTAACAATGATAAAAGTAAGACATGGTGATTCAAAACCAATTGCTGTCAAATCAATTGAAGCATATGAGAGTTTTGAAGATTAAAAAAAATTTTTAAATATATTTAGTATAATATTTGTCCTTTCTCAATATCATGTATATTGAGGGAGTGAGTTTGTGGATTTAGTAAAAGAATTTGACAAGTTAAATGTTATTATAAAATTCATTATTACATTTTTCTTCGATCCAATCGTTGCGGCGATATATCGCATTTTAAAAGGAAGAGTAATAATTGGAATTTTGTGGTTTGTTACTGGTGGAGTCTTTTTTATAGGATGGTTTATCGATTTAGTTCATGTGCTACTCTATAATAAATATAAGCTCCTTGTATAAAAAAATGCGCTTTAGAGTTAGGCTAAAGCGTCTTTTTTATTCATTTAAATATTTTTTTAAGAAAAATGTGATATAATACTAGTAAAAGAAATTCTTTATTTTAAAGGTAGGGAGCTATGAAAAACTTTAATTATACTTTAATGTGCGATTTTTACGAACTAACAATGATAAATGGATATTTTGAATTAGGATATAAGGATAAAATCTGCTATTTTGATGTTTTTTTTAGAACAATTCCTGATAATGGTGGTTTTGCGATTGCTTGTGGATTAAAACAAGTTATTGAATATCTTGAAAACCTTCATTTTTCTGATGAAGATCTTAATTATTTGGAGTCAAAAAAAATGTTTTCGAAGGACTTTTTAAATTTTATCAAGAACTTTAAGTTTAGTGGTGATATTTGGGCTGTCCCAGAAGGAACGCCAGTATTTCCGAATGAACCGCTTATGATTGTTCGTGCTAAGGCAATTGAAGCTCAATTTATTGAAACATTTGTTTTAGCGACGCTTAACCATCAAACATTAATTGCAACGAAATCTTCAAGAATTGTTCGGGCTGCAGAAGGAAGACTTGTTCTTGAATTCGGAGCACGGCGTGCTCATGGAGCTTCAGCTGCCACTTTAGGGGCGAGAGCTGCCTATATTGCCGGATGTCATGGGACTTCTTGTACTTTAAGTGACCGGTTATTTGGTACTCCTGCCTCAGGAACGATGGCTCATTCATGGGTCCAAATGTTTGATGATGAACTAACAGCTTTTAAAAAGTATTGTGAAATATATCCCGATAATGTTGTGTTGTTGGTTGATACTTACAGCGTTTTAAAAAGTGGTGTTGTGAATGCCATCAAAGCTTTCAATGAAGTTTTGGTTCCACTTAATAAACGCCCCAAAGGAATCCGCCTAGATTCAGGAGATATTGCCTATCAATCCAAAAAAGCAAGAAAAATGCTTGATGAAGCTGGGTATGGGGATTGTAAAATTTTTGCTTCCAATTCATTAGATGAATATATTATCCGTGATTTAATTATTCAAGGCGCAAAAATAGATGCTTTTGGTGTCGGAGAACGATTGATTACTTCGAAAAGTAGTCCGGTTTTTGATGGTGTTTATAAGCTTGTTGCTTTAGAAGAAGAAGGGAAAATAATCCCTAAAATAAAGATAAGCGAAAACATTGGAAAAATCACTAACCCTCATTTTAAAAAACTTTATCGTTTATATGATAAGGAAAATAATAAAGCAATTGCAGATTTATTAACTGTTTATGATGAAGAAATTGATACAAATGAATACGAATTATTTGACCCTAATGCCATATGGAAGCGAAAAACAATTAAAAACTTTATTAAAAAAGAATTGCTAGTTTTGATTTTTAAAGATGGAGTAAGGGTTTATGATATTCCTAAAATTGAAGAATCAAGGAAATATTGTGCAGAGCAACTAGAAACATTATGGGAAGAAGTAAAAAGATTTGAAAATCCCCATAATTATTATGTTGATTTATCACAAAAATTGTATGATGTTAAAAATGAATTATTAGAAAAGAATAAAGATAAAGTATAAAAGAACCTAAGATCAGGTTCTCTTTTCTTTTATTAACTAATTTCAATTCCGGAGTTTGTTCCTTGACCTTGAAACAAAATTTGCTTTTTGTCTCTTAAGGTAAGTTCGATTTCTCCGGTTAATGTTTCATAAATTTGCCTAGTCATACTGCCGTTTTTAGGGGCAGCTAGTTTAAATGCATTATTTTGGTTTATTTTTAAATCTAAAGTTAGTTTGCCTTTTTTGATGATAATATGATCATTTGTGTAAAGTTTTATCTTAGAGCGATTATAAGTTGCAAAACGATATTCCTTATTGTCAATAACAAGAGAAGATATCAAACCTTGAAACTTTAATCCTAAATAGGGGATTGTAGCAATTGATAAGAAAAATGAAACGTCTTTTTCGAAATTGTTCGATTGAATCCAAATGTAATTTTCGGGAAATGAATGGCCATAATCACCTTCAAGATATCCTAAATCATTAGTAAAGCTGTACTTTTTATCATTAATAATGATGAATCCATTAATTTGATGCTTCATGGAAAAGAGATTGTGTTTACACTCCATAAAGGGAAAAAGATCGAATGGTCCCATAATATCTTGTTTTGGGATGAAAAACGGGCCGTACTTAATATTTCCTTTTATTGAATATTTTTCATCCTGAAGGTTAATATTGATACCTTTTGCAGAGAAATGGTTATCATCAACCGTAATATTTAACTCCTTATAATCAGCCTGAAATGATGAAAATGGAAATTTAAATAGATGTGAAAAGGTTTGGGTTATAACCTGAATAAAGCATTGACGTTCTCCATCAACATAAGCAATGCTCGGAATAAAGGCAATATTTAATTGTTTTGAACTATGTTTGAAAAACCAGCCTTCAAAATAGTTTTTCTTATTTCTGATTCCATGATAATATTTCATAGTTTCCCTCAATCTTTAAAGATTTGATCTTTATAAATATTCACCTGCTCAATCATATGACCAATGTTTCCTTCTCCTGCATATAGATCAAGAGCAAAAAAATCGTGATTTAAATCAGTCCAAAATAATTCATTCTCATCTCCACTGACTTCAACATCATGCTTAAGTTTTCCTACATAGACTTCCACATAGCAATTTCCTAAATAATATTTAAAGTCCATTAAATGAGTTAAAGAGATATCATTTTCGGATATTTTTGTTTCTTCATACAGTTCCCGGTAAGCAGCATTTAATCCGTCCTCATTTTTTTCTATCTTTCCACCTACTAAGTTGAATAAACCTAAATAAGGATCTCTTAACCGTTTACACATTAGAATTTGATCTAAATTTTGATTGTAAACAATAATAACATTATATCCTTGCATATATTTTCCTTTCAATAGTTATATATATTGTATCATATTTTAATAGATAAATTAATATTGGAGCACAATATAATTATATTATTTAATGGGTGTAATTATTAATTTATGGAAAAAAATGTTGCTTTAGTAATAGGTGGGTCAAGTGGTATTGGTTTAAGTGTTGTGAAAATGCTTTTAGATAGTGAATATTTAGTTTATAATGCTTCAAGAAGTGAGTGTCAGGTGCCGGAAGTAATAAACATCTTCACTGATGCTAGTATAAATGGACAGGTTATGAAGGCGATAAATGAAGTTTTTGAAACACAAAAACGCCTTGATCTTCTTATATATGTTGCTGGATTTAGTATGGCTTCACCAATTGAATATGTTGAAGAAAAAGATTATCGTTATTTATTTGAAGTTAATTTCTTCTCGGTTATTGAAGCTTTTAAATATGTTATTCCAATCATGAAAGCACAAGGACATGGTCATATTATTACGGTTAGTTCATTAGGAGGAAGTATTATCATTCCTTTTGACTCCTTTTATTCTGCCTCAAAAGCTGCCTTAGATATGTTTTGCTTAGGAGCATATTTAGAATTAAAACCGAATAATATTTTTGTAACAAATATTATCCCGGGAGGTGTAAGAACTGATTTCACCTTTAAACGTATGTCATATGATCCCAATTTGTTCATTGATTATTTTGAAATGAAGGAAGCTGTAAGAAATTTAGCGTTAATTGAGCAAAATGGAATATCTTCATTTTTAGTTGCAAAGACGATTAAAAAAATACTAAAGCATCAAAGTCCTCCCGTATATCTTGTTCCTGGGATCAAAGATAAACTTTTTTATCACGGTGCAAAGATAATGAGTAAAAAGATTTTATTAAAGATTGTTCAAAGAAAATATAAGATTAAATAAAAAAATCATACCAATTTTGGTATGATTTTTGTTTAGAAGATTGGTTTTCGGACAATTGTTTGACTTTTATCGGGCCCTACCGAAAACATCACAACATCTAATTTTGTTAATTCTTCAATTCTTTTTAGGTATCTTTGAGCATTTTTTGGCAATTCTTCAAAGGTTTTTACATCAGTAATATCTTCATTCCATCCAGGAATTTCTTCATAAATAGGAATGCATTTCTCAAAATCCTTAATAGATGCTGGAATTGTATAAAGAATTTGTCCGTTAAGATTATATCCAGTACAAATTTTTATGGTCTTGACTGAAGTTAAGACATCAAGAAGCATAATTGAGATGCCGGTTAAACCATTGATCATTTTACTGTAGTTGAGGACGACAGTATCAAACCAGCCGATTCTTCTTGGTCTTTTTGTTGTCGTTCCAAATTCATTTCCTGTTATACGAATATATTGGGATATTTCGTCTTCAAACTCGGTTGGGAATGTTCCTTCACCGACTCTAGTGCAGTATGCTTTTACAATTCCTAAAACATCATTTATTTTTGTAGGACCAACACCACTACCAATACAAACTCCTCCCGCAGAAGGGTTTGAGGATGTAACATATGGATAAGAACCAAAGTCAATATCTAACAATGCACCTTGAGCTCCTTCGAAGAGAACCTTTTTATCTTGTTCTAAAGCTTCATTTATTAAGGCGATTGAATCACAAATATAAGGTTTAATTTGTAATGCAATTTGCCTATATTCTTGATACAGTTGCTCAAAGTTCAATGTTTTTTCATTACATCCCGATAAAAGGAGATTTTTTTCTTCGATCTTTTCTTTTAAGAGTGAATAGAAGTCATCTGAAATGAAATCGATCATCCGAATTCCATTTCTTGAGATTTTATCAGAATAAGCGGGGCCAATCCCCTTTTTGGTTGTTCCAATTTTTTTAGAACCCATTTTTTCTTCGTTTATTGTGTCTAACAATAGATGATAGTCAAATAATACATGAGCACGGTCGCTGATAAATACATTATTACATGAAAAACCTTGTGCTTGTAATTGTTTGATCTCGTCTAAGAAATGGCGAACGTTAATAACCATTCCATTTCCTAAAATATTCAAGGTGCTATTGTTGAAGACTCCAGAAGGAATTAAGTGTAATTTATAGGTAACATTATTAAATTTTATTGTATGCCCGGCATTGTCTCCGCCTTGATATCTGACAACGATATCTGCAAACTCACTTAAATAATTGGTAATTTTTCCTTTTCCTTCATCACCCCATTGGGTCCCGACAACGACAACTGCTTTACTCATTATTTTCCTCCTATATTATTGCGTTTATAAATAGCGTCTACATTTCTTAAATAGTAGTTAATTTCAAAACATTTCTCAAGCTCCTCTAGATTAGCATACTTTAAGATTTTACTTTTTAAAACTAAATCTTTAAAATCTGATTTTTCTCTATAACTATCTTGTGCTAATGCTTGCACCATATCATAACTAATTTCTCTAGTTAAACCCTTATTGATAAGTAAACTCACAACTCGACCGGAGAAAATAATGTTTTTTGTTTGGTGAATATTACCTAACATTACTTTTTCATTAACGACCAACTTGTCTAGAACTTTTGTATATCTTGTCAACATATAGTATATTAAAGTTGTTGCATCAGGCAGAATAATTCGTTCTACAGATGAGTGTGAAATATCACGCTCATGCCATAGAGGATTATTTTCAAAACTTGCAGATAAATAACTTCGAATCATCCGCGCGAGGCCGCAGATGTTTTCGCTAGCAATTGGATTACGCTTATGAGGCATTGCTGAAGAACCTTTTTGATTTGATTCAAAATATTCTTCAACTTCAGAAACTTCGGTTCTGCTTAAATGGCGAATTTCGGTTGCGATTTTTTCTAACATGGAAGCAATCAACGATATTGATGATAAATAGTTAATATGAAGATCACGTGATAAAACTTGAGTGGAGATTAAAGCATAATTAATGCCTAAACTTTTACATACTTCCTCTTCAATATCAGGATCCAAGTTTGCAAAGTTACCGACAGCTCCACTAATCTTTCCAACTTCAATTTCACTTCTTGCAATCTTAAAGCGATCCAAATTACGGATTGCTTCATCATACCAAAGTACCCATTTAAGACCGAAACTGGTTATTTCTCCGTGAATACCGTGTGTACGTCCGATACAAGGTGTATTTTGATACTTCAGAGCTTTTTTCTTTAAGACATCAATAAAATCTAATAAGGCTTTTTCAATTAATAAATTGGCTTCTTTGATAATAATACCATTTGCCGTATCAACAACATCTGTTGATGTTAAAGAATAATGAACCCATTTAGCTTCATTGCCCAAGGTTTCACTTATTTGCCTAGTAAAGGCAATGACATCATGGCGAGTGATTTCTTCTAATTCTTTGATTCTTTTGAGATTAATTCGGGCATTATTTTTTATTTTTTCGAAATCTTCGATGGGAATAATTCCCTTATTAACATAAGCTTTAATAACAGCAAGTTCAACTTGTAGCCATGTTTCAAATCTCTTCTCTTCACTCCATATTAATTTCATTTCTTTGTTGGTATATCTTTCAATCATTATTTATCACCATTAATTATTATAACAAAAAGCGAATTATAAATAAAGAAAATTCTTGCTTTTGGTTTATTTATAATATACAATAGAAGAGGCTTATTTAAGAATAACAATTTATTCTTTTATCTTGTTTAGAAGATTAAAGTGAATGCAATAATATAGTTGAATCGATTTTTTTCAAGTAAATAAAATTTTTGATCTAATTTATATTTTATAAAAGGTGTGTACAATGAAAAATAGAATTTTAATTTATATAATCTTATTATTAATTTATCTGGGGTTTTTATCTTTAAAAATTTACCGAATTATTGGTGAGGAAGATGCATATTTTTATTGGTCCTTAATTATCTTTTTGATTGCTAATTTATTTTTTTGGGCTCATAACTTTTTTAAAGAATATTCATTCTTCGGAATGCTTAAAAAAACTAATCCAAATATTTCAGCTGCTATATCTTATATTTTATCAATATTTATTTTATTTCTATAAAAAACGGAGTATTTTATGTTAGTATTAATCGGACCCAGTGCTAGTGGAAAAACGGAAATTGCGAAAATTTTAATAAAAAAATATCATATGAAAAAGTTGATCACATATACTACTAGACCAATCCGATTAGGAGAAAATGATGGAATTGATTATCATTTTGTTGGTGTTAATGAATTTATAAAACTTAAAGATGACAATGAGTTTATTGAGACAACATTTTATAATAACAATTATTATGGAAGTCGTAAAAAAGATGTTTCATTTGATAAAGTTGTTGTTTTGGATCCGAATGGTTTAAATGCTTTTTATGAAGCGATGGGGAACAAAATTGTCTCAGTTTTTATGGAAACTGATGAATCTGTAAGAATTCAAAGAATGATTGAAAGAAAGGATCGTTCTGAAGATATTGTTAGGCGAATTGCAAATGATAATGAAGTATTCAAAAAAACAAACATCATCAAAATAGACTATATTGTCGACAATTCTGAAGTCCATAATTTAGACTGTTTAGCTGATTTTATTTATAAATTATATATAAAAGCGTGTGAGAATTATTAATAAAAGCTTAAAAGTCCGGTTGGGCTTTTTTGATTTTTTTTAATAAATTTTGTGCCACTTTTTTCCAAATATGGTATAATATGAAGCAAAGGAGAAGTTAAAAAAATGGGTAAATTGTTTAAATTTATTTTTGGTTTAATTGTTTTTTTAGTTATTATAGTTGTTGCTCTAGTAGGCTTGATGTTTTATTTGATTACTGATGCAACAGACAATGCTCCGACTGATTTATATGCTGAAAGTATTGTGTTAGAAGATGAAATAGCAAAAATATTTGATGATGCAATAAACGATGATGAAACTCGATTAGACCTTGCGTTTTCTCAAGATCAATTGAACTTGATAATTTTTTCATTAATTAGAAAAGAATATAACCAAGAATACTATAAAAATGGATGCAATAGTGATGATTGCAAATATATTTCATCATTTGAACTTGATGAAGGAGTTTCGGTTATTGGTGGTAAAAAAGTTTCGGTCAAACACGCATATGCTGATATGACAGATGATTCGATAACTTTTTATCTTACGGTTGATGCTCTTGGTATAAAAACACGTTTAAAAGCTGGTTTTACATTTTCTTCAACGAACTCAACATATAAATTCACTCTAACAAAATTAGGAATCGGTAAAATTAATTTAATGAGCGGTTTTGGAAAAATGCTGTTTGAGCCAGTTTTAAATGCTGCTGGGTTTTCTGAGGCTAAAATAAACCAGGAACTACAAGGGTTACCGATTACATTTAATTTAAATGATTTTTCTTTTTCGATATTAAAAAGTGAATTAAATAATTTGGTTGAGAATGAAGATACTATGGTGAAAGAACTAATAAAGGTTTTAACTGAAGAAAATGATTTGGTTAATCTTAAGTTTTTTCAAAAAAATAATAAGCAATATTTCGGTTTGCAAGTAAATTTAGATGAAATTATATATGATGAAAACAGAGACGGAATTCCTCAATATAAATTAAATTTTGAAACATATTCGGAAAAAATGGGAATATTAGTAGCGTATCTTGAACGTGAAGACTTTAACCTTGCCAGTAAATATCTTATTTATGGATTTCAAGGAATAACTCCTGAAGAACAAACAGCTGTTTTACTGCTCGATTTTTCAAGTATTGGAATAAATGATATTAGTAATTACACAGGACTTATTGCTGATTTTGATTTGGACTGGGCTACTTATATTTCTGATTGTATTACTGAGGAAATGAGTAATATTGCTGATGGTGATATAAAACTTGAAATTGATGAAACCATAATGAATCAGTTGCTCTATGCTAGCGGCTTGGTGGGAACGGGATTTAATACTTATTATCAAATTGATGATGAATACAAGATTGTTTATTCCGGATTTGAAGCCCTTTGGATCGATATTGAAGATAATAAACTCGGCTTGAAAATCCTTTTCAATTTCAACAGTATTAGGATATGTCTATTTACTAGTTTTACCAACAATTCGCAAGAGGAGACTAAAATAGAGGCCGAATTTGAAGATTTAAGAATTGGAAATATTAATCTAGGCGATGACATTAAAGAAGCGATCCTCTCATTAATGGTTAATGAAGGAATGCTTGAAATTAAAGATAATAAAATTGTGATTGACAGTAATCAATTTTTAGATAATTTTCAAGGAGAAAATTTACTTGGTGATCTATTAGTAATTATTCAAGATAATGAAATGATGTCACTATCGTTACTTGGCGCATCAATGGCTGATAATGGTAAAATCGTCTTTTTGATTAATCTTGAAAAAATTGAAAATCAGGAAAACTTAACTACCTTGTTGACTGAAGCATCAGTAGATTTTAATGTTAATACGTTTATTAAAAATAAAACCCAATCTTTAATTTTCAGCAATTTAAGTTTAGAAAAAAAGATTATCTTTACTAATAAAGATTTTAATAAACTATTATATAAAGAAACAAATGGTTATAACGGCTTTGAAAGTGTTTCTAGTTTGCCTGATAATTCTGATTTTAAAATTAAGGTTAAAGGTGTTTTGTTTAATTTCACATCAACGCATGTTTATATGCGCTATGTACTTGACATAAATGGTCTAGAATCGTTAATAATAGTAACCTCAACAGTTTCCACAAATCAAAATGAAACAGAAATCTATCTTGACTTACAAGATATAACGAAAATAGGAAGTATAGATTTAACATCAAATGATTTTATTATTGATTTATTGGGTAATAATATAAATAATCTCGGACTTATGTCTTTTGATAGTACATTAAAGCGATTTACAATTACCAACGATGTATTTCAAGAATTTATGAATGTTGGTGGAGATAGCACACCTTTGGATGTTGAAAAAATTAAAATCGTAAATGGTGCATTTGAAGTTTATGTTACATATACCGACCCAACAGTTTCAACAACAATTGATAATGTTACTAATGTAATAGAAACTGTACTTCAAAATGATTTTATCGATGAAAATTTATTTAATACCGGAAATGAAGATGATCAACAATCAGTTAATGATTTAGTGGAATCATTAAACAATGTTCAAACTGTTTTGAATGACCCTGATCAAACCTTAACTTCTGATGAAACTAATAATTTAATTGATGCTATAAATCAATTAAGCGAAGAAAACCAACAAATATTTTTCAGCCAAATCGAAAATAATGCCAACTCAAATGATTTGTCTGATTTGTATGACTTGTTATTTGGAAAGTAAAAAATGGAGGATATAAATGAACAATAAAATTCTAATTGAAACATCAGCAAGACATCTACATGTGACTGAAGCTGACTTAAAAAAACTATTTGGACCAGATGCTACTTTAACTCCCAAAAAACCTTTATCACAACCAGGGCAATACGCTTGTGAAGAAAGGGTAACAATTGTCGGACCTAAAAAATCAATCCCGAATGTAACCATTCTTGGTCCAACAAGAAAAGAAACTCAAGTTGAAGTATCTGCAACTGATGCTAGAACATTAGGCTTAGATATTGCTATTCGTGAATCTGGAGATATTAAAGAATCTCCAGGATGTACAATCATAGGCCCTTATGGTCAAATTGATCTACCATATGGAGTGATTGTTGCGAAAAGACATATTCATGTTAATGAAGAAGAAGCTAAATCTTTAAATCTAATTGATAAAGAAACAGTAAATGTAAAAGTTGTAAACGGAAATCGTTCAATTATTTTTGGAGATGTTGTTGTTAGGGTTCGAAATGATTTTAGTGCTGCAATGCACATTGATACAGATGAATCAAATGCTGGGTTCATTGGGAATTCCACTTTTGGAGAAATATTAAAATAGTTTTATTTTAGCACTGCTTATTTAGTAGTGCTTTTTTCTTATGGAGAGTTTAGTTTATTTCATCTAAAACCTTTGGTAATTACTTGAATAGACAACGGTTTTATAGTATAATTTTATAAAAGAGGATTTTTTTATGGATATAAAAAGTTTAAAAAATAAAGCGGAACAATTATTTTCTCAAAATGATATGCATGTTTACTTTGCCCCTGGAAGAGTTAATTTGATTGGGGAACATCTTGATTACAATGGAGGGTATGTTTTGCCGTGTGCATTAAATATTGGCACAGTTGGAATTGTATCAAAAAGAGAAGATGATAAAATTTTATGTTTCTCGGAAAATTTTGCCGATTATGGAGTTATTTCTTTTTCACTTAATGATTTACGCTTTGAATCGAAACATAATTGGGCAAATTATGTAAAAGCGATAGTATCTCAGTTTAATCTTCCTCAAGGATTTAATTTATATGTTAAGGGTGATATTCCAAATCGATCTGGTTTATCTTCTAGTGCTTCATTAGAGATTTTAGTTGGAATGATTGTTAATGATTTGTATGGTTTAGGATATTCAAATCTCGAATTAGCAAAAATTTCTCAAGATGCTGAAAATGATTTTATTGGTGTTAAGTGCGGAATAATGGACCAATTTGTGATCAGTATGGCTAAAGAGCAGACTGCAATACTTTTAAACACGAGCAATTTGGATTATCATTATGTTGATGTTGATTTTAAGGATTATAATTTAATAATTGCTAATACAAATAAACAAAGGACTTTATCAAGTTCTAAATATAATGAGCGTCGGGAGCAATGTGAGTTGGGGTTGAAAATGCTTCAATCAAAGTTCGCTATTCGATATTTATGTGAATTGGATTATAAAACCTTTTTAGAAAATACTGATCTTATAACTGATGATGTCGTTTTGAAACGTGTTCGTCATGTCTTAAGTGAAAATCAACGAACATTAGATGCCTACAAAGCTTTGCAAAGTCACGATTTACATCGTTTTGGAAAATTGCTGAATGAATCCCACCAATCTCTTAAAGAAGATTTTGAGGTGACTGGTTTTGAACTAGACACAATTGTCAGATTATTTTCCTTAAACCATGCTCTTGGAGCAAGAATGACTGGAGCAGGTTTTGGTGGATGTGCAATTGCTTTAGTTAGAAATAATGAAACAGAACGAGTGATTAATAATGTTGGAAGAGTATATAAAGAATTAACCAATCTTGACGCTGAATTTTATTTAGTTAAGATCGGAAAGGGAGCACATAAATATGACCATAAATTACTTGATTAATGAATTGTTAGATTATGGTTTGGAAAAAAACATTCTTAATATGGATGATTTTGATTATTCATGTAATTTATTGATTGATTTATTTTTAAAAAAAGATTTTATTAGGGAAAAAACAACACCAAGAGATGTAGATTTGATTTTAAATGATTTAGCTAACCTTGCATATGAAAATGAAATCATATTAAGTAAAGATGTTGTAACAGTTGATAATTTTAAATCGAAAACAGTTGATATAATTATTGATCGTCCTCAAACAGTTATAAATAAATTTTATCAATTACATCATGATTCACCAATAAGTGCGACAAATTATCTTTATCAATTATCAAAGGATACTAATTATATTCAAACAAAACGGATAGCGCAAAATATTCTGTGGCAGACCAAAACAGAATATGGTTATCTTGATTTAACAATCAATCTTTCAAAACCTGAAAAAGATCCAAAATTAATAGCCTTACAAAAAACTCAAAAGTCAAACGCATATCCAAAATGTCAATTATGCAAAGAAAATCAAGGTTATCGTGGACATCTTGGGTATGATGCAAGAAGCAATATGAGGATTATTCCGATTGTTTTAAATAATGAAAAATGGTATTTTCAGTATTCACCGTATTCATACTTTAATGAACATTCTATAGTTTTAAACGAACAGCATATCCCCATGGTGATTAATAATTGCACTTTTCATAAATTGGTAGATTTTCTTGATCTCTTTCCGGGTTATTTCGTCGGTTCAAACGCGGGATTGCCAATTGTAGGAGGGTCGATTTTGGATCACGAACATTATCAGTCAGGAAAATATCATTTTCCAATCGAAGAGGCGAAGGCTGTTGAGTTCTCAAATATTGATGATGTATCAGTTTATAAACTTATTTGGCCGTTATCAACTATTCGCTTAACTTCAAAAAATAAAGAAAAAATTATTAGAATAGCTACAAAAGTTTTAAACCTTTGGCAACAATATCAAAATCCAGACTTAGATTTATTTAATAGTATCGATAATATTCATCATACAATCACTCCGATATCACGAAAAAATAATGAGGAATATGTGTTTGATTTAATCTTACGTTCAAATTATACTAATGAACAATTCCCGGATGGGGTTTTTCATCCTCATCCAGAACTATACCACATTAAAAAAGAAAACATTGGGTTAATTGAAGCAATGGGGATGGGGATTTTACCGCCACGACTAAAACAGGAATTTGCCTTAATTGAACAAGTGCTATTAGGTGACGAATCTTTACTAAATGAAGAAGCATTAAAAAAGCATCTACACTGGATAGATATACTTAAAGCGAAATATAAACCTAATTTGGATTTAAAAAAATTTATTTTAGAAGAAACTTCAATCGTCTTTTCAAATGTTTTAAAAGATGCCGGTGTTTTTAAAATGGATGTATTAGGCAATAAGGCCTTTGATCAGTTTATTTTAAGTCTATATAAATAAAACAATTCTACTTTATCAAGGATGAAAAATCATTGATAAAGTAGTTTTTTTAATCCAATAATTGATTGACTTTTTCAAGAAAAAGTGTATAATATATAGAGTAATCTAATATGCACCCTTAGCTCAGCTGGCAGAGCAATTGACTCTTAATCAATGGGTCTGGGGTTCGAATCCCCAAGGGTGTACCATTTTAAATAAGAGTAAATCATTAAAACACTTCCTTTCTTTAGGAAGTGTTTTTGTTTTCTAACTGTTAAAAAATTGTTTAAAATGACAATAAAGAATGGTATAATGTTATTTGATAAATAGAATTATAAAAAAACGAGAGGAATGAAATAAATGAAATTAAAAAACTATTTGAATTATTTATTTGATATTGATGGAGGTGTAGATAAGAAAACTGTTTCTGGGAAAATAAGAATCTTCTCAAAAATTTTCTTATTGATAACTAATATTTTAATTGCCTTAGGTATTGTGATTACATTTTTTATGATGTTTTTGTTAGGCAATCCAATTATTTTTCTTCTTTATATTATTACGGGTTTTATATCTCTAATTGGAGCATATTTTACGCATTTGTTATTTATCGGTTTTGCAATTATTGTTGAAAATAGTGAGAATCAAATTGGTAAGAAAGATGATAATTATGATAATATGAATTTTTAAAAAAATAGCTATTTAGCTCGGTATGTCGACTAAATAGCTATTATTTTTTAGTTCTTTCTTTTCTTTGTTTTCTTTTTCTCGAATTTCTTTTATTTCTTTTTCTTTCGCAAGTTTTTCTTTTTGTTCTTTATCTTTTTGTTCTTTTAATTGTTTCTCTTTTGCTTCTTTTTGTTCTTTTTCTTTTGTTTGTTTCTCTTTCTCAATTTTTTCTTGTTCAAGTTTTTCTTCTTGTTCAACAACTGATATCAAATAAAGAATTTTATTGGCGATGATTTTTTTAACTTCTGCTTCAATTGCAAGTTTAAAAACATAGTTATGCAAAAAGGAAGTAATCTTTTGATCATTTCCTTGATAATGCTCAAGATATTGTTCAATTTCTTTATTAGCTTCTTTTGCTATTGAGTGAATCATTTCGGCTTGAGCTTTTCTAAAAAATTGATATAATGCTTCAGCATTACTAGTTTCTTCACGCTGATAATTAAGTAATTTCGCAATATCAGAAATTGAAAGAATTTGTTTTACGGAACAAATAGCAAACATATAACCTAAATGTTCAGTTGTATATTTTTTTTGAACTGGGCTATCTAAGAGATTCCCCTTAACATAATTATTAATCATCCATGAGGTAATCATTTTCTCCTGATTTTCCACCACTAACGGTGCTAGTTCCCTTTCTAAATAAGTGATAACTTGATCCATATATAAATCAAGGTCAGGAAGATTTCTCCATTCAGGCAAGCTGAAATCAGTTAAATTATTTAACCACTCTTGTAATTGGTTCCAAGTTTCTTTCATCTAATCACCTCGTTTTAATATATTATATCATAATTTATTTTTCTATACAATAGTTTTAAAAACTTTTAAAAAAATAAAAAAACTAGTTGACAATAAAAGTAAAACGATATATAATAGTTTCATAAACTAGATAATATAGTTATGGAGTAGGAGTTGTTACAATGATGACTGCAAAATCTAAAGTTGTTATTTTTGGTGATTCATTGTTTAAAGGCGTGTTTTTTAACGAAAATACTCAAAAATATCAAATTTTAAAAAAACCTTGTGTGGATTTGATTATTGAGAATAACGATATGATTGTAAATAATATGTCTAAATTCGGTTTAACAACTGATAGAGCTGTGAGTTATATTAGAAATCACTTAAATGAAAATAATGATTATCAATATGCGATAATTGAATTAGGTGGAAATGATTGTGACTTCGATTGGGGATATATAGCAAATAACCCCAAAATAGATCATGTTCCTAAAGTAAATTTGGAAGATTTTGAAAAAAATATTATCGAAATACTAAATGAAATAAAAAAACATGATATAATCCCTGTAGTTGTAAGTTTACCACCAATTTCATCTAAAAAATATTTTAATTGGTTTACAAAAAAATTTAATAAAGAGCGAATATTAGAGTGGCTAAAAGAAGAAAATAATATTTATAAACATCATGAAATGTATAATTTGTGTTTATCAAAAATAGCATTAAAAATGAATGTGAAATTAATTGATTTGCGATTATTGCTTTTAACAATTAAAGATTTTGAAAAATATTTATGTATAGATGGCATTCATCTAAATGAGAATGGCCATCGCGTTATTGAACAATCATTTAAAAAAGGAGAGATTAAATTATGAATGATTACATTATTATGACCGATTCGTGTGTGGACTTGACTCACAAAATGGCTGAAAAAATGGAGTTAAAAGTTATTCCATTGGCCGTAAATATTCAAGGGAAAGCTTATTACAATTATTTAGATGAAAGAGAAATTACCTCAAGACGCTTCTATAATCTTTTAAAAGAACATATTCTAACATCAACTAGTCAAGTTAACCCAAATGAATTCATTGAATTCATGAAACCATTTCTTGATGCGGGGAAAGATATTTTATATATTGGTTTTTCTTCTGCATTATCAGGAACTTACAATTCAGCAGTTCAAGCATTAGATGAATTAAATCCTTTATATCCAGATCGTAAGATTATTACAGTTGACTCATTATGTGCATCGATGGGTGAAGGGTTGTTAGTTACCTATGCAGCTGAATTAAAGAAATCAGGCAAGACCATTGATGAAGTTGCCGCATGGGTTGAACAAAATAAAACAAAACTTTGCCATTTATTTACTGTTGGAGATTTGAATCATTTGCGTCGTGGAGGAAGACTTTCATATTCAAAAGCGTTACTTGGAACTCTTTTAAAGGTAAAACCTCTCCTTCATGTAAATGTTGAAGGAAAGCTAGTTCAAACAGGAAAAACAAGAGGACGTCAAAGTTCATTAAGGATGTTAGTTGATCGAATGGTTGAAACAATTGTCAACCCAAAAGAACAAACTATATTCATCTCTCATGGCGACTGTTATGAAGAAGCAATGGAAGTGAAAAAAATGATTGAAGAAAGCTTGCCTGTAAAAGAAATAATTATTAATTTTATTGGTCCTGTTATTGGAAGCCATTCTGGTCTTGGAACACTTGCAATATTCTATTTAGGTGAAGACCGCTTTAAACCATATGAATAATAAAAATGAGCTTAGAGCTCATTTTTTTAATAGTTAATGATTTTTTATAATTTTCTTAGTATAATATACATATAAAGTTGTATAGGAGTAGAATATGGTTACTAATAGCACAAAAATATTAGGGTTTTTAAATTTAGTTGCTTTCGCTTACATAAATGTATTTCTATATTTCAATGTAATGCGTATTGTTTTATTTGATACTGGGTTTGTTGATACACTTTTTGATATTGAAAAATTTTTAGAAGGATTAAATAATGGTCTATATCTAATTGTTAATTTTTTTATTTTTTATATAATTGTTTGTTACCTTTTAATTATCTGTAATTTCATTTTAAATTTTGTTATTTTATTAAAATATCTTAAAAACTCTAATTCAAAAGTTTTATCAATTGTGGGCACAATACTACCACTTGTGACTTTAACCTTTAATGCAATTTTTTTAATTGTTTTAATATATGTTTTTAAATATTCTATGGTATTGTACATATATGTTTTTGCTTTTTTTTCTGGGATGGCTTTTTCAGTTCTTTCATTAATCGATAGAAAAAGAGTAATTATTAATAATTGAGTTTAAAATTAAGATGACAAATCTATGAAATTATAGTATAATCATTTCGATACGAGGAGGGAAAAAAATGGAAAAAAAATTAGACTTTAAGTTAATAAGCATTGTATTTTTATCAATATCATTAATCATCTTTTTAATAAATGCTTTTAGTGGTGATTTTTTTATTGGGAAAATTTTTAATTTAAGTGATATTATAAATGAATATATCCAAACGGGCGACTTTAAAGGATATATGACGAATTTATATGATTCAATTGTAACAGCCACTATTTTCTTCAATACAATTTTATGTTTATTTTTATTGTTATTGACATATCGTCTTAAAGAAAAGGATCAATTACCTGTACTAATAATTGCAATTATTCTCGGTTTTGGGCTTTTCAACTCAGTTATGCTCGGCTTAATCTTGAATGTTGCCGCTGAGAAAGGGTTTTTACTTATTGGACTAATCTTCAATATGATTGGAGCCGTCTTATGTTTAGTTTTTTCGATAAAAAAACTATTTAGACGTAAAATATAAAATTTTTAATTGCTGTAAGCATTTACTTATTATTTTTATTTGATTTATTATGAATGAATGATATAATATCTGCATATATTTAAAAAAACGTTGAAGAGAAGAGTAAACAATAGAAGTCTTCACAGAGAATTCTCATTTGGTGAGAGAGAATAGGATGAAAATTGTTGAACATGGCCTCGGAGTTGCTTGGTTGAGCTTAATTTTTAAGTAAAGTCAAGACGGGTTCGCACGTTACAGCGATAGAGTATGTTAGTACTCGATGAGGTTATTATGGAAATATAATAACGAATTAAGGTGGTATCACGAAGATTATTCTCTCGTCCTTTTTGTATAAAAAGGGCGAGATTTTTTTATTACTAGGAGGTTTTAAAGAATGATAATTATTGAAAATGTCTCAAAATCATTTAATCAAATTAATAAAGAAAATTTACATGCACTAAAAAATGTAACATTTACAATCGAAACAGGATTGATTTTTGGAATTATCGGTTTAAGTGGTGCCGGAAAATCAACTTTGCTTAGAGCAATTGTTGGTTTAGAACGAATTGATAGTGGTAAAATTTTAATTGATAACGTGGATATTTCTAAGTTAAAAGGAAATGAATTAAGAAGTTTTCGGAAAAACATAGGAGTCGTCTTTCAGGGATATAATTTACTTTATCAAAAGAATGTTTATAAAAATATTGCGCTTCCGTTAGAGATTTCTAAATACAATCCTGAATTTATTAAAAATAGAGTTCAGTATTTAATTAGAATTGTCGGATTGGAAGGGAAAGAAAAAGCTTATCCGAGTCAGCTTAGTGGAGGCCAGAAGCAACGGGTAGCAATTGCTCGGTCGTTAGCATTAAATCCGAAAGTCTTATTGCTAGATGAAATTACAAGCGCCCTCGACCCTCTAACCACCAAACAAATATTAAAACTATTACTAGAAATTAAAGATGAGTTTAAAGTGAGTATGCTCTTCATTACCCATGAAATGGGATTGATTAGTTCAATATGTGATCAAGTGGCCGTTTTAAACTATGGTGAAATTGTGGAAAAAGGTGAAAGTTCGGAAATTCTAAAAAATCCTAGCAGTATTGTCACTAGAATGTTATTAGGAAAGGAGAATTTTAAATGATTGATTCATTTTTAGAGATCTTTAATCGCACGCAAATGATTAAGGGAATTGGTGAAACTCTTTATATGGTAGGAGTCTCAACCGTATTAGCATATTTGATCGGATTACCCCTTGGAATAATAGTTGTTTTAACAGATAAAAATGGGATTAAACCAAATCGAGCCATAAATTTAATTTTTGGAACTGTGATAAATTTATTTCGCTCAATTCCTTTCTTAATTCTTTTGGTTTTGTTGATTCCTTTTACAAGATTAGTTGTCGGAACCTCAATTGGTTCAACGGCAATGGTTGTCCCCTTAACAATTGCAGCTTCCGTGTTTGTGGGAAGATTGGTTGAAACGACGATTAGGGATGTTGATAACCATGTTGTCGAGCAGGCCATATGTATGGGGGCAACCCCTATCGATATCGTACTAAAAGTTTATTTGGTTGAAGCAACACCGGCCTTAATTCGAGGGTTATCAATCACTTTTATTAATCTAATAGGTTATTCTGCAATGGCAGGAACTGTTGCAGGTGGTGGTTTAGGTGATATCGCCATTCGGTTTGGTTATTACAAATATGATTATTCTGTAATGTTGTTGACTGTTGTTATTTTAATTGGAATTGTGCAACTGATTCAGTTGGTTTTTGATAAGATTTCAAAATTGTTTAATAAAAAATTAGTTTGAGGAGAGAAAGATGAAAAAATTATTATTTGTTATTTTGTGTTTTGTGTTTGTTGTTGGTTTGGGAGGTTGCAAAGGAAAAAATTCAATCGATGATAAGGTGATTGTGGTGGCAGCATCAGAAGCTCCACATGCGGAGATTTTAGAACAAACCCGAC
>OBJA01000543.1_pt1 | contig 32002 bp, 25 predicted proteins | sample 1519751 | NCBI WGS metagenome assembly OBJA01 (sample SAMEA3881238, study PRJEB22517) | soil metagenome | biome: lake sediment; feature: soda lake sediment; material: sediment, water from around vicinity | place: India | collected 2013-12-23 | depth 3 m
CGTCATCAACAGGGAGTAATTAAAAACTGTTATTTAACAGGTAGTATCGTTTTAGATGATGCTGAAATAGCTCATCCTGTATGTTTTCCTTATGAGTATCCTAGTTGGATTGAGATCATCGATGTTTTTAGTACTATTAACATTAGTCAATTATCAAATATTGATTATAATTTTAAAACCAAGAAAATTACATATCTTAGTGAAGACGATCTAAAGAGTGGTATTCCAATCCAAGGTTTAGATGACTTCATCTATGAAGAAGGCTCATTTCCAAAATTAAGATAAAGAAAGGTTGATTCAAACCTTTTTTTAATGTTATTTATTTTTAAAATGGGATAAACTAAAAGATAAATAATTTATTTTTTTATTTCGTCATGAAATGATTATTTTTTTATTTATAACTTATATAATGATGATACGAAAGATATAGAGGTAAATTATGATTGAAAACCAAAATATCATCACGAAATATTACCGACACTTTTCGGAAGAAAGTTTTAAAAAACAGATGAAATTCAATTTTCACCTTGAGGAAAATATGATTACCGATCAGGAAATCATCATAGCTTTCCTAGATGATTTGATTGTTGGTTTTTTAAGTTTCTATCGTTATTGTTATTTAAGTGATAAGGTTGATAGTTTTTTAATTATGTTTGTAAATATTAATGAATGTTATGATGTTAAGAAAATTATCAATAAGCTTTATTCGAAGTTATTTATCATTGCGAGGTGTGAACCTCATTTAATCATAATTCCGGAAAATAAATATCAAAAGTATTTAGAACCTTTTAATTTAGAATTAGTTTATCGTGACGATCGTCATTATTTTGTGAATAATCCGGCAAAGAAACTAAATCGATTGGTGACAATTGGGGACTTGAAGACGGGAGTTAAGAATAATATTTGTGATGTTGAGGGGGTAAATGTCGGCCATGTTAGCATTCAAACCGATGAGTTTCATACTGGTGTTACGGCGATTATCCCCCATCCTGACAATGTGTTTAAAGAAAAGGTAACCGCTGCATCATTTATTTTTAATGGCTTTGGAAAATCAGATGGAACCAATCAAATTAATGAATTAGGAACAATTGAAACGCCAATCCTTTTAACAAACACTTTAAATGTTGGATTAGTAAGTGATGCATTAATTGAATATGTGCTTGCTAATAATCCCGAAATAGGGATTTCAACAGGAACAGTCAATGCTGCCGTCTTCGAATGTAATGATTCAGGGTTGAATAATATTCGTAAACGGATTATTAATCAACACCATGTATTTGAAGCAATCAATCAGGCTAAAGAAGATTTTGAACAAGGGAGCATTGGAGCCGGAAGTGGAATGCGTTGTCATGGATTTAAAGGCGGGATCGGTTCATCGTCACGAGTAATCAAAATTGGTAATAGAAATTATACGATCGGTGTTTTAGTAAATTCAAACTTTAACGGAAATCACCCCCACCACCTAGTCTTTAAAGGAAGAAGTATCGGTACTTTAATAAGTGATGAACTTGATTATTATCATGATGATGATGGATCAATCATTGTTGTGATTGCAACTGACCTTCCGCTTGATAGCCGTCAATTAGAAAGACTATGCAAGCGTTCATCTTTAGGGGTTGCGAAAACAGGTTCATATGTTTCAAATGGTAGTGGTGATATATATGTTGCTTTTTCCACAGCCAATAAAGTTCCTCATTTTCCAACCAAACCAATATCCCAAATATATGTGATTCATGATGATTATTTAGAACTTGCTTTTAAAGCAGCTGTTGAAGCGACAGAAGAAGCTATTTTAAATTCAATGCTATATAGTAAAACTGTAATCGGGTATAATAATATTGAATGTAAATCAATTAATGAAGTGATTGATTTATATGATGACTTGTTATTTGATGTCATAACCTAAATTAGCACTTATTAGAAGTGCTTTTTTATTTTCATAAGACTTTTTATATGTTAACAGTCTTATTTACGTCGTAAATTTAGCCTACAATCGCTTTTAGTGTAATAAATTGGTAAAATTACTCAGCATAAATAAACGATAGTACAGGTAAAAATTTAAAGAATAATTTATTTTTTAAAATGAGTTAAAAAGAGTGATTTTGAGTATATTTATTAATATTTTATTGCAGATTAATAAATTGTGAAAGATGTTAAAATATGTCATATTTTGTATTTGACATAATTTATATTTGTTTTATATCTTTTTTTTAAAATAAGAAATTTGGAGAAAGATAGGACATGTTTTCCTAAAAATGAGAAAATCTTGACAGATTGGCTATAAGAGGTCGTTCAAGATAATAAATTTTTTTTACATTATTCTCTGTAAAGCATATTTTTAAAGAGACTAAAAAGGAAATGTTTACAAAAAAATAAATAATTCACTCATATAGAGAGCTTATAAGGTAGTGATCTAATGCGTTTATAAAAAGATTAACGAAGGAATGTCCACAAAAAAATAAATAAATCGCTTATAAAGAGAGGTTAATAAGATAGATATATCAAACCTTATAAAAGAACCTTTATTTATTGATAGTTATTATTAGTTAAAGATTATCTACTTTTAAACACTATCACGATATATATGCCATTATCCTATATATATTCTACTTAACATAATATATATTATAGGAAGTTATTTGGATATAAAAAATATATCAAATTTTTGATTACATTTCATTTCCATAGTGGTTTTAAATCAATAATATTTAATATATACTGTTATTTATTCCCTCTTCTTATTACTTAATTAGTCTCTCTAATACCTTGTTATAATCGTTCAAAGATAAATACCCATCTTTAAAAAGAAAATCTTCTCTCATGTGATTCTCATATTTGGGAATCTCCTTTACATGATATTGAATCAATGTTTATTTGTGTTTTTGACAATTTGGTGCGCTGTATGTGTTAGAACGCAAAATAAAAATATCCTGCGGAAAAATCTTCTATATAATGAATATTAACTAGCTGTTTATATTTAAAAATGAGTTGATTTAATTTCTTAAATACAACTCACTCTTTCATACATTAGTTATCGTTCTTATTGTCTTCTTTGCTATTAGAATCTTCTGTAGTATCTTCTTTTAATTGTTTGGTGTTTTTTAAAAATTCATCACTTAAATCTTTTTTTGTTTTCTCAATTATTTCTTGAATTTCTGGTGGAAGCTTCTTTGTTAGTTTTTTTAAAAGATAAACTAATGACGGAATAATTAAACTATTCATTAAAACAATAAGCAATCCTACAATTAGCTGACTTAGATATTCTTTACAAATGTTAGTTCCATTTGCAACAGTGAAAAAAATTCCTAAATCCCTCATATTGGTTAAGAGCATTCTTCGCATATTATCATCTCCCCTTTATATCCATAATTAAGATATGATTTATATACTTTTTTCGAAAATATTAAAACCTATTTTTATAGAATATTTGATTAGGCTTTCTATAAAAATGCGAATTGGTGTTTGTCCACACAAAATAAGATAATCTTCTCACAGGAGGGGTATAGTATCTAAAAAAAGCCAAAAACATCATTCTTTGGCTTTAAAATTATAAATTGGTTTAATTATTTTGATAATATCAACAGTTTCTCTAATATTTGATAAGATTGATGCTAATGGTTTATAAGCGAAAGGTGATTCATCAATTGTACGTTAAAGAATGGTTGTAGAATAGATTCCTTTCATCGAAGCTTTAAATTCACTTAATGAAATCGTGTTATTAGCGCTCGATCTTGATAAAACCCGTCCTGCTCCATGAGGAGCTGAATAATTATATTCTTCATTTCCTTTTCCAATGCCGATGATACAACCATCGCGCATATTAAGTGGAATTAAAACCAATTCACCATCATAAGCGCTAATCGCACCTTTCCTTAAAATCATATCATTCATATTAATATAATTATGAATTGTTTCAAATGATTTAAGTTTTGAAAGTTTCAGTTTCATTTTTTTTAGGATCAGATTGGCAATTTGATAGCGATTTTCACTGGCATATTGTTGGGCGATATTCATATCATGCAAATAATCATAAAATAAATCACCTTCAAGATAACATAAATCTTTCGGAATTGGCAGTTTCGAATATAAGTTATTTATTTCTTTGATTTTTTCTGGAATATCTTGTTGTCTTCCTTGAAGTTTATATTCCTCGATAATGTTAAGAGCTTCTTCTCGTTTTTGATTTAAGAGTTGTTGATGATAATGAATCGCCTTGTTTTGATAGTATTCTGCAACCTTTAATCCTAAATTTCTTGATCCAGAATGAATAATTAAGTATTTGTTCTTCTCCTCATCTTGATCAATTTCAATAAAATGGTTGCCACCACCTAGTGAACCCATGCTTTGATAATAATATGGATGTTTATCAAGTTCTTCCCAACATTTAAGTTTAGAAATATCGGTTTCGACATCCTGGATACTATCGTGAACATGCATTCCTGAAGGGATATTTTCTTGTATATATTTGTCAATTGCGACTAATTCAAGATTAACTTTGCCTAGTTCAACTGTCAACATTCCACAACCAATATCAACTCCCACTAAATTCGGAACAATTTTTTGATTGATTGTCATCGTTGTTCCGATCACACAACCAGCTCCTGCATGGCAATCAGGCATGATTTTAATTTTTAGGTCTTTGGTAAATTCTTGATTTAATAATGTTATAATCTGTTTTTCAGTTGCTTCATCAAAGTAATCAATAAAAATAGAAGCTTCATTATATCTACCTTCAATTTTCTTCATCTTTAAGCCTCCATTTTTTAACTTTAATAACTACTTTAAAAGATATGTTTCGCTTTGTGTTTTTATTAGTTACATTCTAATGACTATCATTACCGAAAAATAAGACAATAAACGGTAACCAAATCATGATTCCATTTAGAACAAACAAAATAATTACAGAATTTTTTGATGATTTTTTTAGGTTTCCTGCTTTTAGGAGTCCGATATTACCGGTTATGGCATGTATAAAGAATGTTGAAGCGAGAACATAATAATAAATGCCAAGAATGAATGTGATCGTATAGAAATTAATAAAAATCCAAACATTTACAGTAACCATTCCTAATAAGAATAACACATTCGCAACAATAACACTGATGAAATAATTTTTCTCATATTTTAAACTATGTTCATATTTATCTTTAATTATTTTATAGATGATTAAAAAAAGATATGAATTAAATAAAATCATGAGAGACACGATTTTTTCAAACATGAATAATCTTAAATTTATGCTATTTAAAAAGGATGTTGTAGCTGGCGGATTATATAAATAATATTTCTTGGTGAAGAATAAGAAATAAATAGTTTCCCCAACATTATTTGATGCATTATATTGGTTATTAGATAATAATGTTCCAAACAGTAAAATACCAACTAGAATAATTAAAACTAATACAATAAATGAAGAAACAAAGTACTTTTCATATTTGAATGTGAAAAAGAGTGTAAAGGAACATAGGGCAAGAATTAATAAAAACAAAAAAATATAAAAATAAAAGTTCTTAAAAAAGACCAATTGCCCAAGCAAAACCAATAAGTAAATACAAATTACAAGTGAAAAGATCCTTAGACCTTTTGCATAGATATTGTTATTTTTAAACATATAAAACCCTCCCGATTAGATATTTGAAAATAAATGTCATATATATTATATCAAATTGGAAAATTTTAGGGAAGACAATTTAGATAAAAAAAACATTTTAAATCAAAGATTCAAAATGTCTGGAATTTATTCATTATTTAAAAGGGCAGTTTTTTGTTCAATTAGATCTAAGTACTTTTCAGCTTTTTCAGAAATATATAGTTTATTAGCACTTCTTTTGACAGAACGAAACCGTTCGGCAGCTAATTCATATTTTCCTTGTTTGAAACTGATGACACCTAAATAAAAAACACTAGTGACAATATTAATTTTCGGATAATTTCCCCTTAAAATATCACTATAAAACATTTCCGCATTATCTAAATATATCCCGTTCTTGACGTAATACCTAGCGACTAACGAGTTATAATTAGCTTCAAATTGGGGGCGAACACTTGGAGGTAGGAAATTAAGTAATTCTTTTTGTTTATTAATCAAGACTTCCATCTTTTTGATTTCATTTTGTTCTTCTAAGTAATGAATCCAGGCTTTATAATACCAGAATTTAGTTAGATTATTAAATGTTGGTTCTTGGTCCACTAATGTATCGAGAATTGTTTTCGCATGGGTGATATTTCCAGCATCTAGATTTACTAATGCTTCCGTATTCTTAAGCATGATTAACGCATTTTTACTTACGAAACATTTCTTTAAATATGCTTGATATTTATGAAAATATTTTAAGGGATCACATTCGAAAATATAGATTTGGTTAATGCTTTTGATAAGGGCTTTATCGGCTCGCTTTAAGAAAATATTAACACCAAATAAAACAATTACAATTAAAAAATAGTAAGTAAGATGGAATCGATCGTCAAAAATAAATAACGGTAGTGAAAAAATCGATATTAATAAAGTAAATAACCAAAAAATAAAATTAAATTTTCTCATTTTTTTCTCCAAATAGATAATCAATAACCTTTAATCCTAAATCATCAGCAAAATCCCTTGCTGCTTGACAAGCGTAATCATCGACATGTTTAAAGGCATGATTATCTTCACCAATCATGATTTTTGCTGCTTTGTATTCTGATACTATTTTCCAAAATTCTTTGCGAGGGTAAATATATACAGTTTCATTTTGTTCATTTTTGATTCTTCCCCGTCTAATGCCATTACAATTGATTTCAAGGAATACATTATTTTCAATCGCAGCTTCAATGATATCACGAGCAATTTTTTCGGTTAGATCATTCCAGCGGCGATAACTAAATAAATACAAATCCGGGTGAGCTAAAATTTTAAAGTATTTTGTCTTCATTGCCTTTATCACGGCATCCTTGTAAGCAATTAAAAATTGATCATCAACATCACCAAAGATATCAAAAATCTCACCATCAATCTGAACAATATGCTGACCCAAAATCAAGTAATCTAAGGATTCTAAGAGATTTTGATAGTGTTGATTATATTCTTCAAGATATTCAAGTTCTAGTCCCTTGTAGATAGTAATTGCATCTGCAAATTTATCAATTGCTTCATCGATATTTTGCAAATAAATCTGATAAAAATCATTCATGTTCATCCGGTAGGTCCAGTTGTCTAATAAGGGACCATGGTCACTGATTCCAATTTCTTGATAACCATGATCAATTGCTAAGATGATATAATCAATAGGCAGTCCCTGAGCATGGCCGCATAAATAACAGTGGGTATGGTAATTGGTTTTAATCACGATTATAATCCTTCATTCTAATCCATTTTGCACTTCTTCCCTTGCCTAACGGCTTAATAAATCCTTCATCGCGCATTTTGATTAAAGCACGGTTAATTGTTGATTCACTTACATAGGGATGAAGTAATCTAATTTCATCTTTTGTGAAAATATCAGGAAGTTTAGTAATAGTATTCTCGATATTATCGGCTTTATTTAAATTAGCATCAAATTTGTAGTCCTTAATAATCACATGTGCTTTTTGGTAAGCTTTGATAATGAATTTATTGATGAATCTTACAAAGCCTAAAGTTTGAGCATATCCTTCTTTCCAATTGAAACTTGCATTTCGTAATTCGGTTAGAAATTCATCATATTGATCATATAAAGATTCAAAGAAACTAACATACCGGAAAGCTTCTAAATCACTTTTAAATATCAATAAATAGAGTAAAATTAGTTCGGCGGTTTCATTTTTTGAAACAAATGGTTTGATATTATGAAAGTCAATAAAGAAGTGTAGATAAAGGGTAATCCGTTCAAATTGCTCTTTATCAAGGTGATGGTCAATGACATTATTGATTTCATCAATTAATAAGCGTTTACTTTTCATCGCTTGACTTTGTAGGATGATCCGTTTTTCTGTTGGAATAAAGTCAAACTTGATATCATTAAAATGCGAATATACATAATTAATCATATTTAGTAAGTCATTGCTTTGGTGTCTGGTTTGCCGGTATTTTCTCTGAATTCCCATCAACATCTCTTTAAGATTAAAGAGGGTTGTTTCTTCTTTATTGCGAGGATTAGAATTCTTTGTGATAATTAATCGGGCTCTAGCATCGGTAATATCTAAATTAAGAAGTCTTGACAAAAAATAACAATCCCGTTCAACTGTTTGTTCAATAACACGGTCAATGTCACTTTTTAAAACTTCATTGAAATTATCATTCTGGCCAATCCATTTATAAATATGGGTTAGGGAAACAATTACATCATTAGGGATGATGAATCGTTGGATATTAAGCACTGAACTCATAAAAATTACATCCTTTTTCTTTTCTATAAGCCCTTCTATAAAAGATTTATTGGATCTTGTCCATCTAAATTTAGATAATCTTCTCACAGAAGGGCTAAAATGTTTATCCTAAATCATTATTATTGCGAACAATGATAATTTTCTCAACTTTGCCAAGGGCTTCGGCTGTTTTTTTATTAGTGGCCTGACTTGCACTCTTAAGCATTGAGTAATCAATTTGATAATGACCTTTCGTACCGTAGATAAAGCAATCTAAATCGAGATTGGCATTTTTACGATGAATGATTGCGGAATGAATGAGATAACTGGGGTTAGCTTTCGTCATTGTAACATACTGCTTACCGACATTATTCTTTTTCCCTTTCACAATCTCATCCGGACGGATCCGTTTAATCACACCTTTTTGATTTAATAAAACGATCTGGTCTTTTTCAAAGATATAATGTCCACCGATAACTTCATCATGAGGACGGTTTTTTAATTCGATCGCTTTTACTCCAAACGAAGGTGGAGCCATAATGCTGATTTCATCAGCATTATAACGATTCATATAACCTTCTTTCGTAATAACAACTACTTCAGGGTTATCATGAGTTGAAATGTCAACACTGACTAATTCATCATCATCTCTGATTTTAGTTGCTTTTAAAGCACGTGAATAACGGTTAGCATTTAATTCCCGAATATGTGTGCGTTTGATAAGGCCGTTTTTAGTTGTAAATAAAAGATATTTTTCTTGTTCAAAGTCATCAATTGGAACGGTGAAGATGATTTTTTCATTAGCTTCAATTGAGGCTAAGGTACTGACATTATATCCTAAATCCTTATGCTTTACTTCTGGTATTTTTTGAACTGGCAAGAAGACATAATTACCTAAGTTTGTAAATAATAGTAAAGTATCGGTCGTTGTAACTTCATAAACAGCGATTAAAACATCATCATCTTTTAGTTTTGTGGTTTCATTGTTTCCATATGCTTTTGGAGTTAAACGTTTTAAATAACCATCATTCGTAACAATGACCACAGCATCTTCTTTCGCAATCAACTCTTTGACTTCAACCTTTAATTCATCGATCTCATGAACGATTTCAGTTTTTCTTGGAGTTGATAGTTCTTTTAAGGAGAATTGTAGTTCTTTTTTGATTGTATCAAGCAATACAGAATCATTTGCAAGAATATCAGATAATTTGTCGATTAATGCCTTCAGGTTCTCTTCTTCTTCTTGCAATAAGACAATATCGGTATTAGTTAGTCGATATAGTTGTAGCATCACAATTGCTTCAGCTTGTTCTTCGGAAAAATTATAAGTGCTAATAAGATTTTCTTTCGCATCCTTTTTATTGAGGGAATTACGAATTGTTTGAATAACAGCATCTAAAATTGAGGTCATAGCAATTAAACCGGAAACGATATGAAGACGTTTCTTCGCTGCAGCAAGTTCAAAGTTACTGCGGTTGGTAATTACTTCTTTTTGATGAACAATATAGGCATCAAGCAAATCATTAAGGCCCATTAACATTGGACGTTTATTGGCAATTGCAACCATATTGAAGGTATAATTGATTTGAAGTTCCGTTGTTTTAAAGAAGAAATTACGGATAAATTCGGGGTTGGCATCACCTCTAATATCAACAACGATTCGTAGCCCTTCGCGGTCTGATTCATCACGGATGTCGAGAATACCATCGATGTTTTTTTGAACATAAACATCGCTCATCTTTTTAACTAAATTAGCTTTATTTACTTCAAAGGGAATTTCGGTAATTAAGAGCTGATGGGCCTCCTTTTTAGAGATGATCTCGGTCTTCGCTTTCACAATGATCTTACCGCGACCATTTTTATAGGCGTTTTTGATGCCATCAATTCCTTGTACAATTCCTCCAGTTGGAAAATCAGGACCCTTAACAATCTTCATTAAATCATCTAACGAAGCTTTCGGATGGTTGATTTTATAAATGACAGCACTGATGATTTCATTTAAATTATGAGGGGGAATTTCCGTTGCATATCCAGCCGAGATTCCGGTTGCACCATTGACTAAAAGGTTCGGATATTTTGCCGGAAGAACGGTTGGTTCATATTCTTCATCATCGAAATTTGGAACAAAACCAACGGTTTTTTTATTGATATCTTGGAGGAGAAACTCAGCATATTTTGATAATCTAGCTTCGGTATAACGCATTGCCGCAGCTGGGTCTCCATCCATACTACCGTTATTTCCATGCATATCGATTAACGGCAATAACATTTTAAAGTTTTGCGATAATCTTACCATTGCTTCATACACCGATGTATCACCATGTGGATGATATTTACCGATGACATCCCCAACGATTCTAGCAGATTTTTTATATGGTTTATTGGAAAACATCCCTAGTTTAAACATCGCAAATAAAATGCGGCGTTGAACTGGTTTTAAACCATCCCTAGCATCTGGGAGCGCACGATCTTGAATGATGTATTTCGAATAACGCGAAAACCGGTCACTGACGATATCTTCAAGATTTTCGTCATTGATTTTCTCATTAACAAATTTCGCAATCGTATCTTTAATATTTTGTTTTTTGGCTTTAGTCATCGCTATTTACCTCTTGAAGTGTAAAGTTATCATCGAATTCAAAGGAAACATTATTTTCAATCCATTCACGACGTGGTTCAACATCATCGCCCATAAGGGTGGCGATTCGGTTGTCGGCATCGATATAATCTTCAATTTTGACTTTAATTAACGTTCTTGTTACCGGATTCATCGTTGTTTCCCATAACTGTTCGGCGTTCATTTCCCCTAAACCTTTAAATCTTTGGATGGTGATGTTTTTTAGGGTTTCGGCTTTGGCTTTTAATTCTTCATCATCCCATGCATAAACAATTTTATTTTTACTTGTGATTTTATATAAAGGGGGTTGGGCGATATAAACATAACCTTTTTCAATCAATTCCTTCATATATCTAAAGAAAAATGTCAATAATAAAATTTGGATATGAGCTCCGTCGGTATCAGCATCGGTCATAATAATAATCTTATTGTAATTGGATTTATTAATATTAAAGTCACTACCAAATCCTGCTCCGATGGAATAGATAATTGACATGATTTCTTCATTTTTTAAGAGTTCATCGGTTTTTGTTTTTTCAGAATTGATGACCTTACCTCGTAATGGTAAAATCGCTTGAAAACGGCGATCACGACCTTGTTTCGCACTTCCACCCGCTGAATCACCCTCAACAATAAATAATTCATTACTTTTTGGGTTGCGGTCTTGAACAGGGGCTAGTTTACCAGCTAAGTTGGCTGTTTTCCCGACCTTTTGTTTAATCATTCGGACTTCATCTCGGGCTTTTCGGGCAGCTTCGCGAGCTCTAAAAGCTTTAATCGCATTTTGAACTAAGATATTGGCAATTTCACCTTTTTCGTTTAAATAGAACTTTAACTTTTCAGCAATAATTGCTTCAACTGCTGTTTTTGCATCAGCTGTTCCTAATTTGTTCTTGGTTTGACCTTCAAATTGAAGAATGTTTTCACCGACTCTTATTGATAATACCGCTGTTAGGCCTTCCCTGATATCAGCACCATCAAGATTTGGATCTTTATCTTTCAACAAACCCTTCATCCGTGCATAATCATTGAAGGCTTTTGTAAGTGCGGATTTAAATCCGGTTTCATGAGTTCCACCGTCTTTAGTCCGGATATTATTTACAAATGATAAGATATTCTCTGAATATGCTTTGTTGCAATATTGTAATGATGCTTCAACTTGAATATCTTGAGCTGTCCCTTCTAAATAGATCGGTTCATGGATTGCATCTTTCCCCGCATTTAAGGTTTTCACATATTCCGCAATTCCTTCAGTAAATAAAAAGACTTCAGAATTGCCGGTACGTTCATCGATTAACTCAATCTTTAAACCTTTAATTAAAAATGCTGATTCTTTTAAACGTTGAACACATAGTTTATAGTCGATTAAGGTTGTAGAGAAGATCGTTGGGTCTGGTTTAAAGTGAACAGTTGTACCAGTTTTTTTACTCTCACCGATTATTTTGGATTTCTTTATCTCTTGTCCGCCATTTTCAAATCGTTGAAAATATACTTTACCTTCGCGGGCAATTGTTATCTCAACCCACTCGCTTAAACCATTAACAACGCTGGCTCCAACTCCATGAAGTCCTCCTGATACCTTATAAGCTCCTGCGGCATCAAATTTTCCTCCCGCATGAAGCGTGCAAAAAACAACTTGAGGAGTTGGAATACCGGTCTTATGCAGACCAATTGGGATTCCACGGCCATTATCTTGAATTTCAACTGAATTACCTTTATGAATGATAACGCGAATGTGATTACCATATCCAGTCAAGACTTCATCAATAGCATTATCTACAATTTCCCAAATAAGATGGTGAAGTCCTCGTGAATCGGTGCTGCCAACATACATACCAGGACGTTTGCGAACAGCTTCTAGTCCCTGTAAAACCTGTATTTTCGATTCATCATAATTGTCTTTAAGTGCTTTTTTGGCCATTTCTTATCAAACCTTTCTTCAATATACTTTATTATATCATATATTTAATCTAAAGTAAACTTTTATTTTTATATTATATTTATATTCAAAACGTAAATTTGAATATAATTAATAATCATAATTTATGCAATTTTGAAAAATAATGACTATATTTAAACTGACAAATATGGGTATAAGTGTCAAGTATTATTTATTGATTTTAAAGTGTGTTTCATATATAATAGTTACTAGGTGATTTAATGACTAACATAATAAAATTTGGGCTTCTCATCGTAGCCTATTTATTAGGGTCAATTCCTTGGGGTTTTGTTTTAGGTAAATTAAAAGGAATTGATATCCGTGAACATGGCAGCAAAAACATTGGCGCAACTAATACCGGAAGAGTGTTAGGGCGTAAATATGCGATATATGCTTATATTCTTGATACCATCAAAGGGGCTATTTTTGTAGCATTATTCCGGTTTGTTATCCCGGAAGCATACTGCTTTATCTCGCCACTTACCTATGGTTTAGCCGCAGCAATTGGTCATACGTTTCCGATTTATTTGAAGTTCAAAGGCGGAAAAGCAGTTGCAACTGGAGGTGGCGTCTTATTAGGATATGCACCTTGGCTATTTGTAATCGGAATTGGTGTCTTTTTTCTAACCACATACCTCACTAAATATGTCTCAATGGGGTCGATGGTGGCTGCTTCAACAGTTCTTCTGATTTCAATCGTGATGGCCATCGTTCAAAAAGATCCGTTTTTCAATTACCAGTACAATTATTTTCTTCCTTTATCAACATTTATCATTTTTGCGATTATTATGATTAGACATAAATCGAATATTCAACGCATTATTCATAAAAATGAATCAAAAGTAAAATGGTAAAATAAAAAATTTAATAGAAATAAAGATAAGGCTGATAAAACTATCAACCTTTTTTTAATGTTTATTTATTACAAAATATCGATTGTTGTGATCGATTGCTTTTATAAACCCATCTATTGTTATTATGGTTATAAGATCATCACAATGTTTCCATCTGGATCCTTTAAAGTTAGTTCTTGACCTCTCCAATCAGCTTGTTTCGGGGGATCAATAGTAATACCCTTACTTTTAATTTCTTCATATGTTGCTTGAAGATCTTCCGCATCAAAGACCATCGTGATATAGCCTCCATTAGCTTTTCCCCAAACATTTTCGTCCCAAACACAAATACTGCCTTCATTTTCAGGATTTCCTAAAAACCAACCATCATAATCACATCCTTGCACAAATACAGGAATTCCAATCGTTTGATAGAATTCCGCCAATCCTTTTGGGTCTTTTGAAGTGATGTTAACGCACGACAACTTTTTAATCATTTTCTGTTACCTCTGTTTATGTTTTTATTTTTACTTATTAAACGCACTATTCCAAAAACCCAAAAAATTATTAATAGAATCGTTATTATGAATAATTCAATTCAATTAATATTTCCGTCTTTACCTCTTAATTTTTTTCTTAAAATTTTTCAAAAACTTCGTTAAGGTCAATACTATCAAAATATGTTTTCATTGTTGCCCAAAATTCAACATCTTTAATTTCTAAAAAATTTGAAAGTTGCTCTTCACCATCAACATAATATGATATTTTTGTTCCATCATATCTAATAAATGAATTATCAAGATAAGTGATTTGGATAAAGAATTTATTTCCCCAATAATAATCCATGATTTTATGATGAATAACTAAGGTCCAACTGTCGACTTCATTGATGAATTCTTCTAATTTATCCGAACTTAAAATTTCTATTAAATCGGGATTAATATTTTCATCCCTTAGTCTCGGTCCACAGTAAAACATGATTTCGATAATTTCTTGATTACTTCCATAGGATGATAACTTCTTTTCAGTGTTTTCAGTACAAGCTACTAAGAATAGCCCACCACAAATAATTAAAACGCTCATAAAAACTTTTTTAAAAAACTTCATTTTTTACCTCTAGTACTTTCTTCTTCTTATTTTTAAGGATTTGTTAATATTTAACAATTCATATTGTATCAAAAAGAATCAAAAATAACAACAATTTTTGAAGGTTTAAGCCCTAACACTCTCAACAATACTTTTAACCTGATCGGTATCTAATTTTACATCTTGATAGTTTCTTCTTGTAAGAAAATAATCATTCAAGCTTATCTTGAATGAACAATATAATAATTAAAAAAAACAGGAGAGACCTCCTTGTTTTATAGATGATATTTTTCCCAAAGTCTGACAATCATTCCCCAATATTCTACTAGTTTTTTCCCCTCTAAAGAATTCCATTGTAATTCAATATCATGATGGCAGATTTGACCCAATCCTTTACGACTATGGTGGCAAAACCGACATTCAAGTGGCATATAGATGGTTTTATGCAGTTCACATAACCCATTACTAAAAAATGTACAACCATTTTTTGAATATTCTTGTAATGCGAAATTACTTTCACACCCTTTAAAGGCAGGTGATAAAACCCCAAATGTGCGGTCTATTGATATTTCTAACATCATTTTCCTAGCATAACCTGCACTAATTGCAGCTTTTGCTTCATCTATGGTCCACCATCCTGGCCTAAGACAATAACTTCTACAAATTTCACAATTACATGGAGGTGAAGAAGGGTATAACTTGTATAAATCTTTCCGAATAACTTTTTTATTCATAAATTACTCCATTTAAAAAAATTTTAATACAACAAGTATCCAAACCTCATAAGGATAAATCATCTTTATTTGGATCAACTAGGTAATATAATTCAAAATCAGGGGTTTTTGATATAAATTTGGTAACACTAAAATTGACTTTTCTTAAAAATTTGCTCTATATTAAATTTTTTACTTTTATAAAATTACTCAGTTTTTTAATATTTGTCCTTTCCTAGTACAAAAAAAACTTCTTCTTCTTTTTTTTTTTCATTAATGATTGAAATGTAGAAATACATAGGTTTAAATGATTTTTCTTCTTTTTATATACATAAACAGTGCAAAACCGATTAGAATTAAAATTGATTTGTTATTAAAAGCTTTACATGAATTAGAAGGAATCTCAGGTTTTTCTTCAACAGGATTCTCAACTAATTCATAAATTGATTTTACTTCAAGATCACTTGTAACTTTTCTAAGATCTTTATCCCACTCAATAAAGTTGTATCCATCTACTATAGGCGGAGTTGGGGCAGTTGCATCTTGCCCATGATCAACAATTACATTCTCAATTAGTTGGTCATCTTTATCATAAAATTTAATTTCATATTTATTAATCACATATATTGCATCAACTCTAGTATCAGCAGTAAGATTAGAAAAATCAGTTTTATTCCAAATTGGTAGAACATGATCATAACCAACTTTAGTAGGAATATGTGGTAAGTCAAAGATAACATTTGATTTAAAGGTCGCAATAATTTCATTATCAGCATAAAAGTTAATATCATAAATTGGATCTGGAATAATTATATTTGGGGTTGCTCCTTCACCCAAAGTATTAGTATAACTCATTGCTCTAATTCCGTAAACATAATCACCACTTACATCATCTTCATATATAATTAGATTATCGTTACTTCCAATGACATCAATTATTTCATTATTAGTAAAATTAATTTCTTCACTGTCTCGATAAATAATATAGAATTTAGCTTCATCTAACTTGTCCCAGGAAATCGTATTTCTATTAGCATTAAAATTACTAACTTTTCCTAAACTAATTGGATCCATACTTTTTATTTCCGGAATTAATTTTATCTCGTGCCAAATTGTACTTCCGATGTTAGCTAATTGCTGTGCTGATTTACTTGTAGAACCTTTATATGCATTCTTTAAGTGTTTATATGAGTAAAAACTCACGCCATTAACATTTTCTAATTCTTCAACATAACTTAATTGTTTATACAATTCGGTTGGATCATCCATCCAGGCAAATCTATTTAATTCATCAGCTTGATAAACACCAATACCAGAGTATAGGTTTACATCCAAGTTCTTTGCAACCTTATCCCACCATCCCATAACATCATAATATGAAGCTACACTATGATTAGTAGCCCAATAACTTTGAGGTAAGATATAATCAAGCCATCCTTCAGATATCCATTTTAGACTATCGGCAAATAGATAGGAACTATAATGCGTTTGCCCATTTGTAGCGGAACCAGTTGTAATCGGTTTCCCATTAGAATCATAATTAACAACACCATCGCCATTTTTATATATTCCTGTCGGTGAGATACCCAGTTGAATATGTTTATTGTTTAAAGAATTATACTTTCTTATTTCATTACTTAATCCTTCAATAAAGAGATTAACTTGTTCTCTTCTCCAATCAGCTTTATCAAATGCGCTTGAAGTGTCGTAATTTCCAGGATAAGCGAGAAAGGTTGATTGATCAGGTTCATCTAAAATCGTTTTCGAACCAGTTAGCATTCCGTTCGCACCAAGGTTAGTATAGAAGTAATCGTCAAAGTGGATGGCATCCACATCATAATTTTCGATAACTTCCATTACCGTATCAATTAAAAATTCTCTAACATTTGGAAGTCCTGGATTTAATATTGAATTAATTCTATTAGCAGGATTACTATCCGGATTTATGGTCGGTACTGTCGACCCATAATAATGAGAATTACCTAACCGGTATGGGTTCATCCAAGCATGAAATTCTATTCCTCTCTTGTGACATTCATCAATTAACCACGCTAGAGGATCAAATTTATTAAAATCAACAGTTTTCCACCATCCAGCTACAGGATTTAATTTTGAATTGTAGAGGGCATTATTATGTGTTCTTATATGAAAGATCATTGCATTGAGCTTATAATGCTCCATAACAGCAAATACCTCATTCATTTCACCCTTAAATGATGCTTCACCTGCATATGGTTTTATATCACTTGTTAGAGTCGAAATCCAGACTGCTCTAAACTCTTTGTTATCTACTACATTTATATTTAGATCGTTATTTATTATAGAAGATGTTGAAGTAACGGCACTAACTAGAACCGTTAATAAACTAGACAATATAACTATAAATACAAAAATACATTTCTTCAAACTGTAATCCTCCATCTCTATATATATTTCACTACCGTCAATTATAAAGTTAAGCGCCCTTTTGTCAAACCCATTCCCTTTAATTAAGATATTTGAAAGTATTTATTTAATATTTAATATCTTAATATTAAATTTTTTCTTAGAAGTCAAGAAAAAATTACCAAAAAACGGATTAAACAAAAAATAATTAAATAATATTAACCTTATTAATAATCCAAATACTTCAAATTAATAGTGAATTGGTTACAAGAGTTATCATTTGGTAGAATAACAAAATAATACGTACCAACTGGTAAGGCTATTTCATTTGTATACGAGTAATATGCATATGCAACAAACTTAAAATTTTGGTCGTATATTTTAAATGTTGTATTACAACCTGTTATCAAATATACACTTTGCTTAGTTACAACGAACTTTACAATATCAACATCGTTGGTGTAATCTTTATTTAATTTTACATAACCTAATTGTATTTCTCCAAGGTTATTTAAATCATACATATAATCATCTTCAATTTCACACGTTAGAATCGCAACTCTAAGTGAATAGTAAGAATATGAATCATAGATTGAATTAATCTTAATTAGGTAAGTTCCGGCTTCTAAAGTATAAACAATTCCCCCACCAACATCTTTACAATTATCAAAACTAAGTAATCGATTATTTGCAGTATTATATAATTGATAATTGTGAAAGGAAACTACTAACAAAACATTGCTTTTTTCGGTTATAGTGAACTGTTTTCCAAAATTATAATCTGGACAATTAGTATAAGAATAACCTTGATAAGATGGGAAATTTTCATCCCAAACATAACTAATTCCTACTTTTAATAATTCAATTTCTTCCACATCATCTTTTAATTCTTTGTACTCACAATCCATTTTATAGATTCCTTCTCTATATGAAGAAACAGTAACATAATAATTCCCCTTTTCCAATACGATTGTCCAACCGCGGCTAACAGAACTAGAAACACTTTTGTTCGTGTTGAGATCATAAATAGAAAATTGAGGGCTGTCGGAATACATATTTTTTAATGTATAACTAAAAGTATAAATTCCCTTTTCAGCATCTAATTTAAAATAGGTTCTTGGAAGATCAGGACCAGTTATAATCCATTCATCAACCTCTTCTTTTAGAATATCGATGGTATTATCTAAGTTTTTGTATTTATTTGCTTCAATAAATTCAATAGTATAATCATATGTTACATTACTTCCATGTAAGAAAAAGTAATTATTTCCAGGTATTACCCGGTATAATTGATTCCCAGAACTAGATCCAAATTGATTTCTTACAATTCCGTCGGTAATACCATCATCATAAAATGCCCAAGCACAAGGACCAGAGTTAACTTTAACATATATAACTCCAGAAGTCTCAGCTATGTAATTGACAAAAACAATGTCGTATTCACCCTCAATTGAAAAAGTGAAAGAACCTTGGGTTATTAAAGTTGGATTGTTATAATCAAAAATATCAGTATAATTGAGTTTTGTGAAAACAAATTGGTATCCATCACTCATTGCAATCGTACTTTTAATTTTTATATAATAAACACCTTCGGTAATTGTAAAAGTGGTTCCATAACGGAATGCACTATCTCCCCCAAAAAGCCATCCAAGATCGACTTTTTCACCTTTGTCGTTATAGATTTCAAGTAGAAGAGAACCTTGAAAATCGTTGAAATAATATTGTCCAGTTTCAAAACGCGCACGATAATAATGGGGACGGGCTATTTCGATACATTTAAAATTATTAAAGATATCGGTATCTTCATAAACTTCCGCAATAGTATTAGGTTTACATATGTAATATTGAGATTCATCATGAATATCAATTATTTCAAATTCTTCAAATTTATAAGAAATATTTGTACTAACTTCAACATAATGTTGTTTGGAAGAATTAATTGGAATTGAAACATTATTATTTATAATCATCTGGTCAACTTTTAGGGTTACTACCATGACGAAGGAAGAATTATCTAAAACTGAAGCTCCTATACCTAATCCATTATATAATTCTTTCATTTCATTATAATACTCTTCAGGTAAGTAATCCCGAAGTAAACCAGATAATTTGTAACCATTCTCTATTTTCTCGACAAGAATTTTTTTATAATCCAAATTATAACTAATTATATCAATTCTTGACGAGTTCAAAAAATCCTCTAAATCAAAATATTCATTTAAAACCGTTTCCTCTCCTAAATACTCAAGGTCAATCCAATATAAATCGTTATTTTTGGTTTTTGGAATTGTATAATTGAATATTTTCCCATTCTTTATACACATCACTTCATGTTCATCATTTACGATTGTTTCCATATAAAATGGAGATAATCTAGTTTTAATATTACTGCTTTGGCTTGTTGTTGTACAGGTTTCGCCAATATAATTCTTACTTATCATATCAGTCGTTACTGTAAAAAAGTTAGTTGTACTTACTTCAAAAGAAGACATTGATGAAATAAACTCATCAAAAATTATCTTATTAGCATCATCATCATTTACATAATCAGTTAAAATATACTGAGCTTTTACTTCTAGATCACTTTTAATATTTATTAATTCCTTATCCCAACCAATAAATAAATAACCCTCTCGTGCTGGTGAAGTTGGACTAGTGGCATCTTTTCCATGTTCAACATTTTGTATGTCAATTACCTTATAATCATAATCAAAAAAAGAAACCACATACTTCACAGATTCCCATCTAGCATGGAGTGTCCAATCCCCTAAGATTCTTGTATTGTTATCAACATCAATTTCTTTATCACCTTCAATTCGATACCATCCTATAAAAATATAGTTTTCTTTTGTTGGTGTTTCTAAATCAATTTTTGATCCTTTATTGATGTTAGTTATTGGATTTACAAAACTCCCATCATTAGTTTCAAATTCAATTGTGTAAGTTTTGAGTTTTATCGAATTACAACCAATTAACATTGTTAATGTAATATACATAAAAAACAATCCTAAAACATTTTTCACCATTTAATAATCCCCTTCTTTTTTTATTTATTTTAATTTTTTTCATCTAAAGTTTTACCACTTAAATATAGTCTAAAATGACCATAAGTTGACGAAATTTGTTTTATAAGTTTGTTGAATAAAATACTTAATTTTCACAATATTATTTGCACTTACCAACCCTATTCCTCCCTCTTATTAATGATTTCTAATAACATTTTTTCATGTTCAAAATTGATTGGCTATTGTAATCTTCATTTATTTAATTTTCATTATACTTTATTCTTAAAAAAATGTAAATAAAAAAACTTTTCTCCTTAAAAGAATTTATCAAAGCCGATTTTAATGAAATCGAGATTTATTTTTGCGTATTTTAGAATTATAATATTAAAAAAAGTGATATAGTTAAAGAATGAGCGTAAACCATTACTTCGATACTTCATAATTGAATAGCCTTTGAAACCTTTCTAATCTCATTCTTTGGAACATAAAACTATCTTATGTTTTAATGTGAATGAACTGTTCACTAATTTAATAATCTTTCTTCTTTTTAAAGAACAATAAAAAAGTCATTACTTTGAGTATGACTTTTGGTTCTTTTCATTTTAAAAATAATCCCTTAACTTGGGAAACACCAGTTAACAATTCCACCTTCGAGATGATAATTATGCAAATGAATATAGACAGAGGCAACATCATCTTCTTGTAAGATTTCTGTTAATAGATCTAAGACTTCTTCATCAATATCATTTAACTCCAAAACAAAAACCATAATATGTGGAACGTTTTCGGTAACAGTTCCGAATTCATCAAGATGATATTTATTTTTTAAGGTTTCAAAACATGATTCTTGATCATTAAAATCGACTGATAGAAATATTACCACATCGGCTAAAATATAATTTTTTAAGCCCATTCTTTCAGTTAATACCGCAACCTCTTCTTCGTAACTTAATGAGTATTTATCTCTAATCTTAACTGTTTGGAAGTTTAAAACAACATCATCAATTTGACCAGGTTTTTGATATTCAAGTAAATAATGATAAATTTTCAAATTGTCAATATGAATAACATACGATTCTGGACCTCTTTCTTCCACAAATAATGTTAAAACATGATCTTGATATTCCAATTTGATAAACTCATGATAAAGATGGTTAAAGCTTGCACAACCTTGATACTCAATTAAACCATTGTTAAGGAAATAATTTTCGTCATACAACTCTCCATCTGGATAAAGTGCGCGGTATTCATCGTATGTATCAATACTTTTTATTGAAGGTAAATGATTATCAGGTCCAGTTATAAAAATTGGGCCAGTTGGATTCGGACTTAAGTCTTTTACAACGAAACTAACTGAAGCATTATCGGAGATTTCGTCAATATTGCCAACAAGTTTTTGTTCAGGATTGCATCCGCTACAGAACACTAAAACGATAAAGATTATTATTAAAGAACTGATTCTTAAATATTTCATAAATTTATTTCTCACCTCTAACTATAATACGGTTATCATTAATAATTTATTGGAAAATATTTGAAATAATTTTTTTAAAAGAATTTATTTCGTCGAAATAAAATTAATAAGATTGTCATAAGAGTTAGATAAAATAAGTGGATTTTAGAAAAGAAGTTTCTACAACCACAACCATAAAGTTGATAGAATCTATTATTTAAGGTAATCGTTAGGGGTTCATTTGGAATTTCTGTAATTGATACCGAATAACTATGTTCGACCTTGTCATATGTAAGTGATGAGCTTATTAACTCTTCATCACTAATAACAATCATCGTTATTTTTTCAACATCTTGCCAGTGATTAATTGGAGTTGGAATATATTCGATTGAAAAGTCTTTTTTATAACAAAAAATTGGTGATAAAAAGGTAATATCGATCGTTTTCGTTTCATTTGCTTCAAAACTTAAATCAAATTCAAGGGCAAATTGTTGAAAATTATTTATGAATAAATAAGATAAGGATGAACTGTAGAGGAATTGGATTGGTTGATTACTTTCTATAGCCTTATCAAACTCTTTAAAAAGCAATGAATAGTATTCTAATAAATATGGGCCATTATATTTTTGATAAAAATCCTTCATTTGAAGATATTCACTTAATTTGATCGGTTCTTTTGTAATTAATGCTGGTTCTAGCAAGACACCATAACCAACATAAGCATCTTTGCTTTTCTTAAATTCAGTTGTAATCGCTTCGACATCAAAATCTTTGGAAGCAAAAAAATAGTCAACTTCTTCACTTTCATATAGATGGCCGGTTGTTTGAAAATTATGGTAGTTATCACCATTGTATGAAGATTGGGCATCAACAAAAACCGTACCATTGGGAACATTTTTATAGATTAATTTAGTGTTAGGAGAATAATCGATCCCTCTCGTTTTAGGGTTTTTGATTGTATAAAGATAACCATCGATATCATTTTGAAAAGAATAATCCCTATTCATTACTTCATTAAAGGTTTCCATATTTAAATTTAAAAGATATTCTCGGTAATTATAATAAGCAGATAAAAACATATCATCACCTGAAAATAACAATTTATTTTCGAGGGGTTGATTATTGACTTTTAAATCAATCGGTCTTGGCAAATATTTTAGGGTTGAAATAAACGGCAGAACAAATCTAACTTGTTTTGCTTCACTAGGATTTTGAATTTCATAATTTAAGGAAATGATTGCCGATCTTTCAACTCTATCAAAAACTTCTAATTCATTTTCACCTAATAAATCAATCGATATTTGGTTATTTTTTAAAATTAATGTTGATTCTGAAGGGATGATCCCGGAAAAAATAGTTTCTTCAGCGTAAGAAATTGGCATTGGGGGGGTCGCATAAAGAAATGGGATGTTAATCATAATCAATAAGGTTAACAAAAAGATTAGCAAATGTTTTAAAAAAAAGACTTTTTTCATGTTTTTCTCTCCACGGTAAATATTTAGATTTTTTTAATTTTAATTTTATAAAAAGGCACAACAATCAAGCTAATTGTATAATATAAATAAGAGATATTGTGTAGAAATGAGGTAATAAAAATCATATGAATTATTGGTTTGCATTTGCATTAACGCTGTTTGCAGGTTTGTCAACCGGCATCGGCAGTGCATTGGCCTTTTTCAAAATAGTAAAAAAAGAAAGATTTTTATCGATTGCATTAGGGTTTTCTGCTGGAGTTATGATCTATGTATCATTTGTTGAAATTTTCCGAAAAGCTATTCATTCATTAACAACAGGATATGGTGAACCTTTAGGATATATATATGCAACTTTAGCTTTCTTTGTCGGGATTGGATTGATTGCGTTCATCGATAAGGTTGTTCCGAAAGGAGAAAATCCTCATGAAATCAGAAAAGTTGAAGAAATTGACCAAAACGGTAAAGATCGAAATTTATTACGGATGGGTTTATTCTCAGCATTAGCAATTGGAATTCATAACTTTCCTGAAGGATTAGCTACCTTTGTCGGAGCTTTACAAGATCCAACCCTAGGAATCAGTATTGCTGTTGCCATTGCTATTCATAACATTCCTGAAGGAATTGCCGTTTCCGTCCCAATATATCACGCAACAAAGAGTAAGAAAAAAGCATTCGGATATTCATTTTTATCGGGGTTATCAGAACCAATTGGAGCCTTAATCGGATTTATCTTTCTACGTCAATTTTTTAATGATAGTTTCTTTGGATTTATGTTTGCAATTGTCGCTGGAATTATGGTTTTTATATCACTTGACGAATTACTCCCAACTGCAGAAAAATACGGGGAGCATCATTTGGCTGTTTATGGATTAATTAGTGGAATGATTGTCATGGCGTGTAGTTTATTATTATTTGTTTAGTTTTTTCCAAGGAGTCATCAACTCCTTCCTTTTTTTCTTCTTGATAGTAAAACAAATAAATAATAGATTTTTTAAATTAATTTTTAAGATATTCGATTAAGACATCACGCATTAAAAAAGATGTTTCTTCCATTACACAATTTTCAAAATCCTCGATGTAGTTTGGGTTTGTGAAAACATAGTCAATTGTTGCAATTGAATATGTTTCGGTGATGTTAATAGCTTCTATATCAAATTCGTCATTGAAGAATAAATGAGAGCCATTGTTGTGATAAAGTTTTATTAAATCATGACCAGTCATGTTCGTTAAAACAACTTTATTATCAAACGGAAAAACATCATATATATGTTTAATGGCAATAATTCCTACCGCAACTTCAGCTCTAACACCACCGGTATTAATGATTGCATAGTCAGTTTGAAATTTAAATTTAATTGCCTTAATCATTTCCATACCCAGCCGTTGTCGATCCAAATGTTCAACAGTATAACTTATTTCGGTATTTCCAGATTCAATATCTTCATTATATGAAGAGATAACTTCAACTATCGAATCATCTTCACCATATAATATTGGGTGATAATGCCTAATCTTTGCTTCAAGTGGCATCTTTTCTGAATTTAAGGCAATTCTTAGTTCTCCAACTGTGACATTCTTGGCATTACATTGAATGATGGGGACCAGATAGCCATCTGCTCTTAATTCATAATCAGCTATTTGTTGATGTGAATGGGCGCAGATAATAGCATCAATTCGATTTAAATCAGATAATGAGGCGAAACTAGCATTAGCTGTTGGTGAATATCCATGAATAGCGACGATTACTAAGTCACAAGCATGTTTCATTCTTAAGGTCAATGCTAATTCACTGACAATTTCCACAGGATCTAAGAAAGAATAACCCATAACCATCGAACTTGCAATTGATGATTCTAGTCCAAATCCAATTGTTCCGATGATTCCAACTTTATAACCGTTATTTTGGACAATCACATAGTCTTTTGTCCAATCTAATTTTTCACCAGTTAAAGTAGATACAATATTGGCTGCTAAAAATGGAAACTCTGCTTGTTTATCAGAGGTGCAATATGATTTGATTAAATCAATACCCCAATCAAATTCATGATTTCCGATTGTCATGCAATCAAAACGCATCTTATTCAAACAATCAATTAAAGGTCTTCCAAAGTTAATATTAGATACATATGATCCTTGAAAAATATCTCCATTAGCAATTTTAATATAACCACCATTTTCACTTTCTAATTCCCTTATTACTGTTTGAACTTTTTCCAGACCAGGATATTCACCTTCTGTAAAGAAAACACCATGGGTATCATTAATTGTAAAGAGATTCACATAACCAGAAATCTCACCATTTTCCTTAATAACTTCTAGTTCATTTGGTAAACCAATACATTGTATCGTCCAAATCTGCTCTTTTATAAAGAATCGGTAAATGATTCCGGTGATTGTGATCCGTTTATGATTTAATTCAAGAAAAAGATTTTTATTTTTATTAAGGGTTTGATTTTGAAAATTTGATGAATAATGATGAATATTGATAAATCGTTCATCCTCATCATTAACCAAATAGAAATCAAATTTTGATTTTCCCGTTTGAACTATGCCTGTTACTTTAATAACATTTCCATGAAAATCAGCATGTTGATAATCTGTCGCATAGTTAACCATTAAATCACTCGAATTTAATTCCTTTACGGCTTTTGGCTTAACTTCATCCTCCAGGAACTCAACAACTAACCCCTCAGCCTTAATTTGGCGAGTATATTCTGGATAATTATCTGAACCTAAATATACAAAACCCCAGCCTTTAATTCTTACAGTTTGATTCTTTACAAGAGAACTATGATGAGCTCGAACATAGATGGTGCCGGTCTCATCTGAAACATGGGCATAGCGTAAGGAATCAAAGCCGATAACTTGACCAATGAACTCAACTTCTACTTCTTGTTGCGCGTGATCAATTGCTTTTTTGACTTGGGCAATTGTCAATAGGTGTGAAGTTGGATCATGTGGATAATTTTGATATTTCATTAATTTACCTCTAGCTAATAAAAAATAATTAATCTTATTGTAATCTTTTTACACAATTTAATCAAGTTAAAAAGTTTTCTCTAAAAAATTTATTAAAAAAGATTAATCATCACTATATATGAAAATAATAAATCATGATATAATAAATTTTAGAGGTGAAAGTAATGTGTGGACGTTTTAGTATAACTGTAACAAAAGAGGAATTAGCCGATTATTTAATCGATTATTATGGGATTGATGACTTTAGTAGCGAGATAAACGTCCCAAGATATAATGTTGCTCCGGGGCAAGATATTATTGCGATTATTAATGATGGGATTAAATATCGAGTTGGAATGATGAAGTGGGGTTTTGTACCATTTTTTGCAAAAGATGAAAAAATCGGTTATAAAATGATCAATGCGAAAGCTGAGACATTACATGAAAAAGTTTCCTTTAAAGATGCCTTTAAAAATAAACGTTGCCTTATTTTAGCAAATGGTTTTTATGAATGGAAAAAGGAAAATGAACAAAAAATCCCGATGCGAATCATGTTGAAGAGTAACAACATCTTTGCAATGGCAGGACTTTGGAGTCTATTTAAACGTGAAGACAAAACAAATCTTTTTACATGCACGATTATAACGACAAATGCCAATGAAACGGTAAGCAAAATTCATGACCGGATGCCTGTCATTTTAACAACAGAAAAGGCGAAACTGTGGCTTAATCACGAAATTGACGATTTAAATTTGTTATCTTCAATTTTAATTCCGTCACAAGAAGATATGGATAGTTATCAGGTTTCACCATTAGTAAATAACCCTAAAAACGAAAAAGCTGAAATTATTAATTCCATTTGAAGAAATGGATAAAATCTTCATTTTTCGGCAAAAATATCTTGAGGTGAATTAAATGAACCGCTCTCATAAACATCAACTGCAAAAACTTCAAGATCAAAATGAATATACTGAAGAAGATTTAGAAATTGCTAAGGAATTGCTTAATCAGCATGAAGAACCTTTTCATCAACAAGTTGAAGAAATAACAGAAAAAATTAAAAATATTATTAATGAGCAAAAAATAAAACACCATTAGATGTGGTGTTTTAATCATAATATCCGGAATTATTTCGAAAAAACATCGGAGTAACACCGGTATTGTTTTTAAATACTTTAATAAAGTAATTTAAATCAGAATATCCGCATAAATAAGCAATCTCATTTACTCGTAAATTAGTAGTTAATAACAAATGTTTTACTTTTTCTAACCGCACTAAGTTTATATATTTCACAAAATTTAGTCCGATTTTCTTTTTAAACAATCGGCATAAATAACCACTTGAAATTAAAAACTCTTCCGCAATTATTTCTAAATTGAGCGGTTTTGCATAATTTTCATCGATATATGAAAGGATGTTATCAATTAAATAATTCTTTAAATCTTTAACGGAATGGGCACTTTTACCAAGATTAACTGGCAATTGCCCTTTCGCTTCAGAACCTTTTAAAACCTGAATTAAGGATTTAATTGAAAGTTTCGTATATTCATAAATACAGATATGGCAATCAGGTAACTGTTGGTGAAGAATATCATATGGAGTTCGTAGTGAGATTAGCATTATTTTTGAATCCGTTTGTATTAGGTTGGCATATAATACTTTTTGCACTAAGGTAAGATGGGAATCAGTTAATGCTAAGATGATTTTTTTACCCTTTGCAAAGTTTTGAACCTCACTTACGTTAAAATTCTTATTATCGATACTATGATATGGAACTTTAAATTCTTCACCAAGCATTTTCGCAATATCTAATTCTTCAACATTCTTATCTTCAGCAACTGAACTTACATAGTTAACAACGCCGATGACAACCGTATCGTGATCGATTGCAAATGGTTTCCCAGAAGCTATGGTGATGCTTGCTAAACTCGCAGCTTCAGCAAGTAATCGGTTTTTCTCGAAATTACATTCTTCATTAACTTCAAGACAGTATTTTTCTTTATATGAGATAATTCTCTCTACAACATGATCAATTAATTCTAAAGACAGATTTTTATTGTTGACAGCGTCAATTAAGGCATTTCTGACCATTAATTGCCGACCAAAAGAGTGACTTAAAGTGATGATATCACATGTTGCTTGAAAAGCAAAGACAGCAGCACCACTTAAGGAAAAAGCTCTTGTTAGGGCATCCATCTCCATACAGTCAGAAACGACCAACCCTTCAAATCCTAATTCTTTTCGCAAGAGATCATCGATGATTTTTTTAGAAATTGAAGCTGGAAAACGATTATCTAAACTCCGATATAAAATATGAGCTGTCATAACCGCATCAGGCATAAACGATTGGCTATAGGGGATTAGTTCAGTTTGCCGCAAGTCTTCGATTGTTTTATCCAAACATGGTAAATCAAGATGAGAATCAATATGGACATCACCGTGACCAATAAAATGTTTATAACAGGATAATACTCCTTCTTCTTGAATAGCTTTACTCATCTGTCCTGCGAGTTTACTAACTAAATAGGGATCATCACTAAAGGCACGTATTCCAATAATCGGATTCATCGGATTAGTATTAACATCAGCAACCGGAGCTAAGATAAAATTAATTCCTAAACTTTTTAATTCACTGCCGATAATATGCCCGATTTCGCTCGCAACCTTCGGCCTTGTGAAACTTGAGGCTCCAATCGCCATATGTCCTGGGATATTGGTGACTCCATGATAAATCCTTCTGACACTTCCGCCTTCTTGGTCAATGGCAATAAAGGCCGGAACCCCATTATATTTGATCGCAGCTTTTTGGATTTCTGAGGTTAAGCTTTTTAGTTGTTTACTATTTTTGATATTTCTTGTAAATAAAATGATGTTTCCATAATGATATTTTTTGATCAATTCAATTACATCTTTTGCTTGATCTGTTTGCCAGCCAATCATCATCAATTGCCCGATTTTTTGTTCTAAAGTCAGATTGTTCATAATTATCCTTTAACAGCACCTGCTGTAAGTCCTTTAATAATATTTTTTTGGATAAAGAAATAAATAATTAAAATAGGAATAGCGATTAAGGCAACCGAAGCAACCATTAACCCCTGATTAGTTCCGCCTTCTTTGGAACTGATTTCCCGCAAGAGGGCACTAATTGGCATCTTGTTTTTATCTGTTAATATCAGCATTTGGAGAAATAAATCATTATAACTCCATAAAAAGACAAAGATTGCCGCTGATGAAAACGCTGATTTTGACATTGGGATTACTAAATGCCATAATATTTGAAAAGTGTTGGCGCCATCGAGATAAGCCGATTCTTCAACTTCAATCGGTAACGCTTTAATAAAACTTGTTAATAAAATCGTCGCAAATGCGAGATTTCCTGCAACTTGGGGCAAGATAACTCCTACATGAGTCCCGTTGATTTTTAGATCACTTAGTAATCGATATAAAGGGAAAATAATTGAAAAGATTGGAAACATCATACAGGCGATAATAAGACCATAAATAACTCTTTTTCCTTTAAACTGAAATCTTGCTAAGGCAAATGAACTAAAGGCAGCAATTATTAACACGATAATAACCACTGATCCTGAAATAATTAATGAGTTCATATAACTTTTAAGAATATTATAACGGCCAAATAATGCATCCTGATAATTATCTAAAGTGAATGATCTAAATGGGAGACTAAATGAATCATTCAAAATTGAATTTTTTTCTTTAAAACTATTGATTAAGATCCAAAAAAACGGATAAATTGCCCCTAGCGCCCAAAAACTTAAGAGAAAATAGATGATCGTTTTTGATGTAATTTTTCTAACCATAGTGTTCACCTCTTAATATAGATTCTTATCTTGTTTAAAGATAAGATTACAAAGTCCGCTCATAAACACTCCGGCGATCACAATAAAGACTGCAAAAGCAGCCGCAAAACCAACGGCGTTGCTATTAAAAGCAATATCATACATATAAGTGCCGAGAAAATGTGTTTTTCCGCTTGGATATCCATTCGGAGAAATTAGATGAGGAAGGTCAAAAACCTTTAAGGTTCCAGTTATTGCTAAGACAAAAACAGTACTTGTGATATTTCGTAACATTGGTAATTTCACAAAAAAGACTGATTGGAAGCCATTACAGCCATCTATCTCACTTGCTTCTAACATATCTTTATCAATTCCGGCCAAACCAGTTAGAAAGATAACAAAATAGAAACCGATATATTGCCAAATAACGGGACTAACAATCAATGCATAAAGCCTTGTCAGATTTTCTGGATCCTTCCAGAAGATTTTTTCCATTCCCAATTCTAAGAGTATCTGGTTAAACATCCCATAGTTATAATCATAAAATAAATTAAACATTAAACCAAGCGCGGTTGCGGAAACCACAATTGGCATAAAAAATGTAACTTTGTAGAATGATGCAAATTTAGTGATTGAATTTACTAATAAAGCTAAAATTAAGGCAATACCGACTTGGAAGATAATTACAAGTCCGATTAATACCAATGTATTAATTAATGATTTTATAAAGGTAGAGTCCTTTACCATTTCCTGATAATTTGCAAACAAAACAAATTTTGGATGAAGGTCTAACATACTTTCAAATTTATAGAAACTATTGATAATATTGATAATAAACGGATAAAAAAGAAAGATTGTTATAAATAAAATCATTGGTGTTAATAAAAGATAGGCAACCCCATTTTTCTTATACATCTCGTCATCTCCTTATCACTAAAATTTTACGGTTAGTATTATCATAACATTAATTATTTAATTTTGTAAATATTTTTTACTTTTATAAAAATAAGGTATTGTCCTATTACAATACCTTATTTTAAAGACATTATTATTGCAAATCTTTAAATTTGGTTAATGCTTGTTTGATTCCTGTTTCATTAGCAGTTAAATAATCATTTGAAGCTTTAACAAGTTCAGAGAATGAACCAGCTTTTGCTGCATCTGATAATGGTAATGTTGCTGAAACAGTTCTTGATGGCATTGAATTCATTGATACTTGTAAATTGGTTTGATTTGTAAGGACAACATCAGGATCAGCAGGAATACCGCCGGCCTTTGCAAACAACGCAATTGCATCTGTACTAGTCATTTTTTCGATGAACTTAATTGCGAGATCACGTTTTTGCGGATTTTCCCATGCTTTCTTAGAAATATAGAATCCTGAAGTAAAGCCACTTTGCATATAAATCTCATTT
>OBJA01000544.1_pt1 | contig 31926 bp, 32 predicted proteins | sample 1519751 | NCBI WGS metagenome assembly OBJA01 (sample SAMEA3881238, study PRJEB22517) | soil metagenome | biome: lake sediment; feature: soda lake sediment; material: sediment, water from around vicinity | place: India | collected 2013-12-23 | depth 3 m
GTGCCACTTTTTTGCGACTTGCTTCCATCGCCTGATTTATCTCATAACCTAGTGTGTGATGTGCATTTGGATTTGCATAAAAACGAGGCAACATCGCTTGCGCTGCCTCAGCAAATGCTTGTTCAACTTGACTACTACTTGCATGATCTAAATAAATCATCTTACACTCCTGAAGCACTCTTGGCGTTTTCTTTGACAAGTTGCTCAAATGAATCAGGATGAAGCCGCTCAATAGCACCTAATACAATACTTAATGCTTGGGTGTACTCCCCATTACGGAAACTAAGTTCTGTTCTTGTCAGTTCACTATCCATGGATGGTAACGACGAACGGTATTTATTGGCAAACACCACACCATGCTCAATCATATCGACCATGCCAACAATGTTATTCACATTGTTGTATAGTTTGTAGATAAAATCGATCGATTCATTGACCAATGTGTTTAATCGTTTTGTGTCAAGTGGATCATTTTCTAATATCGAATGAATTGTTTGTGTCATTTGCTTTGACTTATGCAAATCCCCTTGATATGAATCTGAAATCGCAGGCAAACGATGCTTGCGAATCTTAACTTGAATTTCATTTACAATAAGATGTAACTTCAACAATTGCTTTTGAGCTCGTGCTTCATCATTCTTTGCCTGCTGGAATTGATTCAGTTGGCTCACTAACTCTTTTTGCAACTTATGCATATCATTAAGTGCTTCTTTTATTGAAATCCCTATTGTTGTTGCTGGCACTTTGTTGTCTTTTAATAATGAATGCAAACGAGAAGCTGTCTCTTTCGCATCAATGAGAGTTCTTTCAGTCGTCTCAACAACCGCTTGTGCTTGTTTTAATCCATACCTTATACCAAATGTATTGTAGTCTTTTTTTAATGATTCATAATCATTGGTGTTTTGTGTTATTGTTTCATTTAAATCCGCCATTAATTGATTCGACTCGTCAAATGAACGCCCTTCATGCTCTAATCCTTTTTTTAGTTGTAATAAACGCTTTTGACTCTCGCTGCAATGTTCGTCAACCTTATGATAAATACCATTACGGAGTTGGGATAAGTCATCCTTTAATGTGTTGGAGATGAGTTCTAAATTTCGTGTCACATCCAAATGATCTACGTGCACGCCACGCTGTTTTAATTGATTGTATAAATAAGATACTTCATCAATCAATGTTGGTAGATGTCCTTTTGTTAAAGCAATTAGCTCAGGTAAATGTTTTAATTGTCCTTGTAAAGCGACAATACCCGTTTCAATCTCAATAGCCTTTTCTTTAGCTTTTTCAAACTCTGATGCAAACATCCACTCTTCAAATGAGGTAAACATTTTTTCAATATCAGCAACTTCATCGCTTAACACTTGCATACACAAAGAAAGCGACTGGCTTTCATTGGCTAATGTTGCTTTACATATTCTAAATTCATCCTTTAATTTTGTAATCTCAGTTCGTTGTTGTGTCTCATCCTCTAAGATTGAAGCAAGCTGCTGATCAAGTTTACTAACAGCTGCTTCACACAAGGTTAGCATTTCGTTTGTGTCGTTAATCCAAGAATCAGCTTGTTTTAAACGTCCCAATAAAATTGAATCCTCAATATCAGCTAAGTTTTGTGAGATTTGCTTTAGCTGTTCATCAATATCCTTGAACTGTTGCTGTAAACTTGAAATGACTTCATTTAAGTCCTGGTTGGCTTTGCTTAATGCGATTGCTTTGTTTAACTTAAACGTCAGTGGTACACTTTTTGATTTATTGTATGTGACTTCAAGCGCATTTAAACGCTTAGCAACTTTGCTCCGTTGCCAACGACGAATACCAAGTAAAACCATCAAAAAACTAAATAAACCAATCAAAATAAACAAAACTTGCTGTTGTGCAAAAAAGACTAAAAGATCATTCCACATAAGCATTCACCTCAATGCCTATATTTTAGCATAAAAAGCGCTCTATAAGATAAACAAATTGACACACCTGATACATTGTGATATTCTAGTAAAGCATTAAATAATAGCAGAAATCAATGCCTTGAAACCCGGCGTTTATCACACGACATTGTGAAGGTCAGTAACCGACTGCTAACGGCGAACTCCCTTAGATAAACACCCCTTAAGGAAATTGGACCCTGTTATTGTTTTATAGCCATAAAACAATAAAGGAGGAAATATGGCAAGAGTTAAAGGACCAGTATGGAAAAAGTCCAGACGTTTGGGATTCTCAATTTTAGAAACAAATCAAGAACTCAAAAAACGTCAATACCCACCTGGGCAACATGGCCCAAGTCGTCGGGTTAAGTTATCCAACTACGCATTACAGTTAAGAGAAAAGCAACGTATTCGTTTTATGTATGGTGTAACAGAACGTCAGTTCTACAACACATACTTAAAAGCAGTTAAGTTAGGCGGCGTGACAGGTCATGACTTCTTATCCTTATTAGAAGCTCGTTTAGACAATGTCGTGTACCGTATGGGACTAGGTCGCACACGTGCAGCTGCTCGTCAGTTGGTAAATCATGGTCATATCTTAGTTGATGGTAAAAAAGTTGATATCCCATCATACTCAGTAAAACCTGGACAAACCATCGAAGTCAAAGAAAAATCAAGAGGATTATCATTGATTGCTGATTCACTAGAAGCAACTTTGAACACTGTTGATTATGTAACATTTGATAAAGAAGCAAAAAAAGGAACGTTTGTACGTTACCCTGAAAGAAATGAATTAAACGCTGAAATTAACGAAGCACTTGTTGTTGAGTTCTACAGTAGATAAAAAAAACGACGCATTCATGGAATGCGTTTTTTTATTGCGGTAAAACCTCTTGATAATACTCTATATCATCTCTTAGCTTCTTAATTTGCTCAGCCCTTGACAATGAGTAATCAAATAACTGCTCCAACTCTAAATAAATGATGTCATTGATGATTTCATCACGTTGTTCGTCAGTAAAATTTTTCATGTTGTCTCCCTTTTAGCGTCTTTTTAGTATATCAAGTGGATGATTGATGTTGAATATAACTTGTGGGAGTTGAAAAACCCATGTAAGAGCAAAATATAGCACCATCGAAATTCCACCAAAGAATGAAATATAAATCAATGTTAACCACCTTGAGACACCTAAGTAATCAACACCTATCCAACGTGATCCGAAATAGACTAAACCAATACCTAAAACACCAACAAACATGAGCAGCAACCTGCGAGTGATGGCTTGATAATTAAGTGAATATTGTCTAGCAAGTAAGTATAAGTTTGAACCAATAATCACTAGCGATGACAAGTAAGTTGAAATGATCGCACCTGGATAGCCGATCAACATGATCAATGGATACATTGTTGTTAATTTGACAATAAACCCAACAAGTAAAACCCAAATAACCTGCTTTCGCAAACGAACCGTAATCATAATCGTCGTAATCACCGGTGACAATGCTAAAAATACACCACCAAAAGCAGCATATTTAAGCACTTCGCCACCTAATAATGCATTGGTTTCATAAAATAAGTAATAAATAGGTACTGCAAAGAAAAACAACCCTGCTGATAATGGCATCGCGAAATATAACACCGTATCAATAGCATCATAAATATTCTTCTTTACTTGTCGACGATCAGACATCACTATTGCCTCACTAATGTAAGGAATAACTGCTGCTGAAAATCCAAGTGCTAATACTTGCGGAATCGATGTCAACTTACTCGTTGTAAACATAATCATGGTAAACAATAAGTTGATGGTGCGTTCGTCATTGATGACCTGAAACATAGCACGATTAAAGAAAAATAAGTTAACGACTGAAAAGCTATTTCCTAAAAAACTGATAATGACAAATGGAACTGAGAAATAGAGAATTTCTCTTAAAATAAACCGAACGGTTACTTGACTTGGTTGGTCTGAAGACATTTCTATCTTTAACTGATGAACGAGTTGTTTATCTTTGATGGAAAGATGGGCAATGGCAACAATACCAGCAACAACAGCACCAGCAATGGCAGCATACACTGCCCACATAGGATCTAAACCAAATCCAATAACAAGAATGTATCCAACTGCCAGCATAAAGCCAACACGTACAAATTGCTCAATCACTTGCGAAAATGCAAATGTTTCCATAAATTTAAGCCCTTGAAAAAGAGCACGGTATGATCCTAGAATCGGTGTGATTAGCATAGCAAATCCAATGATATACAAAACGTTTCTTGTACGTTCAATCGATTCAGCTGAAACATTGTCCGTCACAATAAGACGTGCTAGAGGTGTCGCAAATACAATAATGAACAGCATGGACACAAATCCAATAAATAAAAGTAGATTTCTAGCAAGTTTGCGAATCATCAACACGGTAGCTATATCATCTTTTACATAGTACTTTGCAATCAAAGAAGCAACTGCTAAGGGTATACCAGCAACAGCAATTTGCAATGCCAAATCATACAACGTATAACCATGAGCGTAGTATGCTGTATTTTCTTGTGTTGCTAACGCAGTAAAAGGCGCAACATATAATATGCCAATCGCCTTTGATATAAAGATACCGGCAGAACTTGTTAGTCCACCGGCAATAATTGATCGACGATGCTGATTACTCCTCATCCTCATCCTCTTCTTCGCCTTCCTCATCATCTATATCATCATCGATGTCATCAATGATGTCATGAGAGCCATCTTGCATACGATCATAATCTAAATTACGAATAAAGAACTCACGAGTAGAGTTTAGTTTAGCATAATCTCGCCATGCAACCATAATCTTAAGTTCTACCACGGGAACATTTACAACACCACTTACAATAATTCCCTTAACATAGCCTTTATCAACATCAACTTGAAAAGGAATCATATTTGCTTCAGCACTCTCAAAGATACCAAAATTTGGCATCATTTTGTCAGAACGTTCAAATGGCAAATCATTTTCAACAACCATGACTTCAATGTCATACATCGCAATACTAGGACGATCAATAATGATATCATATCGATATTGATCCTCAATCTTTGTAAACACAATCTCTAGCTCAAAAGCATCTGAAAAAGTGATAAATCTATCATTGTCAAAAATTGATGTATAGTACGCTTGATAACGAGCGAAATTCTGTTCTGATAAATAATCATTTTGATCAAACGAACATGCACTCAACATCAAAATTAGTAGTAATAACAAGAATCTTTTAAACATAGAAACACCTCGCAAGTAGTATATCACAAAGTCCATTTTTAATGTATAATATCAACGAGGTGAATTATGACATCAAGACAACGAACTGGATTAGTATTAGTGGTTTTAGGTGGTATTTTATTCTTAAATAACATGTACCCAGATATTTTTAAAGAAATACGTCACCTAATCAGTTTTCCTGTCATTTTAATGGCAATTGGTGCTTATTTATTGTTCTTTAGGAAATAATTAAAACTTAAGCACGACAAAGGATTTCTTTCCTTTTTTGATGATTGCATATTGATTAAAATAAGCATCATCTTTTTTTATGTCCAAATCAAACGATTCAACCTTGACATTATTGACAGTTACAGAACCTTGATTAATGAGTTCACGTGCTTGACGATTGCTTTTGACAAGCTCAGTCATCGTCAACGCTTCAATGATGTTAACTGACCCCTCAACAAAAAATGTAGGGGCATCCTCAAATGCAATTTCAAATTCAGCTTGAGACAAACTTTCAAAATCCATTTTAAATAAAACATCACTAATGCGAATCGCCATTTCCATTGATTCCTGATCGAACACAAGTTCTGTAAGCTCTTTTGCTAAAGCAACTTGCGCTTCACGCAAATGTGGCTGTGATGCAACTTTAGACTCAAAAGATTGGATTTCTTCGATCGATTTAAACGATAATCGTTTCATAAAATCAATCACATCATCATCCGAAACATTGATCCAGTATTGATAAAACTGGTAAGCGTTGGTTTTTAAAGGATCCAACCATATGTTTTTACCTTCACTTTTTCCAAATTTTGAACCATCAGACTTTGTAATCAGTGGTGATGTCACACCAAATACTTTCACAGGTGTATCTGACATTTTCCGGATAAGTTCAGTCCCACTTGTTAGATTCCCCCATTGATCAGAACCACCAATTTGCATCTCGCAATTGTAAGTTTGATACAAATGCAACCAATCCGCTGCTTGAAGCAATGTATAAGAAAATTCAGTATAAGAAATCCCTGTTTCTAAACGACTGGCAACAATATCCTTATTAATCATAGTATTAACATTGAAGTGTTTGCCATAGTCACGTAAAAAAGCTAACACATTTAATTTGCTTAACCAATCGTAATTGTTAACAACCAATACAGAGTCTGAGTGACCCAAAACATGTTCGATTTGCTTTTTAATACCGATGACATTTTTCTCAATCGTTTCCAAAGAGGTTAATGCACGCTCACTTGTTGGACGAGGATCACCAATCATACCAGTAGCACCACCAATTAAAGCAATGACTTTATGACCTTCCAATACATATCGTTTTAGAAGTAAAAGTTGCTGCAAATGACCAATATGCAAACTATCTGCTGTTGGATCAAAGCCACAATACAAAACAATTGGTTTTTTTAAACGTTCTATTAAAGCTGGTTCATCTGTAACATCTTTAACTAATCCACGCCATGCCAGTTGTTGAAATAATTCCATCTTCTTCACCTCTTTTTGTTGTTCATAAAAAAAGAATTTGTTGAGCTACATCACGTAATCCCCATCTTCTTTTTTTACAGATATAATTATAACTAAATTTTTGTTGATTGTCTTGGTGTAAATAAATAACTTAATTCAATCTCTTTATCTTCTAGTGGTTCGTTGTACAACATTTTTGTCATAATACGCATTGCAACAGCTCCTAAATCATAGGATGGAATTGCAAACCCACTTAGTTGAGGTCGAACCATCGCATTATACTTAGTATCTATAGCACAAATGACTTCCATGTCATCAGGAATACGAATGTTGTGTTCTTGTGCTGCGTTGATGGTAGCTAGAGCTTGTGAGTCACGATGAGTGATGATGACATCGTGCTTATTATCTTTGAAGTAGCTCTTTAAATACTCATAACTTGATCGATAGTTCGATGGAATATCAATATAACTGAATCCTTCTTTACCTTTTTCCTTAAATGCTCGTTGCGCGCCATCTATCATTTGCTTAACAGCAAATGGATTTTTACGATCTTCAATAATCGCAACTCTTGTGCTATTTCGATCTAAATATTTCGAAACAAGCTCATAGGTTGCTTTCTCAATATCAACAAATACACAAGCAAGGTTATCATCAGACATACGATTTCCGATAATTACGATTGGAAACTGATATTTTGTAAGCTCCTGAAGTTCATCATAGAGTAACTTATCATTATATATAATGACACCATCAACTCGTGATTTAATGATGTTCTCAATGATTTCATTGATTTCCAGGATGCCTTCTGTTGTTGTATGAAGCATGATATTGTACTTATAAATCTTAGCAACATCCAACAAACCATTGATTATTTGTCCCGTGTAGTTAAAACTAGCTTCAGGAACAACCAAAGCTAGAGTTGTTGTTTTTTGTAACGCTAAACCTTGCGCAATCGCATTCGGTTTATACCCTAATTTTTGTATTGCCTCTTGTACGCGATCACGCGTATCTTCACGTACTATGTCTAATCCGTTTATTACACGGGAGACTGTAGCTAAAGAAACTTTCGCTTCTTTAGCCACGTCATAAATTGTCACTCTTTTCATGTTTATATCCCTATGATTCTTCTTCGTTGTTTGTTTCAGTTTCCTTGTTAGGTGTTAACCACTTCTTTAGTCGGTTGACTCCTTTTTCTGCAACTTCTACTGTTTTAACTTTTGCTTTATCTACTTTTTCTTGAACATCTTCACGCTGCATGAAGTCCGATACTTTTTCTTTTGTAGCTTTTGCTGCTGCAACTGTTTTATCTTTAACCACTCCAACAGTTTCCATGATTTTTTCATTATCTTTAATCTTATGCGACACTTTTTCTACTGTTTCAGATGTGGTTTCTTTAACATCATCCCAGCGTTCTTGCCATCTTGGATCATCTTTAATCTCTTTAATTTGCTTAGCAGCTGCATCAAGTGCTTCTTTGGCTTTTACTCGAACATCTTCCACTGTTTTTTTGACATTTTCATTTTCTTTAACGTCTTCAACTGCCTCTTTAACTTGTTCAAAGGCTTTATCTAGTGATTTTCGAGTCTTTTCTAAAATATCATCGATTTTTTTATGCTGTTCTTGTGCTTGTTCACCCAAATCTTCTTTGAGTTGCTCAGCTTCTTCTTTTAAATCATCCATCGTTTCTTTCAATTCTTCTTTAAACTCATCTTTAAATTCACTCATCGCTAGTTCCTCCTTCTTGATTTGTTTTCTTAAACTTCTGTACAATGGTTTCTTTAATCCATTCAAAATTTTCCATCACAAATTGAATCAACTGTTTAAACGCGTTCTCTGTTGTGTTTTGCACAGCATCAACACCTTTAGAAATTTTTACAACTGTTTTTACTGGTGCTTCAAGTTGAGTCACATAATCATCAACAGTTGTCAATGTGTGATCGACAGTGGTCATGCTACCTTGTAGTACCTTAAGTAGTTTTAGGATACGATACAGGATTACAGCCAAAAAAAACAGTACGACAGCACCAAGAATTGGTAACAATACGACTGCCACTTCATTTAAAATACTTAATAATTCATCCATGTTTCTCACCTCAGGACTATTGTATCGTGAATTGAAACAATTTTCAAGAATTTTGGTAGCGCTTTACGAACTCACGTGGATTCAAAGTGGATTCCTGCTATTGAGTCTGAAGAAACATTGGAAATGCATGATTATACTCTTAACCATAGTCTTTAAAATAAAGAACTTAATTTTTATATTGGAGCTAATTCTTAGTTTTTCTTTTCAAAAAGAGGATACATAAAAACTAGGCATGCAACAAAGAATATGATGCTTCCTGTCAAGTTAATCCAGTCTTGATTGATATAGCTGGAAACAATGTAAAAAACACTACATAAAACAAACAAACTCCAGCCAATCAATTGAAATTTCATATTACTTAATCCTCTCCATTAAAATAAATGTTAACATCGTACATGTAAAATAACTTATCAGAGTAATCCGTTTAAACAATGCTTAACTAAAAGTTACGGTGCTTTAAATGCTCTGATAAGACGTAAATATCCTTAGAACTCATAAAAAGATAAACAGCAGGTTCAAACTGAGCTAATTGCATCGCTCCTAATTCATCTTCACTCACGACAATGCTGTTTTCTATTTTATTTTGTAAATAACGTATATCGATATCGTATCCATCTTCAAAATCATCAATGCTATTAAAATCACACAAAGCCACATGATGTGCTAATGAAAGTGCTGATGCAAATTGATCTGCAAACTGAAATAATCGAGATACTCGATGAGGTTTAAAAATTGCAACAATCGTTCGATTTGGATAACGTGTTTTGGCTGCTTTGATCGTCATTTCGATTTCAGTTGGATGATGAGCATAATCATCCACATAGACATTGCCGTTTATCTGTTCAATAACAAAACGTCGCTTTGCTCCTTTAAATGTCGATAAACCCTCAACAATTTGATCGATGCTCATTTCCAATAGTAGTCCCACTGCAATACTGGCCAAACTATTATAAATCATATGATAACCAACAAAAGGTAACGACACGCGTTTTAATAACGTCTTGTTGTAAACACAATCAAACATCACATAATCCTCAAACTCTTGAATGTTTGATGCAATCAGATCATTATCTTCATTAATTCCATAATAAATGGTTTTGCTCTTTGTTTTTAGTTGACGAGCTTTTGGATCATCGCCAAAAATGACACATGTGTCTTTTACTTGTTCGACAAACTGCTGAAATGCATCTTGATAATCTTGATCATCTTTAAAGTAATCGATATGATCAAGATCAATGTTTGTTATAACTGCAATATTCGGAAAATATGATAAAAAATGGCGGCGGTACTCACATGCTTCAACGACAATGTATTCATCATCCTTTGCTAATTTCCCCATGCCATCACCAATTAAGTAACCTGTTTTTCGAAATGGTGAAAGCATAGAAGAAACCATCGAAGTTGTAGTTGTTTTTCCATGAGAGCCACTAATGGCAATACTTGTATACTGCTTCATGAGATCACCTAAAAAATCGTGATAGCGTATCACCTGTATGGTGGGATTCGCACGAGCTGCTATCACTTCATCAAAGGTATCTAAAAACGCGTTACCGACAACAACTGTCCAATTATCTTTTAACTCAACTTCGTTAAAATCATAAATGGGAATATTGCGTTTGTGTAACTCATCTTCTGTAAAAATATGTTTTTTAATATCACTGCCACTGACTTGATAACCTGTGTCAAAAAGCATACAAGCTAAAGAAGCCATTCCAGCTCCTTTGATTCCAATAAAATAAATCATTTAATCGACATCCTCTTCAAATAATTGCATGAGCACTTCTTCTTTTTCTTTAGGTTGAGGTTGTTCAAGTGTGCTATCTAAATCCATTTGCACCGCAACTGTCGGCGTTTCTTCGTTGACACCAAGAATATCTTCTAAACTCATCGGTTTAGGTTTTGATGACACTGGTTTTTGAACCTTCTCTGGTTTTTTACTTTTTTTAACACCATAGATCGGTGAAATAATCGTACCTAATATACTTTCAGACTCCTCAAATGCAATTTTGGGTTGCACGATAATCGGTGTCTTTTCTTCTTGTTTGAGTTTACCAAATATCGGACTAATTGCACTAGAAAACTCATAAGCAACTTCTTTTCGCTTTGGTTTTTCAACAATCGGTGGTAATGGTTCCTTTTTGATTATAGGTTGTTCAACTGGTTTTTGTTCTTCAACCACTGGTTTATTTACTGGAGCAACCGATACCTGAGATGACGCTTCATCAACATCAATTCGTGATAGTTTTTTCTCACTTAAAGGTTCAATGATTGGTCGGGGTTCCTCTTTAATATCAGGTACTTCTTCAACAATTTCCTCTTCTTCAAAAAGAAATGATAATAGTTTTTTTAACATTCAGCACCTCACGAAATTACTGTTCAAGATTTTGTAAGTCCTGTTCACCATTTCCGTTTTCTATGTTTTCGTTGCCTTCATTGATAAATTGCGAGAAATCTAAGTTCCCTGAAATCAAACGATCCATATCAGCCAATGTTCCACTTTCAGGAGCGACTTGCTCAAAAATCTCAAGTACTTGTTGTTGATAATCGATGACTTGCTTGTTTGAGTAAGCACTCACAACTTCATTTCGATTAGCTTTTGCAGACCGCATCAGTGTAAGCATATCGTAGAGCACTGGCTCAACTTTGCTTAATGGTACGACACTACTAAAAATAAAGTGATCGGTTTGTATCACGATTGTAAACTTATCATCAACTTCACTAATGGTAATATTAGCGCTTAAAGTTTCACCACTGTTATGAGTATAACTAGAATGATAGGTAAAAAATGCGAGCTCATCCGTGTTTAAGACACGTAAATTATTTGTTAATCGATTGCGGTAATATCGTTGCATAATAATGGATGGAACATCCAAATTCATGACAATTTCTTCATCATTAGAAACAAAAATGGTTGCCACATGATTGGAAAAACGTCTTCCCATATGTGGTGGTAGATAATAACTATAAAACGGTGTGTTTTGATTTAATACACTTGGTGTTTTTGCAGTTAAAGCAGTTGACACTTTCGCTTCAAGTTGCGGTTGTAATTGCTCATATGTAACATTACATCCCGCTAATATCAGGACGAGTATTAAAACGAACTTTCGCATATCATCACTCCTATTGGTTACAATTAATCATATCAAATAACCCTTCCGTATTCAACTCAGTCAACATTGCAAATGCAGCTTTAGATGCACTCGCTAAATCTTCTAAGTCTAATATTGAATGGTTTGTGTGTATATTACGCGCAACCACACACATTGTCAATGTTGCAACACCTTCATTATTTTTATGAACCGCACCGGCATCAGTACCACCCAGCGACAAATAGTATTGATAATTAATACTGTGGTTAATGCACGTTTGTTTTAGGCGATTAAGAAAACAACGATTGGGTAACATACTTCGATCGGCAAAACGCAACAACACTCCTTGACCTAATTGCCCCAAGGCTTCTAAATCGCCACCAGCATCATTTGCAGGTGAACAATCAAATATTATGGCAACATCAGGATCTATTTTCGAAGCTGCTGTTGTTGCACCTCGTAAACCAACTTCTTCTTGAACAGTTGCTCCAATATAGAGATCATAGGGGAGCTCAATATCCGCTAACGCTTCTAATAGGCTTAAACTCATCGCACATCCATAGCGATTATCAAGTGCTTTAGCCATGATTCGATTGCCGTTGGCAAGAGTCTCAAATGGACCATCCAAAACAATCATATCACCAACTTCAATACCTAAATCTAGCACCTCTTGCTTACTACGAGCACCAATATCAACTAACATATCGTCTACTGGAACAACTTCTTTAGCTTTTTTAGCTGTCAGTAAATGTGGTGGTATTGAACCAATACAACCTTTGAATACATCTCCATCTTTATTGTAAAGACTAACACCCTGTCCCATTAATACTTGTGACCACCAACCACCTGCAGCAACAATTTTTAGCGAACCTACTTTATTGATATCTTTGACCAAAAAGCCCACTTCATCCATATGGCCGGCTACCATGACTTTTAAAGGTTTTTTTGATTTACTCTTTTTTAAAGCAAACACACTACCTAATTGATCTGTGATGATTTCATCTGCAAAAGGTTCTAAATGCTTCTTCATGTATGAAGCCACTTGTTCTTCATGATTTGGAACACCTGGTAATTGTGTCAATACTTCTAAATGTTGTAATAATCGTTTTTGGTTAACCATGTTTCCTCCATTTCGCTCGATAAATCGGTTGATTTAAATCAATAAAGCGTTGTTCATATTCTGTAATGACATCTTCTGGATGGTCGTCTTTTCTAAAATCAACTGAAACATCTTCTAAGACAAAACTATCTTGTGCAAACATGAGAAGAGAATACTCAAATAGCGTTTGATTATCCGTCTTTAAAATGATTTCTCCATCTTTTGTAAGTAATCCTTTATAAATATCGATAAACTGCTGTGAACTCAATCGTCGATTACGGTGACCATGTTTAGGCCAAGGATCACTGAAATTGAGATGCAACACATCGATTTCTTCAGCATCAAACCATAATGGCATGTCTTTGGCATCACCGATGATCATATAGGATTGATCCAATTCAAACTGAAGTGACTTCTTGAGCGCAACAGCAGCGACTGTCATATCTTTTTCGATAGCGACCCAACAACATTCAGGATACAATTTTGACATTTCTATCCAATAATCACCTTTGCCTGCTCCAATTTCAACGTGCAGTCGTTTTTTATTTGCGAGTTGTTTCCATTTTCCAAGATGCAACGAAGGTTCTTTTATGTACGAACGGTGATCTTGTTTTAAAAAGGGTTCAACCCATTGCTTTTTACGAATTCTCATAGGCTAATCGATAAATAGCTTCTGCGTATATGGCACTAGCTAATACTAAATCATCTATTAAGATACCTTCGTCTTTTTCATGAGCATGACCAACACCTTCCGGCAACTTGCGTGTCACAAAATTCATACCAAAAGCTACAAAATTTGGCAAAGTACGGGCATACGTACCACCACCCATCGTTAATGAAGGTGTGAAATAGTCATTGGTGTATGCTTGATAAACATCACTTAAAACCGTCACTAACTCGGAGCGAGGATCGACAAAATGTGGTTCTTTTAGAGCAACTACTGATAACTCGATTTTAGAATCAACATTATTCACCTTTGTTTGAATCGTTTCAAGAATTTTTTCATGGGTTAGATCATTTGGGTAACGAATATCAATCACAACACTAAACTCACCATTTTCGATACGTACCATTCCAAGGTTAGCAGTTAAAAATCCCATGTATACACCTTGGAACAAAATATTTAAGCCTTCACCTAAATAACCTTTAGATAGCGTGGCAAGATTGTTTGCCAACGCATCATTGTAAGTAGCTCCCACATAGTTGAGGGCATGATAAGCAGCATTTAGCCCCTTCTCTGGCATGGATGCATGAGCTGATGATCCTTCAAATGTTATTGTACTATATGGACCGTTTTGCACTGCTGATGCCTTGATTTGATGAGTTTTACAATAGTAATCCAGTTTCTCTGGATTGTGCATGGCAGATATGGTTACAGATGCTTTACCAATGACAATATTGGGACGCTCTCCAGCCACCATTTGTTTAATAACTGTCTCTTGTTTACCTGATAATTTGATGTTTAAAATTCCTTTTTCGCCATATATGACAGGAAACGCAGCATCAGGTACAAATCCTTGTGAAGGTGCTTGTCGATGAGCTTTATAATAATCCATGCAACGCATGCCTGTTTCTTCATCAACACCAACGATTAATTCAACCTTTTTCTTTTGCTTTAAATTCAAATCTTTAAGCATTTTGCATGCATAATAAGCAGCAATCGTTGGTCCTTTGTCATCCCCACTACCACGACCATACAAGATTCCGTTTTCAATTTCACCACCAAAAGGATCTTTTGTCCAGCCTTCACCCACAGGTACAACATCCAAATGTCCTAAAATACCTATGCTCTCTTTAAAATCACCAAGTGAAGCGATTCCCGCATAACCATCGACATTATCAACATCAAATCCATCTGATGCTGCTTTATTTAAGAACCATTCTAAAGCCTCTTGAGTGGCAACACCAAAAGGTGCTCCCTTTGTTGCATTCGCTTCATCATTAAGTGATGGAATGCGAATAAGATCTTGTAAATCTTGAATCATATCATCTCTATAATTTTCAATTAATTGCTTAAAATTCATCTTAACATCCTTTCCATAGTGAAAGAAACGGTTACCCGTTTCTTTGTGTTTGCTCTTTATTGTCCGGTTTCTTTTTTGGATTCGTTAGATTTTTTGGTTTTTCAAGTAAATCTTTGCGTGAAACATTGACTCTGCCTTTTTCATCAATCTCGATTACTTTGACCTTTACAATATCACCAATCGATAACACATCTTCTGTTTTTTCTACACGCTCATGCGCAATCTTTGATACATGAAGCAACCCATCGGTTCCTTCAAATAACTGGACAAATGCACCGAACTTCTCAATTCGAACAACTTTAGCATCATATATTTCACCAACTGCAGCTGTTTTAACAATCGCTTCAATGCGGCTTTTTGCTCTATTAATAGCCTCGATGTCTTGATGATAAATCACAACGCGACCATCATCTTCAATATCTATTTTCACATCATCACATTCAGCAATGATTTGATTAATTATTTTACCACCAGGACCGATGATATCACGGATTTTGTCAATTGGAACTTGAAGCTGCGCAATTTTTGGTGCATACTTAGCAACTTCTTGACGTGGTGTTGCAATCGTTTCAACCATATTTGCCATGATTTGATCTCGTCCAACTTTAGCTTGTGCTAATGCTTCTTTTAGTATTTCAGAAGTCAATCCTTCAATTTTAATATCCATTTGAAGTGCTGTGATTCCAGTGCTAGTACCAGCAACTTTGAAATCCATATCTCCAAAGTGATCTTCCATCCCTTGAATATCAGTTAACACTTGATACTTATCCCCATATGTAACTAACCCCATGGCTATTCCTGCAACGGGTGCTTTAATTGGTACACCTGCAGCCATCAATGCCATAGATCCTGCGCATATTGAAGCTTGTGATGTGGAACCATTAGACTCTAACACTTCAGCAACAACACGGATTGCATATGGGAACTCTTCTTGTGAAGGTAGTACTTGCGCCAAGGCACGTTCACCAAGTGCACCATGTCCAATTTCACGACGTCCAGGACCCATGATTCGACCTGTTTCACCAACTGAAAACAATGGGAAGTTGTAATGGTGCATGAATCGTTTTGATTCAATCAATGATAAATCATCAATGATTTGATTATCACCAACAGCACCCAGTGTACAAATCGATAATACTTGCGTCTCACCACGAGTGAACATGGCACTGCCATGAACACGATTTAACAAATCAATTTGAGAGTTAAGTGCACGAAGCTCATCTACTTTTCTGCCATCAGGACGAACTTTTTCAATCGTAATTAAACGACGAACCTCATCATAAACTATTCCTTTAAGAACGTCTTTTGCTTGCTTTAGTAAACGATCTTTTTCTTTGTCGTTTTCAAAGACATCTTCAAAATAAGCAAGCGCTTCTTGTTCAATCGTTTCAATTGCATCATAACGCAATAGCTTCTCTTTAATGGCAACAGCATCACGCAATGATTGTTCATAACGCTTTGATACTTGCTCTTTGATTGACTCATCGATTTGATACAGTTTGATATCACGTTTTTCTTTACCAACTTGAGCGATAATACTTTCTTGGAACTCACATAGCTTAACAATAAACTCATGTCCAAACATCATTGCTTCAAGCATGTCTTCTTCACTAACTTCTTTAGAAGCAGCTTCAACCATATTAATGGCATTTTTGGTTCCTGAGACAACCAACTCAATATCAGATTTTTCTAACTCTTCTATGGTTGGATTGATGATAAATGTATCATCAACACGACCAACCATGACACCTGCAACAGGACCATTAAATGGTATATCAGACACACCTAGTGCCAATGATGACCCAAACAATGCCATCATATCAGGAGAGCAATCATTATCAGCTGATAACACCATGTTGATAACTTGAACTTCATTTCTAAATCCTTCTGCAAACAATGGACGTAGTGTGCGATCAATCAAACGTGAAGCCAAAATTGCATGCTCACTTGGTCTTCCTTCACGACGTAAGAATCCACCTGGGATTTTCCCAACTGAATATAATTTTTCTTCTAGTGTAACCGTTAAAGGAAAGAAATCTAAATCCTTCGGTTGTTTACTTGCGGTTGCTGCTGAAAGCACAACCGTATCCTCATAACGGATCAACACTGATCCGCTGGCTTGCTTCGCCAATTCACCGGTTTCGACAACTAGCGTCCGACCGGCAAAATCCAAAGCAAATTTTTCCTTTGCCATCTTTTCACCTCTATTTTTTTCCACTCTTTATGATATCATACTTCACTTGTTTTTGATATCGTTTTCTTTTGGCGCTCATCATAAATCAATGATATTAAAACAGGAACAATGACTAGTGTTAGTACCGTTGATGAGAGTAATCCAAAGAACAAAACCAATGCCATTGGAGCGGTCATCGGGTCATTTGCAATGATAAGTGGCAGCAAACCGATTGCCGTCGTGGTGGTGGTTAAAATAATAGGACGATATCGAAGTTCAACTGAATAAACAATTGAATCCATCAAGTTATAACCATCACGTAAATGCTCATCTACAACTTCTAATAGCAAGATACCATTATTAACAACAATACCTATCAAACTTACAGTCCCAAGTAGAGCCATAGCCTGAATGTCAACATTAAAGATAAACAACCCTAAAAACACACCCGTAAGTGATAATGGAATTGACGTTAAAATGATAAGCGGTTTTTTGAATTTCACAAATTGAACTAGTAAAATCATGTAAATCAAAGCAATTGCAGCTACAGCTGAAATGCCCAGATTTTGGACTAAATCCATAATATTTTTAAGTTCACCTTCTGTGGAAATGCGTACCGATTGATCAATATCATGTGTCTGAAGCTCCCTTAAAACAGCATTTTCGATGGTTGCTGCTGTGTATCCAGGATGAACATCTGCTAAGACTGTGATTGTTCGAGATTGGTTTTGACGATAAATTGAAGGCATCGACGTTTGCAATGATACTGAAGCAACTTGTTGCAATTGCATGTAGGAATCTGTGATTGATGAGGATATAGGCAGTCGATACAAATCATCAAGTGAATTGATGTCCGCTTTAACGACAATATCCAACTCATTTTGATTAATAATCAATGATGATGCATAAGCCCCCATTAAAGCTGTGTTGATCTGTTTAACCACATCATATTTCAAAATCCCAGTGGTCGCTAAAAAATCGGTGTCGATGTCGACCACATATTCATATTGACTAGCTAAGAAATTATTGCGGATATGAAACGCACCCGCTTGCTGTTCTAGTAAATCTTCAACAAGCAATGCTGTTCGATATAGCACACTTAGATCATCACCTGACACTTGAAAAACTAACCGTGCTTCTGATGGCATGGAATACTCCAAGTATTTAACTTCTGCTTTTGCACCAACAAGTGTTTGATCCAATCGCCGCTGAATGTTGTACCCTAATGTTTCGTTGTTGTTAAACTCACCTTTATGGTTCACTTTTATTAAAACTTGTGCACGATCTTCTGAAGGTGTCATCATCGGTGTAGTGATGAAAAACTTAGGTAAACCTCCTCCAATCGATGTGTACACATCTTCTACTTGTTCATAGTCATCAAGTATTTGAAGCACTTGATCGACGATGTCATGCGTGTGATTAAGATTCATGCGCTCAGTTTTGATATTAATATAAAACATTGGCTTATCAGAGTAAGGGAAAAAACTCATCCCCAGTTGAAAAAATAGCCCAGCAGAAGCAAGTAAAACGACTAAAGCAAGCATGAGAGTCCGTTTAGGGAATGATAAACCTACCAGCAACAACTCATTAAAACGTTTGCGTGTCCATGACTCTTTTTTGGGATGCTTATTATTGTATGTTTCTGGTTTTAGCAAAAATGTTGCTAGCACAGGGACAATAAACATAGCTACCACATAGGAAGATAACAACGTTGAAATGACAACAATCGGTATTGTTGCTACTGTTTTACCAATAACACCAGGAACAAAAAACAAAATACCAAATGTCACAACGGTCGTTAATGTTGATGTGAACACTGGTCTTGCTGTTTCTTTTACTGCCATTAAAATAGCTTTTTGTTTGCTTAATCCGATATTTAGTCGATACTGAATGGCTTCTGTCACGACAATACTGTTATCAACCAATATACCAAGTGAGATGATTAAAGCAGCAATTGAAATGAAATGAAACTCAATGCTCATGATGTACATGATAATAAAAGCTGCCATGATAGATAATGGTAGTGAGATTGATACTACCAGTGCATTTTGAAATTGAACAGCAACCATCACGATAATTACAATTAATGCAACACTAATAAGCAAATCTACTATGAAACTATTAATGGATGCGTTGATGTCTTGATAAGACAACACCATTTCACTAAAAACAATATCACCTGGCAAATCAGACGTTAATGATGCTAGCACGCGATCAACTTGACGCCCAATAGCAACTGCATTTTTAGTCTCATCAAAATAACCAACAATAAAAACAGCTTGTTGATCATCGTGTTGATAAAACCGATCATAGGATGTCGTAATATAAACATCAGCAACATCCTTTAAATAAACAAAACCAATTTGTTCTTCTGATCCTGAAATCACGATGTTTTCAATATCGGCAATGGACTGAAAGGTTGCTGGTGTTTGAACATTAATTCTCGAATCTTGATAATCAATTGAACCTGAGGGAATTGTTAAGTTTTGAGCTTGCAACAATTGCACAATGTTTTCAATCGAAATTTTATAGAGATATAAATCATCCAAGTTCACATCGATGATTACCTGTCTATCGCCCTTGCCCACCAACTCAACTTTACGAACTCCATTAACCCTAAGTAAATCATTTGCCATTGATGTTGCATAATCTGCTAAATCACTTAACTCATACGTATCATTTGATAATGAAACAATGAACTGAGGCACCTCAACCAAATCTGTTTGCACAACAGGTGTCATGGCAAGTGGTGGTAAATCATGTGTGACATCAGCAATGGCATCTTTAAGCTCTGCTATCGCTTCATTTTCATCAGCTGAAATATCAAACATTATCACAACAATGGAAGCACTATGATATGAATAAGAGTTTAACAAATCAATATTTGGGATTTCACTCAATCTAGACTCAATTTTCTTCGTGACAAATTCCTCAACCTCAACCGATGTAGCACCTGGATAAATGGTTGTAATCAATGCTGCAGGTAAATTGGTGTTTGGATTTTCTTGTTTTGGAATGACCCAATAGGCTCCCATTCCTGCCATAATAAAGAAAACAAGAGATAAAATAACAATGTGACGGAATTTGATGAGTTTCTCAACGATTTTAATCATGATTTATCTCTCTAATGACATTAACTTTTGTTCCTACTTTTAATGATTGACCACCTTCAATAACGATTAAATCACCTTCATTTAGATTGTAGACGAGTACCAGTTGATTTTGTAAACTTCCACGCTGGACGACACGCTTAACAATGCGGTCATCAACCACCACAAACACATAGTCTTCACCATCATTAAGTAAAAGCGACAAATCAAGCCAAACCCCATCTGTCTCACCAAGATTAATCATGATTTGAACCGTTTCACCAATATTGACATTAGCAACTTCTCCAAGCTCAACTCTTGCTTCATAGGTTCGTGATGTTTCATCAGGGATAAACGATATATCACTAATTTTACCTTCCAATTCTTGAGATCCACTCGTAACAGTTGCTTGCATGTTTGTCTTAACTAAGTTGACGTTGCTTTGACTCAACCCAAACACAGCGACTAACTCATCTGATGCAATAACGACTGTTGGAACTAAAGGTGTGGCAAGTTCTCCTACTGATTGGACAATAGCTACTACTTTGCCATCTATTCCGGATTTAAGTTTTGTATCTTCCAACTGATTTTGGGCCACTTGAACATTGTTGAGTGCAATGGCAACTTGTGTTGTTGATGATTCATAAGCAGCGACACTAGCCTCATAACGCGATAAAGCGATTGCAAGCGTTGCTGGTTCATCACTTGTAAGGTTATCAACCACAGCTTGGGCAGCATCGCGTTCAATTTCACGTTGTGTTACTACCACTTGCGCTTCAATTGCTTCACTTGATGTTTCTCCGTGCTCTTCTACTGCATTATTGTAAGCTTCCTCTGCTTCCTGATATGCTTTTTGACTTGCATTTAAGGTTTGATTCGCTTGTTCAATACGCTGAGATTGTAACTGCCATTCATTTTCTAGATTTGCTGCTTCCGCTTGCATTAAAGCCCTTGCCTGATTTTGATTGGAAAGTGCACTATCATATTGTTGATTCGCATTATCAATGTTTAATCGGGCGTTTTGATCATTGATTGATGCTAAGGTAGTTCCAACCTTGACCGATTGACCTAACGTAACATAAATATTCTCGATTGTACCAATGGTTCCAAACGTTGCTTCATAAACATCCTTGGGTTGAATAAATCCTACAAACTTCATCGCTTCCTGATTTGATGATGTTGTCACTTCCATCACTCTTACATTTGGAAGGATGGGTTCAATAGCTTCTTCTTCTGTTGGCCATAGTATCCAAACAAAAAGACCTACGACGACAACAATCCAACTATATTTTAAATACTTCTTATTCATTTGCTTCACCTGCTTCAATCATCATTGTAAATAACTGCAAATACATGTTTATGATGTCATGTAATACTTGTGGTTGATTATAATAAGGTTTGCAAGTCCGCAACAGCCCTCTTGCTAAACCGCTCATTATAGCTTCTGAAAGCATCTCACAGAGCTCATTAACATGTTTAATAGACTGCTTTTCAAAAACCCAGCGATTAACAATCATCAAAATCAGTTCATTAATCCAGTCCACCATTTGATTATAGAATCTTGAATGATTCAACAAAATCAAACATTCTGTTTGATGGGTTTGAAACACATGTAAAAAACCATCCGATAATGAATGAATCTTACTTTGAAAATAAGCCATACGTTCATGCGTGCTTTTTGCTACTAAATCACTTGAAACACGCACATCATCAAAAATTGTTTGATTTAACAAGTCCAACGTGGGATTGATAATCGCATCAGCCAAAGCTTCCTTATTTTTGTAGTATCGATACACATTACCAACTGTAACATTTGCGCCTTTTGCTATGTCTCGCATCGATGCTTGATAAATTCCATGTTTTAAAAACTCGTGCTTTGCAGCTTCTAGAATATCTTGTCTTACATGCTCTTTTAGTATTTGCGCCATAAATGAACCTCTGTTTACAATTATTAGTATACAGTTGTTCATGTTTAAAGGCAATAAAAAACCGAGAAAATTCTCGGTTATTTTCTTAGTCCTAAACGACTAACAAGCTCGCGGTAGCGATTGACATCATTGTTACGCAAGTATGTCAACATGTTACGACGACGGCCAACTTTTTTAAGTAGACCACGATTTGAATGGTAATCTTTTTTGTGAATCTTTAAATGCTCAGTTAATGTGTTAATCTCGTAAGTCAATACAGCAACTTGAACTTCTACTGATCCAGTATCACCTTCAAAGCGAGCGAAATTTTTCATAATTTCTTGTTTTTTCTCTTTTGAAATCATATATCCTCACCTTTCTTTAGTCCTTCTAATCCAAGTAAGAGGTTGAGGAAAACCAAAAACCTAGAGTAAAAGCAGATTTAATTTACCATAAATACCGATTTATTGCAATAAGCAACCACATTTTGTACACTAGTCGTAAGGAGAACTATTATGAAAATAGCATGGATCGGAACAGGAATCATGGGTTATCCCATGGCAAATCATCTTATAGATGCAGGATATTCGTTGACTATTTTTAACCGTAGTATTGAAAAAGCATTGCCTTTAAAAGATAAAGCAGTGATAAGCACAAGTATTCAAGAAACCATCAAAGATGCAGACATAATTTTTACTATGGTTTCATTACCAGAAGACGTTAATCAACTATACTTAAATCAAGGAATTATTGATCATGCAAAAACTGGAGCAATATGCATTGATATGACAACATCATCTCCTTCACTTGCTCAAAAAATTTATCACACAGGTAAATCCAAAGGTATCGTTTGCTTTGATGCCCCTGTAAGTGGTGGTGATGTCGGAGCGAAAAACAAAACACTTTCCATCATGGTTGGAGGACCCTACCAATCTTTCATCGTGATACAACCCTTATTAGAAATTCTTGGGAAAACCATCACCTATGTTGGTGAAGCAGGATTTGGTCAACACATGAAAATGACAAATCAAATTGCTGTAGCAAATAATCTATTAGGTGTTGTCGAAAGCATGTCTTATGCAAATGCTGTTGGTTTAGATCAAGCAATGGCCTTACATGTGCTTTCTGGTGGTGCTGCCAATAGTTGGCAACTCACTGTCAATGGACCTTTGATGATACAACATGATTTCACACCTGGATTTATGAACATTCACTTTATAAAAGACTTAAAATTAGTCTTAGAAGAAGCTAAAAAAAGCAACCTATCGTTGCCTATGGTCGAAAAAGTGCTAGCCATGTACCTTGCTCACGAAGAGCTATCTTTTATGAAAGAATCAACCGTAGCAATTTATCGAGATTACATTAAACATCCATAAACAGAAGCAATACATCATGTAAGAACAGCCGTCCTTTATAAGTGGTCTTAATTCTCTTTTCACTTTTTTCAAGCCAGCCTTGACGTTTAGCTTCAGCAATCGCTACAAAATATCGCTCCATAAAATCAATATCATAGGCTGCATTAATTTCTGTAACATCAATACCTTCACTCAATCGCAATCCCATCATGATTCGTTCAAACACACTATCATTGAGCGATAGCTCAACAACCTCTTTAAGTAACTTTTCTTTGTTAAGATAATGATGAAGGTTTGACGTGTTGGTATATCGATTAAAACCAAGTTTACTTGCAGCTCCAGGGCCAATTCCTAAAAAATCCTTATAATGCCAATACGCTAAGTTGTGTTGGCTCTTTTTTGTTGGTTTTGAAAAACTACTCACTTCATAGTGATCATAGCCTGCCTCAGTTAACACACGATGGGCACAATCATAAAACTGCCCCTCCAGTTCATTATCTACAGGTTCAACATCTTGACGATAAAACATGGTGTTTGGTTCTATCGTAAGTGCATACAACGAAACATGATCCACACCACACGCAATAAAAGCTTTTAATGTGTTTTCAAAATCATGAAGTGTTTGATTTGGAATGCCATACATTGCATCCACACTAATATTATTAAAACCAAGTTCACGTATCATTGAAATAGCCTCTTTAGCTTGATTCCATGAATGCTGACGTGTCAATGTTTGTAACAAATGGTCTTGAATTGCTTGAACACCAACACTTAAACGATTAACACCATTTGCCTTGATCAATGCTAACTTCGATCTTGTAATCGTTTCTGGATTAATCTCCATTGTATACTCTTGATTGGTTGCACGCATAGGTTCAGTTGCAGCAAAAAAACGTTGCAATTGTTGCTCATTTAAAACTGAAGGAGTCCCACCACCAACATAAATGGTTTTAAATGGTCGTTGGTGGTTGGATAAATCCTCAATTATTCGCTCTATAACTTGATCAGCCAACGTTTGATGATAGTTCACTTTCACAAAATCACAGTATGCACAAACATGTTGACAAAATGGTATATGAATGTAAATTGATTCAGGTTGACTCATACTTTTTTACAACTTTCTCAATTTTATCCTTTATGATTTGGTGTACTGATACATTTAGATCATCAGCTAAAGCAAGAGCAACCATTAAAACATCTGCTAACTCCTCTATTAACGCTTGATGGTTAAGTGGTTGTTTTTTTGATTCCTCAGTTAACTCAACGACCTCTTCATTTAAGTAACCGATTAACGAGGTAAGATCATCTGTTTGATCCCATCCTAAACGTTCTCGCATTGCATTGATTATTTCAATCGTCTCTTTCATAACATCACCAGTACTATTATACATCAATCAAGAGGTTCAAATCGAGCATTGAAGAATCTTAACATCTTAGGTTCATAAACAAACTTTAAACCCTTGATCTGTTTTCGATTATGATACAAATGTATAATCGCATCAGCCACAACATCCAAATGGGCATATGTATACACTCGTCTTGGAATCGTTAAGCGAACAAGCTCAAGTTTTGGTGTGTGGTTTTTACCGGTGCTTTGATCTCGACCAGCAGAAACTATGCCTCGTTCCATAGCACGAACACCTGATTCAACATAAATCGCAGCTGCAAGAGCTTGAGCTGGCAACTGTTCTTGGGTTAGGTGATCGCAAAACGCACGTGCATCCAAAAACACAGCATGACCTCCGGGAGGTTCTACAATAGGGATGTTTGCTTCTATTAACTTCTCAGCTAAATACTGTATTTGCATCACTCGATGTTGAATATAAGGATATTGCACCGACTCTTTGATACCGATTGCCATTGCTTCCATGTCACGTCCAGCCATACCACCATACGATGGCATACCTTCATACACAACAACAAGCTCTTTAGCCCGTCCAAACAACTCTTCATCGTTGGTTGCTAAAAATCCACCGATATTAACCAGGCAATCTTTCTTTCCACTCATGGTACAACCATCACTGTATGAAAGCATTTCTTTTAAAATAGCTTCAATACTATGATGCTTGTAATCTGCTTCTCTATCTTTGATGAAGTAAGCATTTTCTACACATCGTGTTGCATCAACATAAACTGGTATGTTGTGTTTTAATGATATTTCACGAACCGCTTTTATGTTCTCCATGGAAACAGGTTGCCCACCTGCCATGTTTACTGTTACGGCTAAACTAATGTATGGTATATTTTCAGCTTTTACTTCTTCGATTAAGCGATTTAGCTTATCCAAGTCCACATTTCCTTTAAATGGATGAATGGCATGCGGATCATGAGCTTCATCAATAATAATATCTTTAAACATCCCACCGTTAGCTTCTTGATGATAGCGTGTTGTTGTAAAGTACATGTTTCCTGGAACGTACTGTCCTGGTTTGATCTTTAAACGACTAAGTAAGTTTTCAGCGCCACGTCCTTGATGCGTCGGTATCACAAAGCGATAACCAAAGTAATCTTGCACTGTTTTTTCAAGATGATAGAAATTGCGGCTACCTGCATAGGCTTCATCACCTGACATCAGACCGGCCCATTGCATGTCACTCATGGCACTTGTACCAGAATCAGTCAGCAAATCAATGTACACATCTTCACTTTTTAAAAGAAATGTATTATAACCTGCTTCTTTGATTGCTTCGATTCGCTCTGATTGGCTCATCATCTTCAACATCTCTACTGTTTTTATCCGAAATGGTTCTGCTGGGTATTTTTTCATTTTTTAACCTTCCTTCTCTATTAATCTACAACATAAAAATAGCCTGTCAAGGCTATTGGTTCATGTAAATCTGAAAGGTTAAGAAAGCTTATCAATTAAAAATGAAATCGCTTTCAAAAATCCTGAATATTTAATAAAAGTAGACAATCAATTAGTTTTCATCCATGGACAAAACAGCTAAGAAAGCTTCTTGTGGAATTTCAACATTCCCAACCTGCTTCATTCTCTTTTTACCTTCTTTTTGTTTTTCTAACAGTTTCTTCTTACGGCTAATATCACCACCATAACACTTAGCAAGCACGTTTTTACGTACAGCTTTGATATCTGATCGCGCAATAATCTTTGAGTTAATGGCAGCTTGAATGGGTATCTCAAACTGTTGCCTTGGTATTAATTTTCTCATTTTTTCTACAATCGCTTTACCACGAGCATAAGCAAAATCACGATGGACAATGATGGATAGTGCATCGACAACTTCATGATTGATAAAAATATCCATTTTTACTAAACGAGATGCTTGATAACCTAAAAACTCATAATCAAAAGTCGCATAACCTCGTGTTACTGATTTTAGGCGATCAAAATAATCATAAACAACCTCGGCTAATGGAAGTTGATAAATCAACTTCATACGCAAACTATCAACCATATCCATCTCTTTGAAAATACCACGCTTTTTTTGATTGAGTTCCATGATTTGGCCTACATACTCATTCGGTACGATGATTGTTGCGACAACATAAGGTTCTTCGATTCGATCGACTACATTTGCTGGAGGCATTAATGATGGATTATCAATTTCAAGTTTGGTTTGATCATTTTTATAAACATGATAAACAACTGAAGGTGCAGTAGCAATCAGTGAAATTTTATATTCGCGTTCAATACGCTCCTGAACAACATCCATATGCAATAAACCAAGAAAACCACATCTAAACCCAAATCCAAGCGCTGCTGATGTTTCCGCTTCAAACTTGAGGGCTGCATCGTTTAAATTAAGTTTATCCAATGCTTCTTTAAGATCGTTGTATCGATTTGTTTCTGTAGGATACAAGCCACAGTAAACCATTGAATTCAACTTTCGATAGCCTGGTAAAGGTTGGGCTGCTTTGTGATTAGATTGAGTAATCGTATCTCCAACTCTTACGTGTTCAATGGATCTTATGCTTGCTGCAATCCAACCAACTTCACCACAAGATAGTTCTTGTTTTTTCACTTCCTTAGGATTACGAACCCCACACTCAACAACCTCATATTCAGCGTTGGCTGCCATAAACTGAATTTTGTCTCCAACTTTTACAGTACCTTCTTTAATACGAACAAAGGCGATAACACCACGATAAGGATCATATATAGAATCGAAGACAAGTGCTTGAAGTGGTGCTAACGGATCTCCAGCAGGTGCTGGTACGCGTTCAATCACAGCCTCAAGAACTTCTTCAATGTTCAATCCGCTCTTTGCACTAATTCTTGGGGCATTAACCGCTTCAATGCCAATCACATCTTCAATTTGCTGTGCAACTAATAAAGGATCGGCAGATGGTAAATCAATCTTATTAATTACGGGAATGATTTCTAAATTATTCTCAAGTGCTAAATACACATTAGCAAGCGTTTGAGCTTCTATCCCTTGTGCTGCATCCACGACTAAAATAGCGCCTTCGCAGGCTGCCAATGAACGTGATACCTCATAGGTAAAATCCACATGCCCTGGGGTATCAATAAGGTGAAAAATGTAATCTTGACCATCTTTTGCTGAATATAACAATTGCACGGCATTCAACTTAATCGTAATACCACGCTCACGTTCTAAATCCATGGTATCGAGTAGTTGAGCAACCATTTCTCTTGTAGACACTGTCTTAGTTAATTCTAAGATACGATCTGCTAATGTTGACTTACCATGATCGATATGTGCAATGATGGAAAAGTTTCGTATATTTTTTTGGTTCAAAAAAAGACCTCCTGAAAAGCATTCCCATTATACCAAAGCTGAGACGTAAAAAAAAGTGCTTCGTCGCACTTTTGGTTGTTATCAGCTAAATTATGGCAAGTGAGTGCGTGATATGGCACTTTTAGTCATCTTTCGATATTTTAATGACTGATTCTTGATTGTCACTCACCAAATACCATTGTTCTCCATATTCAATAATGCTGTAATTTCCTGCTGGTAATGCTTGATCAAATGTTACAACCTTAATAATTTCAATCTCTTGATTATCACTTACTCCCGAATTAATACCTAAGCCGGTAAATTGTTCACTTAATGCCTGACGAAGATCATCCAACCCCAAATCACCGTGAGACGTCATTGGTAAAAGTTTACTCAAAACAGCTGGTTGGCTAACGGTAACTCCAAATAATAAGACAGTTGCGAGCAAGATTCCACCTTGTTTAAACAATACCAAATTATTCTTATCTTTAGAGAGATTAAGTCTAACATTCAACTTTTTTTGCCAGTAAATAGTCTTAAAAAGCATCCATGCACTAGCAATCACAATAATCGCGAACAGAATGACAAGTAGTATTTCCATGTCAACCTCCTTGTTTTAAAAGCATTTTCTTAAAAGCTTTTGTGTAACTGCGATTAACATCAACTCTCTGTTGATTATCCAAATAAAGCAACAGCTTTCCGTTATAGGCAGCGGCAATTGATACAATCTTAGAAGTATTTACCAGTGTACTCTTTCCAATTCGAACAAAACCATCTGATGCCAGTTCTTCTTCGTATTCATAGAGTTTCTTATCCAATTGGACAACATGTTGTTTTACTGTCGTTTCAACAACATTTCCAAATGCTTCGATGACATAAATATCATTAATATCAACCCATACAAGACCACGTGCTGTTTTTCCCATAATGGTCTTAGTTGGTTTTAGTAGCGTTGAAAGCACATCTTTAAACTGCTTGACCATTTCCGTTGACAAGTGGATTTCAATTTGAGCAAGCTCTTCATTCATGATAAAAGTAACAGATGTCTCATTATTTTCAGTTGAACACACCTTTTTAATCTCATCAATGAAATGTTGATCTCCATTTAACTTTATCGCCATAGTTCACTTTATGGTCATCCCAACCATACCTTATCCTTTTTATTCTCTCAACTCTTTAATGATGAGTTGCATTAATTTTTCCACAACTTACTTAATATCGGATAAATTGATCTAACTAACCCTATTGCAATCATTGCACTTGCACTACCTTGGAATAAATTATACCCAAAAGAAGTTAATCCAATCCCCCAACTCTGATAGATGAATGCATCGGTTAGTGCATAACCAACAGCAATCCAAAGAGCAGCAATCACAAATGGTACCACATAGCGCCATGGTTTCTTCATGGAAACAAACATAATTGCTATAAGTGCTCCCTCTAATCCTTTAATTACTACTGTGAATGGTGCGTACTGTGCGTATCCAAGCAATATATCAGCTAAACCACTGGCAAGACCTCCGATTAAAAATACCAATGGTGCTGGCAATACTGTTGCAATCAACATGATGATTGCATCCCCTAAATTCAAATAACCTTGTGCAATCGGTACCATGCCATACATGGTTACCAATGTAATCATAGCCATAAATATACTAGCAATTGCTAGTGTACGAATATCTCTCATTATCTAACCTCTAATCCTATCCATTTTTTACCTAATCCATGCTTAATTTGAGCTGCTTTCATAATTGTCTTACCTTGGACCTGCAACTTTTTGATGTTAAGTATACCATCATTAATAGCAACCATCATGGCATCATCATCGAAACCAATGATTGTGTTCGTTTCATAGTTGTGTGCTTTTTTAATAAACGCTGCTTCTATAATCTTAACTTTTAAATCATTAATAATGACATATCCATAGGGGAACTTTATGAGTCCTCGTATTTGATTATAAATTGTTTCGCCATTTTTTTCTAGGTTTATGTGTTCATCTTCTGCAGTGATGATAGGCGCAAACGTAACACACGCTTCATTTTGTGCTGTTGGCGCTACTCTAAGATTCAATATATCGAGCAAATGTTCTTTGATCATGCGATTTGCTAAAAGCATTAAACGATCATGGACATCACTGGTTGTCTCTAAAGAACCAATCTTTATCGATTCTTTTACGAAAACTTCCCCAGCATCCATTTTCTTGATCATGCGCATTAAACTAATGCCTGTTTCCTGCTCACCTGCCATGACAGCACGATGAATTGGTGCTCCGCCACGATACTTCGGAAGTAATGAAGCATGAACGTTAATGCATTCAATAAATGGTACATCAAGGATTTCTTGAGGCAAAAACATACCATATGCACACGTTACAAGTGCATCTGGTTTATATTCTTTTAGAGCGTCAAGACAATCAATAACGCGTCTAGGTTGTAAAACAGGTATTTGGTGTTCAAGCGCTAAAAGCTTAACAGGGGGAGCAGTTAACACTTGTTTACGACCAACTTTTTTATCTGGTTGAGTAACAACAGCAACTACTTCAACATCAATATCCAACAAGGCATTTAAAACCGCTGTTGCAAATATAGGTGTTCCCATAAACACGATTTTCTTCTTCATGTGGTATACCTCTTCTCTATTTCTATAATGACGGTTGTTTTATTGCTTTTTAACAAGTGCTTTGTTATAATGAGTTAGCAATTAAGGAGGTTAAAATGCCAAACATTCAAAACCAAAAGAAACGTGCCATTACTAACTTAAAAAGATCAGCTGCTAATACTTCTGAAAGATCAGCATTAAGAACACAAATGAAACAAGTTTTAAAACTCATTCATGATGGCGATAAAGCTCAAGCTACAGAAGCATTCAAAGCGTTGAACTCACGTTTAGATAAAGCAGTTTCAAGTGGTATTCACCACAAGAATTATGCAAATCGTCAAAAAGCAAGATTCGCCAAAGCAATAAATAATTTAGCATAAACCGTCCGGATTGGATCGGTTTTTTTTATTTTATCTTAACAATCGTTGCAAGACCTCCAAGTGAAGTTTCTTTTAATTCTAAAGCAAGTTTGCTGCCAGTATAATTCATTGTGGCAACCACATCATCAAACCCAACAACATTATCTTTAATGCTTCCAAGACTTTCAGCCATAAACACGGCATCCATTCCTCTTAAAATTGCAGCACCATTGCGTTCAATGCATGGAATCATGACATAACCACCAATCGGATCACACGTTAAACCAAGGTGATGCTCCATCGCAATCTCAGCAGCCATTTCTATGATTTTTAGTGAGTGTCCATCCAAATATGCCTTTGTTGCTGCGACCATTGATGTTGCTGATCCGACTTCTGCTTGACATCCCCCTTCTGCACCAGAAATAGTAGCATTGGTTTTGATTATATTACCAAACACACCCGCTACTGCCAAGGCATCTATTAATCGATGTCTTGAAAAACCTAAATCATAATACGCATGATACATATATGAAGCCATGACACCACAAGAACCCATCGTAGGTGCTGTGACAACAATTTGGTTAGAAGCATTTTGCTCATTGGCAGCATACGCATAAGCTACCAAGCTTAAGCGTTTTCGTTTATCTTGACTTGTCATACTTTGTGCTTTGATAAACAGATTCTTTGCAACACGGGGAAGTTTTAGTGTCCCTGGTAGAACTCCTTCTTGAGCTAATCCTTCTCTTACAGAGTTAAGCATCGCATCGAGCATTTCGTTTAAATACGGTTTAATATCAGGTTCATAATGGTACACATACTGTGCTAGATTAATG
>OBJA01000545.1_pt1 | contig 31830 bp, 32 predicted proteins | sample 1519751 | NCBI WGS metagenome assembly OBJA01 (sample SAMEA3881238, study PRJEB22517) | soil metagenome | biome: lake sediment; feature: soda lake sediment; material: sediment, water from around vicinity | place: India | collected 2013-12-23 | depth 3 m
GACAATCCATTATGGAAATCTTTGCTTTTCAGATAAAAAGAGGATTTGGCTCTTGTTTTGTCGAAGAAAATCCCCACGAAAACGTACGGTATAGGAGTTGACCATTTGATGCAGGATCACTTGCAAGATTTTCTCAACTATTTATCCGTCGAGCGGGGTCTGGCTCCAAACACTTTGGAATCCTACGGACGGGATCTCCGACAATACCTGACTTATCTTAAGGATAAGAAAAATATGAAGACGGAGGAGACGACTCAAGGTACGGTCATCGGTTATCTCCTTCATCTGCAGGCCAAAGGTCGAGCTACGGCAACCCTGTCACGAAGTCTAGCGGCGATTAAATCATTTTATCACTTTCTTGCCCGGGAACAAGTAATTCCCAGGGACCCCACTGTGAATCTTGATGCTCCCAAACAGGAAAAACGACTTCCGCGTGTGTTGGCTGTGGAAGAAGTTGTTAAACTCTTGGAGCAACCGGACCTTAAAACTCCCGCTGGTATTCGCGATCGAACGATGCTGGAGGTGCTCTACGCTACGGGTCTACGAGTCTCGGAGTTAGTCTCGCTGAAGATCAAGGACGTAAATACAGAGGAAGGCTATATTCGTTGTTTGGGTAAGGGTTCAAAAGAACGGATTGTCCCATTAGGATCGGTAGCAACTAAATATGTTACGTTCTATCTGGATCATGCACGGAAATTCCTGGCGGCTAATCCCAGAGAAGAGACCCTTTTCCTTAATCACCATGGAAATGGTCTGACTAGACAGGGTTTTTGGAAGATCATTAAAAAGTATGCGGATCAATTGGGTATCTCTAACATGATTACCCCCCATACATTACGACATTCTTTCGCTACTCATTTATTGGAAAACGGCGCTGACCTTCGTTCCGTCCAAGAGATGCTAGGGCATGCAGACATCTCTACGACACAGATCTACACCCACCTAACCAGGAATAAATTAAAAGAGGTCTACGAAAAGACCCATCCCCGGGCGTAGAGAAATTACATTGGAATGATAGAACCCCCTACCTATTAGTAAAGCGGTAGGGGGTTCTTTAATGTGTAAGAACGAAGAGCCTGAGTTTCTTTATTAGGTAGAATAGACGTCTAAAAGCACTATTCATTATTGATTAAATCCATATGGAAGAACCGATCGACGGTGGCACAATATGTCTATATCCTCGAACCAACGAATATGGACTTTTGTATGTCCGAGTGTTAGTATTCCAAAAAACTGGCGTCGTAGGGTTTAAGATGGTAAAATAAACAAAGATTAATTAAGGGAGCGAGTTTCATAATTGCATTCTGTAAGACTTGGATACAGTATATAGTGTTTGACCGGAACTGGTTATCAGTATGTTGTATCAGAGTTAGATATCAAGAATTATGAGATCGCCTAAGTGAAACAATACAATGATTCGCATTGCTAAAGTGAGGCGTTTTGATGGAGATTCATTGGTATCCTGGGCATATGGCTAAGGCCAAACGCCAACTGTTGGAGATTCTACCCTTATTGGACGTAGTGGTTGAGGTGGTAGACGCACGGATTCCACAAAGTAGTAGAAATCCTGATCTTGATCGTATGTTGGCTAAAAAACCTCGTGTTTTAGTGCTGAATAAAACGGATTTAGCGGATCTTGAAGGCACCAGAGCATGGTTAAATTACTATCGTCACACCGATATTAAGGCTATAACAATCAATGGTCGCACTGGTCAGGGCTTGACTGATCTCAGAAAGACCATTAAGGAGATAGCTGTTCCTGCCAACCCTCGTATAAAGAGAGCGTCCCGTCGGGTCGGGGTTGTTGGTATTCCTAACTCCGGTAAGTCTACAGTGCTAAATCGTTTAGTGGGTCGTGCTGCAGCTCAGGCTGGAGACCGTCCGGGAGTGACCCGTGGCCGACAGTGGGTTAAATCCGGAGACTTGGAGGTCTTAGATACACCTGGTCTGCTCTGGCCGAAGTTTGAGGATCGTCGTGCCGCACTCTTATTGGCGTTTACGGGTGCCATACGCCATGAGATTCTAAACGAAGAAGAATTGGCTCTGGAATTGATTGATTATCTACATCAAAAATACCCCGGCCGTTTGGCTGAGGCTTTTGGAGTTTCAAATGTAGAAGAAGAAGAGTCATATAATTTTCTAACAACAGTTGCTAAACGTCGTGGTTGTCTTAAGAAGGGCGGGGAGGTGGAAACTCTCCGTGGAGCGCAACGCTTGTGGAGCGAATTTCGTGGAGGAAAGCTGGGTCTGTTTACCCTTGAAGATCCACCTCTGGTTTATTAGGTCGAATTAATCGAATGAACAAGAAGCCGCCGATTAAAGTTGATAGATGGTAACTAATGAAACGCCAGATCGCTACAAAAATAGCTAATATGTGCTTTGGAACATAAAGAGCGAACACTGAGTAAAAGCCCAATTCAGCCAGACCGCTTCCTCCAGGTATGGGGATAAACGAGAGTAGAAATAGCAATACGAATTGAAGGAAGATAAACCTGGTCATTTGTCTTTGCACCGGTAAACCAAAACCAAGTAAAATTGCGGGAGCCAAGGAAAAGAAGACAATCCAGTAAAGCAGGGTATAGAACATGATTCCCAATAGATAGATCGGTTTTCTCCTCATCACGATCTGGACAGAATCATGGAATTCGGTCATCTCTTTTAATAAACCCTCTCGATAAGCATCGGCTTTATCGCCAGTAAGACGACGAACCAATCTTTGACGGAATAGCCAATTAATAAAGGTATTTCCCCGGGAAGGCCTCAATAAGATGAATACGACGCCAACAGAGAATAGTAAAGCCAAAAATAGCAAAATCCGTATGGGTGTGGCCCAACTCAACAAGTTAAACTGTTGTAGAATCTCCTGTTGGAACAGGAAAATCAGAATGGGTCCACCGATAGTAAAGAACAACGTGGATAAAGCGATGCGTAATGTGACCACAGCAGTGGCTTTTCCCAATGATAGACCGCTACGATGAAGCAGATAGATTTGAGTAGGAGCGCCACCAGAGGTAAATGGGGTTATATTTCCTGAAAAAAGAGTTGCCAAATTAATCCCGAGAATGGAGCGTAAAGAAAAGTTTTCTCCTAGAATCCGGCCGATCAGCTGAATCCGGAGTCCTTCAATGATCCAGGATAAGCATAAAAGAGCGGCAACTAAAATAATGACACCTGGTTTGAAGGCAAAAAGAGTAGCCCACGTTTTTGTGGTGGATGTAGTGAACATAAGTACCACAATCGTTAGGAGGCTTAGGCTTAGAGCAAGGGTGAGTCCTTTTCGTACCATTTGTGGTGATAGGGTTTTTAATCGCATGCCGAGACCTCCTTTAAACAATAGCCCTTACCATAAATCATTTCGGATTTATTATTCGATAGGATGATTCTGTTTCCTTCTGGTAGTTTCCCGTAGAATAACCGCACATTGGGTTTTTGCGCCAATATTTTACTGTAAATGATAACAATTTTGAATGAATGTGGGCACAATAGAGAAGGAACGCGCATGAACGTTAGACAAATCAATGTTTGCTGTAACTTTTTTCTTAATAAACTAATTTATAATCATAATAGTTCCCGTTTTTTTAATTAAAAATCCTGGTTCTATAAGGTATATTAAGTTGACGAGATTAGAATTAAAGTGCCTGTTCGGCTGTTTATCAGTCCATTATAAAGGAGATAACTTTAACGAGCGCATTTAGTTCACTTAAGTAATTATATGAGATTAAAAGAAAGAAGGTATGGATTTTGGAGAACTGTTTAAGAGTTGATTCATATGACGAAGTTATTATAAAAGCACGGGAAACCGCCGCTCGGCTTGGAGTAGGATATATCTTACGGATTCAGGATAAAAAAGAAACAGTGGTTAACATCAACAACGGCCGCACAGAAGAGGTAGCTACAGGATCCATTCGTGGCATGGGTGTTCATGTATTTACTCAAGAAGGATACTCTGGTTTTGCGTCCTCAGATAAAATTAATCCCGAAACAGTGGAATTATTGATGGAAAATGGTTTTCATCTCGCGCAAAACAGTAAGCAATTCGGAGGCGAAACTAATTCAGCGCTCTTTTTGCTATCCCAGCAACAGCAGCGGATTATTCTTCCATTGCGCTTTCCCTACGGTAGTTTATCTTTAGAAGAAACGGAAAGGGAATTGATCGAGATAAATAAAGAATTAACTGCTATAGACGGAAGACTTTCAGTGCGAACTCTCCATCGAGTTGTTGATGAACAATGGCGTATCGCCCGTCATGACGGCACTGATGTGGTTTTTAATACGCCTCGCGCGTTTGTTTACAATAGTTTTACAGCTAAGGAAGGTCAAGAGACAGCAACCACCTATGCCAATATACCCGGCTCCGATCTGTCGGTTTTACTTGATTCGGATTACCGAGAACGCCTAATGAAGCGTTCGAAAAAGTCGGCCCAATTGGCTGTGCAACTATTATCCGCCGGTAAAGTGAAGAGCGGCCATTATAAGATGGTCATGGATTTCGCGTTGGCTAAAGGGTTGGCTCATGAGGCTTTTGGGCACGCGGCAGAGACTGATGGTATGGAGGCCTCGATTTTAGGAAAAAACGGTAAAGTTCGTGTAGGTGAGACTGTTGCGGCTCCTATCGTATCTATTATCGATGGACCGATCGAGGGTGATTATGCTTATCAACCCATTAGTGCTAACGGTATTCCCCGTCAAACAGTTAATATTGTAGAAAAAGGGATTCTCAAAGCAGGTCTATCGGATTTGTTCTCTGCAGAATCAGCCGGCGTGCCGATCTCAGGTGCCGGACGTGTAGAAAGTTGTCATCATCTGCCCCCGGCAAGAATGTCGAATATCAGGATTCAAGTTGAGAATCCATTCCCAATTGAGGGGCATTTTGAGGATTTAACGCCGGATCATGTTAGAGAACTTTTGCTTAAGAACGGATTAATGCAGCCTGAAGAAGAAGTCTTGTATCTCACTGGTTTTCAAGGTGGTCAAGTGAATCCCGCTTTTGGTGATTTTGTCTTTACCTGCTCGGGTATATACCGTTTGAAGGCTCAAACGGAAGTATACAAAGGAGCAATCTTTAGCGGGAAGGTCTTATCAGCGTTGCGTTCAGTGATTGCAGGTTTGGGTCCGTTGCAGATAGATGCCATGGGAACGTGTGGCAAAATGTTTCAAGGAGTTCCTTCCAGTGGAGGTTCTCATTATTTGTTGGTACTTGAGGCGAATGATGATATTACGATCGGAGGAGAAGCATAAATGTCAGGACGAATAATCGATGCTTTAAACAATGAACTTAATCGGCGAATGGGTAAGCTTCAAGCATCCGGACTTACGCTGACAGGATGGCGGTTTGACCTTCACCAGGTCAACCAAGTGGAGGTCGGATTGAAGAATAATCGTCTTGGAGGCCCATATTCTTCTCCTTCATTTAAGGAAGATATGGGTGGAGAGATTTTTCTTCACTGGGGCCAAGGAAGGTATACATCCGGGAAGTTAGATCGACGCACAATTGAAGAGTTTGAGACTAATTGGGAGCTATGGCAACGTACTGCTTTTCAGGATGACGCCGGGCCCGAACTTGTGGCTCCCTATGAGCCTCCTCAGATTAAGGTGTTGGATGATAAGGTTCGTCAAGTGGTTAGCGGTGAGGATCGTTTGCCTTTTGAACTATTAACTTTGACACTGGGAAAACTTCAAGACAGATACGGGACGAAAAAAATAGATGGAAGGTTTAAGGCCACTTTAGATAAGAGAACAGTAATGAACTCTTTGGGGCTCCATGTGCAATACGAACAGTCTCCCGTTAGTTTCTTTGTTAGTGGAGAAGATTCGTTTGGGGACTCATATGCTGAAAAACGCTTGCCCCTTCCAGAAGAGATAGATTATCTTACTAATTACGTTGGTGAAACGCTTAAGCTCTTACATAATGAATTATCTCTGCCTCGAACAGGAAGGATACCGATTTTGTTACCGCCCAAAGTGGTGGAAGCCTTTTTGGATCACTATCTAACCAGTAATTTAATGGGATCATTAGTCTTTAATAAGCAGAGCGCTTATACAAAGGAAGACTTTATCCAACAACGTCAAGCTTTTCGTGGTGATTTGACCTTGTCTATAGATGGAACGCGTCCTTTGCGAAGTGGCTCTTACCGGTGTACCAGTGAGGGATTGCCATCTGGTCAAATTGGCCTTGTTAAAGAAGGCCGTTTGAACACTCCGGTTCTCAATACTAAATATGGGAAGCGCTTAGGAATGAAACCAACTCCAATTCCTGCTGGCAATGGTATGTTGATTCGTATTCCCGCTGCCGGTAATATAGAAGGACTATATGGGAGCGTTGAAAACTGTTTGATTGTTCATTCCATTTTGGGCCTACATACTCAGGATTATTCCTCAGGAGACTTCTCTCTGACCGCAGATCAGTGCCTTTGGGTAGAAAAAGGTGAGATCAAGGGTAAAGTTAAAGCTGTGATTGCAGGTAACTTTTTTATGGCGCTTCAATCGACAGATACCGCCTTTGCGTATACACAAAGAGACGACAATCCCTCCATGTTGTTCCAGGTTGATGTCTGCTAAGATTCAATCAAAACAACGTCGCTTTCTTATCCGAACAACGAAAGACGATGTACGAACAACGAATCATGTATACTTAAACTTTGGAAGGAGATCATTAATTTTCGGAGAATTGAACGGCTGGTGGTAAAAGGAGGCAAGAAAATGGAGTTGAGTGGGAAACGAGTTGCCGTTGTCGGGTTAGCGGCAAATAACACACCTTTGATAAAATATCTAGTGGCAAGCGGTGCTTGTGTTACCGCTTTGGATAGAAAAAGCCCAAATGAACTCGGAGATTATCTAAAACAGCTTCGGGATTTACCCATAGAATACCACTTGGGTTCCGATTATCTAAAGTATTTATATGGTCATGATAAAGTTTTCTTGTCACCAGGAATTCCCCGTAATTTACCAGAGTTACAAGTGGCTGTCAAAGAAGGTGTCAGCTTCTCCAGTGAAATGGAGTTATTCTTTTCGGTTAGTCCGGCACCCATAATCGGGATCACTGGCAGCAGTGGCAAGACAACTGTAACTACAATCATTGGCATAATAATGGAGCGTTGCGGCAGCGTCCGAGTAGGAGGAAACATTGGCTGTCCCCCTATCAGCTTCTTATCGGAACTCACCCAGGAAACTCAAGTTGTTCTGGAGCTAAGTAGCTTTCAGTTGCAAGCGATGAATAAAAGTCCTAACATAGCGGTAGTGACGAATGTAACCCCTAATCATCTTGACGTGCATAAGGATATGGAGGAGTATATCGAAGCTAAAGCCCAGATATTACGGCATCAAAACCCGCAAGATTATGCTGTTTTAAATTGGGATAATGAGATTACACGAAAGATGGCGGGCGACACACCTGGTCGGGTTTACTTCTTTTCTCGGAAGGAAAAACTGTTAGAAGGAGCATTTTTCTGGAGAGATGACTTACTCCTTCGCCTGAATAACGAAGAAGAGATAATATGTCGACGCGACGAAATACCTTTGCCTGGAGACCATAATATCGAAAATATACTGACCGCCGCACTGACCTGTCGTTTGGCAGGGGCTCCCACTAGGGTAATCCGAGATGTAGTAACAAAATTTACTGGTGTTGAGCATCGGTTGGAGTTGGTCCGCGAATATAAGGGAGTAAAATACTATAACGATTCTATTTCAACCACACCTGATCGCGCAATGGCCGGTTTATCTGCTATTCCAGCTCCTATTATTTTAATTGCGGGTGGGTACGACAAACACCTTCCTTTCCATGATTTCGCTATACTGGCGGTAGAACGGTGTAAAGCCGTTATATTAATTGGGAAAACAGCTCCAATTATCCAGGAGGCGCTGGAGATAGCGGAAAAAGGTAAAGGACATACAGTCGAGAAAATAAATGCGAGTAGTCTTTATGAAGCTATTATAAAGGGCAAAGATGCGTCGTCTCCTGGTGATGTGATCTTGCTTTCACCGGCTTGTGCCAGTTATGATATGTTTCGAAATTATGAGGAGCGCGGTAAACTGTTCAAGGAGATTGTGAACGGTTTAGATAGGGAGGGAGCCTGATGTGGACTGTTTTATATGTGGCACCTGGAATGTCGACAGCTCAACGCCTAAAAGAATTAATGGAGACCGAAGGAATTATGGTTCAATTACGACCTTTAGGTCTTAGGGTAGCAGATAAAACTCCCAATGTGGAGATACTTGTCCCAGAATCTGAAATTGAAGAAGCCCAAGAAGTTTTAACCCATGGACTCCAACGGTGATTACTACCTAAAAACGTTTTGGCACGATCAGGAAGAAGTATTGGAGCAGGAATTTCAAGATCACCTGGAGAATTATCTCTTTTTATTATGTAAGTTCGGAGAGTATGAGTTTCTTTTTTGGAATGAAATAGACGCCTGAGGCGCTATTCATAATTGATAAAATAAATTTCCAGTTGTCAAAGAATGAGAGGTGTTGTAGGAGAGTATGTTCAAAGATCTCTTCAAAACAAAACCCAAGTACATCACGGTTCGATCTCCAAAAGAGTTCGGTGAACGCCCTGAACCGATGGGAAAAAAGGAGATACCAGATGGCCTTTGGGTAAAATGCGACCGGTGTAATACGATTGTTTACCATAAAGAGTTGCATAAAAATCTTAATGTCTGTCCAAAGTGCGACTTTCACTTTCGTGTCAATGCTAAATTTAGGATTGAGCAATTGATGGACGAGGACAGTTTTAAGGAACTTGATGCTAAGCTTCATTCGAAAAATCCATTAGATTTTCCCGATTACGAAAACAAACTAAAGAAGGCGCAGAAAGCTACTGGTTTGACTGAAGCTGTCATTTCAGGTACGGGAAAGATTGAAGGAATTCCATTAGTATGCGCTGCAATTGACTTTGGATTTATGGCTGGATCCATGGGTTCTGTTGTAGGAGAGAAGATAGCCCGTGCCATTGAATACGCTGCCGAAAAGAAGCTTCCCTTTATTTCAATATCAGCGGGAGGTGGTGGAGCCCGCATGCATGAAGGAATCATCTCTTTAATGCAAATGGCCAAGACGTGTATGGCATTGGACCGGTTAAGCGATGAGGGGTGCTTATATATTTCTATCTTAACCGATCCTACAATGGGAGGAATTTATGCCAGCTTCGCATCTCAAGGCGATATTAACCTAGCCGAACCAGGTGCGTTAATCGGTTTTGCCGGACCACGGGTGATTCAACAAAACATTCGGCAGACTTTGCCCCCGGGTTTCCAGACTGCTGAATTTGTTTTAGAGCATGGCATTATCGATCGAATTGTCCACCGGAAGGAACTGCGTTCAACCCTTGCCTTCCTCTTGCGATTCCATAATAAGACGGAAAAGGGGGGAGAGGCAGTTGGGTAACCCAATCTATAGCTTGGATTTTGAGAAACCATTGGTTGAATTAGAACGTCAAATCGAGGAGATTCGTCGGTTCGCAGCGGAAAAGGACTTGGATATGTCTGATGAGATCAAACGGTTACAGGCAAAAGCTGACCAGCTGAGCCAAGAGATATATAGCTCATTGACCCCTTGGCAACGGGTAAAGATTGCTCGTCACCCTAAACGTCCTACTTTCTTGGATTATATCGGAATGATCTTCCCTGATTTCATGGAGATGCATGGTGATCGCCTTTATCGAGACGATCCGGCATTAATCGGTGGACTAGCTTATTTGGGAGATATTCCTGTTACTGTTATTGGTCAACAAAAGGGTAGAGACACTAAGGAAAATTTGATGCGTAACTTCGGTATGCCTCATCCTGAAGGATACCGCAAGGCCCTCCGATTAATGGAACAAGCTGCAAAGTTTGGTCGGCCCATCATTTCAATGGTAGATGTCGTTGGAGCTTATCCTGGCATTGAAGCGGAGGAACGAGGTCAAGGTGAGGCTGTAGCCCGTAATATTAAGGATATGGCTCTTCTTGGTGTTCCCATTATTGTAGTCGTCACCGGAGAGGGAGGAAGCGGAGGCGCGTTAGCCATCGGAGTCGGTGATCGAGTGCTAATACTTGAAAATGCATATTACTCCGTTATCTCTCCTGAATCTTGCGCTTCTATTATTTTTAGAGATTCTGCACGTGCTGAGGAAGCAGCAGGAATTCTACGCTTCAATGCTCAGTCTCTGCTTGAGCTGGGTGTGGTTGACGAAGTTATTCCCGAACCATTAGGTGGAGCCCACAAAGATACCGTACAGACAGCCCAAAATCTGAAGAATGCTTTAATACGGCAGTTGGATCCGCTGCTTAAGTTGACTCCTTCTAGACTATTAGATGAACGATATGAAAAGTTTCGCAGGATGGGATTTTTCACTGAGGCATAATGATTTTTTTCTTGTTTTATTCTATAATAATGAATAGCGCGTAAGCGTCTATTTCATTCCAATAAAAGAACTCAGGCTCTCCGTTCTTATAAAATAAGAGCGATTCAATTGTTTAATATGAATTGGAGTTCGAAATGGGCATAATAAATTATGATTATCTATTAAAATTAGAGCAATCGAGGGCATAAGACGTAGCTTGCTACGTCTTTACAACATGCTCCTTACAAGGAGGAACAGACGTTGAAAAGAATTGCCGTAATGACAAGTGGTGGTGACGCTCCGGGAATGAACGCCGCTATTCGAGCGGTTGTTAGGAAAGCGTTATATTACGGATGTGATGTGTATGGTATACGACGCGGGTATGCGGGGATTATTAATGGCGACTTCATCCATATGACCTCTAAAGATGTGGGTGATATTCTCCATCGAGGTGGAACCATGTTACATTCGGCGCGTTGTCCTGAATTTCGTACCCAGGAGGGCCAACAAGCCGCAGGCGAACAGCTTAGAAAATATGGGATTGAGGGATTAGTAGTCATCGGAGGGGATGGATCGTTCCGTGGCGCACAAGCTCTGAATAAAATGGGATTTACGACTATAGGCATTCCCGGTTCAATCGATAACGATATTGGATGTACTGAGTTCTCCATAGGTTTTGATACAGCTGTCAATACATCGATTGATGCCATAAATAAGATTCGAGATACCGCTTCCTCCCATGACCGGGTCTATGTTGTGGAAGTTATGGGACGTAATTCTGGGTTATTGGCTTTATATGCAGGAATAGCAGGTGGTGCCGAGGCAATTTTGATCCCGGAATTTAGACAAGATCTTACAGCTGTTGTTGAAAGGGTCGTCGAGGGTATTGGCAGAGGGAAAACCCACTCTATTATTGTCGTAGCTGAGGGATATTTTGGCGATCCAGTTTCCGGTTGTGAACTTAAAGAGACTAGCGCTTCTCGAATTGGGCAGCTAATTCAAGAAAAGACAAAGAAAGATACGCGTATCACTATTTTAGGGCATATTCAAAGAGGTGGATCGCCAACGGCGCTTGATCGGACAATAGCAACTTTGTCTGGCGCTAAAGCGGTAGACCTTCTAATGGCTGGTGAAACTGAGAAGATGATTGGATACGTTGAAGGGAAAATTCAATACTTCTCTATGGATGAATCCATTGCCACCAAAAAGCCACTGAACCAAGATATGTTGGATCTGGCAAATATTTTGGCGGTTGTGTGAGGGGAGCGCCGTAAGTTTGAAGAAGACAAAGATTGTTTGTACGATAGGACCAGCTTCTTTGGAGAAAGAAGTGCTTGTAGATCTGATTAATTCGGGGATGGATGTTGCCCGTATTAATTTTTCTCATGGTTCTCATGAGGATCACAGGAGAATGATTGAGCAAGTACGACAAGCATCCTCTGCATGTGGACGTCCTGTTGGTATACTAGTTGATGTCCAGGGTCCAAAGATACGTGTTTGCGCATTGGAGCAACCGATTCTGCTAATAGAAGGTACAATGGTAAAGTTGGTTTCCGATGTAGGAAAGTCAGAATATGGAGTCATCCCCATTGATTATCCTTATATAAAAGAAGACGTTCCTATAGGAAACTTTATCTTTCTAGCAGATGGATTGATTCAGCTAGTTGTAGAAGAATTAGAAGATGATGGGTTAATCTGTAGAGTAATGGTAGGTGGTGAATTAAAATCACGGAAAGGTGTTACTTTACCTGGTGTTTCTGTACGGCTCCCGGCAATTACTCCCAAGGATCTTGAGGATATACGCTTTGCCTTAGACGAGGGTGTGGATTTGATTGCTCTTTCTTTTGTTCGTAGACCGGAACATGTAGTCGAGGTTAGGCGGTTATTAGGTGAAGTCGACAATGATCGCATGATCATCGCTAAAATTGAAAATGAGGAAGGTTTTCAAAACTCCAAAGAAATACTTGAAGTTGCTGACGGGATTATGGTTGCCCGGGGAGATCTCGGTATTGAAGTGCCTCCTGAAGAGGTGCCGATGATTCAACAATCTTTGATTAAAACCGCAAATCAGGTTGGGAAACCAGTGATAACTGCAACAGAGATGCTAGAGTCAATGATCTGGAACCCCCGGCCGACACGGGCGGAAGTAACTGATGTGGCTCATGCCATCCAAGACGGTACAGATGCTGTCATGTTGTCAGCAGAAACCGCTGTGGGCAAGCATCCAGTGGCTGCTGTGAAGATGATGGCACGTGTTGCTCAACAGATCGAAAGCTCCTTAGATTATGAGGAGATTCTAAGTAAAAAGCGGGTAGGTTCTTTCGTTTCTATCAGTGATGCAATATCTCACGCAACTTGTCAGACTGCGCTAGATTTAAAGGCTTCAGCTATCATTACGTCGACACAGTCAGGAAGCACTGCCCGGATGGTTTCAAAGTATCGACCTCAAGCGCCGATTATGGCCTCGACACCCTCACCTAGGGTCATGAGGCAATTGACTTTATCTTGGGGTGTAAGTCCATTTCTTGTTCCACGTACCCACACAATCGATGATATGTTGGATGTAAGTATTGACAGTGTGGTTCGCTGCGGGTGTGTCAAAGAAGGAGATTTAATCGTAATTACTGCCGGTGTAAGAGCCGGAATGCCAGGAAGCACCAACCTATTACAGGTAAATAGAGTTGGTAAGTAATTGGGCAGTAAGTAACTGGTTAAAGAATTTAGCGGAAATTCTTGACATTGAAGACTGCATACATTATAATCCTTTTTGTAGCTTAACAATTGAATATCTCATCCAGAGAGGTGGAGGGATAAGGCCCGATGAAACCCGGCAACCATTGGCTATGCTAAACGGTGCCAATTCCCCAGAACAAAAATTCTGGAAGATGAGAGAGTGCGAACTATCGACACTACCCTTCCTTCCAGAGGAAGGGTTTTTAGATGTGGCAAAAGAGGAAATATTAGGAAATTTTAAAAGGAGATGCTGTCATTGAACGAACGACACTTATTTACCTCTGAGTCTGTTACAGAAGGGCATCCTGATAAGATTTGCGATCAAATTTCTGATGCGGTTTTGGATGCTATTATTGCTTTGGATCCCAAGGCTCGTGTTGCCTGTGAGACTTCTGTCACCACGGGATTAGTTCTGGTGATGGGGGAGATTACTACCGATTGCTATGTTGAGATCCCAAAAATTGTTAGAGAAACTATTCGAGAAATTGGATATACCAGGGCGAAATATGGCTTTGACTGCGATACTTGCGCTGTGTTGACCACGCTTGATGAACAATCTCCTGATATTGCTCAAGGAGTCAATGATGCATGGGAGGTTAGAGAAGAGTCCCAGGAGGACGAGTTGGATAAGATTGGGGCAGGTGATCAAGGCATGGTCTTTGGTTATGCTTGTAACGAAACACCTGAATTGATGCCGATGCCGATTGCCATGGCTCATCGCCTAACCAGGCGTTTGTCGGAAGTTCGGAAGAATAGCAGCATGGGGTACCTCCGCCCTGATGGAAAATCCCAAGTTACTGTGGAATATGAAGGGAACAAGCCTGTTCGCATTGACACCATTGTTATCTCATCACAACATGATCCTAATGTGGATATGGATCAACTTAGGAAAGATGTCATTGAAAAGGTAATAATACCGACAATTCCTGCGGAACTTATAGACGAGAATACTAAATACTATATCAATCCTACTGGACGATTTGTTGTAGGTGGTCCGCAAGGAGACTCTGGTTTGACTGGCCGTAAGATTATAGTTGATACATATGGTGGTGCAGCTTCCCATGGCGGAGGAGCATTTTCCGGTAAAGATCCTACAAAAGTTGACCGGTCAGCGGCCTATGCCGCTCGATATGTAGCTAAAAACGTGGTTGCCGCTGGTCTGGCTGAACGTTGTGAAATTCAGATTGCTTATGCCATTGGTGTGGCGCATCCGGTTTCGTTGATGATTGAGACATATGGTACCGAAAAAGTGGCTAAAGAAAAAATAGTTAAAGGAATAAAAGACAATTTCGATCTTAGACCAGCTGCGATAATACGGGATCTAGATCTTCGGCGTCCAATATATAAACAAGTTGCTGCTTATGGGCATTTTGGACGAACAGATTTAGATCTTCCTTGGGAAAATACAGACAAAGTCGAGAAGCTAAAGAGTATTCTCTAACTATTTGAATAAAATATATTAACAAATATTTTTTAAAAGAGTCGCTTCAAAAAAAGCGGCTCTTTTGGTATGATTAAATTAATCAATTCAGTTTTGAACGCCTATGAAAATAAGGCCGCAATAATCAGCTAATAGTATCATCAATACTAACGACTTGCGTCAAGTGTTGGGCTGCAAGAACATTCCTTAAAAAGTAATGCTGTTACGTATATATATATCATAAGTCGAAGTTAAATTAGCCATTGTATGGAGGTAAAATATGGGTAAAAACGGTGAAGTAAGGACTATCAACTATTGGGTCTCCTGGAGGAAATTGTGTATTCTTTTATTAGTCGTAGGTACAGTATTATTTTTGATAAGAAATACTCATAAGAGCCTTTTGTGTGATGAAATAATATCCATCGCTATTAGCAGTAATTCTATTGGACATATATGGAGATTAGCCTTGAAAGATGGTGTTCTACCATTTTACTATATCATGTTGCACTTGTTTCGCATTGTTCTTGGCGATTCAGTCTTCGCGCTTCGGGCATTTTCCGCTTTAGGCGCTTTACTTTTAGCGGGTTTGGGTCTAGGTCCGGTACGCCGTGTTTTAGGAGAAAGAACCGGACTAGCTTTCACTTTTTTAACTATCTGCACCCCAATTGTACTTGTTTATTCTCAAGAGGTAAGCATGTATACATGGGCTGCTTTCTTTCTTACCTCAGCGACACTCTATGGGTACTTGGCAGTTGCTGATCAGAACATTCTTGATTGGGTAAGGTTCAGCATGTTTCTTACTGCTTCAATCTATACTCACTTTTACGCTACTTTGGCAATGGTGTTTTTAAATATTATTTTATTCAGTGTAGTTCTCTTCAAAGGCCGTAATCAATTAATTAAATATCTAACGGCCGCGGGAGCAGCCGCGCTTCTCTATCTGCCATGGCTTATTAAACTTTGGGTTCGGATTCCTGATATCATAAAAACTCATTTTATCCCGCCCGTAGACTCAACAGCAATTTATCAAACCCTAATTTATCCCTTCGGCCACAAATTCAACACAATGCCTTGGACGGTTTGGAGTGCAATGATAGTGGGAGTTTTGATCATCTGGGGTATTACTTTGGCAATAATCCGGCAAAAACAGGAGGGACTAGTGGCTGGTCTAGCTATAATCCTAGTTTTAGTATCTTTTGGTACAAGTGTATTGTTTTCTTGGGCAATTAATCCAGCTTTGGTCGCCAAGTATATGTTGCCGTTAGTAGGCTTGTCTATCTTAGCAACGGCGTATGGACTTGCATGTATAAGGCGTCGTACCATTGTTGCATTGATTTGTACCTGTTTTATGCTTGTATCAGTTCCATCTTATTATTTTGTATATAGTCAAAATGTGAACGGTCCCATGTTGGAAATTGTAGAGTATCTTAGGGAAAATTGTCAGCCTGGCGATGTCTTTTTACATATTGACGAACATACTGCTTGTACATTTAATTACTATCTACCAGAGTATGAACATTTAATGTTTAAAACTTTAAGTTCCAAGACATATCGTAATTTAGAAGTTATAGTACCATCAATTAAAGTTGGGTACGAAATCAAGTATCTGTTATACGGAAAGAAGAGGATTTGGTTGATTAATCGGATCGGAACGCCAAATCTCTATGCTTATGGTAAAGCGGCCAATTACTTGCTGACAACACCATGGAGCGCAAAAGTCTTTAAAACCTCTCACTCGTGGTATAAAGTTACTGTCGACCTAGTGATTGTAGACATAAATTCTTACACCCCCAAATAAGGATATGTGCACAATTTTCAAGAAGAATATGGGCTTTTGTAACGAGCTGCTCCCCAACTCCAACCCTGATGACATAGACTAGAATCATCAAGGGGGGGTGTTCAGTGAAATTTCTCCCTAAAGTGATCGAACATCTCAAAAAGAAAGAAAGATCAAAGAAACTGATTTCTACGGGGGAAGGATTAAGCATAAGGCTCAATGGACTCGAACTTGAAGCCTCAATTGGGCTTAATTATGATAAGCCTTATGAATTAGTTGTGGAGATTTCCCGTCTAGAATTTCGCCACAAAAGAGAACGAAGTTTAAAGAATAAATCAAAAATAACATTAAGTGACTTCACCGTTCGCCAAATTCCAATGCGGAAAGGATGCGAATGTGATGAAGAAGAGAGCAATGACGATTGCAATCAACCGGTTTTGGGCATGGATTAGCAGAAACAAATGAAAATTCGTTTTGGAGTAAGAGGCTTAAGGATGATTTCAGAGTACGTTTATTTGATTCAGATATTGACGGAGCGATACACCTGATAAAAATGATACCACTCTTCTTGATCCATTGGTAGGCAAATGATATAATAGAAAACGAACACACGTTCGCGCAGGAGGCTATTGATGGTTGAGACAATTGGAGAGCCAGTGGAGGTGTTTGCTCTTTTTCGCAACGGGTACTTATCTCCATGGGCTTTTTTGTGGTCTGGACGACGATACATTATACGGGAAGTTACTGGCAGTTGGTCTGATTATGAAGGAGTAGCCAAACGTTTTTATTTTTCGGTCTTAACTGACGGGGCTAATCTCTACGAATTAGTTTTTAACTCCAGAACAATGATGTGGTGTCTGGCAGGTGTCGAGCATGGGCCGTACTAACCTTCGGGAGGAATGGGATTGGGGCAAGTGATGGTAGGAACATCAGGCTTTTCTTATGCAGACTGGAGGGATGTCTTTTATCCCAGTCAGATACCAAAGAATAGTATGTTAACTTACTATGCCCAACATTTCCCGATGGTGGAGTTGGATTATACGTATTACGCTATGCCTACGGCCAAGACAATTCAGAACATGGTGGATAAAACTCCGGAAGGTTTTTTGTTCTGTGTGAAAACACACCAATCCATCACACATGCGACTAAGATTTCGTCAGCCGATTTTAACTTAGCGTGCTCGGTGTTTTCTCGGGCGTTGGAACCGCTAAAAGAATCTGGTAAACTTGCATGTGTCTTGGCGCAATTTCCTTGGGGATTTCGTCCAGAACAACAAGGATGGGAAAGGCTGGAACAACTCCGCGAAGGACTGACTGGCCTACCCGTAGTGGTGGAATTCCGTAATGTGTCATGGGTCAAACGAGAAACCTTCTTCTTCCTCCATGACCTTGATTTTGGTTTTTGCTGTGTAGATGAACCTAAACTAAAGGGACTATTTCCTCCATTAGCTTTGGCCACTTCAGATCTGGGGTATATCAGGTTTCATGGACGAAATGGAGCGAAGTGGTGGAGGCATAAGGAGGGTTGGGAGCGATACAACTATCTTTACTCTAAGGAAGAGTTGGAAGAGTGGATGCCTAAGATCCAAAAAGTTGCGCAAAAAGCTAATCGAACTTTCATTCTAATGAATAACTGTCATGCAGGTCATGCGGTAACTAATGCACGTATGTTGCAAGAGTTAATCCAGGAAATGAACTGTTCTTAAAAGAATACTAACGCCTATCAACAAAGATTCCTTTTGAACTATTGATCGCATGTTTTAAATATGGTATGATTATAAAAATTTATCTTTTATGGCAATGAACGAGGAGAGTATAGTCATAGGACCCGTATAGAGAAGGGAGTCACCGGCTGAAAGCTCCCAACGCGGAAACATGACTGAAGTTCCCTCGGGAGCCGCCACCTGAAAGGATATCCTGCGTAGGGTAGGCCGGAGCCCCACCGTTATTAGAGGGGAGGGTATCGAGAACCTGTTAATAGGTTTTCCGTACCTGATTTAAGTGGGTCACATATTATGTGGCCAACAAGGGTGGTACCGCGGAGTAATCCATGCCTCTTCGTCCCTTAGTAGACGAATGTTGGCATGGGTTATTTTTATTTTTGGGAGGGTTTTTAGATGGTTATTGTTATGAGATCGGATGCTCCTAAAGAAAGTGTGCAAAAGGTAGAACAGACATTGAAGGATTGGGGATTTAAGCTCCACACAATTGAAGGAGTGGAAAAAAGGGTTATTGCGGCTGTTGGTGACAAACGCCGTGTAGACTTCGGTTTTCTTGAGAGTCACTCAGGAGTTGAGAAGGTGGTTCCCATTTTATCTCCGTATAAGTTGGTGGCTGCCGAAGCGCATCCTGAAAAGTCACAGGTTAGAGTTGGCGACATCAGGATAGGAGGAGACAAGTTAGTGGTGATGGCTGGTCCGTGTGCAGTCGAGACCGAGTCCCAATTGATGGAAGTAGCTGACGGCGTAGCCCGGGCAGGAGCCCATGTTCTTCGTGGAGGTGCTTTTAAACCTCGTACTTCTCCCTATGCCTTTCAGGGACTTGAGGATGAAGGATTGGCGATATTAGCCCAGGCCAGAAAGGCCACGGGTTTACCTATCATAACGGAGGCGGTTGACATTACACAGGTAGAGCGTGTCGCAGCATCAAGTGATATTATTCAGATCGGAGCTCGAAACATGCAAAATTTCGGGCTGTTACGGGCAGCTGGACGCAGTAACAAGCCTGTCTTATTGAAGCGTGGACTCTCGGCAACTATTCAGGAATGGTTAATGTCCGCTGAGTATATTATGGCCGAGGGCAACCCCGATGTGATCCTTTGTGAACGGGGAATCCGTACTTTTGAGACAGCAACAAGAAATACACTGGATCTTAGTGCTGTAGCTCTAGTAAAAACTATGACACATCTTCCGGTGTTTGTAGATCCCAGTCATGGAACAGGCAAACGCCAATTGGTAGCACCAATGGCCAAAGCGGCCGTTATTGCTGGTGCAGATGGCTTAATTATTGAAGTTCATCCTAGTCCTGAGACGGCTCTCTCCGACGGTGATCAATCCTTGACAATTGACGAGTTTAGTAAATTAATGTATGAATTGGTTCCTATAGTTAAACTTGCGGGTAAATCTCTAACAAATTCCGAAGAAAAACCTGATACTAGAGGATAATGTGGAAGAAAGAGTGGGAAAAAGGTTATTTGAAAAGCTTGCTTATGCTTGCCTTATTTGGCTAATGATGGTATAATAAGTCCAAAAGGTGCCTTTTGGGCTTGTTTTGTTCTGCAAAACCCGGAAAAATAACGGCTGGTATATTATCGGGATATTAAATCAAGGATGAAGTAGTTAATTACCCTTGATATTGTGGGTGTGTTAACTTAAAGGCCCAATTGGGAAAGGGGTGAGGTCCGATGATGGTCGTGCAAAAATGGTTACGTGATGTAACGGGTACACTTACTCAAGACGAAATCGACCAGATCGTTGCCTATCTCACTGATAGTCAGATTCCTCCGTCCTTCGACGAGAAAGTCGAGATGCTTCGCCGGGCTGGACGGAACTTCAGGTTGCAAAGGGCGTAATCGAAGAGTAATATCATCATTTGCACTTATTTGGAACGGCCTGCTCTGGACTATGAGCGAGGTTCGTTCCTTTTTCACTTTTTTTGGAGGAATGACTTTGAACAAGTTATCACAGATAGTTTCGTTTATACCCGGTGCTTGCAATGTTGGCATAGTGCAGAAATGAAGTCTGCGTATTCCGATAATCCATGTTCAAGTTCGAAAGGAGGATTTTTTGTTGATTAAAGGATGGACAGAACTGCAATTTTCATCAAGAAAAACTGTCGATTTTATTGATATAACTCATGAACTTATAATGGATGTTGCCAATTCTGGTATTCGTGATGGTTTCGGTATAATATTTATCCCACATACTACGGCTGGATTGACAATTAATGAAAATGCCGATCCGGATGTTCTCCGAGATCTTATTATGGCCTTTGACAAAATAGTCCCTGCTGATCTCCCTTACTTGCACAGTGAAGGGAATTCTCCTGCCCACCTCAAAGCTTCGCTGGTAGGGTTCGAGCGAATGATTCCAGTGAAAGACGGCAAACTTGCTCTTGGAGTTTGGCAAGGGATTTACCTTTGTGAATTTGATGGGCCACGGACACGTAAAGTTTTAGTAAGTTGGCATGGAGAATAAAAAAATGGATGCAAATTGCATGAATAACATTACAATTTTGTAAAGCCCTTGAACTTTCTGGGTGAAGTGGCGTATAATAGAATCAAAGGATGGGACAAAAAGCAAACAAGAGGGACAAAATTAGTCCCGCAATTAGGAGGTGAGATAAATGGTATGTAAAGATTGCCGAAACCACGTTGATGCGTGGCAGGAGACCTGCCCGAAGTGTGGAGCGGATGTAAACCGCAAGGGATATAAAGATATCGAAAAGCAGCATCCTGCTTGGGTATATACTCCCGCACTTCTTCGGTAGGTTGGCGAAAGCACAATCTACCGTTTTTTTAGACCAATAACAAATATGGAGAGGAGTTGAAAATAATGATTTGTCGTGATTGTCGAAATTACATCAATGCATGGCAGGAAACCTGCCCGAAGTGTGGAGCGGATGTAAACCGCAAGGGTTATAAAGATACCAAAAAGCAGCATCCTGCTTGGGTATATACCCCCACACTCCTGCGGTAGGTTGGCGAAAGCACAATCTACCGTTTTTCTTTTTAATTAAGGTAGAAGGGAGGGCCGAACGATGAATTGTCCTCAATGTCGGAGACCTGTATTATCTTGGCGTGATGTCTGTCCGAGATGTGGAGCAGATCTCTACCTGAAGATTTTTAGTGAAAATGAGAAGGATACTCCAACATTAGTCTTTAAACCAACGCTCCCGCGATAACTTTTGTTTCATCGGTTTATCTACATAAGCTGGAAAACTCAAGCGTTTACTCATCGAGGGGGCGCTTTTAATTTTGTAATAATGGAGATCCACAGTTTCCTAATATGAATGAAATAGGTGCCAAGGGCGCTTTTAATTATTTATAAGAAGTAATTGTAAGCCGGAATTGCGAATAGGAAATATGCTCCAATTAGCTGTCTCTGTCTTGCACTCGCTAATGTAAATGTTAGAATAGTTATAAAGGAATTAGAGAAGGAGACATATGATGAAAGAGATAGGGAGAGTAATAGCAGTAGAGAGTGATAAGGCCACTGTACGATTAGTTCGCCATGCTCAATGTGAAAAATGCGGAGCTTGTGGAATGGGCGCATCGCCTTTAATGGACTTCACAGTATATAATAAGATTGGTGCTCGACCAGGGCAGGATGTTGTGGTAACAATAAGTGACTACTCTCTGTTTAGAGCTGCTTTTTTAGTATATTCTATTCCTTTGATTATGCTGGTGTTGGGATATTTGGTTGGTGAACAAGTGGCAAGAGCTTGTCAGTATAAGGCGACTGAATTAATCGGTGCTATTACGGGTCTTATTTTACTGGCGCTTAGTTTCGTAGGTCTTTACTTTTTTGATCGCCAGGTCGACCAAGCGCGGTATCTTCCGAGGTTAACCGCGATTGTGAATCCTGCAGAGAATAATTCTGTAGAAATTCTTGAATAACTTCTGCTAAGTATTTAGCTGCTGTTTTAGCCTGTTCCAAACTGGAGTGCTGATTACCTATCTCGACGATTACGGCATGTTTATGTAGATGTTGATTATACCGGGCGTCAGCACGGATTACTTTTAACACAATGCCATTGTAGCGGCGATCTAGCGCATCAGCCAGTTCTAAAGCGAACTGGTAGTTTTTTTGCCAATTAGGATGTGGGAGCCCCATACGATCACTTCCAATGACAAAGCTAATTCCAGCGACTTCAGAACCATTGATCTTAACCGAGGAGGGAAGACCAGGCGTTGCATCGCGATGAATGTCTAAGACCACTTTAATTGAAGGGTTTTCTGTCAGTAACTTGCTAACAGTTTCTTGTGAACGTATATAAGAATCTCTGAAAGGGTACTGGTCATGGATTTTATCTGTATGGAGGGTTAATATACCCGATTTGTTCAATTCATCTACTAATAATCGGCCTACATCCACGATATCACCTCTGTCATTAAGTCTATGTTCAACACCGCTGGTAGGAAGGAAAGACTCTGATGTATGGGTGTGAAAAACTAAGACTTGTGGTCCGGTGGACAAGCTTAAAATAGAAGTTCTACTGTTAGGATCTGGTAATACAGCTGGACTTTCATGAACAACTAAATTGGGTTTGTTTTTCGAATTAGTTACGGGTGTTGACTGTAAGATTCGTGTGCTAAGCGGCAACTGAGCACGTAATATCTCTTGAGGGCTAGGGTAACGAATATCCAGAGCCCATTGTAGAAAAAGATCAACATGTCGGTTATTGGATAATAAGTGAGGGTCATCTTCTCCGTAACGCGCAAGCAAAGGTATGCCTTGTTTTAACAGTGAACGTCCAACTTGGGAATCGAGCCTTATTATAGAACGGATTACTTGAGCAGGCGTTGTGGACTGCAATAACGGTGAAGAGATGCGGTTCTTTGGCGATAGCCAACCGGCGCACAATGCGGTAAAGATCAAGAATCCTGTTAAACATATGATTAGGGCATTGCCGAATTCTGAATTGGTACTGCGTTGTTGTAATGCCATAAATGAGTGAGCCTCCTTATTTATGGAAATCGCATATATGTTAGAGTTACATCTCTAAAAATGCATCTGTCCTTGAACTTCTTATTATTCTTGTTTGTGTTGACAATTTAATATCATCCTTATTTATATGCCTTGTCCCTTTGGCTTAGAAGTAGGTTGATATTCTAGAATATATTTAAGAATAGTCGTCATTGCTTATTGGGATCCTATTCACATAAGGGGTGATGTAAATGAAGGATGAGGATGAAGGAGTACTTGGAACTCTAATTGTAGGAGAACGAAGAGATTCAGAATGGTTTGAAGAAGGTTTTGTTGACGCTTCATGGATACCTGCGGGTTATGCCTGGCAGAGTCTGGGACAGTTTCATGAACGATTAAGCGAATTAGAAGAATATGCGAAAGAGAATCTTGGTTCGAATACCAATTCTTGATCGGAGTGATTCATAAGAAGCTTTGAAGGTGATTATGAGAACCGCTCTGTGACAAGAATAATTGCGCAGATCAACCTGTTCTACAGAATAATATCCGGTGCTGTTAAAGTAGCGCCGGCTTTTTATACGGAAGGAAATGGTCTTTTATTTGTCGAAAAACAAATAGCAAAGTGCTTTTAATGTATATTATAAGGAGAACAATATGGGATGAGGCAAGACATTCAACGTCCTGTAAGGGCAGGGTTATTTCTAGCGTTAGGTTTGAGTTTGCATTTATTAGAGACTATGATTTTACCATTGGGAGCCATCTTGCCACTGCCAGGAGTTAGGTTAGGCTTAGCCAATTTAGTTAGTTTAGTTGTTTTAGGTATCGAAGGTGTCGCTTTAGCCTGGTGGGTTCTGTTGGGAAGAGTTTTTCTCGCTGGTCTAATTAGCGGGACTTTTATGAGTTTGCCTTTTTTCATGAGTTTAGCTGGTGGTATTGCATCATTGGCTATTATGACGTTCTTTAAGCGTTGGTTTCCCACTCTTTTTAGTTGGATAGGATTAAGTATAATTGGGGCATTTTTTCACAATCTTGGTCAACTGTTCGTGTTATATCTGTCCATCCCTACAGTTGGTATCTTCGCCTATCTGCCTTGGATGATTATCCTGTCTGTTCCTTCTGGAATTGTTACCGGTTCGTTTGCGACTCATATCATATCACGCTTAAAAAATCTTGGAGACACTAAAGGTCAACTCTAGAAAGAAGACTTATTTGTTGCTTGGAACGGAGGGGAGTTTTATTGACCGATCTGGAAGGTGTTGTTGAGCGCCTGACATTCTATAAAGCGGAGTCTGGTTTCACTGTAGCCCGATTCCGACCGGATGGAGCCAGAGAATCCGTTACTGCAGTAGGGGTATTACCGGAGATTCACGCGGGTGAAAGACTAAAGCTTAGCGGTGAATGGGTGAATCATGCTGACTATGGACGACAGTTTTCTGTTCAGTCGTACCAAAGGCTTGTTCCAGCAACACTCCAGGGCATCGAACGTTATCTCGGTTCGGGGCTGATTAAAGGAATTGGACCTGTTACTGCTAAAAAGATTGTAACCGTCTTTGGGTTGGATTCCTTGGACATAATCCAAAATACGCCGGAACGTCTTCTGGAAGTTGAGGGGATTGGTGAGAAGAAGGCGGAGGTTATCGCTTGTGCTGTGGTTGATCAAAAGGCCATTCAAGAAGTGATGGTTTTTCTTCAGGGTGTGGGTGTAACCCCATCTTTGGCGGCAAAAATTTATCGCAATTACGGAGATGAATCAATTAATACAGTAAAAGAGAACCCATATCGGTTGGCAGATGAGGTCTTTGGGGTTGGATTTAAAACTGCTGATCGATTGGCTCAGCAAATTGGGATTGACCCAGCTTCACCCCAGCGCATTCATGCGGGTATACGGTACTTTCTCGGACGTGAATCGGAGCTTGGTCATATCTATGCGTTACGCGAGGAGTTCGTTGTCAAAGTTGCTGAAGAGTTGGGCGTAATAACCGAGCAGTTGGAGCCGGTCCTTGAAACTATGGCTGGATCTGGAGAGGTGATCATAGAGTCGGGAGATGACGGAATTCGGCTTTATCAGGCGATGTTGTATAAGAGCGAATTTGGTGTAGCTGAACGGTTGGTGGCTTTGGTTCGCCATGTGCAGCGGCTGGCATTACAGGAAAGGGATGATATATCTAAAGTCTCAGAAATATCATTGGCTCCTGAACAAAATGAGGCGGTTCATGCAGCTGTTGACCATGGGGTGTTAATTATAACCGGAGGACCAGGAACAGGGAAGACCACTACAATTAAGGCTATTATCCATAACTTCAAACGCCTTAACCAACGGGTGGTATTAGCCGCACCAACTGGTCGAGCAGCAAAAAGATTAGCTGAGGCCACAGCACAAGAGGCAAAGACCATCCATCGTCTTTTGGAATATGGATTTGTCGAGGGGAAGGGTGCCGGATTCGGCCGTAATGAGGAGCAACCTATCTTAGCTGATGTGGTTATTATTGATGAGACTTCTATGGTGGATCTGATATTATTCTTTCAACTTCTTAAAGCGTTATCTTTAGGAACAAGACTAATCCTAGTAGGTGATAGCGACCAACTTCCATCTGTTGGTGCAGGCAATGTGCTGCGAGACTTGATGCAATCTGGCGTAATTCCTACCGTGCGTCTTCGAACCATTTTCCGGCAGGCTATGGAGAGCCATATCGTCACAAATGCACATCGTATCAATCATGGACAGTTACCAGAGTTGAAAGGGGCAAAAGACTTTTTCTTTATGAAGATGGAAGATCCAGAAGCTATTACTAATGAGATTGTGCGACTAGTATCGGTGCGTCTCCCTCGTTATCTGAAGTGTGACCGAATTGATGATATCCAAGTGCTTTCACCTATGAGGAGAACTGTAACAGGAGTAGAACATCTCAACATGGTTCTCCAAGAAACCCTAAATCCTTATCGAGAGCATCGACCGGAGGTTCGCGTCAGTAATACGGTTTTTCGGGTAGGAGATAAGGTTATGCAGATTCGCAACAACTATTCCAAGTTGGTATTCAATGGCGACATTGGTCGAATTGATCGGATCGACACAGAAGAACGTCAATTAACAGTAATCTTTCCGGAGCCTGGCGGGAATCGTTATGTTACTTATGAAGCCGAAGACCTTGATGAGTTGGTGCTATCATATGCTGTGTCAGTTCATAAGAGTCAAGGCAGTGAATATCCGGTTGTTGTCATGCCCATGACAACTCAACATTTCATGATGTTACAGCGTAACCTGATTTATACTGGAATAACACGGGCGAAACGGCTGGTTGTTTTAGTGGGTACATGGAAAGCGCTGGCAATAGCTGTGAAAAACAATCGTATTGAAGAGCGCCACACCGCCTTAGCGCGAAGGTTGGCTGATCTTTATCGAGAAGTAGAAGCGGTGCAAGGACGGGTGTGAGAATAACTTAATTCTCGATTCAAACTAAAGAAAAATGGTATCTTAAAAGACAAATTCTAATGTCAGGAGTAAGTTTTGAAAAATGTTTGATCATCCATCAATAAGGGTGTTGCTTATTTCCCCAAGTTCAACTCGTTTTTATGTTCCCACAGCGCCACTTGGTCTATCAACCATTGCGGGGGCCCTTCCAGAGGAGGTCGAGGTTAGTGGACTTGACCTTAATGTTTTAAAATGGGTTCATGGATTAGACTCTCAGGGTTTATTAGGAACGATTGAACATTATCTAAAAAAGACTGTTAATGCAGGTATGCCACCATCTATCATAGGAATCACTGTCTACCAAGAAACATTGGATGAGGCAATTAGGATTGCGCGGATTGCCGGAAATTATGACATTCCTACTGTGGCGGGCGGCATATACCCAACGCTTTTCCCGGAGAAGATCCCAGGTGATTTTCGTTTTATAGTACGTGGCGAAGGGACTCTTCCTTTCCGTCGTCTTATTGACGTTATAAAAGAAGAATCCTCTGGCTTGGCTACATCTCACTATCAGTCCATACTCGGTTTAGCCTGTTACACCCAGGATGGTTGGAGTCCTACCGAACCCTATCGGCCCTTTGGTTTCGAAAAAGACTTAATACCGAACCGTATGGTATTTAATATGTTGAACATGGGTTTTAGATATTTCTCCGCCCGTGTGCAAAGCTCCAAAGGTTGTCCATATACGTGTAGTTTCTGTGCGAATTCCGAGTATTCAAAGAGACAATGGTTGGCCCGTGAAGTTGAAGATGTGTTAACAGAGGTTGTATGGATACTTCAAGACCCTAACATTCGTGAAATATCCTTTGCAGATGATCAGTTTTTAGGCTGCCGACCCGAAGATTATAACCGGGCCCTTGCGATCTTAGAGGGTATTCGGAGATTGACAGCGAAGCGTAATATCCGTATTAATCTTCAGGTAAGAGCAGACCAGTTCTTACGTGCTTTATATGAGTTGCCTGAGTTGGAATCAGTTATTTGTTCGATTAATGAAGAATTTCAAGATGATAATCCGGAGATCAGCACCGGAATTCATGGGCGCCCTGTGCGAGGTTTTTCTCTGGATATCGGTCTGGAATCTAATTTGCAAAGCCGATTGAACAAGATGACCAAAACAGCCCAGGTTCAAGATAATCTAAAGGCCATAGAAAAAGCCCGCGATTTAGGATTAGACCTAGGAGTTTATATGATTTTGTTTACCCCCGACCTAACCTTGGAGGAGCTTTTTGAAGAATGGAAGATATATAAGGAGTTAGTTTTAAGGTCGGATGTATTCTCAAAAGCGGCTTTTTTCAACTTCTTTCAGGAACTTATCCCTTATCAAGGCACTCAAGCTTATCGGGAATTAAAAGAGCAAGGATATTTAGTGGAAAAGGAAAACTTTACCGGTTTTCGTTTTCACGATATGCGAACTGCCGCATTTTATCTATTATATCAATTAAAGTTATATCAAGGCGGTTTCGATGCAGCCACATCTGTCTGTGACATACTGCAGCGGATCGATGACCTCTTGGAAAAAAGCGAAAGTATCGGTGGTATTCCATCTAATACTGCTGTGCTATCCGAATTGGTCTGTGAGACACGGGAAATTGGAGTTTTAGAACAGATATATAATCGACTTAAACATCCATAAACGGTGTTGTGAATTCAAAGATTGGACTACTAAGAAACTCAAGCTCCCATACTTACATGATGACATCCAAGATACTTACACGAGCATCTTGCAATGCATTTGTACTGGGAGGTGTTTCTCATTTTATTTTATCGGTACTTTATTAAAGTTGTATTTTATCAAGACCGTTGGATAGCGGATGTAACTCCTGACCCGGATCTAGATCGGGTATGGGCCACGCAGGTGGGCTTGGTTACTTTGGCGGTTGGTGATCGCTGTTATCCTTTGGGTGTCGCTCTTCGTGTGGCGAGAGATATCCAGCGACAGCTTTCACGGAAAAAGCGAAGGGTTGCATTAGGAGACTTAGATTGGCTTGGAAAACGGGCGTTTGCGGTTGCTCGTGAATACTCGGCTCCACGCTGGCAGTGGCTTGATCCTATCAAAGGTCAACTGCCAGAGTTGACTGCAACTTTGCGGGAGAGTTTGAATGGACGACTATTGTCTGGGCCGGAGATTCGAGCGCTCATTGGAGTTGGTGAGGGTGGGTCATGGTCGACCCATGAAGCTCTTCTTCATAGTGAGATACTAAAAGGTGACGCCCAGCGGTCTCCAGGAGTAGATTGGGATGAAATCGGACGTCCAGTCTGTCGCCGATGTGGGGAAAAGAGTAATTTAGCATTGGTTGACTGTGCATATTGTGGTGGGCGCAGTTGGATTTGCCGCGCTTGCGAAGCCCTAACTCCGGTCAGGGATTGTTTACCGCTTTATCAGTTTTCTTCTTGCAAATCGAGTACCATACTCCCACACTATCCTTTACGAATGACGCGGACATTGACCGAACTGCAGAACAAGGCCTCAATAGAGCTGGAGAAGTTCAGTCTGGATGGAAAAAAACAAGAGTTTCTTATCTGGGCGGTTTGTGGAGCAGGAAAAACAGAGTTGGTATACTCAGCGATCAATGCTATAGTACAAAAAGGCTTACGCGTGCTTTATGCCGTTCCCCGAAGAGACGTGGTCAAAGAGATCGGAGGGCGGTTGGCTGAAGCTTTTCCTGGTTTGCCAATATCGGTTCTATTCGGTGGTCAAGGGCGAAGAGACGAAACTGGCGCTGCTATCGTTGTGGCAACAACCCATCAAGTGCTTCGTTATGTCTCATATTTTGATTTAGCCGTGCTTGACGAAGCGGATGCCTATCCATATGAAGGTAGTCGAATGTTGCATTTTGGTTTGAAGCGTTCGATTCGTCCGGAGGGACGGCTGATTTACCTTACTGCCACTCCTTCGTTAGAACTTAGGGATCGATTGGCAAAAGGTGAAATTGCGGGTTTTCGTATCCCTGTCCGTCATCATGGCAGGCCTCTTCCCGTACCGGATATATGGCTTAAGAGGATACCTGAGTTAAAGAAACAAGAAACAACCCAGTTCATGTCTGATATGGAAGAGATATTAGCTACGGCTTGTGTCCGCAAAACACCAGTATTAATCTTTCTGCCATCAGTTGCTTTAGTGGAGTCTTTCGGTCAATATTTTCAACGTCAAGAATTGACGAAAAAATTCCCGATGGGTTGGGTCTATGCCGGTCACCCCAGGAGAGATGAGATTATTCAACAGTTTCGCGAAGGCGTAATAAAGATCTTAATCACCACAACGGTCTTAGAGAGGGGGTTGAACTTTCCTGGAATTGAGGTGCTGGTTTTGTATGCTGATTATGAACGGATTTTCGATGCCGAATCTTTAGTCCAAATTGCCGGACGGGTTGGTCGATATCTTAGCCATCCAGGCGGGAGAGTTATCTTTTGGGGTTCACGAGTTTCTAGCGCAATGAAGGAGGCCATAGCTCATATTGAGGAGATGAACCGGCTTGCCAAAGAAGCCGGACTTTTAATCGATAAAGAGGGATTCGACCATGAAGTGGGACTTTAGGAAGTCGACTCCCTTTCCGATGATCAATTTGAGAGTTGATTTTATTCGTGAGTATGCCGAGTCTCTCCTGGAATTATTATACCCGCTTGGAAAGACATGCGCGGTTTGCGGTCGAATAAATGAAGATCACCGATTTACCCAACTATGCGACCGCTGTTTTGACCGAATGGTCATCATTCGTAAGCCCATTTGCCAAAGGTGTGGGCGTCCGATGCGTCTCGAAGATTCTAACTATTGCCCGGAGTGTTCTGGGTCAGGGCATTTTTTCAATAGTTATGTACGGGCAGTCGGCTTATACCGTGGCTACTTGAGAGAGGTTATTTTGGCGTTTAAATACCGCGGACGTCCCGAGTTGGCGGAACCTTTAGGTGAGTTGTTGACGGCTCGTTTTATTAGCGAATCGGTGTTTTCTTCGGTTGATGCTTTGGTTCCTGTTCCCCTTCATCCCGAACGACACCTTATTCGGGGGTATAATCAGGCGGAATTACTAGCAAAAAGGGTCGGACGCTCCTGCCGACTCCCAGTGTTGACTCAAGTTTTACGGCGTGATAGAGTAACACAAGTTCAAAACAGGCTATCTCGGCATGAACGCTTAACAAATGTGAAAGGGGCGTTTTTGGTCGGTCTTCCAGGAGCAATTCGCGGGAAAAGTCTATTGCTGATCGATGATATCCTAACTACTGGATTTACTGCCAACGAATGCGCCAAAACACTGCTTGCCGCTGGCGCTAAAAGGGTTTGTACGTTAACGCTGGCTGTAGGGTTAGTACAAGAGCAATGGTCGGAAGAAGAACTAGAATAGACACAGGAGGTGTCGGTGATGGATGTAAGAAATTGTCGACGGTGTGGGAAGGTCTTTACCTTTCGTGGTATGCCAGTTTGCAATGATTGCTTTGAGGCAGATGAAAAAGATTTTGAGACTGTTAAAGACTACCTTTTGGAGCATCCAGGTGCGTCAACTATGGAGGTAAGTACGCAGACTGATATCGATGTAAAGACAATTACCCGGTTTCTCAGAGAAGGTCGATTAGAAGCAGAAGGTATAGTTGTATCTGATTCGGATTTGTGTTGTGAAAAATGCGGTACAAATATTAAATCTGGGCGTTACTGCGATGATTGTTTAAAAAAGATTCAAAATGAGCTCAAGGGCGCTGCGGCTCGTCTAGAAAAAGAGAAGGAACGGGAATGGGCTAGTCGGGGAAGAGTTCATACATACGATAATCTTAACGACAAATAAATCTAATTCCAGTAATGTAGCTGTTCAATGCTGTTAACGAAAATTTTACATTCAATTTTGACCACCATAATTACGTATTAATTACAGAAAAAAACACCAGGTGGCATTGGGGAAATTCAGCAATGAGTAGCTTTTATTCTACCTGTGATGTTGAATTATTTACCGTAAACTTTTCCCCCAATGAGACGATATATAGGATGAGGGTAAGGAACCGAAGGAGTGAAGTGTTATGCAAATATCTAATCAGCAAGTGCAGAGTATTCTAAAAAATTATGGAGTCAATGGTGCTAAAAAGGCAGGTTTAACCAGTCCGGTTTCCGCGCCAGCCCGCCAGGATAAGCTGGAGCTTTCACCGGAAGCTCAGGAGATGAATTCCGTGAGACAGAAAATCGCGTCATTGCCGGATGTGCGCGCGGATCGAGTCAATGAACTAAAAGCTCAGGTTCAAAAGGGTGACTATCGAGTGGATAGTCAAGATGTGGCTCAAAAGATTATTGAAAGAAGTCTGGCGGATAGAATAATTGGTAAATCATAATAGACCTTCCGCACGAAGGGGTTGGTGCAGGGATGAGCCAAGTAGGAACAGTTATTAATAAAGAGATTATAGTTCTTAGACACCTAAATGAGTTGGCTGACCAAAAGAAACAAGCGCTGTTCGATAATAATATGGAAGCATTAAGTCGGATAGTTG